>SDBT01008046.1_pt1 | contig 17279 bp, 15 predicted proteins | sample 2277101 | NCBI WGS metagenome assembly SDBT01 (sample SAMN10404973, study PRJNA504765) | marine sediment metagenome | isolation source: marine sediment core GS10_PC15, 103 cmbsf | place: Arctic Ocean: Southern Knipovich Ridge | collected 2010
CTTTCATCAAATCAAAGAGAGGCATTCATATAAAATATATATCAATTTTTGTCTTATTTTATATTTCGAAAGATTTCTTCTATTGAAATCACTAAATTTTCAGAGTTTTAAAATCAATTTAGCCATATTTTATTATCAACGAAATAATGAATTAAAAGAAAAAGATTATAAATACTATTAACCAGGAATTTTATTTAGAATTTTTGTCGTTAATTCTATAAACGCTTCCTCAACATTTTGACCAGTTTTCGCTGAAGTGACTACTAAATCCATATTATGCAATTTTGCGTATTCTGCTGCTTCACTATTAGTTATTTTAATTTGGTTTTCTAAATCTGATTTATTTGCTATCAAAACTATAGGAGCGGTTTCTCGTGATTCTCTAAAACTTTCGATCCAATCATCGCATTTTTCAAATGTTTTCTTGTTTGTCATATCATAAATTAAAAGAGCTCCATTGGCACCTTCTAAGTAAAGCTTCCTTAGAGATCTAAAAGATTCTTGCCCTCCGAGATCCCAAATTTGGGCAGAAACACCACCATAAGCATCTATCTCCATATCCTTCTTTAAAAGATTCACACCAAGGGTACTTTTATAATTATCCCTAAATTTATTCTCTATAAATCTATATACAAGTGATGTCTTACCGACATTGGCTTCTCCAAGTAGACACATCTTTATAATATATTTTGGTTCCATATCTAATAACCCTTTTCATAGATTCAGTTAAATTAATAAGTCAATATTAAATTTTAATTTGTGTTTTATTTTAATAATCATTAAAAAACTTACATTTTTTTTTTATATTCAAAATATAGTTTACACTTATTAATAATTTTCGACTCTTACTATAAGTTAAGGTTTAATTTATTCGAAAATAATTTTTACAAAAAAAAATATTATTTACTTAAATCAATCCTTCTGGAAAACTATCATAAACTCACAGAAATTCTCTCCTGTTTGTAAACTACATCCAAGTTCTTGAGCAAAGCAATGAAGATCGCTCAATTTTTCCACAACTCCAGATAATAGTCCTGCCTCAAAAGAACAAAAACTTCCTGTAGTTTTTATCCCTTTTTTTATTAAATCCTTAATGGAGGAGTGGTCTTTTAATTTTAATTGAACGATTTCTTCTGTATTTTCAGTAATCTCAACTTCACCAAGATGAAATTCAGAAATTATTTTTTTTAATTCATTTGGAATTTGAGTTACATCTTTTACAGACTTGACTTCTAAGGTAGTTCCTAATTCATGCCCTAAATAATAAAAAATGGCTTCTAATTGGTGCCCTAATTCTATGGATTCTAGGAAATCTAAAACTTCATTTACCTTGCTAGTAGAGCCCCAACTTTCATATCTCCAATTGATTTACCATCTTTTAAATTTTTTTTCATTTGGACAAGAATTTTAGATAGTAATTGTCGATCCATTAATTTTCACTTTCAAATTGTTTTTCTATTAAGGAAGATCCAATAATTATTTTAATATAAAATTAAATTATACACACTAATATTTATAAATATATTATAAATAAAATTATAATTTTACTGAAGAAATAAACGCATAAAGGACAGCGTCTATAATATCTTCTTTCTGTATATCGATCATTAGTCTTTTTTCTGCAATAATTAAGGTTGGTACTGATGTAATCTTGTAATCTTGTGTAAACTGACGATTTTCTTCTAGATCAATCAAAATCTTTACAATTCTTAATTTCTTACCAAATTGTGAAATATTAATATCTTTTAACATCTCTTCAACCGGTTTGCAAGGAGCACAATGGTTTGATGAAAAAAATAAAATTTTCGGATATCCTTGATTGATATCATCATACATTTTTATTCTTCTTTATATTTATGATATAAGGTTTTTATTATCGCTTGAAACGCTGAAAACACATTTACTCCGGTCTTCGCGCTCGTTTTGTAATAACCAAGAAAGCCTCTCTCTTTAACTAACTTCTGAATATTTTCATCATCTAAATTCTTTTCATCAACTAAATCAACTTTATTACCGAACAGAACAATAGGAAGGTCTCCAGAATGTTTTTTAATATCCTCGTGCCATTTTGTAATACTTTCATAACTAGTTTTGCCCAGATCGCTCTCTTCGAGCGAAAAAACAATTATACAAGCTTTACTGCCACTATAAAAGGTTTTCCTCATGAAACTAAACTCATCTTGCCCTGCGATATCCCAAAAGAACAATTTGCAGTTATCCCCCTCTATCTCTTCATCATATTTACTAAATTGCGCTCCTAATGTCTTAATATAATCTTTCTGAAAACTTCCTTTAGTATATTTTTTAATTAAGGAAGTTTTACCTACAGCACCGTCTCCAATAAGTTCACTCTACAGAAGAAATTCTATAGATCTGTGATCTTGAAGACATATCCTTTGGGTGAATCATCATTTTTCATTTAAATCACTCTGTAGAAATTATGTTCGAATTAATTATGTTTTTGATGAATTAAATATCAAAAGTATACAATATTATTTTTTTGTTTATTTTTATTTGTTATTAATTTATATTAATAATAACAAGTTGTTTTAAATGTTTTTATTGAGGTAAATGGCTTAAAATAAAGTATTTCGAATTTTTCTTATTATTATAATGTTTGTTATTAGTACAATTACCATAATATCTTTTTCTATTTTTTCAGGTACTTTTCTTTTTATCTTTTTTATGTGGTCTGGGTGCTACCAAGAAGTTCATGAAATAAATTCAGAATTCAAATCCTATGGAGTTAGGAAAATAGAGTTTTATCAGGTATTTAGATCATCAAAAAAAAATACAATCGCCTGGTATTCCCCACATTGTAGTATTCTCGTGCAAGGTCAATTTTGTATATTTTGTGGAAAAAAATTTATTATATAAAGGTAATTACATCAATGAATATCTTAGACAGAATAGAAAAAATAATCAGGGCTTTTACAGAGAGAAATATACAGATTGCCGTTGCCGAATCGTGTACAGGTGGGTATATTTCGCACATGATTACTAATATATCTGGTGCTTCAAAAATCTTTGAAAGAGGGATCGTATGTTATAGCAACCAAGCAAAAATTGAATTATTAAATGTTGATCCTAAAGTAATTGAAGTTTATGGGGCTGTATCAGAACTTGTCGTAAAACAGTTAGCACACAACATAAGAGTACTTTCAAAAGTTGACATTGGAATAGGAATTAGTGGTATAGCTGGACCAACAGGCGATTCACCAGGGAAACCAATCGGTTTAGTTTTTATAGGTTTCTCAACTGGGAAAGAAACGTATGCTCAGAAATATAATTTTAAAACTGATAGAATTACTTTTAAAACGATGGTGTTGGAAAAAATAATCCTATTCTTAGAAGACTTTCAATAAAAAAAAAATAAATAGTTAAGAGATATTTTCTAAAAGAAACTAATTTTCAATTAATTTCCCATTTTCCATGATGACTTTCTTAGAGTCATCTAAGTACTCGACCGTTATATTAGCTTTTGGGGCAGTAACGAAGTCCCAGTGCATTTGAGAAACAGAAGTTCCTCCGAAATGATTATTAGATCCAAATGCTACATGAACACTTCCATTAATTTTTTCATCAGTCAGAATATATCCAATTGCTTTAGTAATTATGGGATTACAACCTATTCCGAGTTCACCCACGTTATATGTCCTTAATTCTGACACATTATTTAATTTATCAATTTCTTCGCATTGGTTAAAAGCATCAACTAATACTTCTAAGTTCGTATCAGCTGAAGCTTTATCTAACAATAATTTGCCTTCTTCAAAAAAAAGTTCAATATTTTTTATGATCTTATGAGTATATCTTTCTTTAGTTAAAGGACAAAATATCTTACCTTGCCCTTGTTTTTCATGAGGAGGGAAAAAAACTTCTCCTGCAGGTAAGTTGCCACCTAAATCTCCTAAAGCAATTTGTTTTTCTGAAAGAACCCCATCATCAGGGATTCTTGTTCGATTTTCTATCGAAACCCAGAAATCCGTACCAAATTCATCTTTTACATAAACTTTTTTGGCATTTTCGAAATATGCTCCTAAATTTTGAGTTATCTTGCTTAATTTTTCTGAGGGAATGCTCATGCCATCGACAATGAATTTTTCAAATAAGTCATAATCAACGTTATAGAACTCTGCTGCTTTTTTCGAAGGCCAAGCAGCATAACACCATTTCTTTCCAGGAGCATATTCTTGTTTAAACCCATAAAGTACTTCTCTTTCTGGTGCAATTGATTTCGCATAAGCCTTTAACATTTCTTTTGATACTTTACTTCTAATAGATGGATCCTCAAGAGGCTCAATTACTATATAAGCATCGATATTTTTGATCATTTCTAAATAATGTGTTCGGGTTTTTGCTATTGTCTCTATTTTAATATCTTTATCAGTGAATCTGGATTCATCAAAATAATCAGAAATAGATGTAATATGAGGAATTCCTCCTTTTCTAAGAACACTTAAACCTATTTCTTCTAATAGCTCATGACAGTAAAAACCACCTTTTATGAGTATGAATTCGCCTTCTTCAGTTATATTTATACTTTTAACAATATTTTTAGCGCAGAACTTAATTTTTTCTTTGGTGATCATACTATTAAGAAATATTGCATATATATTGTTTTAACTGTAAGTCAAAATTCTCTAAAAATTTATAAAATAGAAATTACCAATATTTTATAAATAATTTGAAGGATATCTCTTATTAAATACTTTAAAATCAACATATTGAAGAAATAAGAAAAGAATTAATTATAGTATAATAATAATTAAATTATCGATTTAATCTCCTTATTGGAAGTATGTGTTTAAAAAATTTAAAAAATTTAAAAATTTAAGTAAAAAATTATTAGAATGGTTGTTCGAGAAGCTGGTTTATTATTCAGAGGTTTCAAGTTAGTAAAAAAAAGTTATCATAAAACTACAAAGGGAAAAATTGATTCAGATTTACGTAGTGGATTACTTACAGCAATTTTGAGTTTCGCCCAAATTGCTTTTTCTAAAAATTCAGTTGAATACATTGAAGGAAAGAAATTTCTTATTACTTTTATGGAAGATAATATTCGTGCAGAAGATAGTCTAGAACCAGAACTCTTAATTTCTTATGCTATTTTAGATAATGAGAAAAAAATAGAAAAATACGTTCGTAAAATAATACAACCTTTACTTGTAAAGGTAATTAAAGAATTTAAGTTAAGATTCTCAGGCAAAAATTTGTCAGAAGTATCTCAATTTAAAAATTTTAAACAAAACCTTGATAATATTTTTGGAACTGATACCCAAACTATTGATCAAAAACTACGAGGTATATTAAAGTAATATTGTTTTCACTTATTTTTATGCGATTTTTTTAAAAACCACAACATAATTGGTAAAGCGATTGTAGCATCAGAAATAACTGTAGAATAATTACATTTTTCACTTATTTTTCCCCAAGAAATAGCTTCCTTTAATGTAGCTCCACTCAATCCTCCTTGTTCTGGGCGATCCATTGTAATCTGGATTGCATAAGTAGCAGAATTAGGGCAAAATTGTAGTGATTGCAGAATGAAGTTTTTAGGAACTCCTCCTCCAATGATACAAATGCCCGCCTCTTTAGCATTCCAAGCTAGATTTACCATTTCAAGCATATCTTTGAAATGGTTTAAGTTTAATTGTTGATGATGGAAACCTAATTGCATTGCTAACCCAGAATCAGTAAAAGCTGGGCAAAAAATTGGTATATTTTTTTCGGCGCATATTTTGAGAATGGAATGAGAATTTTGAGGAAGTTGATTTCCCAGAAATTTTATAAAAGAACTTACAGTCATTTGATTATCTGGAATATCAAGTTTTGAAACGAAATCTTCTATACCTTCATAAACCTCATTGGGCATATAGACATCATATATTCTATTGATTTCTTCTTTATGTAATTGGTTATCCTTTATATTTTCAATAATATCGTCTCCTTGTAGGTGATGATAACCTAAAGCTTCTGCTAAATCATGAGTTATATTTGCTCCAGTAGTAACTAGAATATCAATAAAATCTTCTTTTATAAAATCATATATGACTCTTTGTAATCCCACCGGAACAATAGCCCCTGCCAACCCAAAAAATTTGACACAATCCTTATTCTGTATCATAGAAGAATAAATCTCACAAGCCAGAGCTAATCTCTTTGCATTAAAACCTGTTCCTTTTAAAGAATTGATTAATTCTACTATATCTGTTTTTTCAGTAATTTTAAACTGGTTAACATGTTTCAATGACTCTTTAAATTTTTTTTCAGGCATTAAAATCATTTGTTTATTTTTTCATTTATAAATGTTATAAATTCTATAATCAATTTAGCTGCTAAATTGCATGTCATTTTATTTTTTGAATCTAAATTTGGAGCGACCTCAACTAAATCAAACGCAATAATATTAAAATTCTTAGTTATTTTTTTTAAAATATTCCATATGTCTCTGTAGCTAAATCCACCCGGAATTGCATAACCAGTACCTGGAGCATTAGAAGGGTCGATAGCATCAATATCTATTGAGATATAAAGATTTGTGATACTTGATTTTGTATAAAAGTCAATTATTTTTTGAATATAATTATCTAAGCCTTCTATTAAGAGATGAGCGTCTAGGTGGAAAATTTTTTTCGAATCTGCAAATTCTAGCTCGGGAATGTCAATATCACGTGTTCCAGCTATTAAAAAATTATTTTTATGAATGTAACTAAGATCATAAATTCTATGGGATGTAGTTGCATGTGAATAAACGGATTTATCCCATTTTTGATATAGATCAAGATGAGCATCAAATATTAACACTCCAAAATCATTTTTTTGACTAAAATGATCTCCAACAACTTGGATTACTGGAAATGAACAAGAATGATCACCCCCTAACATAACTGGAATAATATTATTATTTTGGCTATAAATATCATTAACAAATGTACGAATAGTATTAAGATTAGAACTCACATTTAATTCATCAATTTGAATATCTCCTATGTCGATTACTTTAAGTTTAGGAATATGATTTCCCAACTCTGTAACTAATCCCATTTTATTTGAAGCATCCCTAATTTCTTGAGGTCCCATGGAAGAATCAGGTAAATCTATAGACGTTAAGTAATCCCAAGGTATGCCAAAAATGACAAATTGAGTTTCTTTTTCAATTATTTCTCCAAAATCATAAAATGTCATTAAAATTTTTCACTCTATAATATAAAAGTTTACATTCTATCAAGTGTCTCAATTCCTAAGATATTTAAACCTAACTTAATAACAATTTGGACACATCTTATTAATAATAATCGCGCTTTTTCTAAATCTTTAATATTAGAAATAACTGGGCATGCACTATAAAACGAATTGAAAGTTTGACATAATAGTAGAAGATATTGAGGTATTAAATGAATATTATACTTCATTGCAGTTAAATCTATAACTTCTGGAAAATAATTCAATTGTTTAATCAAGGCTTCTTCTGTTTCATGATCCAATAAAGCCCAATCAATATTACTATCAATTTTTTCATTTGATTTTAAAATTATTGATTCAATCCTAGCAAAACAATATTGTATATAAGGTCCAGTTTCTCCTTCAAATGAGATGCTTTGTTTTGAATTAAAGATAAAATCGGATTTTGGGTTAAATTTCATTATAAAAAACTTTAAAGCGCTCATACCTATAATTTTGGCTCTAAATTTCTTTTCAGTTTTTGTAATCTCTGGATATCTAGTATCTACTTCTATATATGCAAGATTCTGTATTTCATCATAAATATCATCAGCATCAATAACAGTTCCTTCTCTACTTTTCATTTTTCCTTCAGGTAAACTAATCATACCATAGGAAAGATGGTATTTATCCTCTTTAAAATCAATCATATCTAATACAGCAAAAAGCTGCTTGAAGTAGAGATCTTGTTCATTTCCTACCACATAAATAGATCTATCATAATCAAAGTCTTCTTTCTTAACAAAAGCAAGATAAACATCTTGAGTAATATAAACTGAGGTTCCATCACTTCTCAGTAAAATTTTATCTGGAACTTTATATTTATCTTTCAGATGAGCAACAACTGCTCCATCTTCGGTTTTATTGAAAATTCCCTTCTTAACATTATCTAAAATTATTTCTTTTCCTTTCTTATATAAATTAGATTCAAAATATTCTTTATCAAACGAAATACCAAAATTTTTATAAGTTTCTTTAAAACCAGCCAAAGCCCAATTATTCATTTTTTTCCACAATGCTCTAGTTTCGGGATCCTCTGCTTCCCATAACTTAAGTAGAGTTGTAGCTTCTTCATTTAATTCTTCATTTTTTTGAAGTTCAAGATTATATTTGACATATGATAAACCAACAAAATGATCAGGTTTTATTCCTTCCGGTAAGTGATTAATACCTCTCATTTTATATCCTAGCATACTTTTAGAGATATGAATACCTCTATCATTATTGAGGTTGACTTCAAATACCTCATGTCCTATATATCTCAAAAGATTCGCCAAGGAATTTCCTAAAAACATATTGCGTACATGTCCTAAATGAAGGGGTTTGTTAGTGTTAGGAGCAGGATATTCAATAACGATTTTTAACGATTTAAATTTATCCTTGTCGTCGATTTCATAAATTCTTCCATAATCTTCTTGAAGTTCGAAAATATTAGTTAAGATTATCGATGATTTAATTTTAAAATTCAAATATGGCCCATTGGCTTTAATCTCTTTTAAAAAATCCGGCAAAACACAGATTTTTTCTAATTCTTTAGCAATTAAATTTGGAGCATGATTTTCAACTCTTGCTAATCTAAAAACTGGAAATGCATAAGCAAAATTAATGTCATTTGGAGGAATTTCAATCGTATTTTCAATTTCCTCTAATGAGAGCCCAGTTATATAATTTGTTAAATACTCTGCAATTGTTTTTTTATCAATTATTTTCATGTTCGAGAGAATTTTGTGTTTAAAACTTCTTTAAATGAAAAAGACTAAAACCGTTATCTGTTTTGTAAAATATATTTCTAATACCACATAAAAGTTTTCATTATATCATCTTAAAAGGATAATTTAATCATCTCGAGTAAACAGGATGAAAACTAAAATTTTCATCAGCGCCCTACTTTCATTGAAGAAGAAAAAAATCCTCTCATAAAAGTGCTCAAATCGAGGAATTGGTAATATAGATTTCCTGGGATATATCGAGGGGAAAACATATTACCTTTAATTGGATCCGTATTAATGGCATTAAATATTGCTATTGCAATGCATGATTGCTATCTACCACAATGCAGCTTGAATTGTTTCAAAAATGTAAATCCTCGGAAATAGATTGATTATTCCAATGCTAAACGGGGAGGACTGAAAAGTGATGATAGAAATTTTCCGAATGTTTTTGATATGAATACAAGAAGCATATAGTTTCCTCATAAAAAGTTTATAACTTTAAGAAATAAGTTAGTTGTGATATTCGAATATGTTATCTTTAAAATAAGATTAAATAATATTAATTTTTTAATTAATATTAAGAAAAATTATTTTTAAAAAAAAAACAAACAAACAATGAAAGCTGAATATTGGTCATTAAAATGACAGAGAAAAAAGAAAAAATAATGCTAAAATGGAATGTTGATAATGGTCAATTTGGGCCTATTGAATCAGATGTTGATATGCGAAATGGAATTTTCATAGAACTACTTGAAGAAGAAGAAAAATGGAGATATTTTTATATTAAGGGGGCATCATTAATTGAAAGACGGACCGCACTTAGAGCTGCTAATGGAATATCAAAAACCGGATTTCTTCACCCAGAAAGAAAGACGCGCTATGGTATTGAGTGCCATCTTGAAGAAGATGTATCACCCTATGAAGATATGCCTGAAAATCTAAAAAAAACCCAACGCTCTTGGTATAAAGGTGAATATAAGGAATATTAAATGAAGATTCTTTTTCTTTTATTTCACTTCTTTTTTAACTATTTAATTCATAGTTTAAGGTTTTTCCCAAAATTCTGATGGAGACAAACATTTTTTTATCTTAGAAAAAGGACATGCAGCCAAACAATTTCCGCAATCAGAAGAATTCTCAATCCAAAATTCAAAACATTTTTCAACATTTACGTAATATTTTTTAATACCAGGATTGTTAGAAATTGTTGGTACGTCAAAAGTGGGTTCCATTTCTCTTGGTATTGCTTCTACTTCACACGCTTCAGTACATTTATAGCATGATTTGCACATTTTTTCAACTTTCTTTATAAATACTAAATTTGGCTTGTCAGAAACGAGAGGCAAATCAGTAAATACTTTACATATCCTTATTCTTGGGCCAAATTCAGGATTAATTAATAAACCATGCCTACCTAAAGCTCCAAGTCCTGCATCAATTGCTAATGGTATGCTAAGGGCTGTATCATTTCCACATTGTATAGCTCTGTACCCTAAATTTCTGATAAATTCTCCTAAGCATGAAATAATAAAAGCCATTTTTGAATATGCAATCGAAGCTGCTGCAGCTGCTGGCTGAGCTGGTGCTGTAGAGATAGCATCTTGATCCATCTCAACTGCCATTACTATTGCTTTATTAATACCTTTTGGTAAATTAATCGGATGTTCCAATATCGAATAAGCGATATTACCAGCCCTTATTTCTTCTTTTGCATCAGCTTCACTAGTTTGATCCGGTCTCATAAATCCTGTTTTATAAATCCATTTTTCATTGGCATCAGTAATCCCTACTAAAGAAGCCCCATAGAATTTTGCTATTTTTTTAATAATATCAGTAAAATTTTTTGAGTCTTCAATTAGATATTTAGATTTCATCCAATTTACTCCATATCCAGTATCCATCAGATTTTCTCTTTCCCACGTGAAAGCATATGGAAATTTCTCATAAACAGTCCAACCCGCTGCTACTAATGCAAAATCTATTCGTGAGAATCCATCTTTGTGTGAATTTATATGTTTTTCTATATTTTCTTCAAACATCTTGCCGTATGTTGGTAATCTTTTATCCCATATTCTTCTATATATCATATTATTTTTCTGATCAAAACGTTTGTAAACTGTTTCATCTATTTCATATGCAATGTACAATCCATTACTATTCTGATTCATTGTTATTAATTAATTACAAAGAATAAAAAACTTTAATGATAGAATTATTATAATGAAATTTTCAAATGGCAATAATAAAAAATAGGTTTCTTAAATGAGTGTGAAGAGATTTATAACTCAAATTGGAGTAGGTGTAGACATGCATGGGCATAATGATGACTGTACAAATGCCGCTATCAAAGCTGTCAAGAATGCAATTTCTAATAATAGTTTAGATGGTCTAAGTGAGATAATTGGATTAAAAAAACCAAAAGATCTATTAAATATTAAAGTTCACGTTAAAACTGGTGCCCCATATCCAGAAAATGTTAATGAAAGAAAAATTTTAAAAGCAATACCCTTTGGTGAAAAATCGTTAGAAGTAGTATATGGTGGTTTAATAGCTCAAGGTGTTATGATTAAAGAATTGGGTGATAATTCTGATAAGATAATAGTATGTATTGCAGCAGTAACAGTATCAGTAAAATTTCCTTGAGTTAAATATTCAGAATCATAGGCTAACTAAGTAATTCTTAAATTTAAATGCTTTCTTCAATTTCTCTTGGACTTTTCCTGTTTTAATAATTTCATAACTTAAATTAACTATAATGTATATAATTAATATAGGACATTAATTTGTAAGGTTTATATTTTATTTACAATAAAAATTTAAACTTACATTACAATCAAGTTATTATCAATCTTTAAAATATTTTATAAGTGTGAAAAAAAATATTAAATATAGAAATCGAAATAATCAAATTAAAAAAATGAATAAATTCTTTAAATAAATAAAAAACACTATAAACCAGATAAAATATCATCCAAAAACACGAATAGATAAGGGGATTAATGATGTATGATGCAACCTACAAGATGGTTATCTTCGGGGATGGTGGATGTGGAAAAACCACACTAACGCAGAGATTTCTTACCAATTTGTTCAAATCCTCAACAACTATGACAATTGGCGTTGATTTCGAGGTTAAAAGTTTAAAAATTAACGAGAAAAAAGTAAAGCTCCAAATTTGGGATTTTGGTGGTGAAGAACGTTTTAGATTTTTATTACCCACCTATGTTAGAGGGGCTAACGGAGCACTATTTATGTATGATGTAACAAATTATACTTCCTTAGCTCATATTGATGACTGGTTAATGATAATTAGAAAAGAAATTACTGTAGAAGATCAGTTTCCTATTATTGTTGTTGGCGGAAAAGCAGATCTCACAGAATATCGTGAAGTTACTGGTGAAGAAGGGATCAATGTATCAAAATCGAGGGGAGTACAAGGTTTTATAGAGTGCAGTTCAAAAACAGGAGAAAATATAGATGAAACATTCAAGGCCTTAACCCGTTTAATGATGCAAAACTCTAATTTACTATGAAGAGATCAATAACATAGATAAATTGATATAGGATTAACTAAGTTTTATGTAAAAAGAGAGTGTCTTTTAATAGATCTTCAATTTAAGAATCTAGATTTTGTTCCTCTATAGCTTTTTTTTGCTTTAATCTCAAATCCCTTCTTCTTAACGAAACCATAATTTGGAAATCTAGATCTTTTTTAAATTCATCCGCAGCTCTAATTATTTTCTCAATTATATTTTCCCTACTATTCTCGGCGATTCCACCAAACATTGGTATTTCAGAATATTTTTCTAACAAATTTTCATTAATTTCTTCAGATAGAACATCAGATCGGTCTTTTACAGCCACTTTAATTATCTCTTCTAATTTATTGTATATCTCCCGCTTGCTGAATTGGCAGAGTATGCATTTTGAGCACCTATTTTTAAAGATTTTTAATATTATTAATCCCGTAATAAATTTAAAATTCCTTATTAAAATATCCTTATCTCCTATGTCAAAATCTTTGATGTATTGTACTATTGATTTCTCAGCGTTAATATATATATTCGAATAATATAATGCTCTATCAAAGTATGCTGGTATAATACAAAAGATTCGAGTAAACCAAAATGCACTGATTCCGTGTGGTGGTTCCTCATAAAAAAGATAGTATACTGTTCTACCATCTCTTTCTTTAAATAAAGTTGATTCGTTCTTCAGCATATTTAAATAAGTCGAAATAGTTGATCGAGCAATCTCTTTAAAAAACTTTTTATACTCTTGCTCAACTTCCCCTGTTGTAATTTTATTTTTTCCCTCTAAATAAAATTTTAAAATAATTCCTAAAATACGATTTTCATGAAGACGTCCTGTTTTTATATGTTGTTCTTCTGATTGATCTTCCCTAAACTGGTATAAATATGCTATTTCTGGCGCAAAATCTTGAATTATTTTGTCAACTAGTTTAAATTCGCTATTTATTATCTGTGCGCTTTCTAATTTTGCATTTTCTAATAATAATTGTTCAATTTCTGATCTTTCTGACAAGGTTAAAAATCTCGTTAAATAGAAATTTGTTATTAATTTATGATTTATTATTAAAAAAATTATGCTATAATATACTAAAATCTTTTAGTCTATATATTTTTCTGTGTTAATCACATATTTTTTAAGTTATGGTGAAAAAAGCTTCTTATTATTCCTGACAATAGTATACTTAAATTAAACTTAATCAAATAATTAAAAAAATAAATATTGAGAATCAATAAATTCGGGTAAAAATCCTTTAATTAGTAGGTAATTTATTTTTTCATACTATGTTTTTCTTTCCAAATCGGATCTGCTTCTTGTAGTATCCTTCTCTGGACTTTTCCAATTAAATCTTTTGGTAGTTCACCGATTATTGAGACTGATTGCGGACATTTGTACTTTGTCATATTTTTTATCGCCCAATCTTTGATTTTTTGTGGAGATAGATCACAATCAGAGCGAATTGCAATCCAAGCTTTTATTATCTCTCCGTATTCCTCATCAGGTAACCCCGCAACAGCAACTTCAATAATATCTGGATGTCTCATTAAGAGTTCTTCAACTTCCTTAGGAAAAACAGAGTATCCTTTACATTTTATAAGTTGTTTCTTTCTATCTCTTATTTCAATAGTACCATCCTCATTCATGAAACCTAAATCTCCAGTTAATAGCCATAATTTTCCCTCATACTCCAAAATAGTCTCTGCTGTCTCATCTGGTTTATTTAAATATTCCAGCATTATTTGAGGTCCGGAAACGCATATTTCTCCAGTATTTTCTACACCAAAATTTTTATCTTTAGGGTTGCCTAAACAAATCGGTCCTTTGGTAAAATCATCAGGAGGCCAAATCCCCCATTCAGTTCCAGGAAACGGCATCCCAATAGTCCCAATTGGGCTTTCACCAAATAAATTTCCTCCACTTACCGCAGGACTAGCTTCTGATAGACCATATCCTTCCACAATTCTACCACCTGTGTTTTTAACAAAAGCATCTCGAACTGGTTTATGTAATGGACCCGCACTTGATAAACATAAGATTAATTTTCCCATTACAGCTGGATATCGTTTTTTAAGATTTTTAAATTCTGCTAGATTTTTAAATAAAATTTCAGTACCAGCATAAATCAATCCTTCTTTACATGGTAACCTTTCAATATTTTCACATAATTCATTTTGAGAAGGAGGTGTTGGAAAAAGCATAGCCCACCCTCCAATTGCTAAAGTAGTATGCATTACTACAGTATGAGCAAAACTGTGAAATAATGGAAGTATACCTATGTTTCCAATTCCGGGTTTTTCTCCCCCTAACCATAATTTGCATTGTTTAGCGTTAGATACTATATTAAAATGTGTTAAAACTGCTGCTTTTGGTAATCCCGTCGTTCCCCCTGTCATAATATAAGTCGCGGGATGTTTTTTTGTATCAATTTTCACATCTGGAACACTTGGCTCAGTTTTTAAAAGATCTTTAAACTTGAGAGCACCTGGATAATCTACTTTCCCTGAGGGAATTTTTTTAACAAATTTTCCAATAGCTTTTTTTACTCCTTTTATATTTGTTAAATCTGCTAGATTGGTATAAATTACAATCTCTATACTTGAATCATTGACAATAGGTTTTATATATTGTTCATACAACGCATCTAACACAATTAACGCCTTAGGCTTTATTATATCAAGTTGATGCAAAATTTCTATAGGTTGATATGTAGGATTTATTCCACTAGCTATTGCGCCAACCCTAGTTATAGCATAATACCCAACGATATACTGTATACAATTAGGAAGATGCATTACAACAACATCACCTTTTTTGATACCTATATTTGCTAATGCTGTAGCAAATCTTTTTACATAATCTTGAAATTGTTTGTATGTAATCCATGTATCCAAAAACCATATAAAATTTTTATTAGCATATTTCTTAACTTGTTCATCCAATAACTCATTTATTGTTATTTCTTCAAACGTAGTATTAAAGGGAACTTCTTTAGGCCACCAGTTTTGAAACCATAATTTATTTTCATCCACATGAAAAGTCTCGTTTACATTTAAGGGCATTTATTAAACACTTTATTAAAATTAATCTTCTTATCTTTATATCACTTAGAAATAGCAAAATTTAAACCTTTGTAAGAATAAAAAGAAAAGAGAATTAAAAAATAAAATAAAATAAAAAATTATTGATTTAAAATTAAAATCTTCTATCTTTTCTCCGTTTAATTAAAACAGTAGCTATTCCAAACAGAGCTATACCTGCGATTAAAACAACTATAGCCCAGACGCCTTCAGCTTCGGGCATTGTCATAAAAACTGAGAACGTAGGGTCATGCCACACACCTGTACCATCGTTAAATGCAGGGTAACTAACAGCATATACCATAACACTGACTTTTGTTTGAATATTGATATCACTTGAATACGTTCCGACAGATTCACCACCTCTTACCGTAAACTCATCTTGTTGTTTCACTTCCCCTTCCCATAAGGCAAGTGGAATCACACTAGCAATAGCAGGTGCAGTACTTCTGTTTGATTCACTGCCATATTCATAATCAGGGCCGATAATATCAACAAAATCGAGTTCCTCTTGAGCACCACGACCTAAATAATTGCCAACCTTTAATTCATGGGTCTCATTCTTGAAATGTTTATATTCTAATAACTCTTCAGGATCATCAGGAACTTCACCTGCAGTCGCTATATTTAAGTGAAAATATAAAACTGTTGATACATATATAATTGCGAGGTCTAAGTCGGGTATGGGTGAGTTAGCCCCATACGATTCGGGATCATTCCACGGTGCAAAAAATTGATCTAATTTTATCATGCCGTGTAGAGCATTTAATTCATCATCTTTTCTTGGTTCAAATGTAAAACCAAAGTAAATGTAGTCAAGATTTTCTTGTGGCGCTCCTAAATATGAGTTTAAATCAACTCCAATAGGAACTGCTGAAATATTAACATCTTTAATATTGAGCCCCCAAGATATACTTTTATCCTCACTAATTTCAGGTTTTTCAAAATCAAATTCTCCTACTGTCCCTAATATAAGTCTATGACTAACTTCTGAACTAACAGGCTTTTGATAAGTTGTCCCATCAATTTCGATATCTCTATACTCAACAGATATAATGTCATCATTGTTTGTATCATTATAGAGGAAAGCGCCGGCTAAATGATGAGTAAATAAGTAGAATTCAATATCACATCCCTCAAAAGCGTTTGCTATTGCTGCATCCGGACCCTCATCACCACTCCCTTGTACTGCATTAAGTAATTCCCCAACATCAATTTCAATATGAAAATTTTTAATCCATAATTGAATTAAATCAAAAGAAAATTGAGTCCATACGGTTTCTATAACTTCTCCCTGAGTGGGTGTTAATAACCACTGCATTCTACTATCTTTATATGTATCAGCTGCCTCCTCCCACTTATTTAATGCCCAAGGTCCACCAGGTATATCTTCGAGTAGTTCATCGTTTTCATCAATAACACCATCATCTCCCGTAACTTTCCAGGTTTTAGTAATATTATAGCCTGGTCCTGGAATAATATCTAATTTCTGCCATGTGATTGGATTCAATATAAATAATTCATCACCGGTAAAAATATCGTTAATATGAATTAAAAACCAAGTTAATAACTCAATTCCTTCTTTAATAACTTTTTCAGATAGTTCTATCTGTGTTCTTTCATAAAGCATAATTCTCTTAAAAAAGTTAACTAATTTATTAACAGCTGTAATAAAGGATTTATCATTATCCCAGATAACGAGAGTAACCGCAGTACCAATTTCTATTTCATAGGA
>SDBT01008047.1_pt1 | contig 17279 bp, 16 predicted proteins | sample 2277101 | NCBI WGS metagenome assembly SDBT01 (sample SAMN10404973, study PRJNA504765) | marine sediment metagenome | isolation source: marine sediment core GS10_PC15, 103 cmbsf | place: Arctic Ocean: Southern Knipovich Ridge | collected 2010
TGTAATGTTCAATATTCCAATCATAGTTAGTTGAATGACCAAAGATAAAGACAGTTCCCGGCTGACCAGGAGAAGAAGTTCCTTTGGCATGAGCAACACCGTTTTTAAGAGCTGTTTCGTATTCTTCAAGATCAACAGAATCTTTAACAGCGGCGTTAATACTGACTTTAGGAATAATCAAACTGAAATTCCAATTATCAGGTGAAAGAATGCCTTTTTCATCAAGCCAAAGAAGCTGGCCAAAGCCATTAGTCGCTAATTCCGATTGATTAGAGACTTGATTAAATCGATATCTAAGTTCGGCAATAAGAATAGGGCTTAAAAAAACAAAAAGACTGATTAAAGAAACCATCAGAAATAAAGCCCCAAGTTTCTTTTTAGGAAACTTAGGCTCTTTTTTCTTTACCAAATCAGCATCGTAAACAACAAAGGTTTCACCCTGACGATGCATAACATATTTAGCGTTAGAGTACATAGTTTAATTAAAGATAAGGGCAGAAAATATAAAAACCGAATTAAACTGTGTGATCCGGTTTGTATAATTAGCCTAATTTAATATTAGACCGAATTATAGCATAAAAACGCAAGTTAATGAAGTTAAAACGGAGCGGGTAGCGAGAATCGAACTCGCGTCTTCTGCTTGGAAGGCAGATGCATTACCATTGTGCTATACCCGCAAAACAAAAGAACTTTAGCTTATTTATAGTCGGGGTGGTGAGACTCGAACTCACGACCTCCTCGTCCCAAACGAGGCGCGCTAAGCCAACTGCGCCACACCCCGAAGATGCTTAAATGATACCAAATTTAGCTGAATTAGTCTATAAAAAACTCTATTCTATCCCCTATTTGAAAATTGAATTTTTCTACTGTGCCGGCATTAACTTCTAAAATACTGGTTGATTCAATTTCAGGACTGAGAGCTTTGGGAGGTTGATAATCTTCTGGCTGAACGTTTTCCGTTAATTCAACAATCTGACTATTATTAATCCAAATAAAATCAAGAGGGATTAACATTTCTTTCATCCAAAAAGAGTATCTGTCGGGCTTATCGTAAAGAAAAAGCATCCCCTGTTTTTCAGGAAGAAAATTTCGATTCGACAATCCCCTTCTCTTTTCTTCCGATGTTCTTACTACCTCAACAGAAAAAGTGATGTTTTTGATTTTTATTCTCGGTTCGTCAGAAACCAAAAGTAATTTGTAGCCAATCAATAAAGAAGCCAGAAAAGCTAAAGAAAAGAAAATTAGAAAAAGAAAAAGGTTAGGTTTTTTCGCTTGTTTCTTCAGTTTCTTCATTGGTTTTTTCTGAATCATTTACTGACTTATCAGAACCCTCGCTTAAAAGAAGCCCCAATTTTGCGCCAGCATCGAAACATGAAAGCAAGTCGCATCTAGGATTTAATATCACCTCTTGTTCTAAATTTTTCATGATTATGTTTTTTATATTTGATTTTCTTTCCTAGTGCCGAGGGCGGGAGTCGAACCCGCACGGTGGATTACCACCACGAGATTTTAAGTCTCGCGCGTCTGCCAATTCCGCCACCTCGGCTTATGTGATTCTTGCCTCTATAAGTATAGCAAAAAGAGAAGTGTTAATAAAGAAAAATTGCCCCTAGTATTTTTAAAAAAGACTATGTTACAATATTTTCCATGGCAGAAAAGAAAAATAAAAAAATTGGATTACCTTCTAAATTTAAGTTCAAAGTTAAACTTGGCGCAAAGAAAAAGAAGGTTTTGATTGTTTTTCTGATTGTTTTAGCTTTAGGACTGCTTTTCTTTAATTTCAAACATCTATTTCTTGTGGCTACGGTAAATAATAAGCCTATTACCCGTTTGGCTTTAAATCGAGAACTGGAAAGACAGGGCGGCAAGCAAATTCTAGAAAGTTTAATAACCAAGTCTTTGATTCTTCAAGAAGCAAAAGAACAAAAGATTGAAGTTGCTCAAGAAGAAATAGAAGCAAAGATTAGTGAGTTTGAAGCCCAATTAGGCGCTCAAGGTAGTACTTTAGAAGCTTTTCTAGAAACACAGGGCCAGACAAGAGAATCCCTTGGAGAACAAATAGAAATACAATTAGTCATAGAAAGAATGTTTGCTGAGGAAATTGATGTTAGCGAGGAAAAACTTCTCAACTATTTTGAGGAAAACAAAACCTTCTTTGCTGAAGACACTACTTTTGAAGAAGTAAAAGGTAATTTAGAAGAGAATCTTAAGCAAGAACAAATCGGTGAATTGTTTCAAGCCTGGTTGGAAGAAGCAAAGCAAAACTCAGAAATTCGCTACTTCTTGGAATTTTAAACTAACATTAATCAGAAAGATTAGAAAGAAAAGAAACTAAATAGAGAAGAAATCCAGAATCTTTGTAAGAAATTCTTGTTCAATCCTCAAAAGCTCCCCGGTTTCCGCAGAAACAATCGCTGTTCGCTGAAGTTTCACTTTAATCATTCCCATAAACTTTTCATATTTAATGCCCGGAATTTCGTAAGCCAAAGTGCCATCGTCAGTAATAATTAAAGAAATAACCTCTTCTACTGGAGTGGTTACGGCTAAAGCAGCTTCTTCGGTTCCTTCTCCTGGTTCTTCAGTCTCTTCTCCTGCTTCAGTGGCCTCATCGTCCTCTTCTCCGGCTTCTGTTGCTTCCCCCGGTTCTTCGTCTTCTTCTCCAGCATCAGTGGCCTCATCAGCCGCTAGTTGCTCTTGATATTCAAGCCAGCGAAGACCCCCTTTTCCTCCCAGTTGATCAAGAACATTGGCAGCCAGCATGTTTTTCACTGCTTGATCCGGTAAAATAGTAACAACCTTTGAACCTTTAGGAGTAGTAACGATCAATTCGTTTGTTTCCAAATTAACCATTAAAGGAAAATTGGTTTTAGCGGCAACTTTATCGCGGATAACCATAAAAGCATTTCCGGTTGATCTGATCTTGACATTTCTTTTGTCATCTGGCTCTTCTATTTCAAGCTCAGCGCTTTCAGAAGTTTCTGAATCTTCTAATCCCTCAGTTGTTTCACTTCTTCTTTTAACTTTGATTTTTAATCCTTCCCTTTCAATAATAATCAGATTTTGCCCTTCCCTGGCTTTTGTTTTTGTTTGAGATCGCTCTTGAACCTTTATTTTCATTGTTTGCCCCGGGGCTTCGGCTGCTGACCCTTTGTTTGCTGATGGGTTATCAGCTTTTTTACCTAAAATCTGGCCGATGGTTTCATAAATTAAATTTCCCTGACTATCAACAAGCCAACCAGCGAAAGCGGTTTCCTTAAAAGCAAAAGAACAGAAAAATAAAACAAGAAGAGTTAAAAAACAAATCGTTATTAATTTTTTCATCTAGTACTATATTAAAAGGGGTTTTCCATCCTTGTCAAGGGGGACTTGACACTTCGTGTTTCCTTCGGCTAAAATAAATTAATGAATCTTTATGAAAAAATTTCTGTATTAGGACCAAGTGCTCAATTTGATACTTGCGGTCCTAAAGACTTTGGCCAGACAACTGACATTCCCGGAGTTTATCATGCCAAGGTTGGCGGCAATCGGGTTTGCCGCCTTTTCAAAGTTCTCCAAAGCAACATCTGCCGTAATAACTGTCATTACTGTGCCTTTCGTCGAGACCGTTCTTGCAATAGAATATCAGCGACACCAGATGAAATGGCCCGGGCTTTTGATTCTGCCTATTCACGACGTCTAGTAGAAGGTTTGTTCCTTTCTTCCGGAATTAACGGTACTCCCAAAAAGACTATGGATCGAATGCTGGCCACGGCTTCACTTTTAAGGGGAAAATATCATTATTCCGGCTATCTTCATTTAAAAATTATGCCTGGTGTTTCTTCAAGCACGATTTCCGAAACAGCCAGATTAGCCAGTCGAATTTCTTTGAACATAGAATCCCCTACGGAATCAAGCCTTGCTTCTTTGTCACCTGATAAAGATTTAAAGAAAGGTTTTTATTACACTCTTTCTTTAATAAAAAAAGAATTAAAAAGACTTCGCTTTACCGGCAGAAGGATTCCCAGCTTAACTACTCAGTTTGTGGTTGGGGCTGGTGAAGAAAAAGACAAGGAAATTATTGACACGACTTATTCTCTTTACAAAAACTTTGATTTAAAAAGAGTTTTCTATTCAGCTTTTCGGCCGGTACCCAAGACTCCCCTGGCGAATAAGCAAGCCGTTTCCCTTACTCGTGAACATCGTTTATATCAAACGGACTTTTTAATGCGTTTTTACCGTTTCTCTCCCTGGGACATTCCTTTGGATGAAGACGGTTTTCTTTCCGAAACAACTGATCCTAAAATGCTTTGGGCGAAGAGAAATCCTTATTTCTTCCCCATAAATCTTAATCAGGCTAATTACTGGAATCTTCTCAAGGTACCGGGAATCGGTCCCACTTCTGCTAAAAAAATTGTAGAGATAAGGAGTCAGGGAAAGATTAATTCTTTTTCCCAACTGAAAAAACAAAGATTTCAAATTAAAAAACTATCGGATTTTGTTTGTTTTTGATAAGGGCGTTGTTACTGTCCTCTTCCCATTTCAAAATCTAACTGAATTTGGGTAGCCGAAATACTTCCGTCAGAATTTGTCTGACCAAAAACCATTATTTGTTCTCCAATAACCAAATCATCAGGGGTAGCTTCTGTTGCTTTGTTTATTTTTGTGTTTTCCGAGATTAAGATAATTTTGCTGCTGTCATCAGCTAGTTTAACAATGATACCTTCTTCATCCTGGCTGATGATTTCTCCCCTAATCATTCCTGATCCTTCCCCTTGTCTGTGTAGGGCTGCTGGCATGGTACCTGATTGTCTCATTCCTCTCATGGTTTGAAAATTATCCTCTGATGGCTGCTTCTGTTCGTACTTTATTCCGCCCCAAAAGGCGCCAGCCCCCACAACGGCAACAATGATTATTGTTGATAAAAGATTATTTTTCACTATTATTCACCTCCTTTACGTTTTTTTGTTTACTCATATCTTAAAGCGTCAATTGGTGCTAAATTAGCTGCTTTTTTAGCCGGATACCATCCGAAAAGAATTCCTATTCCGGCCGATACGCCGAAAGCAAGTAAGATTGAAGATAAAGATAATGTTGGCGGTAAACCCATGGAATTAGATATCAGAAATGAAACTGTGGTACCAACCGCGACCCCAATCAATCCGCCGACAAAAGTAATTATTATTGCTTCAAGTAAAAACTGGGTAGTAATCCATTTCTTTTTTGCTCCAAGTGCTTTTCGGAGGCCAATCTCTCGGGTTCTTTCAGTCACGGTTACGAGCATGATGTTCATAATTCCTATGCCGCCGACAATTAAAGAAATAGCGGCAATTCCGGAAAGCAAAGTGGTAAAAGTGTCGGTTACTTCAGCGATAGTTCCCAGCAAATCTTCTTGTGACATAATTGAAAAATCTGCCTGGCTTGGATCTTTAATTTTATGTCTTCCGAGAAGAAAGTAGCCTATTTCATCCCTGGCTTGATTCATTAAATTCTCGTTGGCAGCTTCAACATAAATAGAACTGACATAATCTACCCCAAAAACAAGTTTCTGGGCGGTAATCAGGGGAATATAGATCTTATTGTCGTCATTCATTGGACCCATTCCCCCCTTGCTTTGGGTTAAACCGATAACATTAAAAGAAATTCCATTAATACGAATAGCGTTACCGACTGAATTGATTCCTTCGCCAAACAAATCCTCGGAAGCTTGAGGTCCTAATACAGCCACTTTACTCATACTGATAACCTGTTGTTGGCTGATAAATGATCCCGAGGTTAAATTAATGTTTCTGACGCCGGAATATTCAGGTGTTACCCCGGAAATTTGAGTATTAATATTGTTTCTGCCGGCTGTTACCTGAGCAGTTCTTATAAGTTCAGCCGAGACACTTTTTACCGTAGTAATTTGGGTTGAGCTGCTGATAGCCTTTGCATCATTATATGTTAAGGTCGTTCGGCCTCCGGAAGCACCGCGAATTCCGCCGCTTGTTTGCGCTCCCGGCATTACGGTTAATAAATTTGAACCTAAAGATTTGATTTGGTCTTGGATTGCTCTTTGTGAAGCTTGACCCAAATTCATCAGGGCAATCACACTGCCAATGCCGATGATTACGCCCAATATAGCCAGGCTGGTTCTGACCTTATTTAAGGTCAGGGTGGCAAAACTTTCTAAGACTAATTCTCGATAATCCATAATTATTTTGAGTTTTTAAACGAAAGATAAACTCTGCTCATTTTTTCTTTCTTAAAGCTAAACGGCGATGACCGTTATCTTTATCTTTTACTATCTGACCGTCTCTGAGGCGAATAATCCGCTTGGCATATTCGGCAATTTCTTTCTCATGAGTAATCATCAGAATAGTATGCCCCTGATCATTTAAATCCTCAAGAATTTCCATGATCTCTATTGCTTGCTTGGTGGCAATGTTTCCTGTCGGCTCATCAGCCAAGATGATGCTGGGATTCATCGCTAAGGCTCTGGCAATGGCTACTCTTTGCTGTTGTCCGCCGGAAAGTTGACTGGGCGTATGATGGATCCTGTCCCCCAAGCCAACCATTTCTAAATATTTTCTGGCCTTTTTTAATCGGTTTTTTCTTGAAATTTCACCATACATCATTGGTACCATCACATTTTTTAAAGCAGTTGTTCTGGGTAATAAGTTGTAGGTTTGAAAAACAAAACCAATTTTCTTGTTTCTCAGTTCTGCTAACTGATCATCGTCTAAATTAGCCACATTTTCTCCACTCAAAAAATAATCACCACTGGTAGGAACATCTAAAGCGCCAAGAAGATGCATTAAGGTAGACTTGCCCGAACCTGACGGTCCCATAATGGCTACGAACTCACCTTTTTCAATTTTAAAACTGACATTATCTAATGCTTTTATCTTTATTTCACCTGTCTTATATGTTTTGGTAAGGTGAGAAACTTTTATCATGCTTGTTTTTACGTTTGATTTAATGAGACATTCGCATCATGCGCATGCCCGAAGTGCCAAACGGAGAATCGCCGTTCTGATTATCAAAAACAGTACCGCCGATAACAGTGTCATCTTCATTTAATCCGGAAACGATCTCTGTTTGAGTGTCAGAAACTAAGCCAATCTCAACCGGCACAGATTGCTGTTGACCATTTTTAGATATAATAACAAAGTTTTCTCCCTCTTGGTTTTGAACAGAACCTGAAGGGACTAATAAAACATTATCTTTTCTTTCAATTATAATGTTGGCAGTTACGGTCATGTTGGGTAAAATTTCATCCGAAGAGGAATCAAGCCGAATGATAGCTGGGTATTGGGTTACCCCGCTGGTTGTCTGACCGATTCTGTCAACGCCAATGACTTTACCGGTAAAGGTTTTGTCGGGAATACTGTCGAGAATAATCGTCGCTTTTTGGCCTATTTGGACGCGGGAAACATCAATTTCCGAAAGATTGACGGAAACAATTGGCGTGCCTTCAGTTTTAATAGTAGCTACTTTTTGATTAGATGTTACGTTGCCGGTGTCCAAAGTGCCCATGCTCATGCCTTCGGCAAACATTAAACTGGTAATTGTTCCATTAGCGGGAGCAGTAATCACGGGAGAGGTTAATTGATAGCTCAACCAATTGCTGTTAACAGCGGCTTGGGTTTGGCTAATGACGCCTGCTTGGGTTTTATATTTTGCTTCAGAGGCCAGCCAACCTTTTTCCGGAATAAGAAACTCAGGCAGGTTGCGATAATCTGAGTCCTCTTCATAATTATCACTTTCTGCAAGTTCTTTAAAAGTATCCCATTTGCCAAACATATCAGCTTGGAGACTGTATTGCGTTGCTTTGGCGGATTCTAAACTGTTTTTGGCGGATAAGTAAGAAGACCAGGCTTGAGCATATTTTTGTTCACCCTGAAGATCCAGATTAATTTCTAAAATCTTATCACCCTTTTTAACTTCATTGCCGTCCTCAACATACACTTTGCTGACGACTCCCGAAGCTTTGGTGTTAGCATTCATGATATTAACGCTTAAGACTTGTCCGGAAGCGGATACTGAAGAAATAATCATTCCGTGTTCAACCTGAATTATTTGCGGTTGGATACTTTCATCCTTATTTTTTGAAATTGCTCTCAGTCCGAGGAAACCAACTAAAATTATCAGAACAAGAATGATGGCAGCTTTTTTTCGATCACGGAGTAATTTTTTTAGCGTTTCTAATAATTTTTCTTTTTTAATCATTTGACTCTTTAATAATATTGATATGAATTGGCAGAGCTAACTAGTCTAACATAAAAAAATGAGAAATAGGTTAGTATTTCTCAGTCAAGTCATTATACTATAAGTTATTATTTTTTTCTACTTAATAATTTGCCGATAATTCATCTATTAATTAATACAATCAAGCAAGCAGAATTATTTCACTTGAAATTCAGGTTGGAGGGTTTTGGGATTGGTTTGGCCTATCATTGAGCGGAAGTTCCGGCAAGATGGCCGGTGGAAAAAGCTTTCTGAAGATTATAGCCGCCGGTCGGTCCGGCTAAGCTAATTATTTCTCCGGCAAAAAACAGATTCTTTGTTTTTTTTGACTGCATATTTTTTGAATCAATTTCGCTAATATTTATTCCCCCGCTTGTTACGATGGCTTTTTTTAAAGGTTCAACTTCATGGATTTTAAAACGCAGATCTTTTAAAAATTCAATTAATTTCTGAATTTCAGATTTGTTTAATTGAGAAGTCTTTTTATGTTTATCAATGTTTGTTTCAGAGATAGCATAATTTACCAATAATCTTGGCAAAAGCGTTTTAAGCAGGCTTTGATATTCTTTTTTAGGAGATTTTGAAATTTCCCGATGAATTCTTTGTTTTAGCTTTTTTTGGTCAAGAGCGGGTTTAAGATCTATCTTGGCAAAAACTTCTTTCTGTTTTTCTAAATTTTCATAAACATTCTTACTTGCCCTTAAAACACAGGGTCCGGAAATACCCTGATGAGTAAAGAGCATTTCGCCAAATTCTTTGATAAAGGGCTTGTTATCGATCAGAAAATGAATGCTTATGTTTTTTAGGGATAAACCGGCGAGGGAGTTTATGTCTTTATCTTTTACGACCAGGCCAACCAAAGCAGGGGTGGCTTTAATAATCTCATGGCCTAGAATTTTGGCAAACTTATAACCATCCCCGGTTGAACCGGTTTCCGGATAAGACTTTCCTCCCGTAGCAATAATAATCTTCTTTGTTTTAATGGTTTCTGATTCTGATGATATATAAAAATAGTTAAATTTTTCAGTTTTTTTGATTATTGTTTTTACATTGAAATTAAAGAATAAATCAACATTCTTTTTCTTAAGTTCTTTTTCCAGGCATCTTAATATAGTAATTGCCTTATCGCTCTCAGGAAAAACACGATCCCCTCTTTCTGTTTTTGTTTTTACCCTTCTGTTTTCAAAAAAATTGATGAGATCTTTATTTGAAAATTTGGTTAATGCCCCATACAAAAACTTTCCTTGCCTGCCGAAAGCATCAACGATCTCAGGAATTTCTTTTGAGGTGGTAAGATTACACCTGCCCTTTCCTGTTAGAAGTAATTTTCTTCCCAGGGAATTATTTTTTTCCAGAATGCAAACATTATTTCCACTGTTTTTTGCAGAAATTCCTGCCATCATACCGGCAGGCCCTCCGCCAATAATAGCCACGTCAAAAACATTTTCCATAAAAGTCATTATATCACCTATGAAGTTGTTTCTAATAAATAATAGCTTAAGCTCTTGGAACAAAATCAGGGATGAGCCTGTACTTGGTAAAACAATGCGGTTATAATTCAGGATAGAGAACTAGAATAATTTTTCATAAAAAAGGCGAAGCAAACGAAATGCTGAAGTATAATTCAGAGGAGAATTAGAAAACTTATGTTAATTACAGAAATAAATATTAAGTTCAAAGCTGGAAACGGTGGTAATGGAAAACTCTCCTTTTATAAAGAAAGAAGGGGTCCGGATGGTGGTAATGGAGGTAAGGGTGGAAGCATTTATGCTGTTGCTACTTCAGATATTTACGCTCTTTCTGCTCTTTCAAAAAGCGTCAAAATCAAAGCAGAAAACGGTCAGCACGGAATGTCGAATAAAAAAGCCGGTAAGTTTGCTGATGATTTAGAAGTTAAGTTTCCTATTGGTACTATTATTACTGATAAGGACTCTAAGCAGGTTTTTGAGATAACCAGTAAAGATAGTCGTTTTCTGCTGTGTAAAGGCGGCCAAGGCGGCTTAGGCAACTGGGAATACCGATCTAGCTCCAATACAACGCCATTATATGCTCAAAAAGGCTTTAAAGGTCAAGAAAGAAATTTATATATTAACCTTAAGCTAATAGCTGATTATGGGCTTATTGGCTTTCCCAATGCTGGTAAGAGCAGTTTGCTTAAAGAGATAACAAGCGCTAAGCCAAAAATCGGTCATTACCCTTTTACTACCCTTGAGCCTAATTTGGGAGAATTAGAAGGTAAAATTATTGCTGATATTCCGGGGCTTATAGAGGGGGCTTCTAAGGGAAAGGGATTAGGGATTAAGTTTTTAAAACATATTGAAAAAGTTTCACTTCTATTTCATTGTCTTTCTTGTGAACTTGAGGAGCCTGAAAAAGGCTATCAACAAATCAGGAACGAGCTAAAAAACTATAATCCGAAATTATTAAAGATACCGGAAATCATTCTTCTTACCAAAACAGATTTAAAAACAGAAAAAGAAATAAAATCAATTCTTAAGATTTTGAAAAAACTGAAAAAACAAATATTGCCTGTTTCTATTCATGATTTTGATAGTTTGGAGAAATTGAAAGCTTTAATAAAATAAAGCAGAAAAAAACCACCTATTGTTGTTTATTAATAGTTCAGTCGGTAAATCATTTGTTTCTAAAAAACCTCGTAATTCCTCCTTAAGATCTACAAATAAGCAGGAATCTCTTTTTTGCTTAGTAAAAATATTTGATGTTTCTCTCAGATTGTTAACCATTAATTTAATTTAGATGACAATCCCTTTTTTTGCCTTTTAGCTTCATTTTCATCTAAAATTATTTTTCTAATTCTGACAGTTTTTGGAGTTATATCTACTAGTTCCGTATTATCAATATACTCTAATGCATCTTCCAAATACATAATTCTGTGGGCATTAAGGTGTTTAGCAACACCCTCACCCTTGGAGCGCATATTAGAAAGCTGTTTTTCTTTGCAAATATTGACTATTATATCTTTTGGCCGGCTGTTTTGGCCAACCACCTGGCCTTTATAAACATTAACTGCAGGACCGACAAATAATTCTCCCCGGTCTTGAACATTGGTTAAACCGTAAACCCGTGTCATTCCCGTCTCGTAAGCTATAAGAGAGCCTCTATCGCGCTTTTTCAAGTTACCTTTTTCCGGCAGATATTTATAAAAGATTGTATTTATTATTCCTAAACCGTGAGTATCTGTCATAAATTTATTTTTGTAGCCGAATAATCCTTGAGTGGGAATAATGAATTCTAGATAAACAATATCTCTCTTAATTTCCATTTTTTTCATTTCTCCATAACGGCTTTGCAGTCTTTGGATAACTATGCTCGAGTACTCTTTTGGTACTTCAAGAGATATTTCTTCGTAGGGGATCATTTTTTTGCCATTGATTATTTTGATAATTACTTGAGGTTGGGAAACCTGAAAAGCATAACCCTCACGTCTTAGACGTTCGATAAAAATTGCTAAATGGAGTTCGCCTCTACCAGATACAATCCATTCTCCATCAGCACCGTCTTCAACTGTCAAAGCGACATCGTTGTCCAACTCCTTAAACAACCGTTCTTTTATTTGGTGGGAAGAGGTGTATATACCTTCTTGAGCAGCAAAAGGAGAAGAGTTGATGCTGAAAGTCATTCTAACAGTAGGTTTTTCTATATGTAAAAGCGGTAGTTGTTTAGGTTTATCAATGTCAGCAATAGTTTCACCAATGGTAATATCAGGAATTCCTGATACAGCGACGATTTCTCCCGCTCCAGCTTCATTAACCTCTATCTGTTCTAATCCCTTGAAAGTAATTAAAGAAGTCAAGCGATATTTTTTCATTTGACCATTTCGACTAATATGCATAACCTCTTTATTAGCCTGTAATATGCCGTTTTCGATTCTACCTCTGGCCACTCTGCCTTTAAAATTATCACGACTGATAGAAGTAACCAACATTTGAAGTGGTAAGCTGGGGTTACCATTGGGTTCAGGAATATATTTAATAATCTCTTCAAACAAAGGAGAGATATCAGTCATTTTTTCCAGATCAGGTGTTAAGCCAGCTTTCCCCAATTTAGCCGAAGCATATATAATTGGAAAATTAGTAGTTTGTTCGTCAGCACCTAAATCTATAAACAGATCAAAGATGTTATTTAAAGCCTCAGCAATATTAGTATTTACTTTATCTATTTTATTGATAACGACAATAATTCGGTGTTTAAATTCTAGGGCCTTTTTTAAAACAAAAGTTGTTTGTGGCATTGGTCCATCTTGAGCATCGATTAAAAGCAAAGAGCCATCAGCCATTTTTAAGACTCTTTCTACCTCACCGCCAAAATCAGCATGGCCGGGAGTGTCAATAATATTAATTTTTACATCTTTCCAAACAATAGAAGCATTTTTAGAAAAAATAGTAATTCCTCTTTCTTTTTCCAATTCGTTGCTATCCATAATACAGTTAGTATTAATAGTTTCTTTAGCTAATAAGGTATCGGATTGGCGTAATAAAGAATCCACTAATGTGGTTTTTCCATGATCAACGTGGGCAATAATAGCAATATTTCTTATTTTCATAATGTTTAAAAACAAAAAATGCTCGTGCTTCAGAGCATTTATAGTTATTAAGTTAAATTATACTCTTTATTTACTATTAAACAACACTTTAGATTTAAAATTTGGTTATTTTAATTATTAAGTCAAATGAAGTTTGAATTGTCTTTGATTCGAAATGCTAAATTTTTTTGCTGACGAGTTAGGATTCGAACCTATTTTTAAAAGAAACTAAGTGTTTAACCCTAAATCCTAAATTCCCCAGAAGAATCTATTTTATGCGTCCTGTCTATGTAGTCTCTAGTGGTATAACCATCAATCATAGAAATGACTAAAGAATGAGTTCGCATTCCTCCTCCAAAGAAATGAACACCTTCAAGGCCAAGATAAGTATCCGTAACTGCTGTGGCAGAGAATATGATCCACTTTCCGCTTGCTAGATCATCATGATGATAAACTTTTTCGGGATCTAAATTTGCTTCTGTAAGCTTTCTTATTTCATCTTGATTTTTTGGCCACCACTTGATTTGCATTTCACCACCCAGACATTTCACCGCTGCAGCTGTAATCACCCCTTCTGCAGAGCCACCGATTCCCATCACGGCATGGACTCCTGATCCACTCATGCAGGCCGCAATACCGGGAAGAAGGTCCCCATCTGATATTACCATTGCATTGGCGTCTGTTTTTCTTATTTGGTCAATTAAATCAAGATTTCTTTCTCGATCAAGAACAACAATCATCAAATCACGAATATCACGGTCTAGAGAGCTAGCTATCACACTGAGATTTTTCTCAACAGGTGCCTCAATGCTGACTTTTCCTACAGCGGCAGGCCCTACTACCAATTTGTCCATATAAACGATGTCATCAGAAGCACCAAGCAAACCGTCCCTTTCTGATAAAGCAAGAACGCTCATAGCCCCAAAAAGCGATTTGGCAGTTAAATTTGTGCCCTCTAATGGGTCTATGGCAATGTCGACTTCTGGCCCATTGCCTTCACCTAACATTTCTCCGGTTTTGATCTGAGGCGCTTTATCTTTTTCTCCTTCACCAATAACCACTCTTCCGCTAAAATTCATTCCGTTTAGATATTTAAGAAGTGTTCCAACAGCTAATTGATCAGATAATATTTTATCTCCTTTTCCTCTTGTTCTTGCCGCCGCAATTGCTGCAAGTTCAGTAGCAAAAGAAATTTGACCCACTAATTGATGGATCGACTCACGACTTTGGGCAACTTCTCGAAGTTCAAGATGGTGAAATTCTTCGGGAGATCGTTTCATAATAATAAGTACCCGTATTATATTGATTGCATGAAAAAAATCAATACCTTTGGTCCCAGCGGGATTTTCTCTATTTTCTTCCATACGTTCATTTGATAGAATAAAAGGGAAAAGAAAATGATTAAAAAAATAGCAAAATTAATTGCTGCCAAATTTAGACAATTACCTCGTAAGAAAAAGATAATAGTTGTTGTCCTTTTATTTGTATTGGGAAGTATTGGGTCTTTTCTATGGCGCAGAATAACTAAAGATTCTGGATACACATTGGAAGCAGCAAAATTTGATTCAGTAGTAGAATTAGTAAGCGAAACAGGTAATGTGACAACCGCAGGGGCGGTGCCGATATATTCCACCACCACCGGTATGGTAGAAGCAGTGTATGTAGAGAATGGCGATTCTGTTTCTAAAGATGATATTTTGTTTGAAGTAAAAAGCACCGCAACTAGGCAAGAACAAGCTACCGCTTTGTCCAATTACCTTACTGCGAAAAACACTTTAGAAACCGCAAAATCTACCCAACTAAGTTTGCAAGCTGATATGTTTGATGTCTGGGACATGTTTAAAGAATTAGCAGAAAGTGATAGTTATGAAAATGAAGATGGCACGCCAAAATATGATGAGCGGAGTGTGGTAGGGTTTCATATTCCAGAAAAAGATTGGCTAGCAGCAGAAATGGCTTACAAAACCCAACAACAAGTAATTAGTCAGGCATCTGCACTGGTGAGCGCGACCTGGCAAGCTTATCAAGCCACTCAGGACAGTGAAGTTATTGCCCATATTGATGGCGAGATAAGAAATTTGGGAGTTGCTAGGGGCAATGTGGTTGCAGTCCCAACCGCCTTAACTCTCGCCAGTACTTTACCAGTTTTAATTTTAGTGTATGACGACGTGCCGACAATTATTAAACTCGAGATCAATGAAATAGATGCCAATAAAGTGCAAGTAGGCCAATCCGTAGATATTGAACTTGATGCCATTCCAGGGAAGACCTTCTCAGCCACTGTGGATCGAGTTGATACTATTCCCTCTTCTGCGTCTGAAAATATTGTTAAATTTGCTGTTTATATTGCCCTAGAAGAGAAGTCGGATTTAATCAAGCGAGGTTTAACAGCAGACGTAGATATTACGGTTGCAAGCAAGGACAATGTATTAACCGTTCCTTCCAGTGCTGTAAAGCCTTATCAAGGAGGCAAAGCCGTTAGGATAGTTGGAAAAAATGGTGAGATTGAATTTATTCCAGTGGAAGTTGGGTCAAAGGGTGGAGGAAAAGTAGAAATAATCTCCGGTATAGAGGAAGGTGATGAGGTAATTGTTGCCCTACCCAATGACCAGATTGAACGTAGTGGTGGTTTTTTCTAAAAGGGTTTATGAGCAAAAATACTCCCCTGATTGAGCTTACTGATGTCCAGAAAATCTATCCTTCGCCAGGCGGTGATTGTCGAGCAATCACCGATATAAACCTCGTCATTAAAAAAGGTGAATTTGTGGCCATTATGGGTCCGTCTGGAAGCGGAAAGTCTACCATGATGAATATTTTGGGGGCTTTAGACTCTCCCACAAAAGGCATTTACAAACTCAATGGCAAAAATATTAGCAAATACACAGAAGACCAATTAGCTGAGATAAGAAATAAGCAAATTGGTTTCATCTTTCAAACGTTTAACTTGTTACCAAGAGCCACAGTCCTTGCCAATGTGGAAAAGCCTATGGTTTACGCAGACATTCCCGGTGAAGAACGAACAAAGCGCGCTATGGAAATACTGGAATTTCTTGGCATTGCAGACAAAGCAAATAATTTATCAAATCATATTTCCGGAGGACAGATACAACGGGTTGCCGTTGCTCGGGCATTGGCAATGAACCCTTCAATGTTGCTTGCAGATGAACCAACAGGAAATCTGGACAGTAAAATGGCCTATGAGATTATGGATTTTTTTAAACAATTAAATGATAAAGGGCATACGATTATTTTGATCACTCACGAAAGTGAGATTGCCGCATACGCCAAACGAATTGTGCAACTAAAAGATGGTTTTATAAAATCAGATAAAGTTGTTAAACAAAAACACAATGCGACTTAGTGAACTTGTTAATTCATCACAAGAAGCTCTTAGAGGTAATCGGTTAAGAACGGTCCTCACGATGCTGGGTATTATTATTGGAATTTCTTCCGTGATCTTAATTTCATCTATTGGCCAGGGAGCGGTTGCATTTATTACTGATGAATTTAGTTCTTTTGGAACCAATTTTTTTCAAATAACTTCTGGTAGAGGGATTATGGGTGCCTTGGGAGGCTCTAGTGATGCCCTAACGAAAGAAGATGCCGACGCTATTAAAGAAGAATCAGATATTGAGAATATTGAGTCAGTGGCGCCGTTTACATTTACCTCCAGAAAAGTTTCGACCAGTGAAAAAGAGGAATCTGTGATGATTTACGGAATGACCTCATCCGCACAAATAATATTAAAGCCTGATTTAGTATATGGCGAATTTTTCTCTGAAGAACATGACATTGGGGTAAATAATGTGGTAGTTATTGGCATTGATGTGGCCGAGGAGTTTTTTGGAGTAAATACTAATCCTGTGGGCGAATCATTGAAAGTCGATAACAGCAGATATCGCGTTATTGGAGTAACGAAATCACCGGGAGGGTTTACGGGAAACATGTTTAACAACATCGTTAATATGCCTCTAGAAACAATGGTATTAAGAATAACCGGTGATGATGCCTTAGCGGAAATTGATATTAGCGTCTATGACGAAAGTCAACTAAACCAAACGATTAAAGATGTAGAAGATTACTTGCGTGATAGGCGAAATCTTGATGAAGATGATGAAAATGATTTCACCATTCAAAGCCAAGCGGACACACTAGAAACCATTCAAAGAATCACCGGACTTCTTACCGCCATGGTAGCGGCAATATCTGGCATATCGCTTGTTGTTGGAGGTGTAGGAGTAATGAATATTATGTTAGTGACAGTAACCGAGAGAACTAAAGAGATTGGGCTTCTTAAGGCTATTGGGGCCAAGCAAAAGGACATCCTTATCCAATTTTTAATTGAATCGGTGACCCTTTCTTTAGTTGGGGGCATTATTGGGATTCTTATCGGAATATGTGGAGCTTTTATAGTTGCTCAAATTATCAATATTCCTTTTGTTGTAAGCATAACTGTTGTGATTCTGGCTGTGGGAGTTTCTAGTTTAGTGGGTATAGTTTTTGGCTTGTACCCTGCCAGGCGTGCAGCGAA
>SDBT01008048.1_pt1 | contig 17277 bp, 24 predicted proteins | sample 2277101 | NCBI WGS metagenome assembly SDBT01 (sample SAMN10404973, study PRJNA504765) | marine sediment metagenome | isolation source: marine sediment core GS10_PC15, 103 cmbsf | place: Arctic Ocean: Southern Knipovich Ridge | collected 2010
TTGGTGATAGATAGTAATTCGCTGTTCAAGAGCTACATTATAGAGCCTGCGACAAAGCCAAAGCCAATTGTCAGCCTTATCAAAGATTGGCTTACCACCCAACAAACGGTATTTGTAGGTCTTCTTCATTTTGTGCTTTGCGCCTCAATATACTTCCGTATTGTCTATAGCTTTCCATATATCTACATCCAAGTCAATAGCCTGATTCATCCCCAGCATTGAAATACGAGGTTTTCTCAGGCGTTTTTATAAATGGGTTACCTTCACCCTTCAATTCCTTGTCAGGGTATTGCCTAAAAGCTAAGTTAGTTGTTGCAGAATCCAATACATTAAGTACTATTATCACCAAACCACTAAGTACACCCTCTATATTAAAGTTCATCATTTTACTATCCCAAACCACGAATGTAATACTCCCGAAACAGCTAAGCCATAAACAAGAACAACCAGGCTGGCTAACAGATGTTTAGGTACTTTTATAAATTCCGATATTTTGTTTCCGCCTACAGGAACACAAGGAGCTAGAATCAGCAATCCTGTAAAGTACACCCTGACCACTCCATACCCCAAACTCATATGCGGGAATACAAGTGTTAGAATTATTGCCCCATAAAAAGTTAAAGCCAACCATTGATATAGAGAACTGAATAACTTTCCTCTAAACACGCTTAATAAGCCAATGCTCATAAGTATAACTACTAACCAACTTGTAACCCATTCTATTTTCTGGGGAGTGTTCATGGAATGAAGTGTTAGCCCAAAAGCAGATTGTACAACCCCTCCCCTACTTTCCAATCTCAAAAAGTCTCGTAATGGAGACCTCTCTACCTCACCTTCTTCTTTTATCTCTACCCTACCTTCTTCTATCTCTACCCTACCTTCTTCTTTTATCTCTACCCTACCTTCTTCTTTTATCTCTACCCTACCTTCTTCTATCTCTACCCTACCTTCTTCTTCTATGATAGTAAACAGAGGATCTTGCAATATTGCTGTTAGCACTCTAAAGCTTCTAACAATAGTGAAGTATTTCACCACATTGCCTGTAGATGGAGAGACAAATCCGTACCAACTAAACATTCCTACTACTAATATCATTAGCACAATTAAAACCACTTTTACATCCTTGCTATCAACTTTTGTATTTAGTAGTTTTTTAAATACAAAATAGACAGTAACGACACCTACAACAGACAATGTTAGGAAGAAGGTGCCATAATGAGCCAATGGCAATAATATGCTGGAAGCAACTACAGACTTCCAGTGTTTCCCAAGGATAGCCCATATTAATATAGCAAGTATCCCCCAACCAATATTAACACGCCCAAGTAGAGGATTGTAGGCGAAATAAAAGCTCGCTAATATTACGCAACTAGCTATCAGTGAATCCAATCGGTCTAAGTATTTTCTAGATAGAAGATATACAAAAGAGGGCGTTGCAGAAAAGAATATACTGGGAAATATTTTAAACAATAGTATACTATCTAGTCCTGTGAATAGATGGATACGGGCTGGCAACCATGTTCCTAATAAACTACTATTGACAAGTCCGCCATTAAAGTTAGCTTGCCCCCCACTGTTTATAACTTCCATAAATGCTTTAAACTCTAAAACACGGTCAGACACTATAGGAGATGATAACGCAAAAAGAACAATACCAAAAAGTGTACTGATATATAAACCAATAGGAATAATTTTATCTAGTTTTATTTTGCCCATACATTCTTCTCATAAACTTTCACAGTGACCTTGCCATCACTAAAAGCTTTAAGTAAATTATAGTCACTATCAAGATTAATCTGTTCAACAGGTCTAACCCTGAAATTATCATACCACTTACCTCTTGGGTCGCTTCTTGGTGTCATGGGAATATTTCTCACAATTAAAATAGGAGAAGATACCCCTTGGGCATCTGATGCAAAGGTATGTTTTGTCGAAGTTAAATACAAGTCATATATCCAAAACGCCACCTCTGAAGAAGTGTTATAGGTTTGGTAATCAAGGGTATTGATATAGGCTATCGTCTCCTTATCTGGAGGTCTAATGGCATTATTATAGTCAAACCAAGTCGGTAAATTGTGGAACACCCCAAATGCCACAGCCAATATTATAAACAAGGTCACCATTCTATTTCTAGGTAACCACACAAAGGCTGAAATAAGAATCGAAACTAGCAATGCCAGAATAGTAGCAAGGTCAAGGGTTTGCCTAAAAGGATCAAAGGAGAAGCTGGTAAATACTGGCACTGCCAGCACAATACCAATACAGAGTAGTAAAAAAGCTACCACCCTTGTTTCTAAAATGATACCTCTCATTATATCCTTAAAGAACACGATGACACATGCTAGTACCACCAAGACTGTCGGTGACACGATGCCTAGCTTTACACTAGGCATCGATGCTCCTTTTGCATATACAAATGCTGAAAGCAAAAGTCCGCCTAAGTTAAGAGGAACAAACAATAAAAATAAAATGAATGGCAATGTAGCCAAAGCAATACCAAATAAGACATACTTAATTTGAATACTCTGTTTTTTCAACAAACTATAAGAGACATAAACAACTGTGGCAAATCCTGCCACAAAAGGCAAGTATATCCCACTAGCATGGAAAGAGCCAAATAACCCACTCAGAAGCAATGCAAGCACCAATTGATAAATCTTTCCTTGGGTGATATATCTCACGGTAAAAAACAGTAACCAAGGCAAGATAAGCCCTATATTAATGGCATTAAATATCTGCCCATAGTAAAACTGGAATAGTATTCCTCTGGCACAAAATAAAGTGACCACCAATGATAACCATCCTGCTGTCTTGCTTACCAAATGCGACATCACGACATAAAGAGTTATTCCTATCAATGCCAAGGAAATGTAATTGAACCATAGATATAGAGTTTCTATACTCACTCCCGTCAAATTACTACTCCACACTAATGGGTAACCAACTAGTGTGTATGAAGTTATAAGCTGAGAATAAGTCTGAGTTCCATTCCTTATCTGGTGAAAAACTGCCAAGTGTGCAGAAGCATCATCCCCCGCATTGGGATAAACATAGCCATGAATTATCGGTGGGAGGAATACCACAACACAAAATAGCAATAAGCCAACTATTGTGAGAATTTTAGCCCTTGTCATAACTCTATATCACTGTCTACTTCATTGCCCCAGCAGTCCCAATCTTCTACTTTTCTGCGGGCAAAGAGTTCTATCCGAGGTATGTCTCCCATTAACTGAACTATCTTCTCTCTCACTATCGCTGGTTTATGTGAGTGTTCCATAACATCAGACATAATAACTTGGTGAACACTAGCATCTGCTCGTTTAGGATGTCCTTTTGTAGCAAGCCAACAATCTTCTGTGTTTGAGCGTGTCCAATAACCCATACCAGTGAACAGTCCCATAGTCTTAGTGTTTGTTTTGACCCAACAGAAAGCCTTTGTTTTATACTTAAACCCCCAAGCAATTAGAACTTGGGTAGCTTCTAATAAACAAGGTGGTGTAGTCCACAAAAATAAAACGCAGTCCTTGTCAGCCAAATCACTTATAGGTAACTTACAAATATCCTCCACGCTTAAAGTATTGTATTGGTTACCAACCCAACGGCTTTCAGGATTATCTTTATGCCACTGGTTACTATAATTCTCATAGTGCCAAGGCGGGTCAGCATATATTATCTGATACTTCTTCATTTCTCCTAAACCACAACCTCTTTCTTAATAGAAGAACTGAACCACAACACTGGTATCATAAACATAGAGGCATACATCATAGGAAATACTTGATAAGCATAAAAACCCCACCCAGCATATAAAAAGGTTATAACCCCAAAAACGGCAAAACCATAGAAGGCTTTTATTCTCCCCTTTATTATCAAGGCTATACCCACCACTATTAATGGCATAAAAACCCACAGACCCCAACCTAAGATATAACTCCAAAGATAAGGTAATACATTCCTGTTAATATTCCATTTAGCATATTCATTTAAAGCCCCCCAATGATGCACAACATATAAGGCATCACCTGCCACGATAGCTTGAAATACTAAGTATCCCATAACTGCTACAATTGATGTCATCCCCACTTTGACTATAAATATCTTATCTTTAGTTTGATAATTTAGGTAAAGTAATATCGGCATCAACAATATCAAGGCATTTATTTTGCACAAAACAGTCACTAGAGATAATAAAATAATCCAACGTGAATGCGGTTTACGAGTGATAACCCATATCGTAAGAGCAAAGAAAAGCCACATAAACAAATCGTTGTAAAACATAATGCCATTAGCCAACAGCATCCTACCTATCATCATCGGTAATACTGATATTGCCGCAATGTATTCGTTGGTTCTTCGCCTTATAACATCAAGAAATAACACCACTGTTAATATAAGTATTGCCACATCTATCAGACGTAGCCATTGTATTTGAGCTACCACATCATCAAACAACATAGCAATAGGATAAGCAATGTAATTAGCCACAACGGGATGTATCCATATTGTAGTCGTGTACGCTTGGTCAAATAGATAAACCATGAACTCATCAACTCCTTGTGGGTTGGGAGCTGCATCTTCCGTAAGCCAAGAGCCTGTAGTCTCAAAATTAGACAGATTCATTGTTGTACGATAGAAGAAATACTCATCATTCCCCATCCAAGATGCCTGCATAGTAGGACTCTGCCATACATAAAGTATATTGGCAACAAATGCTAATACCGCCAACAGGAATATAATGTTAGGAAAAAATCTCTTCATTATTTCTTTTTTGGAAAACTTTCTATGAGTGCCAAATACCCAAACAATGAACTACTCACAAGCAACATTCCTACTCCCACCCATTTAGCAATCAGCGAACCTAATATTGGAAGCGTATTAGATACCCCGATTACAATAGCCATAGCAACACAAAATACAAAAGCTACCCACAGATACCACTTAAAGAATGACATCCTTTTTCCTCCATCTTTGGCTGATTAGCCAATATGCACCAAAGCCCAACACCCCATAAGTCATCACACGAAGCATGTTTCGGTTTGACATCAAGACATGATGCCATTCTGCTACCTCCAAAGCTCCTGAAATAAAAAGGTAAGGATTTGATGGCTTCCACTTCCATTCAGGCTCTACCTCCTGCCCTATCCACCTACCAATGTAATCCTCATTCCCCCTTGCTGGCTCTATGACATATTGGTATACTTCAGGCTTAGTCTCTTTTGCTATCCAAACCCCATCATTCAATTCTGAAATGGACAACATCACCTCACCTACCGATGTTATCTGGCTCTTGGCATCACTGCGAACCAACTTAATACCCTGTTTCTCTAATATAGAAAAGTATTCTTCCGAAGGAATCACATCAATGGAAATCGGAATGATATTTCGATTCTCCTCCTTGTTATAGAGATATACCATTGCCCAATTCCATCCACCACCCATAAAATACTGTCCATCTGATATCTTCGGTAATTCCTCATTGTAAAACTTCATAGCTGACATTTCAGGGTCAAGCGTCCGTCCTATATCAAAATAATTAGCATTGAACCCCAACAACCCAATAGCAACCACCAACACAGCAATAGTCCACCCCATCCGCATCTTACTAAGTCCCAAACCAACCACTATCGCACCGAAAGCTATTGACGGCATCAAATACACATAGGTTTCAGCAGAAAGATTAGTGGCAAACCAAATGATAGGAATCAAGAATAACCATAGTAAGCCATTCTGCCATCTTCTGATTTTGTAGAAATAATACACAATGACAATTAACCCTAGCCCTAAACTGACACCCAACATCCCTATGGTATCAAATACCCTTTTGGGAAAGTCCCATACCGATAATCCCCCACCGAGCATCAGAAGCACACCAAGATTAGCCCTTATAAAACCGCCAGGCGTAGTATTCCCCCACATATGAAGGTCTCCATTTATGGCTGTGGATATAGGTATATATAGATAAAAGAGTAAAAAAGAGAGCGTTATGATTGCTAACACCCAATTCCTCATTTCCTTATGCTGGACAAGCAGAACTCCCCATATCATCCAAGCAAACAAGGTGTGGATTGCCCATATTAATCCTATAACAATAGAAACCATTACCCATTTACGCTTGATACTAAAGTAATATGCCAATAGCATCAAAGTTGTAGATAATGCGTAGGTTTCTATAATGGTACTTTGGCTGATAACCAATGCCGATCCACCATAAACCAAGGATGCTACCAGAGCATACCATCTCGCTTTCTTGTTGCCAAACAACAACCTTCTTACAATAAGATAAATTAGTATAGTCCCACCTGTAGTAGCCAACACCGAGATTAGCCCCATTCGCCAAGCCTCTGTACCAAAAGGCAAGAACAAGAATAGCCTACCAAGTAATAAAAATAACGGGGCACTGGTGTTATGGGCTGGGAGCATATATTTAGCTGCCAAAATGTAATGTGCCCCATCGGAATCAGTATTAACCCAAGTAATGTTGGGTGATAAATCCAATAAAAGCACACCAAGCACAGAGCCAAATACTAATATCTCTAGCCAGTATTTTTTAAGAGAATTATACACCTACGAACTCCCTTCTCCTTTTCTTCCTCTTTGACCAAATCCATTTCACTGCTATAACATAACCCACCACTGCGGTTGCCACCTGTACCAACACAGCACTTGTCAGATAATGAAAACCCCCTATATCCACCATTATAAAAAGCAACCCCAAATATAGCCCTTCAGTGAATCCCCTAGAGAGTAGATATTTGAAATATCCCAGAACCTTATTATTGATATTCCCCTTCTTATCTTTGAATGTCCAGAGGTAATTAAGAATGTAATTGTTCAAGGCAGCCACAATAATAGCAATAGTTGCAGAAACCATATACCAAAGATGCCCATAATCAGTCAATAACCATAGAACAAGCAAGTGAATGACAAAACCAACTGACCCAACAAGCCCATATTTTATAAAACCCTGCAATTTAGAGATTAATCGCCAAAGTAATTCAATCATCTTTAATAATATCTCACTTTTACTTTGACTTTACGCTTTTGACAAACTTTTGACATTTTGTAGCCCCAATTATGGATCTGAATATCACCATATCCTTTCGGCAATCTGAGTTTAATATTAAACCCTAAATCGCACTCTCCCCCCGCAAATTTAGGGCAAGGTTCATCATCGCAATATTTCAACAATTCTCCTTTCTCTTTTCTCAAGAAGCCTTCGCATCCTATGGTCGTGCTTTGTTAGATATCCCCAAGTGGCTATTTGTTGCTTTCGTACCTGTTCCTTCCGTTTAGTCATCATTCACCTTATTCCATAACCAACAAATACTTTGTGTATGTCCAGAGATTAATATCTCGCTTTATCAATGTCGGAAGTTCCGTACATAGTCTTATTAGTACAGTTATTAACAAGGGGAACATAACCACTATCAAAGCCACCCTAGCTATAGTTAATACCCCTCGCATCAACTCATGAACTAAACTATTCTCTGGGTAGGACAGCCTTAGTTGCTCAATTTTAAATACTACCTTACGCCTACGATTACACCCTGCAAACACCAATATAAGAGGCATCCAGCCCAAACCTACCGCCCAAAATGGAGTAGAATAAACCCAGCTATTAGTTAATAAATTTGTCCCCTCGTAAAAAGCAAACAAGGGAAATAGCGTCATCGCCATCCCCCTTATGAATTTTTCTTTACCAAGCCACTTCCACAGGCAATTGACCAATAGTCCAAACACACCCCAGCATGGTAAAACTATAGCAAAATATTCAAGGCTCAAAAACGGCTGGCGAGGAAAGTTATAATAACCAGCGTTAATGCCTATACTATCTATAATGAAGCCTCCAACCATCCCCTCCAAGAACATTATTCCATAACGCTTAAACTTTTCCTTCCAATTGCTACCCTTATCAAAGTATGCTATTCCCACAAGCAAAAGAACAAGAATACCAAGAGCCAACCATCTTGAAGAAATCAACCTAAACCTCCGCACTAAATTTTTCGGTAGGTTATCACCATGTCCATGTTTCGTTGTATACCATCATGCCTGACTTCTCGAAGCCCATATTTATTACACAACTGATTCAAGGATTTATGGTTAAACTTTGTATGGTGGTCGCTAGTCCAATGTCCTGGCTGTGTTATACGCTGTGCAGTCTCCACGATATTCCAAAGAATACTCCCATAGTTTGGGGTCGCTAATATGGCACAGCCATTCGGCTTTAGCACTCGCACTAATTCGGATACAGCTTTTTCAACATCCTTTTCATATAGATGCTCTAACACTTCTATGCAGGTAACCATCTCAAAAGACTCGCCAGAAAATGGAATATCCAACACGCTACCTACTAGAAACTGAGCATCGGAATAATCCTTCATAAACTCAATGGCTTTTTCATTTATGTCTATGCCAACTCTATCACCATAGAGATAATTGATGTTCGGAGACGACCCACATCCAACCTCAAGTATCCTTTGTGGCTTTAACTCATAGGATATTGTTTGTAAAACTCTGGCTATATCCTGCTTCCACTTACTCTGCCAACTATTCCCCTCATAAAAATAATGGTATTCCTCTGACCCTTTCGGCAACTCCACTTCATTGTTCAAACTATTTGTGAATAAGTGCCACAAGTGCTTCTGTAAGGAATGACGAGTACCCTTGGACATACCCGCTTCCCTTTTTAGAAATGCCATCGGTATTTCTGCATGGGATACCCACTTTGCTTTAGCAAACAGTTCCAAACCTATTTTGAACCCAATAGCTTCTAGACCCCTCAACTTAAGGGCATAGCCATTCTGCAAAAACCATTCCTCCCGTGACTTCTCACCCAATGTTTCCCAATCATCAGGCAAACTAGCTTCCATATCATCCTGACTTTCTTTTACCTTATCGTAGTCCACTTTAATATATTCACCTCTTGGTATCTCAGCAAGACACTTACGCCTGATACCAAAAAAACCCGTCATTGGGTCTGAAACTGGGACGGGAATAAGAATATGGGTTAGCCCAACTGCCAAGTTGCTTTGTAGTTTACGCCAAAAAGAAAACTCGGCTGTAGCTTCTTTTGTGTGTTTAGTAACCACAACCAAGTCATGCTGATTTAACTGCTCTATAACTCTTGGTAATAGTGATATGGGATGCTGCCCGTCTGCATCTAACACAATAATGCAATCGCTGTCAGTAACATCAATCCCATCCAACACCGCTTGAGCAAGCCCCAACCCCCTACCCTTCACAACCTTAGCTCCCATTAATTCTGCTACTTCAGCCGTCTTATCAGTGCTGTCATCTACCACCACTACTTCATATTTCAACTCAGGGGTGTAAGGCTCCAGAGATACCCATATGCCTTGCAACAGCCGTGCAATATTTTCCTCTTCATCCTTAGTGCCAACTACAAGGGATAATCTCATTCGTTTCTGTGAAACTCCTTAATTCTATGCTTTAATTTTTCAATCTCTTTTAACTCTGATTCCCATATAATCAAACTAGAGTAATAGATATAATCTCACTTGGGCTTCTCTGCTCATCCCAATAAAGATACCGAACGCTTTCTACTAATTCAGGAGTCCAATTAACCTTCTGCTTTATATCTCTAACCCCCTATTTAGGTATTTTTAGATTCCTGCATAATTTATAGCAAACAGAGAAGGCTATCTGGATGTAGTAAAAGAATGCATATGGCAGCTACAACAGGAATTATCATTATAGAAAGGAAATCGCCCAAGCTAATTCTCATTTTTTATTTTGCCCCCTATTTATTTCACTATAGCTTCAAGCTAGGATATTTCTTATAGACTTTCCGCCTCACAATCCCTTGTTCTTTCTTAGTACCATAAGCTGATACCCTTGCTAGGGCATTGCGGGCATGAGATAAATCCTGAATTGGATATTTCCTCTGCTTCGGCAAAGCAAAAGAAGATGACCTCATCCTCTTCCGTTTTTTATAAGTTAAGACTGCCACTGCCTAATAGACCTCCGAATTTAACTTATTTCCTTACCTTCTTTGCACCTGGAAGTTGCCATACTCCCTCTTCAGGCTTAATTTGCCTACGAGCATACTGAGTAGCACCACTCATAGTTTTGAATGTTTTGGGGAATGTAGCTGTACGATGTCTCACAAAGGGAACCATTACTAGACTTTTTACCCTATCTTTACTAGCAAACTTTATAATGGGTTGATAAAGTACTTCCTTCTCTGCCATTTTAAAACCTCCTTTACCTAATGAGTCTTTAACCATTGGATAATTTTCGACCAATCGAATGAAAAATGTTTTGGTGTCAATCCACGCTCTTTCAACTTGGCTATTGCCACTTTCTTTTGAGCTATGGACAATTTGGAGCCTAAATACTCATCCTCAGCATGCAACTTATCCGTAGCCTCTTCCATCTCAGTTAAAGATTTCTGGGATCTAAATGGATTGAAAGTCATACTGTAATTCCTGTATCCGTAACAAGTATTTTCTTGAGTCTTAGCCTTGCTATAGTTCCTGATGTCACTCCTGGCAACTCTCTCATTATCTTCTCTCCAGATGCACTATGCATTCTTGCAAGATAGTGTATCACTGCCCATTCGGGTGTTCGGGGATTGCGTGTGCTATGACTGAGGGCATACCCTCTACTGCTGAGACTATATATTATCACTATCGCCTACGCCTTCTCGTCCTAGTTCTAATGTGAGTTCGATATTCTTCGGGAGACATTTTCATCAAAGATTGATTAGGAGTAACTCCCATCTGAGTAGACCCACGAGCCAATATCTCACCATCCCCCATACTAATCCTTGCCTGACTTTCTGTCCTTCCTCTATTCTTAAACCACGCCATCAGCACAGCGATAGCGAGGACAACAAAACCCATTGTTAGCCATTCATGTATCGTATCGCCTTGAGTGATATTTGTAGGAGGAAAGTTTAGATTATAAGCCATAAGAGCCAACCACATGATTGAAGCCCCCAATGCCAACAGCATATTCTTTGACCTCAAACTCAGGTAGCTAACCCAACCTGCTAACACTAACAATATCCAAAAAGTCATCTTCCTACCTCCTTTTATGGGTCAGGACTCCCTAGCGAATCCATTTTAAATATCATTCCCATGTGGTGCACCACTACTTCACCTACTATTTCATCTGATGATGCTATTCTTCTTAATCTTATTGCCATACTATCTTCGATTATGGCACCAGTCAAATCTGCTGGAACATGAACTTCATAAAGTTGGTATTGAGAAGCTATGCCTGTTTTTATCTCCCGAATGACATCCTCTGAAGATAAAGGCACTACATCTACATCAGGAGTAATCTGCTCATGTGATATCTGTAATCTAAATGCATCATTAACAGCAATTTGTGCGTTGGTAATCCATACATGAATATCGAAATAAACTGTTTCCCCTTCATAGACCCAAATAGTATCGCTGGCATAACAGGAGGTATACAACTTGCCATTATATTCTGTTAGAAACATAGGCTCATCTGTCGTAACTATTGAAAAATCTGAGTTTACATTCCAAAATGGCAAAGCAAAGATATCAAGTGTATGCTTGTCTGACCAAATACTACCCTTACTAGCAGAAAATAAACTATCATCATACTCAGCCAATCCAATCGGTGCATTTCCTAAAGTTGTTAATATATCTGTTTCCACTGCCCAAACACCACCAGTCCTCCGCCATATCAAATCATCCCCCTCGGTGTTCAAGTACAAATCACCATCATGTTCTTGAAATTCTGATGGGTCAAGACCTACATCAGCATCTTTAGCCCATACCCCCCCTGTTCTTATCCAAACATCATCATCTGCACCACTTGCCCCAACATATACATCTCCACCATAATAAGCCATAAACCTTGGGGATGTTCCTACTGCACCAGCAACCCCACCAAGACCAAGTGCAGGGTCTACTGCCCACACCCCCCCACTTAATCTCCATATTTCATCATCGCCAAAACAGGCAACATACAAATCCGTGCCATCCGATACCATCCCCATAGGTTTATCACCAACATTACCACTCCAAGCCCAAGTAATTCCATCATATACCCATATAGTATCATCAGCACGATTGCTAATATAAAGTTTGCCAGCATGAACAGTAGTATATCTTGGGTCGTCTCCCACTGTAGAAACAACACCAAGATTTGTGCCATCATATCCCCAAACAGTATTATCTCCACCCATCGGAATATATAAAACGTCTAAATACTCTGACATTCCACCTGGACTTGTACCAACATCATCCAATTTCTCCCATGCTACACCCTTCCAATTTACAGGAATAGAAAACTCATAAAATAATTCTTCGTTATTTGCCGCATATACAGGAAGACTAAACCCATCAAATATTCCCCTATCCACATGAGTAGGCTTCCCATATGCTTGAACATCTGCCCAAGATGATGGAAGATCTATCTTTTGCCATATTTCGCCATCACCAGTTAAAGAAATCTGTCCCCCGAATGTCGAAGTCTCACTTACTGTGAGAATATCAGTATTAACAGATTCAAACCAACCATCAGGAAATGGGTCACCTTCATAGCAACTAGGCAACATCAATAATACTAGAACTAATATTATTCCTACTATAAACAGTAGATGACGTTTCATTATGTAGTTATTCTCTCGTTAGTCCTATAGTTTACCCTATATGGAGTAGAATCGTAGTCAAACTTATGCTCTCCTGGTATCCCTTTTTTCTTTATCGTGAGTGTTATTTTGCGTGTTTTAGAATTATAAGTACAATGGATACGTTCTGTCGGTATAGTTCTCATAGTCCAATCAATCAACCTAGCCATAGGAGTCACAATTATCACATTCAATTGCATCTTACGAAACTGGAAATATTGCTTCTCCAACTCTTTACCCAACGCCTGCATAGATGCCCTTGCATTCATACCAACATAAGCCTCGTCCACAACCAACCATCCATCAATAATAATACCCCGCTTGAGCCAATCCAAAATATGATTAAAGGAAGGGCAATAGACAAAAGGGATACCATATAAATGAAAATTGCAGAATATTCGCATTGGAGAATGTAGTTTATAGTTCTCTGGGATACGTAACTTTTTTAATCCGCCATCATACTTGATTTTTGCTATCCTACTTTTGCGGTCATAGCTTTTGACTTCACACCTTATCCTCATTACCTTCTGGCAGAATACTCTGACACAATCCTTATCATATGCATCTCTAACACGAGCAGTCGCCGTACACGATTTTCCATCCCCTTGTGCACCCTCAATAATTGTTACATGAGCCTCAGTGAACGGAGCAGGTTTAAACTCACCATTCTTTACCACCTTCGCAGGTTTTGTGATGCTATTTAATAAATTTTCTACTTGTTCAGCCTTTTCAGTAGCACTTATAGTTACCATCTATCTTAACCCAATCCCAATTCCTTTGAAAGTTTTTCCATTTCCTGCTCATGTGCCACACCTGCCACCTCCAAATCCTCAACTCTACCACGTCCCTCATAACCTATAGAAGTGGCATCCTGTACCATTGAGATTATACCCAAAATGTCAATATCATTCTCTCCTTCAGACTCTTCTATGATAGACATCACAAGGAGATAATTCTTGTCAAGAAAGTTGTCGGGAAATATCCTAGATGACATAGCAGACTGTAATAGTTCATTAAGCCTTGGGTCTTTATATTTAGGATGTAGGTATTTCAATACTGCCTGCAAGTCTGTTTGGTGCGCTGTCTCCTCTTCAGCCTCAGAAAGTGACCCACTTCCTCCATAGCCCTCAAGGTCAATCTCCTGCTCAGGTTCCTCCATAACCACAGGAACATCTATGGAGTTTTCTATACTTTCCTCTTGTTCACTCCTGTTTTCCATATCATTCTCCTATCTAGCAATAGCATTAATCTGATTAGTAATAATCACCAATGCTTGATTGAAAGTCTGTAAATTAGTATAGACGTAGAAACCCAATAAGACAACTGCCCCTATTGTTATCCAAGGAAGGTACTGCTGTAAAGCTGTTTCTTTCTTCGTAGAAGGTGGTTGAAATCCCTTAGCATAAGACTTAACCCACTCTTCTTTATTCATAGCATTACGAACTTCAGGCGTTATTATCACAGGCTGACCAGTATCAGGGGAAATCGGGAAACGATTATTATAAGTAAACTCCAAAGTTGCCACCCATTGCGGAAACAACATGTGTACCAACCCTTTATCCCACCAATCGAAAGTGATACATCCTGACACTATGTCAAATCTTTTGTTGTCAAACACCACATAACGGGATGTCATCTTAACAAATTTATGTACTGTGGTCTTGTTGATTCTAATAAAGGAACAATATATCTTGTTCCTTTTGCTAAAGTTTGCCCACCATGCCATCCCAACAATAGCCACCAACATAAAAATAAATAATATCTGATAAGTCACGAACATCCTCCTATTTCCAACACATCTTGAAGCACCTGCGAACCAACATCAGAGTATTCAGGAAAGGCTACTTTGAGTTCAGGTAGTTGTTTTATCTGGTCATAGCAAGATATACGACCATAGTTCTGCTTATAGATGGCTACCCTCTGTTCTAACCCAACATTATAGAGATAACGACACAGAGTAATCCAATTCTCAGCCTTTCCAAAAGTACCTTCCCCACCAAGTAATCGGTATTTGTAGGTCTTTTTCACATCGCACCTACATAAGCATCTATAGCACGCCGAATTATCTCGGATACAGTCAAACCAGTGTTATGTGCTAACTGTCTTAACTTTTCTAGTTGCTGCTTCGTTAAATGTGTATTCACCCTAATCATATCTCTATTATACACACCAACTATACACTTGTCAATAGGAGAAATGTCTCTTTTTAACTTTATAAGGTAAGATTCCCTGTAAGTACCCCATACACTAGCATAATCAAAGACAATACCCCCATAACAACAAAAGGAGCACAGACTATCCAATAAAACATCTCATATCCTACCATAAACGACCACCGCCAAGTTACTACCCTCCAAGCCGTCTCAAAGTATTCGGGATTGGGAACTGGGAATGGGATTGCCCCTAACAACTCAATGCGTTGTATAGCATTGTCTATATTAAAGAGAAATTCTATTGTAGTTATTGGGGCTACTCTATAGCCACCACTGCCACTACCAGCCCATCCTGGGGCTACCTGCATAATGTAATCGTGTCCAGCACCACCAGATTGAGCATAAACAGCAAACAGAGTCAAACTAATAGTGCTCTCTACCGATGCTATCTTATACCATACGGCATCAGTATCACTCTGGATATTGCCATTCGCCATAAGAGCATCATTCCAAGTAGTGCCAGCACCAGTTACTGTCGCACTCCCATAAGTAAATGTTGCTGTCCCTGTTGAATAAGCCATACCAGCATCAGCAGGAGTTTCATGAAACTCAAAGGTAGAACCAAGAAAAGCACCAATTGTCCAAACAAATAAGAATAAGGCTAACCAACCTGCTTTAAGTCCCATTACCTACCCCCATTACAATTTGCCACCCAAATCAGGTGGCAATAGTCTACCCTCGCCATAAGTTTTATTTCGCCTGCTATGGGTTGCAACCAATGGTTTATTCTCATAGTATGTATCATCCCACCAGTTTTTCATGTTCTTCGGTTTTTTGAGTTCTATGCCTTCCCCATCACTGCGCTCCTCATCTCCATATACTCGTCTATTTCTGTCTACACTAACAAGACGGCTAAAGGAACGCCCAATTTTTGGTTCAACATCAAGATAAAACAGTGATTTAGGATTGTTCTTATATTTTTGCCATCCGCTATGTGCCTCATCCATCAAACTCTTGTAATCCTCAAGCCATGCCAAAGGAGGCTTTACTTTTATCAATTGCTTTTCAATAATACTCAATGCCTTACTGGGCGGAACCTTTTTAAACCATCTAGCTTTCCAGAGTTCAAGGACGAGTGCCCTTAGAGTTTGTTTTATATGGTGAGGTTTGCCTGTTTTTTCATAAGCATATCTGTCAGCCTCTAATTCCTCCGCAATAAAGCTAGATGGGTTTTCATCCTTCTGAACACCATTGGTTTGTGCTTTCATAGCGTGGTATTTTTCATGTTCCAGTATAGAGGGAGAAGTTTTGCCCTTAATTGCATAAATCATCTTCTCTTTTGATACATAGCGTGCTAAGATATCAGAACTAGTGGGATTTATAGCCTCCTCACTACTAGGGATATCCCTCCAACTCTTTACCCATGTAACTTTCGGCTCTTTCATATAGTGCTCCTCTAGAATCCTTTGTTTATTATCTGCTGAGAAGAACGCCTAATAACTTGTGACTTTCCCCTTCTAACAGCTTGTTGCCTAGTGGCAACCCTACTTCTCCGAACTTGGCGTTGTCGCTGTTGTCGAGCCGTATCCTCAAAGTAAAACTCTTCCTTTAGCTTTCTTTTCCGTCTAACTGCCATAATTACTTATCCCCCTATTATTTCCTTTTCCTTCTCTCATAATTCCTAACTACTCTCTTACCTACCCTAGCATGGTCTAACTCATGCCCTATAACATCTCCTGCATATTGCTTATCATAATATTGTACAACTGGATGTATTCGCACATGTATATCACCCTTTCTATCTCTTATTGAAACACCATCAGCATACCTATGCCCCTCTGTCATATCCCTCGTCACTTTTATTGGTACACCCCTTCTTTTACTTGCCCTAGAAGCCATAAGCCGTAATTTCCCTAGTGTTAGGATAGGTTTGACTTTTCTCTTTTTCAATCTATTCAATGTACGAGTGGCTGTCATACCTTTTGATCCTGCTAATGTATTATACAACCTAGGGCGTGTTTTCTTTAACTTTCTCCATGATGTTCTTACCCTTCTAGCCATCAGTATGCCACCTGTTTTTGACACTCCCTAGCACTAAAGTACAGGGATTCTCAGGATACGCTTTGAGCATTCTCATACGTTAACTCCTGAAGGGTCTGCCCGACCCTACGAATATTTTTGGCTGCGTTGTAGTCTCTGTCATGCAATACTCCGCAGGACTTGCAAACCCACTGTCTGTCGCTGAGTTTGAGTTCCTGGTTGATTGCACCACATTCACTACAAGTCTTGCTACTAGGTTCAAAACGAGGTATTCGGATTACCTGTCTACCAGCTTCTTCCGCTTTGTATTCAACTAATCCGTAGAATGTCCCCCAACCGCTATCACTGATGGACTTGGCTAGATTGTGATTTCTAACCATCCCTTTAATGTTCAAATCCTCAAATACCAAAGTGCCGTAGTTTTTGATATAGTCATTTGACACCTTGTGAAAA
>SDBT01008049.1_pt1 | contig 17276 bp, 8 predicted proteins | sample 2277101 | NCBI WGS metagenome assembly SDBT01 (sample SAMN10404973, study PRJNA504765) | marine sediment metagenome | isolation source: marine sediment core GS10_PC15, 103 cmbsf | place: Arctic Ocean: Southern Knipovich Ridge | collected 2010
CGAAATACTACTAGCAGAAACCCCACCGGCAGAACAGAAAGCTCCCCCGGCAATCAGCTCACCGTTGTAGACCGTCAGGGCCCAGACATCGTCATTCATGCCCGAGCCGAGCGAGTGCCATGCCGAACCATCCCAGCGGGCAATATGACTGGCAGCAACCCCACCGGCAGTCGTGAATCTTCCCCCGGCAATCAGATCACCGTTGTAGACCGTCAGGCAGAAGACCCAATTATTCAACCCCGAGCCGAGCGAATCCCATGTAACACCATTCCAGCGGGCAATATAGTTGGCAGCAACTCCACCAGCAGTTGTGAACCATCCTCCGGCGATCAGATCATCGTTGTAGACCGTCAGGCAGAAGACCCAATCATTCAACCCCGAGCCGAGCGCCGACCAGTAGACGTCGTCCGGGTGAGATGCCACACTCTTGACACCAGCCGGTGAAAGCAGAGGTTCACCTGTGCGCGGATCGAACTTAACGTCAAACCCCTCCAGGTCAAGCGAACCCTCAAAACCAGCTTGCCGGGCAGCCTTCAGATCAAAACGGCCGTCGGGTGCAAGAAACTCCGATGGGTCCGCGCCGCCGGATACCGCCTCAACCTCCGAGGCGACAATCACAGACGGTGTGAACATTATGATCATCAGAACGGCGATCAACGATATCGATGTGAAGTTAGTAACGAGTCGCATCTTTGTCCTCCTTTTGAGAGCACGGCAGAAGTATGATTGTAGAGCATTTGCACCAAGATAACCAACCCTGCAAGAATGTCAAGTGGAATCGCCTTCACGGCAAGGGTTTACGGGTAGCAGTTGTAGGTCGGAGCCCCTGCGGTTGCGACACCGGTATCAGGACCACAGGGGTCCTGACCTACTGGCCTGTTCGACAGTCGCCTGGATCATGCGCGTCGCCTACGGGCACGACGGCGGCAGGGGGCCGGCATGTCTAATTTCTCCACAATTTCTGCCGATAAATAAGGCAAGCACAGAAGTGAAAACCAAGCCAGGGGTATATGATGCAAACTGAAACGAAGGTATCAGAAAAAACCAACGCCAAGACGAAATCCGCCAATCGAATGTCGGATTCGGCGAAGGCCGGCGAAGGGGCTGTCAAGCAACCGACAACAGATCGTCTGACGGAGGGCGAGAAGCTCCTGGATCGTCTCGCCGAGAGTGGGAAAAAGCCCCAGGCCAAAGATCCGACCAGGGCCCCCGACATGACCGAACCGATCATGGATGAGTCGGGGAAGGTCAGCCCGGCTGCCACGGTCGCGAAGAAGCCAATAAGGCCGGGGGCCAAGCGATCACGAGAGCTGAGTTCTCTTATCGGTCGCACCCGGCGGTTGCAGCTAAAACCGAAACACATCGTCAAGTCGGTGGCGTTCATCTCGAACAAAGGCGGCGTAGGAAAGACCCATATAGCATCGAACATGGCTTTTTACCTGTCGCGCCTGGGCAAGAAGCCGCTGCTGATCGATCTGGATCTGGGTAACTCCGATGTCACCAACAAGCTCGGTTTCTACTGCGACTATACGGTCATCGATCTGCTCAAAGGCAACCGCGCCGTCAAAGACCTGATCTACGATACCCCCCACGGCTTCGACATCATCGGCGGTGAATCAGGGAACTTCAAGATGGCCAACCTGACCTCGGTGCAGAGGAAGCGGCTCATCAAGGTGTTCGAGGAAATCCGCGACGACTACGATTTCGTCCTCATGGACATGAGCGCCGGGATCGGCACGACCGCGCTTGATTGCGCTCTGGCCCAGGATTACCAGGTGATCGTGACCACCCCCCAGGACATCGTGGCCGGTTATGCCTGCATCAAGGCCGCTTTTCATCGATTCAGAGAGCTTGAGCAGAAGATGGCCGACCGTGACTCTGGCTACACGCCGCGTCTGGCGTTCCGTCCGTTTATCGTGCTTAACCAGGTACCGAATTTCCAGACGGGACACTCCCTCTTCAAGCGAATTCAGGAGGTCGTCCAACAGAACCTGACCGATGATTCCGGTTTCAAGCTGGAGGTCATTTTCCTCGGTATTGTAATATCGGATGGGGCGGGTGTCCGCGAATCAGAGTTGAATCGTGTCTTGTACAGCAGCAATTTGGGCGCCACCCAAGCGGGGCAGTGCTTCAACTTCCTGGCCCATAATATGGCTCAGTATCGGGATCCCAACAATCCGACCTTTACGTCGAAACTGCGACGGTTTGTGAGCATCTTCCTCAAATCGGTGGGGGAGACAAAGTACGCGCAGTAACATGCTAACGGAGCATTCTCTTGACCCGGCCATGGTTATCGTGGCCGGGTTTTCTTTCGCCCATTGTTGACGGCGATACTCTTGATCCCCTCTCTGCCATACAGTGGCCGGCAATCTCAGATCGTTTTGCACAGAGAAGCAGGCGACAAATCGGCGCGATCCTCCTTGCGGCGCGGCGCTTGATGAGTATATTCCCATTCCGAACAAACGATACAGCTTTCCTACAATTGTCGCTCTGCGACCGGAGGAGTCATGGAATACCGCACGGAATCTGACACTATGGGGGAGATGAAAGTCCCCGCTGACAAGTACTACGGCTGCCAGACGGCGCGCTCACTGGAGAACTTCCGAATCGGCACCGAGCGCATGCCACGCGAGATTATTCGAGCGATGGGCATCCTGAAGAAGGCCGCCTGTATGGTCAACATGGACCTGGGCAAGATGCCCGTTGACAAAGGAGAACTTGTTCTCAAGGCGGCCGATGAGGTGATATCGGGCCAGCTCGACGACCATTTCCCGCTCGTGGTATGGCAGACCGGTTCCGGCACCCAGAGCAACATGAACTCCAACGAGGTCATTTCCAATCGGGCCATTGAGATGGCGGGCGGCAAGCTGGGTTCCAAGGACCCCATCCACCCCAACGATCATGTCAATATGGGCCAGTCCTCAAACGACACCTTCCCCACAGCCATGCACATCGCCGCCGTCGAGGAGATCCATCGGCGTCTGATTCCGATGATGACCCGGCTTCGCGACACGTTGACGGCGAAGTCCGGCGAATTCAAAGATATCATCAAGATCGGACGCACCCACCTGATGGATGCCACTCCGCTCACGCTGGGCCAGGAGTTCTCCGGCTATGCCGCGGCTCTCTCGCTGGGGCTGGACCGCATCGACGACACTCTCAAACGGCTCTACCCGCTGGCGCTGGGCGGTACGGCGGTCGGCACCGGTCTCAACGCGCACCCGGAGTTCGCCGAACGCTCGGCGGCAACGATCGCCAAGCTGACCGGTAAGTCGTTTGTCACGGCGCCCAACAAGTTTGAGTCGCTGGCCACTCATGACGCCATTGTCGAGGCCTCGGGTACGATGAAGACGCTGGCCTGTTCACTGATGAAGATCGCCAATGACATTCGGCTCTTAGGCTCGGGGCCGCGCTGCGGGATCGGCGAATTGAATCTGCCCGCCAACGAGCCGGGGTCATCGATCATGCCGGGCAAAGTCAACCCGACCCAGTGCGAGGCCATGACGATGGTCTGCGTCCAGGTGCTCGGAAATGACGTTGCCGTGAACATTGGCGGCGCCACCGGACATTTTGAACTGAACGTCTTCAAACCGGTGATGATCTACAACCTGCTGCAGTCGATCCGCCTGATGGCCGATTCGTGCGAGATGTTCGACGAGAAATGCGCCGCCGGTCTGGAACCGAATAAGGCCAATATCAAAAGGCACCTGACCAATTCGCTGATGCTGGTTACGGCGCTCAACCCACACATCGGTTATGACAACGCCGCCAAGGTCGCCAAGAAAGCGCATGCGGAAGGCACGACACTCAAAGAAGCGGTCGTGGCGTTGGAGCTTCTCACGGCCGAGGAGTTTGACGAGAAGGTTCGCCCGGAGAAGATGACAGGCCCCAGGGCGTAGATGATTCGGTACCATGACCTGCTATGTCTGTCTCACCCGGTGAGGAAGACCAGGCAATAGAATTCACTCAATAGAGAAAGCGGAGCATCCGTGCTCCGCTTTCACTCTGTACGGTAACGTGCTCTATCGACCATCCCGGTCGGACAAGCAGCGAACTAGGAGGTTCTATCTCTTTAACGCTTGAGGTAGAGTTTTGTTCACCGTTTTCCGGGTCACGATGTGACCTATATATATTCAATGCAAACGTCTATGTACATCATGGCGGGTGTCCTTGCGGATTACCACCGATAGCTTCAACTTGATATGGGTCACAATGTGACCTATATATATTCAATGCAAACGTCTATGTACATCATGGCGGGGGTCCTTGCGGATTACCACCGATAGCTTCAACTTGATATGGGTCACGATGTGACCTATATTCACTCTATGCAAACGTCTTTGCACATTGCTGCGCTGGTAGAGGAATTGAAGCGGGAGGTAGTCGGCGGCAGCATAGTCGGCACCGAGTTCTACAAGAAAGAGCGGGCGGCGTATTTCTTTGTCAAGAAAGACAAGTCGCGCCTGGCGCTGGGCTTCATCTACCATCCTGCCGGATCGGGTGTCTTCCTGGTACCGGCCTCCAAAGTGCAGATTGAAACGCGCGAGAAGCCGTGGCCGATTTTCGACATCGAGGGCGGCACCATTGCCGATGTCGAGCAGTACCCGTGCGACCGTATCTTCAGACTGGCGGTCGAAAAGGACGGCGTCCTCTCGCACCTGATCTGCGAAGCGCTGGGACCGAACGGGAATATCTGGCTGCTGGATAAGGACCTGGCCATTGGCGCCACCCTTCGCAAGAAGAAACATGTCCCGGGCAAGAAATATGAGCCGGCGCCGCTGCCGGAGAAGATCAACCCGCTGATGTTGTCGGCGTCGGTATTCGACGGAGCGGCTAGCGGGGTGGCCTGCCAGTCGCCGGCGGTGTTTCTCCAGAAGAACATCTTAGGTTTCAATCGCAGCCTGGCACGCGAAGTCCTGCGCCGAGCCGGAGCCGGGGAGCGGTGGGATGTTGATCCGGTCGAACTGACGCGATGCGTCAAGGATATCGCGCGACGATTCACCGAGCCGGGAATGGGCTACCTGCATCATATAGGAGAGACCATCGAGGTCTATCCCTTTAAGCTCTCCCCTGTTGCGGAACCTCCCCAGAAGTACAAGACACTCTCACTGGCGGTGATGGCCATGTGCCGCGCCCGACGCGGCAGCGCCAAGACGGTTGACGAGTCAAAGACCATCAGGGCCGCCGTGCGACGAATGTTAAAGCGTCTGGAGCGACGGCTGACGGCAACTGAGCAGGACCTGCGGCAGGCGACCGACTATGATCGTTACCGCAGACAGGGTGAACTTCTTCAGATCAACTTCGACCGCATCAAGAAGGGTATGGACGAGATCAAGGTCGACGACGTCTACAAGGACCCACCATCGAAAACAGCGATACCGCTTGACCCGGCCCTTGCGCCGAAAGAGAATGTCGAGGCCTATTTCAAGAAGTATCGCAAAGGGCGGGATGGCGTCAAGCTGCTGAGTAGGCGTCTTGAGATCACCGGTGATGAATTGTCGCAATTGGCAGAGATACAGACCGCGCTCGACACCGATTTTGAGTCCGCCCGGGAGCGCTACCGGCAGGAACTGGCGGCGCTGATGCCGCAGGCTGCTACCGGAGGGCGCGAGGTTGTCCCCCGTCGGCCGTACCGAGAACATCTGCTGTCCACCGGTCTGAAGATACTCGTTGGCCGCGATGGCGCCGACAACGACCGCACCACGTTCGACTTCGCCCGGCCCTATGAACTCTGGTTCCACACCCAGCAGTGCCCCGGTTCACACGTGGTGATGAAATACCCGAACAAATCGTTTGAGCCGTCGAAAGGGGAAATCGAAGAGGCCGCTGCGGTTGCCGCATTCCACAGCAGGGCGAGGAACGACTCGTTGGTGCCGGTTATCTACACCGAGCGGCGTTACGTCCGCAAACCGCGCAAAGCCAAACCGGGACTGGTAACGGGAGAGCGGGAGAAATCGATCATGGTTGCCCCTGCGAGTCCGAGCAAGCCCGAGCGCAAACCCGCGTAGAGAAAACGGGGGGGGCGCTCAGGCCCGAAGTTGAAGTTGATTCCTCCCTGGATTGAGGGCAGAGTGAATCGACAAAAAGATACCCGCCGGATTCTCAGACCCGGCGGGCATGTTCGTTTGATCTGTCGGTGAAGATTACGGCGCCGGTGCCGCTTCTTCCTCAAAACGCCCACCCAGATGCTTCGACAGGAACTTCTCGGCCGCAGCGTAGAACTTCAGGCGGTTCTCAGGTCTGGCAATGCCGTGTCCTTCGTCGGGGAAAAGCAGATACTCGTAGTCAAGTCCCTTGGCCTTCATGGCGTCCACGATCTGATCCGCCTCGGCTTGCTTGACTCGAGGGTCGTTGGCGCCCTGGACAACCATTACCGGGATCTTGATCTGGTCAACCTTGAACAGGGGTGAAATGGATTTGAGGAACTCCTCATCGGTCTCGGGGCTGCCCACGCGGGCATAGAACATCTTCAGCATGGCTGACCAGTATGGCGGGATCGACTGGAACAGCGTTATGATATTACTGGGGCCACAAGCATCTATCGCGCAGGCGAACAAATCCGGCGTATAGGTAGCACCGACCAGCGCCGCATAGCCGCCGTATGACCATCCGTATATGGCCACCCTGTCGGGGTCGGCATAACCCTTCTTGATTGCCCAGTCGACGCCGTCCACGAGATCATTGTGCATAGCGCCGGCCCATTCCATATTACCGGCGTTGAGGAAGTCTTTGCCGTAGCCGGTGGAACCACGGAAATTGATCTGCATACTGATGTAGCCGCGGTTGGCCAGCCACTGAGCCTCGCCACTATATCCCCAGGTGTCCCGAGCCCAGGGACCACCGTGCACATTGAGCACCATCGGCAGGTTCTCTCTTCTCTCGCCGGGGGGAAAGGTAATGTAGCCGTGAATCGTCAACCCATCTCGAGCTTCAAATGAAATCGGTTCGATGCGGGCCAGAGTGTAGTCGTTCAGAGCCGAACGATGCACAAACAGGAAGGTGGCCTTCCTGGTGTCTCTATCGTAGGAGTAGTATGGGATCGGTCCGTCATCGGCGTCGAATCCGATCAGCCATGTGTCGTCGGCGTCATCGCGGCTGGAGATGAAGACATCGCCATGATGCAGCTTTCCGATTGCCTCGAAATCGGCTCGGATGGCCTCGTCCAGTATGACCATTTCCTGCCGATCCTTCAGGAAGGTGACGGCCTCGATTTCATACGTGTCAGGATTCTGAATCACATTACTGACGTCATACTTGGGGTCCTCTGCCAGCACTTCGATCTTCTGGTCAGCGAGACTCATTTTTACCAGCCGTCCGGCGTTGGCGTCGCGCGAGTCGATAAGATAGACCGACTTTCCGTCCTTGGTGAAACCCATCGGGCCGCTCGCCATAGCGTCATCGGGACCCCATGTGATCAGTTTCTCGAACGGGTCCTCATCCGTGGCCCGAACCAAGAAATCATACCCACCGTCGTCAGTAGCTGCAAGACACCCACGGATCTTGAAGTTGGCATCGCTCACCCAGCCGAGGTAGTTGCCCGGGTTTTCGGCAATCTTGGTAAGTTCGCCGGTCAGGAGTTCAAGGTGATAGACATCGTGCACCTTCGGATTGTCCTTGTTCATGGCGATCAGCAGTTCGTTCGGGAAATGCTTGTTGCGGTCGACGATCTGCACCTGCACATCGTCGAACGGCGTCAGACAAGTAAACAGAAGGTCATCGATATTGACCGAACACAGCCGCCAGTTCTCGTCGCCGCCGTCGTCCTGAAGGTACATGATGTGTTTGCTGTCGGCGGCCCAGAAGTACCTTCTGATTCCGCGAAGGGTGTCTGCGGTAACGGGCTTGGCATCATCCTTGCCGATGGTGCCGACCCAGACGTTCATGACGTCGTCGACCGGCGCCCGATAGGACATCATCGTTCCGTCGGGGGACAGCCGGGGACTGACCTTCTCCGGATTGCCGAACACCACCTCTCGCGGGATCAGCTCCGGCTTTTGCGTGCCGACCTGCGTACCGCACGAGGCCAGGATCAGCCACCCGGCCAGGAGACACAGGGTTCCGGCAGTAAGCGCTCTGAGACTCTTCATTCTCACACAGCTCCTATTATTAAGTTGAGTTAGATATTCCTCCATTTGTACTGTTACGGACCGCGAGTCGTATTGTTTCACGACGGGCGGCAGATAATTCTACACCACCATGTTTCCCCATGAAATCCCCCGACGCTCATCCTCTCACAGGCCATAGGCCCACGCGGATCGAACTTTGGATACTCTGGGTACACGGGCCTGTGACCTCTGTATCGAAGCCGCAGGGTGGTCGAGTGGCAACCTTTGAATTGACAGATATGCTCGCACAGACCAAAGTACAGCCTCCAAGAACAGGTAAGATGTCATCCTACACACTCCCCGCGATCACGCTCGGAGTGCGACTCCATTGAAAGCACGCGATTACTCGTACATCTTTATTGAGTACACTTTTCCGTTCACTATTTCAAGCGAGAAACGGAATGGATGATATGACCACAGAACACCTTCGATTTCATCTACCTCCTTCACCACAAAGGGTTTCCCGAGAATTGACTCCACATGGCTCGTGGAATCCCCAAGTGTTATCGATGAAAAATTAAGGGAATCCCTGATAGCCTCGCCTGTCAGTTGAAGAGATGTTATCCTCCCATTGACATGACCTACTACAATATACGGGACCATCGAATCACCGACGGGTGTGAGGGAGTATGCGCGAACCTCGGAACTGTCGGTCTTCGGTATTGTCTTGAAGGGTGAGCCAAAGAGACTGTCTACAATAGACACGCTATCTCCAAGGCCGAACAATCCCAAGTTCAGGCAGCACAGGAACAAAGTATCGGATTTGTCCTCACAGACACATACGATCCAGTTACCTGAGAACCGGAACTGGTTTGTAGCCTGGCTTAGATTCGCTGTGTTGAAAGTCACGTCAGTTGCGCTGATGCTGAGAAATCCCGCCAGGAATCCAACGATTACCATTCTTATCACAGATTCCTCCTATCAACGGTTCCGGGCAGCGTTGAGCGGATCCTATGACCTTCCCTCACCCATTTCTCCATCTAACCCTCCAATGAGAACAGCCGTTCAAAACCCGGGTACGCGGTCAGCGGTATGATCTCGAAATCGATCAGCCCTTCCCTCACGAGTGGCAGTGTCTTGAGCACACCTCTCGCTTCGTCGACATCGGCACACTCCAGCTTAAGGACGGCGCGTGGTTCATCGGCCCGGAAGTGCAGTTCACGGATAACGCCCGATTGGTACAACCCCCAAGCCCGTAGCGCCTCGGCTTTGGCGTGCTCCTTGAATCTCTCAGCAGATACGCCGGGGAGCTCTTTTTCGATGGCCAGTATTTTCATTAGTCCTCGGTCTACAGTCTCTCTCTTACCCACGCTTCCAACCCGCCGGCGATGGCAGGGCTGAACCTGTGCTGCTTGTCGGCGACAGTTCCAGTAAACCCTTTCCGCAGGAGGGGTTGTGCAAAATATCACCGGTCCCACAGGAAATCAGTCCTTTTCGGACTTGCCGACCTGGCGAGCCGCCGCCCACTAATGACATGTCGGGCAATGGCGCGCAGAGCGTGAAATGCGGGCTTGCCCGCCGTTCCAAACAGGTCTAAAACGGCCACCCAACGGCAATTGATCAGACCCCAGGTGGGATTACGAACGTTAAACAATTGGAGAGAAACGCTCGTCTTACGTGTTTGGCCTTGTCAAAACCGGATTTGCGGCTATATTGGCGGGGTCTGAAACGTGAATGTTGGTTGGAGATGGCTGGACGACTTATGCGAACATTGAGCTTGGCCGGGTGCCTCACCCTCATCGGCGCGGTCAGTATTGCCGCCCAGCCGGGGATACCGTCTGATTCTGCTATCTGGGCGAAACTTAACATATCCTCCGCTGCCCTGGCCGCTGCGCCGACGATCAGTTGCCAGATTCACCGCAACGGTCGCCTGTGGACCGCGATCAATAACAACGGGGTTGTCGGCAACGTTTTCGGGTTTCAGCTTCCGGAGTTGCGCAAAACAGCGCCGTCATTCTATTATCCGGGGTACAGTCGCATCCAGCACGGCTTTCACGCCGGCCTCTGGGTGGGTGGCGTCGTCGGCCTTGACACGCTGGTTTCCACGACGATCGATGAGTTGTACAACATGGAGTTTTGGCCGGACGTGTATCCGTTCGGAGAGTTTGAAGTGCGAACAGACGGTTCTTCTTCCTCGTCGGTTAATCTGCAGAACGTCGGTGAGGCGGAGTTTAAGGCCGTCTACGCGGACACCTTTGAGCAGCAGGCTTTTGTTCCATACAACACCTACGATAACCGCAAGCACCAATCGCTGAATATTTCCGTGGTGCAGACCAGCTACTCATGGTCCTACGAGTACGCTCAGGACTTTATAATCGTCGACTACGTTATCAGGAATATCGGTGAGGACACCATAAGATCGGCCTTTGCGGGCATCTACTACAACGGCTGTGTTCAGCATCGGGGAGAACTTCCTCTTCCCCAGCCGGATGACCTGGAGGGTTACATCTACTCCGCTCCATACGGGTTCGAGGAGTTGGGCGACGAACTGATGCAAATAAGCTACATCGTGGACAAGGACGGCTATGCGGGCTGGATGGGCTGGGACTTCGTGCGTTCGCCGCACTCGTTCGGCATTGCGCCGCTGAAAGTCCCCCGGACTGCCTTCACCAACAACTTCAACTGGTGGATCAGTCAGGGCGGGCCATGGAACAACTGGGCTCCCCGGATGGAAGGCAGCGCCATCTACCCGTTCCGCTATTTCTACGGCGGATTGGGAGCCCCTCTCAGCGACAGGAATCGGTACTATCTGATGTCCAAGCCGGAAATCGACTACAGCGGGTTTGAGGCCTACCTCGACCACACCGACGATGGCTGGTTGCCTCGACACGGCGCCGGCGGCAGAATCGCCAGGGGACACCAGGTTAGGTTTGTCACGTCCTGGGGGCCTTTCACCCTGCTGCCCTCAAGAGCCGAGACGCTGGCGGTAGTGATGGCGATCGGCGAGGATACTCATACCAATCCGGACGCCTACCGCGAGTGGTACAGCCCCCGATATCCGGAGGACTTCCTGAACTACCTCAACTTCGGTGATCTGATCTCCAACGTTCGCTGGGCCAAGATGATCTACGACAATCCGGGTGCGGACACCGACGGCGACGGTGATTCCGGCAAGTGGTTCATGCACTACGATCCGGCTACGATGGAGACACTGAAGGTGTTCTATGAGGGTGACGGTGTGCCGGACCTGAGGGGCGCTTCTCCGCCTCCGCCGCCGCCGGTCCGGATCATCCCCGAAGAGGGCCGTTTGACTCTTCGCTGGAACGGACATACCACCGAAAATTATATCGATCCAATGACATTCGCCAAGGATTTCGAGGGTTACCGAGTTTACCTGGCGCGTTCCGCATTGGAGCAGGAGGCGGTCCTGCTGGCCTCGTACGATCTGGAGGATTACAACCGGTATGCCTGGAATGACAAGCGTCGGCGCTACGAATTGATGGAAGTCCCCTTTACATTGGATTCCCTGCGCGAGTTATTTGGCGAGTCGTTTGATCCGCTGGACTATCCACACAGTAATCCGCTGTATTTCAACGGCGCTGTCTATTATTTCCAGGCCCTTGACTACAACGCCTCGGATTTCCTTGATCCCAGGGGCATCCGCAAGCGGTATCCCGACGCCGAGCTGGACACTTCCGATGTCGATGAGGAGGGCTATGTTCGCTACTACGAGTGGGAATACGTGATCGAGAACCTGCTGCCGACCATACCCTACTTTGTATCAGTGACGGCCTTCGATTATGGCCATCCGGGTAAAGCCTTAGCTCCTCTTGAGTCATCGATCGAGGGCGGCATGATTGAGGTGATGGCCGTCCTGCAGGGCGATCAGGTACTTAAGGATGGCAAGCTCAACGTCTACTGCTACCCCAATCCCTACCGCGTTGACGACGGCTACTACGCCCGCGGCTTTGAGAATCGACACGATGAAACCGGGCCGCAGCGCGCCCGCTCAATCTACTTTGCCAATCTTCCCGACCGCTGCACGATTTCCATCTATTCTCTCGATGGTGATCTCGTGCGGATAATTGAGCACGACGAACCGGCCGGGAGTGGAAAGGCCTCCGTGCAACGTTGGAACGTGATCTCCCGCAACACCGAGGCAGTCGTGTCGGGTCTCTACTACTGGGTGGTCGAATCAGCGTATGGCAGCCAGATAGGCAAGCTGGTGATTCTCAAGTAGATGATTGTCATTCCTGCCTTTGGGAGGGGTTGCTAAAGCGCCCGCAGATGCTATATTGTGGTGGTAGTTGGAGCAACCCTGATGTGCAGACGAGTATTTGAGATAGTCAACCCAACCCTGTGGCTTGTCGTGGCAATTGCGGCCCTTCTTTTCGGAGCGCCTCCTGTGTCGGTTCAAGCCGGTCGGGTCTCACCGCCCGCTCCTCAGGGAGCCAAGTTTGACTTCCTGTACGCGTCCAAGTCCGCGGCTTATCCGTATCTGGACTTCCGAATTCATGACAACGGCTACCTCCATACGACCATCAACAACAACGGCATCATCGGCAATATCTTCGGCTTCGACCTTCCCGGAGAAAGAAAGCAGGCGCCATCATTCTACCATCCCAGGTACAGTCGCATCCAGCATGGCTATTACGCCGGCTTGTGGGTGGGTGGAGTCGTGCGAGGAGACACACTGGTGACGGTGGCCATGGATGTCAACTGGAACTACTGGGAGTATCGGTGGCCCATGGAGTTCTGGCCGGACAGTTATCCCTTCGGTGCTATCGAGGAGAGATCTACGAACCCCCTTTCCCCACACTATGACCAGTGGGCAAAGGCCGAGCAGGAGTTTACTGCCGTCTACACCGACACTGCCGAGAGGCAGAGCTGGATACCATACAACTTCTACGATTCGCGATCACACAAACCAATGAACATCAAGGTGACCCAGACCAGCTACTCCTGGACTTACAAATATGCCCGTGATTTCGTCCTGGTTGACTACATCGTGAATAATCTCGGCGCGGATACCATCTACGACGCCTGGATCGGCCTCTACTATGTCGGCTGCGTCCATCATCGGGGCGAACAACCCTATGCTCCGTCGGACGACCTGGCGGGCTACATCTACTCGGTGCCACACGAGTACGAGGAGTGTGGCGAAGAGGCGGTGCGGGCCGCCTATATAGTGGACAATGACGGGTGGTCGTGGTCTTTCCCGTGGGACTTTGTAAACACCACCAACGCCTTCGCCATAACACCCCTGCGTCTGCCGAAGGGAGCTTATCTCAATAACTTCAACTGGTGGGACAACCGCTTCACCACGTATTTCAACTGGGGGCCGAGGCAGGCCTCAACCTCGGAATACTCATTGCGACGTTTTTCCGGCGGTCTGGGGGATCCAATGAGCGATCGCGACAAGTACTACCTCATGTCCCGGCCGGAAGTTGACTACTCCGGCTACGAGGCCGCCGTGGACTACTCCGCCGAGGGGTGGTTGCCGCCGCACGAGTTCGGAGGGAGGATTGCCAGAGGGCATCTCCCGGAATTCGTGACCTCCTTCGGCCCCTTTACCATCCTGCCGGGCAAGGAGGCTGCGTTCACGGTAGCGATGGTGATTGGAGAGAAAGTCCACTATGACCGCATGGCCTTTCGGGATACCTTCGACACTCTCAATCCGGGGCCTTTCCTGGCGCAACTGGACTTTGAAGACCTGATCACCAACATCCGGTGGGCCAACCTTGTCTATGATAATCCCGGGATAGAAACCGACGGCGACGGTGACTCGGGACGGTGGTTTATGAGGTACCAGCCGGAAACAGGAGAGAGCCTCAAGGTTTACTGCACCGGTGACGGCGTGCCTGATTTTCGCGGGGCGACACCTCCTCCCCCGCCTGTGATTCGCGTGATAACCGAGGATGGCAGGATCATCGTGCGCTGGAATGGCCGCGCAACGGAGAATTACTTTGACCCGCTCAGTTTTTCGCGCGACTTCGAGGGCTACCGCGTCTACATAGCCCGCTCCGAACGACTGCAGGAGGCGGTGCTGCTGGCGTCCTACGATCAGGAGAACTACAATCGGCATTCCTGGAGCACAAGATTCAAACGCTATGTGCTTGAGGACCTCCCTTACACGCTCGACTCGTTGCGTGTTCTCTATGGCGAGGATTTCGAGCCGCTGGAGTACATATACTCCAACCCGCTTTTCATAGGGGACGACGCCTACTACTTCGTGAAAGTGGATCACAATACGTCCGACCTGATGGATCCGACCGGCATCCACAGACTCTATCCGGACGCTCTTAAGGATACCAGTGACGTTGACGAAGAAGGCCGGATGCGTTATTACGAGTACGAGTACGTAATCGAGAATCTGCTGTTGACGGTGCCGTATTATGTCTCGGTAACCGCCTTCGATTTCGGTCACCCCCCCAAATCGCTGGACCCCCTGGAATCACTGCCGACCGAGAACATGGTTAAGGTGATGGCGGTCAAACAAGGCCCGGCGATTCTCAAGGACGGCGAACTCAACGTGTACTGCTACCCCAACCCGTACCGTATCGACGATACATACGCTGGCCGAGGGTTTGAGAACCGGGACGATGCGACCTCGGAGGAACGGGCTCGCGGGATATACTTCGCCAACCTGCCCCACAAATGCACCATTTCCATCCTTTCTCTGGACGGTGATCTCGTCCGCGAGCTGGAACACGACGAGCCGGAAGGGAGCGGGACCGCCTCGGTTCACCGCTGGAACATGATCACTCGCAACACCCAGGCCATCGTTACCGGTTTGTACTACTGGGTGGTGGAGTCGGAATACGGTAATCAGGTCGGCAAACTGGTGATCCTAAAGTAGGTACCGCGGGAGGGCGCATGCCCGTGCTCCCGGTGGTGGTAGCCTTCGACAGACAGAGTGAGAGAGACGCCCCTGCCGTTTGCGTCGACCGACGCATGTAATCAAGTGCAACCATTCAGCCGACCACACCGTCTAATAGACAATGCCACACAGAGTATCATTTTCGCATGAGCGTCACCATGCTCAAAGGAATCACATGAAGAGAGTTGCTATTGCATCCTGTCTGCTGATGCTGTGCGCCCCGTATCTTCTCGGCGGCGTCATCACCGGAAATGTCAGTGATCGTAAGACCGGCGAGCCGATCCCACATGCGACTATCAGAGTTGAGGGAACGGGCCGCTCGATGTTGGCCAATGAACACGGAGTCTACCGACTGCGCCTCGATCCGGGCAAATGGCAGTTGAGGTTCTCACACGTAGCCTATTACTCCGAGCAGATTGATCTTCCGGCAGGCGATACGGCCATGACTCTGGACGTGACCCTGAGACAGGCGATGATTGAGGTCGATGGAGGCAGGGTTTACGCGAGGGCTTATGATCCCGCCCAGCAGATCATCCTCGGGGCCATAGCTCGCAAGCAGGAGATACTCTCGCAATTGGCTCGCTACCAGTTCGACGCCTACACCAAGCTACTGGTATGCGACACGGCCAAAGACGACTCCAGCCGTGTCGTGATCATTACCGAGACGCAGCTTGAGTGTTTCTGGGAACAACCGGACAGTTACAAGGAACTGATCACCGCCCGGCGCCAAACCTCCAATCTGGAGGCGGATCAGAACCTGGTGACGATCGGGCGGATTCTCGATTTCAACAAGAACCGCCTCGACTTAGGGCGTTACTCCGTCGTTTCTCCGACGGCTGAGGACGCCCTGGATCACTACAACTACTACCTGCTTGACACCGTATACTACGACCGGCAGCCCGTTTTCAGACTGGAGATCGAGCCGAAGAACAGTACCGATCCGCTGTTTGTCGGTACTATCGACATTGCCGATTCTTCCTACGCGGTGGTGGGCGTGGAAGTCGGTTTCAGCGAAGGCATAGAGACGCCATATTTCGAGGATTTTGTCTACCGCCTACGTTACGCCCAATTCGATCACGAGTATTGGATGCCGATTGAGATCAGCTTTACCTGGGTCGTGGATCTGCCGGTGCGGGGTCTGCCGGTCTTTTCGATCGACTACCTGGCGGCTCTTTACGACTACTCGTTTGAGGTGGAACATGCGCCGGGCACATTTGACTATGAACTGGAAGTCGCCGAGGAAGCGGACGAGGTCGACTCCGCCGGCTGGAATGCCGCCCAGATGATCCCGCTGACACCTATTGAAAAGCGCGGCTATTTCCGAATCGATTCTCTCGAGAACGCACCACGGCCGTTCTATAAAAAGGCGCTCGGCGGGTTGGCGCGAGTCACGATGATGACATTGACCGACCCTGACTTCTTCCACTTCAACCGGGTCGAGGGGGCTTACCTGGGCTATGGCGTCAGGGGGTTCCGCCCGCTTCCGCGAACAGATCTTCGGATCAAGGCCGGTTACGCTTTTGATCGCAAACGCTGGGAATACGAACATGGGATCACCTACCGCCTCTTGGATGCGCGCCGTCTTGATCTGGAATGGCAATACCGTAACGATATCGTACATCGCCCAACCCTGATCTCACCGCCTGATCATAACCCAACCCTGCTGGCCCTGGCCGACAAGACCGATCCCTTTGACTACTATCTGGAAAAGGGGTTCCGTGTATCGGCAAGCGCGGACTTGCTGAAACGGGTGAGGGTCAACCTCGGCTATCGCGATTGTAGCCAGCGCTCAGAGGTGAATCACACCGAGTACAGTCTCTTCCGCGAGAGCAAGAGGCACCGGACGAATCCGGCCATCGTCGATGGCAGACTACGCTCTCTGACAGCCGTTCTTGCCTATGACTCTCGTCCGTTGATGAAACTCAAGGGACGGGAAGTTACTATGGACGTCTTTCCTCTCGTACGGATTGAGACGGGCGTAGAAACCGCCTCACCCGATCTTTTCGACAACGATTTCCGTTTCACGAAATATCACACTCGACTGCGCTACTCTGGGCGAAGTCTGCTGCCGGGCATCACCAGGCTGATGGCGTATGGTGGAGCGTCGGACCGGGAGCTCCCGCCGCAGGAGTACTTCACGGTGGACTATGCCGATGATGTGCTGGGCTCCACGCTGGCGTTCAAGACGATGGGGGAGTTGAACTTCGCCGGGAGCCGGGCGGCGGCGGTCTATCTTTCGCACGATTTCGGCACCTGGCTGTTCAAGAGGAGCGGTCTGCCACTGGTTCGGGACATTCCCTTCTCGCTCAGCGTGTATGGAGGAGCGTTCTGGACCGACTTCGCCGGTCACC
>SDBT01008050.1_pt1 | contig 17276 bp, 25 predicted proteins | sample 2277101 | NCBI WGS metagenome assembly SDBT01 (sample SAMN10404973, study PRJNA504765) | marine sediment metagenome | isolation source: marine sediment core GS10_PC15, 103 cmbsf | place: Arctic Ocean: Southern Knipovich Ridge | collected 2010
TTTGCTGTGCCATTAATTAATTCTCCTAAATTCTTCTACATTTGCCACCCGTTCGATGCTCTCAAATAAAACTTCCCCATCAAGGTTTACAGTTACGGGAATAACTATTTCTTCTCCACCGCCGCCACCAGATTGATTGATTTGATTATTAGGGGTTATCTGTGTTCCCTGTGGGAGTGACGCAATCTCCGGGCCTTTTTCACCTACTAAGAATTGTCCACCAAATGGGGTGACCCCACCATCACCGAATCCTAAAAGAAGTCTTATGCTCTCCCCTGTGCTTAATCTCTTAACTTGTGTCTTTGTAATTTCCTGTGGTGAGGGATTTACTATTATCGGTGTTGTAACCCCTGCCGATGTTGCAAAAGTTCTCGACAGTCTGCCATTAACTATTACATCTTGAAAAACTCTTATATGGATATCTTTACCTGTTAGTTTATCAATCTCTCTTTGAAGGTCTTGTATATTTCCAGCAGAAGTAAAAGCCACTACCCCTAAAGTTGCTACCACATCGGCAAAGGTAAATACTTCCTGCGTAGCTTTTGGAAGTGTACCTATCATTTCGTTTTGTCTTTCAGTCCTTATTCTTAAACCCTCGGCTGATTTCTGCATAGCGATTTTTTCTTCTTCCAAAGATAAAGCAAATTCACCAGTCTTAACTATTGCATCTTCTGTTTCTTCACTATGTAAAACAAGTTCACTCCTAAGTCTAAATAATGTCCTTATCAAGGATTCATTATTTTCCTCTGCAAATTGAGTGACATCGCTCCATACATTTATGGAAGTCTTAAAACTACCTATAAGTGAAATAGATTTTAATACATTTTTAGCCCATTCATTGCCTATTAGATCTGATAGTTTTTCGGTTATTTTAAAGTGTGCTGTCAATGCTCCTACGACTACAAGAATAGCTTTTCCATAAGGACCTAAAAATCCTAATAGTTTAGATATTCCACCAGTCAGTAAAGCAGTACTAAAAACAACACCAGCGATACCCAGTGTCCATTGTGCTATATTTGAAATATTATCTTTAGTTTCATCATCAAGTTCATTAATTTCGGTAGTAAATTTAGTCAAGGATGGGATTATCTTTCCACCTATGTCCAGGGCGATTGCATTAACATTGTTTTTAAGTATCTTAAGTTGATTGTTTAGACCTTTTTGCTGTTCTGAAAATGCGTCTGTGGCTGCTCCGGCAGAGTTACCCATAGCGTCTAAATTACTTGCAAACTTTTCAGAAGATGAACCAGTCAAGGCAAGGATAGCACCTAGACCTTCCACGCTTCCAAATAGTTTACCCATTGTAGCTACATTTCCACCAGTAGCTTCCTGTACCTGATCTAAAAATCCTGCAAGTCCTAAAGTCTGTATAGAAGTAGCGTCAAATGATATTCCAAGTTCCTTTGCGATTATTTCAGCGTCTTTAGAAGGCTTAACCAGATTTGTAAATGCTGCCTTTAACTGTGTAACGACTTCGGAAGTATTACCTGTTACCCCTGTCAAGGTAGCCATTGATGCAAATAGTTCTTCCTGTGTAACTCCAAGTGATTGAGCAATCGGCACAACCTTACCCATACTTGAAGCCAGTTCCTCAAACGTTGTAACACCTAATTCATTAGTTTTAAAGAATAGGTCAGCAACTTTATCAACATTTTCAAAGCTATCTCCATAACCCTTTATTACTCCTGTAAGACCTTTTACTGTAGTGGCTAAATCTGCTTGACCAGCAACTGCTGCCTTAGAGGATACTGTTAAAAAATTCATCTGATCTGCTGCCTCTACCCCTGCTGATGCTACATTAAATAAACCATCTGTAAGTTCTGCGGTAGTTAAAGGAACTTCTCGGGATAAGTCGATTACTTCTTCTTTTAGTGCCAGGAATTGATCTTCGGAAAGTTTAGTAATGGTATTAACGTTCCTCATGGCTTGGTCGAAATCACCAGCCATTTTAATTGAGGCAATACCAATGGCCGCCACTGCGGTTACGCCAGCAGCACCGAAACCTAATAACTTAGTCTCATTTCGCTTAATAAAGCCGCCAATACTCTTGTCAGCCCTTTTAAGCTGGGTATTAGCCTTAGACACTCCGGCTCTAAGCAAGGAAGTATCAAGTCCTATTTGTGCGAATATTGTACCTAGATTAATTGCCATTATTTAGCTTTCTTTTTACGCTTGGTTTTATCCATTTTCTTAGTCAAAGACATAGATTGTTCTTTCCACTTTTCGTTATAAGTCTTTTCGGAATTCTCCCACTTGATAAATAAATACAAAGCTACTTCGTCCATGCAAAACGCTTCATATTCATCATTTATTTTTAACAGCTTTGAGAGGTTTTGATTCCTTTTTATCGCGACTACTGATAATCTTTGCAAGCACTTTATCTGCAAGTTTATCTTGTTCGATTCTCCTGCGGTCGTCACGAAAGGGCAACAAAGCCACCACCCCTTTTTGAGTGTAGTCAAAGATTATGACAATCTGGTCATCAGTAAGCATATCCTTGACCTCTGAATATTTAGGATCGACCAAAGCGATCTCTACAACTTTACGCATGACTTCGCCATATTCCTTTATAGTAGCCTTGTCTATTGAGCCTTCAAAGACTTTCTGTGCTACCCCTAGAAGTGGATTAGGTATTGTACCGTTCTTACATAACTCCATAAGCGAGGGACGTTTAACCCTCGCTACGAATGGAGTATTCTCATCAAAGTCTGGAAGTTCTATAACTTCACCATCTTTGGCTTTTAAGTTTTTAATGTCCTCTGATGAGGTTACTTTTTTATCCATTAGGTTATCGCTTCTACTTTTTCATATTCAAGCGCTGCTACTGGTATTGCATCTACACATTCATTAATTCTGCATCTGATAGTATAGCTTTGTACCCCAAATGTTTTATCCTCATTACCCCATGTGTCTTTTCTACCCTTACAGAATGATAAGGTAACTTTGACAAATTCATCTGCTCTTGATGCACTTTCGGATTCTGTATATTGCTGTACCCATATTGTCATTTCAAATGGGAAAGCATCTTCACTTGAATCTACCGGAGAAGTCCATTTATCATCTACATTAAGTCCACCTACCATTATTTCATCAACATCTGGCATGAGTTGTGCCGTAGTGAGGACTATATCTACCCCTATAAAAGTATCATCTTCTTCGATTCTATTAACAATTTTATCTCCACCTCTGTTAGTGAAAGTTTCGCCATCTTCATAAATGAATGTAAGTGACGCAATCTGTGGATTATCAATTATCTGTTTTACCGCTGAACCATCAGCACAACCTGTGTCAAGTAAAGCGAGTAAATCGACTTGTCTTACCCCAAATAGGGAAAGGTCTGGATCTGTAACTGCCATAATAAGCCTCCTTAGTTTCCTGGTCTAGTTAAAAAATAATTAAAATCTACCCTCTTAGAAATTAAATCACGGTCAGGGTCGTATATATCATCAACCGTCTGGACAAATAAAGTCCTTAACTTAGCCACCGGAGGGCCGGTACTATAAGTCAGGTCAACATGATCTAATTTATTCCTCACCTTGATTGCTAATTTGTCTATATTGACATAATCATTAGGCTTGGTATATATAAAAACCTGTACGTCTGCCACGCTACCTAATTGGTTCTCGATTACAGGGGTCTCCCCCACCATCTTCACCGTGCAAAATGGGTCAGTCAGGTCGTCAGGTGCTAGAAAAGCCTGATATACTCTATTGCCAAAATCTGCTATCGTTGCTATTTGTTTAATTATTGCTGCTCTCATTTATATCCTTGTCGATTTATTAAGTAATCGTCTCACTCCCTGGAACCATGATAAGCGGTTTTTGTTCAGGATTTCCTCTATAATTGCAAACTTACCATCATTGGATAGTTCAAGATATTTGCCATAGTCTACTTTGTGGAATAAAGCTATAAACAGTTGAGGTAACATTTCGTAAGCCTGTCCGGTCAAACCTTGCCTTGCATTGCCTGTGATGTTCTTCCACCTTGCCTGTGAACGTGCTTCACTTGTCACCTTAGACGATGTAAACCGATTAAAGGCTATTATGCCACGTACTCTATCGTCCGCCCATTTATTGAGATTGTCCGTTACTTGCTTAAATCCTTTAACCATTATAATTTTTCCAGTCTGCAAGTCTTAAACACAATCGAACCGTTGGCATATTCATTCTTTACATCTTTGACTTCATAGGTCTTACTGTCATAAGGGAATGTATCTACAACAACCTCATTTGCATCTTTGCTGGCCTTAATGTCAGCATCAAATTTGGCAATCATCTTAGTAGTTCTAGTAGTTGAGAACCCGGGTTCGGCTACAAGGATTTCACGTTCACCTTTATCGTAAATCCTGACAGTCTGTGCAGCTTTAACAGAAGATGCTTCATCAAACCCTCCACCAGTATTTCTAGTTTTGGTAACTCTTGTAATTACAATAGATGCTGGGTTCTGGTTTATTAACTGTGTTTGTCTATCCCTAATAGAAGTGATTAAAGTCATTTATGCCTCTTTTACAATTTCTGTAGTGTGGTCGCTTATCCCAATATTTTCATTAGGATTACCCCAATAAGGACAATGACTACAATGCCATAATCCGTTATAATGATCTTGCCATAATTTATTATCACATATTGGACAGTTCATTTATATCCTCGCTATACTTCCTGACGAACTTCGCCTAAACCGCCTTACCTGTGCCTCGCAAAATTCTACATAATTAACATCTTTTGGAATGTCCTCATCGCCGACTTTAGCTTTACCGGATATAGGGGCCAGTCCAATTCGTTCTTCCCATATATCGGCAGCGGTATCATAGACATCGTAAAAGTTTGCTGATAGGTAGACATTATCCTGCGCTTCACTGAAAACGAATACACCGTTAATTTCATCTTTGCTGGTTATCTCGCCGGGGTCTATTACGGTTCCTGGTGTAGATTCCAATACCACATTATCCATATAGTGAACCCTCTTAATAGTAACACCGTCATTGCCTATAATTTCAGCCAGGAATATAAGCGAATCATCATCATCTTCGGAGGGTATTATTTGTTCATCTAAAAAACTACGATGTTTATTTAACCTGACTTGTAACTCGCCATCGGTGAAGTCAGATTCCCCCACATCATTTATTAATCGTCTTAAAAAATCAGTTAGTTGGCTCATTTATCTTAGCCTCTCTTTGCTGTAAGATTTTATAATACTTACGCTTTTCTAATTCCCTCTGTGGAGACCTCAACTTCCCCTTATGGATAAGGTGAAATCCCTCTATCTTTTTACAGGTATATTTCTTTGGTTCATTCTCCAAAGTGGTAAACACATCACCGTCTTTATCTAACATCAGGTAATGCTTCCCGTAAAAATGTACCCCTTCCCTGAACCTAAAGAACCTGTTATATCGCCTGTGCCTTCGCCTGTCGTTAAACTCAAATATATCTATAAGACCAATATCGGTATCTAAGTCAGGTATCTCGCCTTTGAGGATTTCGTCTGCATCTATTATCAGACATAAATCCCCATCTTCTACAAAGTTTAAAAAATGATTTCGCTTATCAACCTCGTCTGCATTAGGCAATAAAATTGCTTCAACCTTTACATTTTTTGCCAGATATTCCAAAGTTCCATCTGTTGAAAATTGATGATTCCCTGTAAAATCTTTAAACTTTCCATCTACCGCTATAATCCTGTCTACTTTGTTTTCAATACTCTCAACCGATTCCTGTATAGTCTCGATATCGTTATAGGTTATGTAGGCTGCTACAAGCATAATCCACTATTGCCTTTGAATGTATTTTTGTTGAATCAAAGATCGGAATATCACAATGTCGCTGTTTTATTAAAAGTCCTATCTCGGTACAGCCAAGAATTACCCCTTCACAATCTAAGTTATTAATAATTTTCATATATCGCTTCTTTGAATCTCGATATAAAATTCCCTGACTAATCTCATTATAGATAACATCACTTACAAATTGCCTGTCTACTTTTTTTGGTATAATAACTTCTGCGTTTATCCTTTTTTTAAAATAATCCATTTCCATTGTATGAATAGTTCCTAGAAGCCCTATCTTTTTAATACCTTCAATTTCTTTATTTATACAGCCTGCTATATGCAATAATGGAATATTAATATTATCCTTAATTCTTTCTGCTCCTTCATGTCCAGTTACAGAACAAATTGCAATAAAATCTACCCATGCTTTTTCTAACTTTTTTGCTTCGGTAAGTATTAAGCTAGTCGCTTTCTGCCATTCACCACTTTTCTGTAATCTTTCAAGTTCATAGAAATCCATGCTGTGCATTACAATATCTGCTGAATGGAGTTCCCCTAATTTATCCCGGACACCTTCATTTATCAGTTTGTAATATCTGGCTGAACTCTCCCAACTCATGCCACCTATAAGACCTATAGTTTTCATATCTTAGCCAGTCCTTTTTTAAAGAACTCATAAGGTTTGTCAATGTCATTAATATTAAAGTCTTTCCTGAACTCTATGGGTAGTTTACTTTTCCTGTTCTCATTGAAAATTATCTTACCGTTAGACCTGAATGAAAAGAATGTACTTACCGACCTATCACCTGACTTACCTTCTGGATATAACGGATTTAAAAACACGATATCCTTATAAGGTAATTTAGCCAGTTTTTCGGAAACATCTAGCCATTCTTTTTTGCTAGGTATCGACTTAACTAGCCAGTCTTTATCTTTCCAGTCACGGATAGAAGGGAATACTGTCCTGAACTGGTACAATATAGGTGCATACTCTTGATAGCACTTTTCAGCCATTTCGACTAAGTCGTTCAGGTTCTGCTTAAATACAATAGTTATAAACCTCAAATCAGGTGCATCCGGCCTCTTTAATATTTCCGCAAGACGCATAAGATTGCTTAAAAATGTGTTAAATTTAGATCCTTTGTGAAATTCCTCATAGACTTCTTGTTTTAATGAAGTCATGGAAACCGTTATAGCGTCTAAATTAGTTTCACTTAAATCATATATTTCATCATCAGTTAAATACTTTGACAAGTTTGTAGTAATGAAAGTATACGCCCCTGTATTTTTTGGTATGCGTTTTAAAAAACTAAGCCAGTCCGGGTGTATAGTCGGCTCAAAAGCACATGACATAAAACCACGCTCTATTAATGGAAGCAACTCTAATGCTTTATCAAAAGTATCACTATCCATATAGGCTGTTTTACCTGACTTACGCCAGTCATTAATACAGAAACTACACCGGATATTACAGTTATTGTTTATATCAAGGAGCATACCCTGGAATTTATCCATTTTTCTCCCAGTAACCTAAATTATTGTAAATCATCTTACCGCCTATTTTCATAAGGAACCTGTGATTGTCAGGATATCTTTCAAGGTCTACATCGTGGAACAGGACCCTACCGCATTTCCTTACAAGCCTGAAATCTTTCCTCACTTCTTCAACCTCATGTCTCCCGTCTATAAAAGCAAAATCATAATCAACTTTCCTAAGTATCTTTTCGGTATCACTTCTACCTTTAACTAGATTGTAAATTATCTTATCTGATACATTTAAGGTATCCCATATCACCTTTCTTAAAGGGTATGTTTGAATGTCAAATGTATAAATCTTGTTACAATACTGTGCTATATGGGCTGTGCTTATTCCCCAGGCTGTACCGATCTCAACAGCAATATTTATTTTTAAATCAGTTAAGAACTTACCAGATGATTTTAAGTCCGGTATAGCTGACCCTATCACTACATGGTTTTCTTTTGACCATTTATAGATATCTATTATTCCCAAAATTTGCCTAACTCAAAATCATATTCTGCTGGTTCAAACACTCCATGCCCTGACCCTGGGTAATGTGTCATTTCCCCAAAGTAGACATAGTTGTCAACAAGGAAGAAGTCTATCCTGACAAAGTCAAACCCTTTACTTAGCTTTTCAGCGAACCCTATCATCTTATCAAGGGATTCCGGCTTCTCTTTGACTTCCCCTATAGGGTGTCCTTTCCTTGCAACAGGAAGTAAGTTCCATTCCTCGTCGTAAAGGCTGATAGTTATATCATCCCTGTTAAGTGCGTATATCATCTTACACTTACCGTCAAACATACAAAATTTATAACTGTATGGGATATTGCCATTGTCATATAGTAGCTTTTCAACAACGACTAAAGGATTTATCATCCCATAAGACCACTCATACCACTCGGAACCGTGGACTGTCTTAAACCAATTCTTACAATACATTATTATTTCTCTTGTGCTTATATCAAAGAACTGTCCGATCCTGTCGACTGTGTACCGCTTTCTACCGCCTATATCTTCAACTATTATCCACCGTCCAGCACCATTGTTTGGTTTGATGATATATTGGCCTTCAAATTTCTGTAAAGTCTCTGGGTCATCGGTCACGTACAGTAAAGGTACTAAATGATTCTCTGCTTCCCAGCCTATTCTATCCCTGATAAAATCCCTTACCCTGTATTTGTCAGAAGTCACTACAAGGAGCGGATCCCTGTCAAAGAGTTTCTTAAAACATACCTTTTCATTAAATGACTTAGGGTTATCAAGGTTAAGTTCATAACCGTGTACCCTTTTAAATCTTATTTTTTCATCTTCATACATATTAGTATTTATGATCTATATAGTAAGCCCACTTACTCGCATGGACATTACCCGGCGTGATAGTTGCTATTTTGATATCAGGATTCTTCCATTTAGTGTACATGAACGGTACTTGGTCTGATGACGAAAAGGCTATTATCTCTGCCATCCATTCATTGTTAAACTTTCGGACTTTTTCATTATTCTTCCTTAAAATAAAGGTACATTCGTAAAGTCCATATTTTTCTGGCATACCCTCGTCCCGGTATTTCTTTATCTGGTCTTTCCTGATACTATCCGGCTCACCTTTCCCATGATGGGTATTCCTGAATGACGCTATATTTTCCTCATAGACACAACCCCTCATGCGGTGTTTAAATAAGGCCATGTCGGATTTATCCAAATACTTATCAATGAGTTCACCTATACTCGCCTTTATAACAAGCGAACCATCTATCCAAAGGGTGTAATCATAATCGCAAAACCTATGTATCAGTATTTTATAAAGTTTCGCTGTCATCCTGGGCTGTGCAAAGTGCGAATGTTCTATTGGCATAATTTGCCAGATATTAGATTTAAGGTCTTTGTCTACATAAGCAAAATAATCTACGTCTTCATCGTAATACAAGGGATCATGCAGTTCGTCATATCCTCCGGCTATTGCTGTGACTATTGCAACCTTGTTCTTTTTCTTAGGCTTACTTTTAGATGCCAGGCTATCGCAGAACTTTGCAACCTGTTTAGCTATTTGTTTACTGTCAAATTCTTTTGCAATATCTTTGCCCTTTTTGCCTACTTCGTTTCGCAGACTAGCAGATAGTAGAAGTTCTTTGATCCTATTATAGAAATCTCTTTCAACACATGGAACCCCTAATGCCAACGCTTTAATAGTTTTGTTATTCGACTTATAACTTTTCCAGTTATCGTACCTCGGATTTATCACTACATCGCTTTTGAGTATTTCCTGTATAGTGATTTCATCAGTCCAGTCGATTGTTTCAAGTTCAATATTCTCAAATGGTTTGATACCTATTCCAAAGTTCTTGTCAAAGACCGCTACAAATTTAAGTTTAAATTCCTTGCCTAATTTTTCTAGTTCCTGCCGGGCATCTTCTACCTGGCATACATTCGACCTACTACCGAACCACACTATTGTATATTTGTCTTTCTTTGTATGTTTTCTAGTCTCACAATGCTTGTCTAAATCAATACAGTCAGGGATTATCTCTATCCGCTTATCTTTCCTCCACTTTAAAAAAGATTCTTCTAGTCCCTTAGTGGGAAAGAACATAACATCAATATGCTTAAGTATCCTGCTTAAAGCCTTCTTTCCTCTACCCCTATTATCAAAATCCTGGTCCCAATGCGGATCTGTGGTATCGAATATAAGTTTGACACCATTATTCTTTAACCTTTCGGCAAGTTTAACATCTTCGTCGAGCCATCGGGCCTGAAAGATTACAACCTTACAATCCTTTAGGTCTTCATAGTTATAGCTTATTATGGAATCTTTTAAATGCTTCGCTATATTCAGTACCCTTAAAGTAACTCCTGCAGCTAGTCTGAAACTTATTGAATTGATATCCTGATGGGGGACATAGCCTATTTTGACACTGCTTATAGTCTTACTTAATTTAGCTTTCCTAACCTTTTTAATCTCCCCTAGTTTGACATCATTTTTTATAAACAGATTGTCATCAGATTTACGCTGTTCAAATATCTTCTCGTTTGCCCTAAGATTGTTTAAACCTATCTTCCCGAATGTAAGACCTCCAAAGTGATGTACATAAGAACCCTTTACCCAATAACTCTTATAACCAAGCTTTCCGGCTCTCCATTGGAAATCAGTTTCTTCACAATTACCAAGTCCATATCTCTTGTAGTCAAATACCCCTACTTTATTAAGGACTTCTTTTGTGGTAAGCATACATAATCCGTAGACTTCGGTTTGCTCAAATCCTTTCTTTAGGTTTGATGCATAAGATAGAATTTCAATATCATCCATCTTAAACCGTTTGTCCCTGATCTTAGCGTCACATTGTATGCCCCTTGAATAGCAAGTAGTCGGTGAAGTCAGGGAAACATTCTTAAACTTAAAGCCTTGCTGTAATTCGTATAACCAATTTGGGGTTACTAAAGTATCTGAATTTAGAAAACATATATAGTCATGTTTCGCTATCTTGATTCCCTGATTACAGGCATAACTAAAACCCATGTTCTTATCATTTGTTATAACTGTCATGTCAAAGGACTTCGATACAACGACATGGTCACTGATTGACGTATCCGGTGTGCCGTTATCAATAACTATTATCTCAAAATTATTAGTGTACCTGACTATGCTATCTATGCAGTTTCTAAGATATCCCAGGCATCCATGAGCCGGAATGATTATGCTAGTCGGCTCATTCTTCTTTACCTTGACCTTTATGGTAGTCTTCTCAAATCCTGTAGCAGCAATATCTCTATCCCCGGGCCAGTGTGCTAATCCTCTGTTCACCCATCTATCGGCTATCTTATTGGGAACTATTGTTTCTTCAAATTTGACATATATCTTACCGCTATAAGAGGTATCGACATTCATTATTACAGTTTTGCCATCCATAGCCAGAAATCTTCCCTGCCCTCTCCATAGGTCTTGAATATCCTAAAATTAGTCTCCTGTGCTAGATGACAGGCATCTTCCATTGTGTAAAATTCACTTAAACCGTCAGGCATACCTACTAACTTTATTTTCAGTATCCCCTTATGCCTCATTACCTTATGAAACCATTCAAGCTTTTTCTGTATAAGTTCTTTTGGTAGAAAGTGTAGCTTACTGTAAGAAAATACATAATCTATTTTTAACTTACTTCCATCAGGTACATAAAATACATTACTAAAAGCACTTAAATTCTCTTTAGCTTGCTCAATCAAATCAGGGGAATTATCAACAACATAGACCGCTTTATATTCCCTTGCTAAGTGCTTTGTGAACTCACCATTACCGCAACCGTATTCTAAGAAGTTCCGATATTTTTTACACCTTTGGCAATTCAGGTATTTATCATTTAAGATAAATTGTGTGTAGTCTTGTCTGGTATCAGTTTTTATTGATACATTTGTTGCCATTCTATACTTCTACTCAAATCTATATTAGCTTTTTTATTGGCTCTTTCAACAAATTTATCTAAGACTTCATCGGGTATATTATTCGGAATATTATTCCCATATACGCTTTTTAGGTATTGATTAAAGCTTTTTGTTTTTTGTTTTTCTTTTAGTTTTTTCTTTAACAAATTTAGCCATTCCTCTATTCACAAACCTATGCGCAACTCTATCGGGGTAATCTCCTATGTCGCCTATTTCTTTACCCTTATACTTCCTTATAAATTCTATCTTCATAATTTACCTTCCTTATTGTAGGGTGACAAGCCCTGGAAACCTGTCACCCTGTCGGCTGGGAGGGAAACTTTTATAAACCAGTTACTTTTGCAAAAGCCCACTCATCAAGAACACCTGTACTATCGTCTCTGCTTCTTCTAATTGCCAAAGCTCTACGCATTGTAGCCCTTACAGCAATCTTATCCTGAACTATCAAGTTATGATCTCCAACTATACCAGAATCAAATACCTTGATCTTCATTTCGTTCCTAATTCCTTCAAGGGCCCACTTCCAATTACCTACAATCATTTCGAAAGCTTCTGGCGATCCTGTCTTCTTAAAGTTCCTTGAATAAGTAATCGGCCATCCAAAGAATGTATCTGGCTCTTTGGCATTTCCGGGTTCGAATAAAGGTCTATTCTCGTTGTCTCTTAGCTCTCTAATCTGACCCTTTACTTTTGGATGTGTTTTAAACTCTATATTATCATCGAATCCATTGATTTCTAATGCTGTAAGTGCTGCTGAAAAGTCAGCCACCAAGTCAATTCCTGTGCCAAAAGCAATGGTATTGGCTGCCGGTATTGCGTTGGTTATTGTTATTGCGAAAGGTGTACCGGCGTCATAACCAAGATATGATTGTTCTAACAGTTTAACAAATCCATCTTCCAATTCTTCTCTAATCATTGAAATAATGTCGGTGATAGAATCTTCAATCATTATCTCAGTAACAGGAACAATAACAGCAGCTTCTTCGGCTGTTAATTTTAATTGTTTAATAGATTCTGTACTGATATCTTTATCAGCACCTTCCGAAGCAACCCATCCTGCTATTGGTTCTTCATCGATACCCGATATATCAAGTGTGGCCGAAGTCATAGGTATCTGTCTTAAGGATGGTATTACAATACTCTTATTTTGGATATTTTTAAATATCTCTCTTGATAGTGGTGCATCTACTAAAAATCCACCTGCACTATCTGTAGCTGTATTTTTTATACCTGGTCTTGTCATAATTCATCTCCTATATTATGTTTCTTTCCCTCCCTCTTTGGAGGGCTTTTTTAAATCTGTCATCGATGGTTTCTTCTTCTTTAACTTTATTACCACCTTCAAAATTACCAGCACCTACTTTGGTAGTGTCTCCACTTCCGAGTAAGTATGGTTTTTCTTTAGCAATCGAATCAATCACGCCCTTGACGTCTGCTTCGGATATTTCATCCTCACCGCCAAGTTCTTTTAAGGCTATAAGTTTTACTACTTCTATATCCTGGAATCCTAGAGTTGAAGCATAACCCGTTATCAAAGAATCTACCCTGCTGTCCTTTAGCTTGGCTTCTGCTGTGTCTGCCCTGTCAGATTCTTGTTTTAGCTTAAGGTCTTTCTTCTCGTCTGCGGATAACTTTTCCTCACGGATTTTATCTAATTCCTTTTCTGCCTTCTGTCTGCCTTTTTTGTTCTTGATTGATTCAGATAACAACCTTTTATTCGTTGCCTCTAAATCGTCTTTATCCTCGTTTGATTCGTTGCCTTCTTCTGCTGCTATTTTCGCAGCTTCTTCTTCGGCAGCTTTTGCTGTTTCTTCTGCTGCTATTTCTTCACTTGTTTTTCCTTCTGTCATTACGACACCTTTCGGTCTGTGTAAACCTATCCCCTACTGGTGAACAGATTTACTTTATATAAAAATTAAATTATGGTGCTGTTCCTATTGTATTCGCTACTCCCGGAGCCGTATTAACTGTCTGTATCACATTTGTCGGTTCAGGTCTTAGGTTCTCCTGTGCTATCGTTCTACCCGGTGTCTTATCCCCAGCCAACCAACTGTCCACGAACTGCTTACTTGATACCGCAACCTCTGTCGGCCACGATCTACATTGCGGATGCGGATTGTATGGTTCATTACCTATCTTATAAACCCCTGCACCTAGACCCCAAATATCCTGACTGTTAAGATTCTTGCAAATCGTGGTAGTTCGTTTGTCGTTTACAATATTCCACTTAATGCCGATTGCTCCACCATTTGTCTTGACTGCCATTGAATCAGCCTGACGGTATGCCAACGTACGTTCTGTGCGTAATATCCTCGCTGCATCAAAGCTGACATTCCTACCGTGCAGCCTGGTCCTTATACCGATTCTTCCAGGCTTTAAGAGTTTAGCCAACCTCTGGGTCATTACCCTACTCGATGAAGCATCACCCTGGATTATCGTATCGTTTATAATACGCTTAATCTCCCCTCTAGTTCTACGCTTCAAAATCCATATCCTGTTAGATAACCTAAGACCGTCAGGGAAATCACCCGTTGCAACTGTCCGGGCAAATGCTCTTTCAGGGATATCATCTAAACCCTTTGTCAAAGCTGCAAATACCCCTACCCCCTCTAGCCTCTTTTCGTACTTGGTCAGAATAAATTGATTATTCAGTATCCCAAACTCTGAATGTTCCATCATTGCCCCCAACAGGAACTCATTATAATCATCAATGAACTCTAAGCTTTCGGTAAGCATCGGCTGGATTAACCCTTGTTTGTCGGTGAATGTGCCTTCCCCTGCCAGTATCATTTTAGACTGGTTATTGATACTTCTAAAGAAATCAGCGAATAGTTTGTCAAGTTCCCTGTCCTGCCTAGCTTCCAGCTTTAGGGTAAGGTCACGTATTTTATCTAGTGGTTTAGTCCATTCGTTTGAGCCTCTAATTGCCATTATTTCGTTTTATTACAATTTTATCCATTTTCTTGACAAAGTTTAGTTCAGCTACTACTAAATCAATTATTTCTTTGTTCCCTTTTATTTTATCTTTAATACTCTTAGGTATCTTTACAATTACATTAAAACCAAAGAAAAACTCAATTTCTTTCTCCCCAATTCTGATATCTTCAAACAAAGGAATCTTATTTATTTTTAGCGATTCTTTTATTTGTCCAGTCAATTCCTCATCAATCATTTTAATCCCCCTAAAGTCCGCAAGTCATTAATAAATATATAACAAAAACTATGCCTACCGCACCGGCACATACTATACCGAACCTGAAAAGTCCTTCTAAGAATGTCTGTGGTTTTTGTTTTTTAGGCATTACTTGTCCTATTCATTATGTCATTTAATATTTCATTATCGGCTGCGCCTTCTTCCAGTATCTTAGCCATTTCCGCCTTAACATCTACAATACCGATTTCTTTCATGGCTGTTTCAATGGCTATAAGGTTATTTGATATCTTAGCTGATATTACATTCATCTGCTCGACCTCGTTCTGCGGTATAGGTGAGTTGATCTGAATGTCGACTATCGTATCATCAGGTACTTTAAAGCCCTCATGCAGTCCTTTTAATCGTAGCATATCGAGGTAAATCTTTTCTAACTTAGGTTCCCATACTGTATTTTTGTTATTGGTCTTAATAGCCATAGAAGCGAATAGGAGTTTTAAGGCTACACCGCTTATATTTCCCAGAGTGTCAAGTTTCTTATCTAATTGGACTACACTTGATAATTCAAATAGTAATGATTTTAAACTTCCTACGTGTTCTTTTAGAGAATCTTTATAATTAAATCTAGATTCAAGCTTGGACACTTCACCTTTGTCTGATACCCCGGTAGGTGATCCTCCGGCAAGATTCCACATGGCACCTGGTTTAGTCTTAAGACCAAATCCTGCCTCTTTGTCGTTCTGTTTAGGAGGATTAATATTCATTAAGATTGTTATCGCAAACATTTCAAACCTCAAAGCATCACCGCTATCGGAAGTCTTTTTAAGTATTTCATCAATTAACGGTATTAAATCCATAAGTTCAGACAATCCCCAAACCCTGTTGACTTGGGGCAAGTTCGGGATGATGTAGACTGGTAAGAAGTCGAGGAACTTGTTTTTGCCAATCTGCACAAAGCCTAAGAATTTCTGTTCTTCAACTGTTGGCTCATCATCCAGAATCCAGATAGCTTCATCTAAGAATACCCTCTTTGTCCCATCGGTGAAAGTTTGTAATTCCCATGTCTGCTTCCAAACCCTCTTACCTCCACCATCTAAAAAGAAAGCAAAATGCACCCTGATTATCTTCTCGGTGTCATCACGTTCAGTTAGTACCCATGTTTCCATTCGTGGCCGGACTAAAAATCTAGTCTGCTTAAGGTCATCATCGTATATAATCTTTATCCCGACACCACCCGATATATTGGCTTCCTGTGAGGACTGCATGAGTTTAAGGTTCATGTTATTGTCATCGTGGATACCTTCCATAACCTTTTGCAGTTTATCATTCTCTTTACCGTTCTTATCTTTAACCTGAAAACTTATAGGCTTAGTGAACTGGAATGAGGATAGCTTGTTCACTATCATTCGGGAATAGTTTATCGGTATTTGGCTTGGCCTGTAAGATAACTGTGCTGACCGTTGATTAGAATATTCAGGGAATAGCTTTTCAATGTACTGGAAAACTTCATTATCATAGTAATCCTGGTACTTGATTAATCTAGCTAAGACCTTTTTACGATGGTCATTAAATATTGAATTAGGTTTAGTTGCGTCTACCGGGAATAAGAAATTAAAAAATTTACTAAAATCTATTGCCATAAGGTTCCTTAATTTAAATTAAATTCCATTTCTTCTATAAGCTCTCTGCAGTCATAAGAATTATGAACTATGATTCTATTATCATCAACTTTTTCAATTCTTGGCTTACAATGACAACTATCACCTTGCACGTGTTCTTTTCTATCGTTTACTGGCATTATGTGCCAATCCATAATTCCTCTTATCTAAAGCTAGATGTTAAAGTATCTGCTGATTGATAGTTCCTTGCTGCGCTATAAGTTCCGTAACGTCCAGCGTCCATACCGTGATCGTCGAATTTTACCGGGTCTTCTAACACAATTCCATTTTTATCTTTTTTTGTATTGTACCCTTGCGCTTCTTTTATCAAACTATATCCAATTATGCCTGTTAAATGAGTTTTACAATAATTTATTCCGTCTCTTACTTTGGTGACTGCTTGATGGACGTTGAATCCGGCTTGGAAGAAAGTTTCAATACTCCCCGGTTCATCTGTTCCACAATAAATCTCTGCGTGTCTTTCTTCCTGGGGTATGAGTTCTTTGACTTTTTCGAGCAAGGCTTCGGTTGTAAGTTTTTCTTCATAAATAAGTTCTTCCCAAATTACCTTATCCCCATCGAGCCAATAAACTTTGACTAGTACAGCCGGGCTTGAATAACCCCAGTCTATGCCATAAGTGATCTCCTTGACCTTGTCTTTGTCAATTTTAGGATTCGATTCCCAACCACTATAGATGATATTTTCTAATTCCCCCCATTCGCCTTTGCCGTAAATAGCGTATTTATTGGGGTC
>SDBT01008051.1_pt1 | contig 17274 bp, 9 predicted proteins | sample 2277101 | NCBI WGS metagenome assembly SDBT01 (sample SAMN10404973, study PRJNA504765) | marine sediment metagenome | isolation source: marine sediment core GS10_PC15, 103 cmbsf | place: Arctic Ocean: Southern Knipovich Ridge | collected 2010
CTTACGCGGCTCGGACACGCGGACGCTTCCGAACGTGCACACCCTGCCGATGTCGTTGCGAAGCAGGTCCACGATCATGGCCAGTTCGGCGTTGTCTTTCGCGCTGGCCAATAGCTCGGCCGCTGCGGCCTGGTCATCTTCGGCGATTCCGATTCGCGGCCTCGTGCCCTTGATCGGCCGGGTGGTAACGCGACCGTCACGAACACGCAGGAACAGTTCCGGCGAGCTGGACAGGATGGCCGCCGGCTTGCCGGCAAACTCGAAGCCCAGGTAGGCGGCGTGCCACGCGGGGCTGCGGCGTCGCAGTGCACGGTAGATCGCCAGTGGCGCGGGAGCCTCTGGTACGGTGAATCGCTGGGTGAGGTTGACCTGGAAGATATCGCCGGCTGCGATGTAGTCCACGCATTTCGCGACGGCTTGGCGGTATTCGTCTGGGGTGAAGTCGCACACCGGACTATCGGCGGGGTGCGGGCGGGCGTCGGCGAGTTCGACGGCGGCGGGGTGGTCGCATCCTGCTTCGTGTTGCGGGTGGGCGGCGAGTTTTCGCAGCGCCTCCCCAGCCCGGCCGGCGCCGGCTGGCGGCGAGTCGAACTGCAACTCCACCAGCGACCAGTTTCGGCCGGCAGCGTCGTAGACCAACACCGCGTCGTAGAAGCCCAGCCGCAAGTCCGGCAGGTCCACGTCGCGCCGGGTGCTGGCGGGCAACCGCTCGACGTGCCGTCCCAACTCGTAGCCCAGATAGCCAAACCAGCCGGGAACGTACGGTGCGGCTTGTGAGTTGCGGACGGCAAACCTGCTCATCGCCGCGTGCAGCGCTAGCCAGATCGAGTCATCGGTTTCGCCCAGCGTCCGTCCGCCCTGGTCGCTCAGCTTGCCGTCGTGGACGGTCAGCACCTCCAGCGGGCAGCAGGTCAGCACCGAGTATCGCCCGAAGTCGTCATGCAGGCCGGCCGAGTCTAGCAGCACCGGTTGATCGCATTCGCCCAGCGCGTCGATCAGCGCAGCGGGCGGGCAGTCGAGTTCGATCGGCTCGACGGAAAGGCAACCCTGCTTGTGTGCATCGTCAAATAGCATTGCTGTTTATTCTACGGAGGCGTCTTTCTCGTCGCCCGGCGGCAGGCGGATCGCACCGAGGTTTCGCGGGTCGTAAAAGTACCTGGCCGCACCGGACCAGCTCGATGCTTCGCCCCCCTGAGTGGCGAAGCGGGTGAAGTTGATCCCCCACATTGCTTCGTTTCCCTCGACTCCGAACGCCGATCGGGGAATGGCAAGCTCCACCACCCATGCGTCTTTTTCGTTGGCGATGGCGACGTTCGCCTGGGCCGACCATGGTCTGACCCGGCCAAGCGGGAACTCGCTACGGACGCCGCGCTCGGCGACTGCAATGCCGTTCGCTTTGACGACCAGGTGATACAGGTCTTCGGGCGCTTGGGCAGACTGGCCCGGGTCGAAGATCAATTCCACCAGGTCCTCGCCGGTGAGCATGAGCTGCTCGTAGTTCAGCGAGTTGTTTCGGTGGGCGACCATGGCCGACAGGTTGGGCTCTTTGCATCGGATCGAGATGTAGAGGTTTTTCGCGTCGGCCAGTACCCACACGAAGGTCTGCCTGGCGGCCTGGCCGTTGCCGATCTGTCCTCGTCGGCCCAGCAGTCGGAATCGCCCGGCCGAGTTGCGGGCGCGCATGGGCCAGTCGTGCAGGTCGCCGTCAATGGTGGGTCGCCGCAGCGGCTTGCCAGCAACCAGCACCGGCAGATAAGCTGTAATTTGCCTGCCTGGCTCGGCGCCAGTCGAAACGGTGAGTGATATCGGCAGCTTGCCGTCTATCGTGGCTGGGATTTTGCTCCCCTCGGCCGACAGCTCGATCACGGCTCGCCTCGCCGGCGGGAGGGCTGGTAATTTGCCCCGGCCGCGTCGCACTCGCCATCCGTCTGGCAGCTTGTCTAGCGTGGCGGTCACTTCGGCAGAGCGGCTAAGTTCGTTGAAGACGTCGAGCACGATCGTCGCGGTCAGCCCGGCCGATGCGTCTTCGGCGTCGGTCGGTTCGATGCGCGTTCGAATGCGCTCGACCCGTGCGCCCGAGAACTGCTGATCGAAATGCGACCAGGCGATTGTGGCTGCATGGGTGATCTCTGCCGTCTCCGTCGTTGGGTGGACGAGCGTCTGGATTTCTTCGGCGAGCAGGCGACGCAGCATCCGCCAGCTTTCGCCGTCGGTGGTCCAGCCGTCCAGACGCGGGTCGAGGTAATGGTCTCCCCCTGCCACCTGGCCGGCATAGCGGACCATGGCGTTGGTCGCCGCCATTGCGACGCCCATCCGCTGGCGGTCCTTCAGCAGCGACAGGTAGGCCGCATCCTGCAGGCCTCGCCGCAGCCGCTTGAGCCGCACCGATGGCAGGACTTCGTCCAGGCCGACGATCGTGCCCGGATAGAACAGTCGCGTTTGCGCCCCGGCCGGCCCGGCAGTCAACTCGCCGCTCCAGTTGAGCACTTCCGGCAGGAACAGGCCGCGGCAGCGATATTTCACGGCGAACCATGGAAGGGCACGCGCGTCGGCTGGCGAGGCGATTACTCCGAGGTTCGGCAGATACGGCGGCTGCCCTGGCGACAGCCACAACCCGGCAAGCGGGTGGGCCTCGCTGGATATTCGCCCGCCCAGGTCCGGGTCGAACCATTCGCCGGCCGGCGCGAACATGTCCGCCAGTTGCATAAAGCCTCGCGGGGCTTGCCAACCGGTCGGCGCTGGCGGGCTGGCCGGTAGCGTCGTGAGAATCGGCGTGCGCGTGTCGGCCGAGCGGATCAGCGCTGCCGGCCTCATATATTGGCCGTAGCCGGTGGGGTTGCGGACCGGCCAGTGGAACAGCCGATCCGAAAAGGCAGGCGTTTGTTCGAAGTGCTCGCGACAAAGCTGCAGCACGCTGCGGGCGGTCCGTTCGTAGTCCTCCGCTGCGAACTCGCCGTAGCGTGCCCGGGCGGGCCAGTCCTGCGAGAACGGCATTGGCCAGGCGGCCACACCGACGTGGTCCGCAAAGGCCGACCCGGACAGATAGGGCGAGACGATAGCGTCGTAGTTGTCCCACTCCAGGCGGATCGCGCCCAGCCGGCCTCGCTTCAGCGTGGGGCGGATGCGCCGGTCGAACAGGTCCAGGCGATGGGCGTGCGCGAGGCGCATCAGTTGGCGGACGATGATCAGCCCTTCGCGGATCAGTGGGCGCTTGCGGTCGAGGTGAATCGGCACGTAAGGTTTGCCGTTGCGACGAACGAATTGTCGGAAAATCGTGCGGTGATCGAACCCGCCCACAGCCGCGATCGGACGGGCGTCCGGCAGGACGAAGTCATACACCTGCAGGCTCACTCGGCCGGTCCACGTATGCTCGCCGCCGGACGAAACGCTAACGTTGCCTTCGTAGATGCCGGGCAGCGCGCCGCGGGGAACGTCCACGTCGACCCAGACGGCCAGTCGCTCTTGCGGCGATAGTTGGAACGGCTGGCCTGCGGGCGAGTCGGCATCTATCGGCACGAGCGGGTCGTAGATGTCGGCCTTGGCGGGTGGGCGGTCTGTCATGCGAAGGTACCACGGTGGATACGAATCGACACGGATCGGCAGCATGCGAAACGCGCGGATGTTCTCGGCGCGGATCGCTTGGCTGGGCGCGGCGGCCTGATCGAACGCGCCGTCGCGGCGTCGCTTGAGTGCCAAGTCCCCAAACGTCAGCCTGACGTTGCCGCAGGGTAGTTCGCCGGCGTCTACCACGATCTGAAAGCTGATCGATTCGTTGGCTGCTGCGAACAGGCGAATCGTGTGCGTCTGTGAGTGGTAGACATCTCCGCCGGGCGCGGGGGCAGACGCTACGGCCAGGCCGGTCATGTCGCTGGCCACCCAGACGCTGAACTCGCCGCCATCGCCGCCACCGTCGCAACCGCCGACGGCCAGCATGGCGCCCAGGACAAGCAGGCAGAGTAAAATATTCGTCACGCGGGCCATGGCGGAATTGTATCGTCTATTGCGGCCGGTCGGAAGCGGCTGGCAGTGTTTACTCGGTCGATTTCGGCAGGGCGAAGAGCGTCACCCACGGCCAGGTGTTGGCCGGGGCGGTGGCGGAGGGCAGCGTATGCGGCGACAACTGGGCAATTTCGACCGCCCCCAGCGTTTCCAGCACTGCCAGTGCGGGCGGTCGGCTGTCGCGTCGGCGATCTACCACCTCGGCGCTCAGCGAGGCCGGGTAGCCGTAGCTTCTGGCCAGGCGGAGGATCTCCCGCCAGCCTACCCACACGTGCGTAACACCCATCTCGCCCAGTTGCGATCGCGCTGCGGAGGGCGTCAATTCGCCGCTATCGAGCTTGCGGGCGATTGCGTCCAGCGGGTTTGCATCGAAGGCCGTCGCGTAGATCGTGCCGTGCGGGAAGTAGAAGCCGCGCGACTCGCCGACGAGCAGCACCTTCGACCCGGCCGGCAGGTCGTAGACCTCGTTGAACTGGCTGGTGGCGATAGCCTCGCCGTGGATTCCGTGAATGGGGCCGAATCTCGCAGCCTGGGACCGATACGCGTACACGCCGACCAGCAGATTTACGACCACCGCTGCCGCCAGCAGCGCCACCGCGATAGGTCTGCCCCAGAGCACTGGCGACTGGGCCTGCGATTTCGGGCGGAATGGGTTAGCCTGCACGCCCGCCAACTTCGCCAGCACACCGCCGGCCAGCAGAACGATCGGCGCGATCGCGGGCGCCATGAATCGCGACGGCATGCCATGCGCCATCGCCGCCCAGACCGCAGCCTGGATCACGATGATTATCGCCAGCGCCAGACCCCACCGCCCGGCGAGTTTCGGCCCGGCCAGCAGCACACAAATCGCAGCGCCAGCCAGCAGCATCGTGATCGGCCCGAACCGATCGGACGCGATTAAGTTCGAGTACAGCAGTTCCGGCCTGGTCGGCTGCGGATGCTGCGGCGCTTGCCAGCCCGGCGGAGGCGGAACGGGGGGCTTGAACTGCGGGCCGTGCCCGGCGAGCCATCGCTGCTGAGACTCGGCCGACCAGTGCCCGCGACCGAGTTGCTCGGTCGCCAGCGGGAAAACCGGGTTGCCCGTCAGCGTGGCGTTGCGAACCAGCCAGGGCGAGAGCAGCAAAAGTGCAGCGGTCGCGGCTAGCGGGATTCCGCTAAGTTTCTTAGCCCGGCCCGGGCCTGGAAGGCTCATAAGCCCCATGACGATGAGGATCGGCCCGGCGATCAGACCTATCGACGTGTATTTCGCAGCGCAGGCGCCGCCGGCTGCCAAGCCGATCATCAGGGCGGTCCGCAGGTCGCCGTCGCGCAGCCATTCTCGCAGCCAAAGCACGGCCAGCATGCAATAGAACAGCAGGGCCAGTTCGACCATCGCAAGCCAGCCTAGATAGATCACCATCGGCGTCGTGCCGAGAAGCACGGCCGTGAATCTCGCCCGCCATGGATCGGCTTTTCGTAATGTACCGAAGGCAACCGCTACCGCCAAGACGCCGAACAGCAGGTGGACCGCCTGGGCTGCGTACATGCCCTCGTACGCGCCGCCCCGCAGGCACATGCACAGCAGGAACAGCATCTCAACCCCGAGCGGATAGTAGCTGTAGCTGTTGTGCTGCAATTCGCCGATGTGGCCGGCCTGGTGAAACTCGCGTGGCGCCTGGAGGTGGTATTCCTGCACGTCGTAGGTGTCGGCCGAGTAGATCAGCCCCGGCGGTCGCGTGTTACCTGCCAGCGCCAAACCCATAGCGAACGCGAGCACGACCCACACGAGCGACTCGCGGCCGAACTGCGGTTTCGGCCGGTGACGGTTCAAATAATCTTTCCCCTGCCATGCAGCCATCGCCACACCGGCGCCGACGATTGGCCACCAGAGCCACTCGTTCAGCAGGCCTTTCGTGGTCGCTCCGACCACCAGCACCGCCGTCGCCAGCAGCCACAAGCCCAGCCCGCATGCAGTGGCAAGCAGTAGTGCTCGCGGTGCCGATTTTGGCGCCAAAAGTTTCACCAGCGGATAGCCGAACCCGCCTGCCGAGATAAAAATCAGCGCCGCCAGCCCGCCTTGCGTTACGGCCGTCAGTAGAATCGCCACAGGTGCATCGGAAATCCCGCCCGCAAGCAGCATGGCCGCAATCGCGGCGACTGCCATCATCACAATCAAACTCAGAAGCGAGATTTTAGATTGGTGATCTGTGATTTTAGATTTCCTGCTTCGTTGCCATTTGGCGCCCGTTCACTGTCGTAAATCCAAATCAAAAACGGATATTCGATTTTATTCGACAATATTCGACAATAACTGCCCAGAAAACCCAACGCAGTGGGACAGAACCCCCATCGCGCCGAACTATGTCAGAACGCAGTAATGCGTCCGTTAGTTGCTGTTCAATCTAAAATCTAAAATCTAAAATCTAAAATCCTAAATCTAAAATCTAAAATCAGTCAGATGTGTCAGCGAGTTGTGTTTGGTAGAGGTGGGCGTAGAGTTGGCATTGTTCGAGCAGTTCGGCGTGCGTGCCGCTGTCGATCACTCGCCCGCCGTCCATCACCATGATCCGGTCTGCATGGAGGACCGTGGCGAATCGGTGGGCGATCATCAGCGTCGTGCGGTCCTTGACGAACTCTTCCATCGCCTGGTGGATTCGCCGCTCGGAATCGGCGTCGATCTGGCTGGTGGCCTCATCGAAGATCAGGATCGCCGGGTCGCGCAGAATCGCTCGTGCGATGGAAATCCGCTGCCTCTGTCCGCCCGACAGGGTCGCGCCATGTTCGCCCACCATAGTGTTGTACTTTTCGGGCAGATTGCATACGAACTCGTCCACGAAGGCCCGCTTGGCGGCGGAAAGCACGGCTTGTTCTTTCGGGCGACGCAGGCCGTAGGCGATGTTCTCGCCGATGGTGGCGTTGAAGATCACCGTCTCCTGCGTAACGACGGCGATCTGTCGCCGCAATGAGCGGATGGAATATTTCGATACGTCGCAGCCGTCCAGCAGCATCGTCCCCTCGGTGGGGTCGAGCAGTCGCGGCAGTAGCGAAACCAGCGTGGTCTTGCCGCACCCGTTGGGGCCTACGATTGCGATGGTCTGGCCGGCATCTATTGTCAGGTTGATCTCGCGAAGGGCGTCCTCGCTGGCGGACGGGTAGCGGAATCGCACGTCCCGCAACTCGATGCTTTTGCAGTGGCGGGGGAGCATGGGGGCTCCGGGGAGCGACTTTTCCTGTTCGCGATCCTGAATCTCGAAGACTCTGGTCGCCGCCGCCTCGGCCCGCTGGAATCGCGTGACGACTTTCGACAGTTTCCGCAACGGGTCGAACATCGCCGCCAGGCAAGCCATTACCGCGATGAAGTCTTCCGCGTCCATCTGATCGCTGAAAATCCAGTACCCGCCCAGCGCGGCTGCGCCCATCGCGGCAGTAATGCCCAGCGCCTCGACGGTCGGACCGGTGGCCGCGTCGATCTTGGCCATCTTCTTTTGCTGTTCGTACAGGTTGCGGTTGGCGCGCAGGAAACGCTTTCGCTCCGTGCCTTCCATCGTGTAGACCTTGACCACGCGGATGCCGGTGAGGGTTTCTTCCAGCACCTTCAGCAGGACCGCGCCGCCTTCGAGCGCTTTTTTCGACGCGCGTTTCATCCGCTTGCCGAACTTGCGGATCAGGAAAAACACAGGCGGGCCGGCCAGCAGGGCCAGCAGCGTCAACTCCCACGAGAGAAACAACGCCATGCCCAGTGTTGCAAGCGCCTTGGCGGGCTCGGCCAGTGTCTTGCCGAACAATGTCACCTGCGCCCGGGCCAGGCCGTTGATGTCCTGGATGAACCGGCTCATCGTGTCCGTCGTGCCCTTCTCCGAGTAGTACGTCAGCGGCAGGCGAAGGGCGGCGTTGTACGTGTCGCAACGCAAGTCGATGATGCCGCGATACACTGCCGTCTCCACCAGGTATTCCTGGATGAAGCGGAAAATATTTCGCAGCAGCGTAATGACCACCACGATCGCGAACATCCAAAGCAGAATCCGGTAACGATCCATCTGTTTGTTCGGGCCGGTCGGGGTGGGGATGTAGGAAACGATCTTGCCAAGGTTTCGTGAACTCCACTTAGCTTTGCCAAGCGTTATGGTCGTCTGGCGGGTGTCATCTGTGAGGGGGTTGGTGATACGCAGCGTAACGGTCTGGTAGTCTTCGCAGGCTGCGAGATCCGCCATCAGTGAATCGCCGCGAGTGGCGATCAATTCCTGTTGATCGGAGTAGATTCCGGTGATCCACTCGCCTTTGGCGATTCCGGCCTTGGCGGCCGGGCCTTCCTTGCCGACCGAACTTACCGACAGGATGATCGGGTTTTCATGCTGTTGCTCGCTGTCGTCGGCCGGGTTTTCCTCATCTTGGTCGTCGGCCGGGTTTTCCTGCTGTTGCACGTCGGGGATGGTCACGATCGTCAGTTTGGCGTCCAGTCGGTCGTTGGCCAGTCGTGAGTATGCCCAGCCGTGCAGGCCGCGCTCATTGAGCAAGATGCGCGTAGCCGGGCCGAACATGCCCAGTCCGCCCGCCCACAGCGCAGCGATTATAAGGATGCACAGGAACGCCAGCACCAGCCGTCTGCGGTATGGCCAGAGATATTTTAATGAGCGTCGAAAATTTTCCATATCAGGCTTTCAGGCTCTCAGGTGTCGAATGAGGTAATGGTTATAGGGGCGAGGGGGCTTGCAGTCAAGATGCTCAAACCTCCAGCGGGTGGGCCGACGCGCAGGCGATGACCGCATTGTCCCAGACGGTCTTAGGGTTTACGTTCCGCCACAGCAACTGCTCGCAGCGGCTGAGCGCTTCGAGGATATTGGCCAGCTCGACCGGGTCGAATCGCTGTGCGAGGGCTTGGACCTCGCGGTGTTGGTCTTCGTGGACCAGCGGCCGGTCGGCGCCGGTCGCCAGCGTCAGTGCGTCGCGGTAGGCACTGGCGATAAGTTCGAGCATCGTCCCGCCGGCCCGACGGGAGGCCAGCAACTTCGAAAGCTCCGCGCCGTCTTGCTTCTTGGCCTCGGTGACGGCTGCGGTTGCCCGCTTGTCGGCAAGTCCGGCCAGGTGCTCGGCGAGTTTGCTGTCACCGGCCGGCGCCAGGCCCGCCAGCCTGGCGATCACGTCCCGCTTGGTTTCGTACATTCCCTCGGCTGCCAGCTTCATCGCTCTGCCTACCGCGCCTTCGGTGTAGCTGGCCCAGAAAGCAGCCTCGCCCGGGTCCACGCCTTCGGCGATCAGCCGATCGGTGACGAACCCCGTCCCCAGCGGGCCGAACCGTATCATCGAGCATCGGCTGAGCGTGGTCGGCAGCAGGCGGTCGGGTTTCTGGCAGACCAGGATGATCGTCACGCCGGCGGGGGGCTCTTCCAAAGTCTTCAGCAGCGAGTTCTGGGCTGCGATGCTCATCAGCTCGGCTTCGAGCACGATGAACACCTTGCCGCGCCCGCGACTGGGCGATCGGCCGACCGGGTCGATCAGAAAGCTGCGGATCACGTCGATGCCCAACTCCTGCATCTTTCGGCCGCGGACGGAGGAATCTTCGTGGTAGCGGGCCAGCTCTTTGTAGATCATCCGGAAATCCGGATGCGATTCAGCCGCCAGCATACGGCAGTCTTCGCACTGGCCGCACGCGCGGACCACGCCAGCCTGCTCTACCGGCGATCCGCACAGCAGCGTCCGAGCAAAGGCTTCGGCCGTGGTGCGTCGGCCAACGCCAGCCGGGCCTGCGAACAGGAACGCGTGCGGCAGGCGTTTTCCCTGCATTGCGGTCATTAAACGCCCGATAGCGTCATCCTGGCCGATGATGTCGTTCAGTTCCGGCATGGTTTATTCGGCGAAGCTCCAATTGAGAATAATGTCTCGCAGACGCTCGTGGACCTGCTCGATGCTGCCGGTCGCGTCGATCACGGCGAAGTTCTCCGGCGAGTCGGCTGCCTGTTGCAGGAACAACTCGCGAACGCGGCTGTGGAATTCGGCGCCCTTCGCTTCGATGCGGTCGGGCGCGTCGCCGACGCGATCCAGGCCTCTCTCGGCCGGCAGGTCGACGATCACCGTCAGGTCCGGGAACACTCCCCGCATCGCCGTATTGTAGATGCTCATGATTTCGTCGGCGGTCGCAGCGCCCTCGGCGACCTGGTAGGCCACCGTCGAGGAAACCCATCGGTCGCACAGCACGCACTTGCCGGCCGACAGTGCGGGCTGGATCACCTCGCCCATCAGTTGCGTTCGACTGGCCATGTACAGCAGTATCTCGCAGCCGATCGTCATGGCCGTGTGGTCGTTGTCGAGCAGGATATGGCGGATTTTGTCGCCGATGGCCGTGCCGCCCGGGTCGCGCGTTTGGACGACTTCGACGTCGCTCGCTTTCAGATGCTCGGCGAGCATTCGCAGCTGGGTGCTCTTGCCCGCGCCGTCGGGGCCGTCGATGACGACGAATTTATCGGCCAGTATTTCGCTTAATTTGCTCATGGTTTTACGTCGTAAGTATGGTCCCCAGTGTGGGCTTTTACAAGGACAAGCTCCAGCCAGGCCGCCATCGAGATGACAATAGGGGCGAAAGCATTTTTTTCTGGAAGCCTATTTTTGTACAATGGTGCAAGGCAGGGTGACGCTCGCTCCCAAATAGAGCCTATCCGAATAACTGCACGGAGCCGCGAGGTTAATCGGACAGGCTCTTCAATCGGGACGCTATTGTGAAAAAGAAGTCTGACAACATACGAAAACGGCTGCTCCTCGCAGGGCAGGTGCAGGGCGTTGGGTTCCGGCCTTATGTCTATCGCCTGGCTGCTGAACTGGGTCTGACCGGCTGGGTTATCAACGACAGTCGAGGCGTTGAGCTGGAAGTTCAGGGCGCGCAGTCTGCCGTCGAGGAGTTCCTCAGCCGACTGGTCGGCGAGCTGCCGCCCCTGGCCGAGATATCCCGCTACGAAGAAACGACGATCGATCTGTCGGCTGGCGAAACCGAGTTTGCAATTCGCCCTTCGGCCGCCGGCAAAGCAGCCGACGCGCAGGTAACGATCGACACTGCCGTCTGTGACGACTGCCTGCGCGAGATGAACGACCCCGACGATCCACGCTACCGCTACCCGTTCATCAATTGCACCAACTGCGGCCCGCGGTACACGATCGTCCGGCGGATTCCGTACGATCGGCCGAACACCACGATGTCCGAGTTCGCCATGTGCCCGATGTGCGCCGACGAATACGCCCACCCGACCAGCCGACGCTTCCACGCCCAGCCCGTCGCATGCCAAACATGCGGGCCCAACGTTTGGCTGGTGGACACGCGAGGCCGACAGATCGCGTGCAGCGATCCGATAGCCTCCGGAGCAGCCATGCTGCAAGAAGGCAAGGTCGTCGCGATCAAGGGCCTGGGCGGCTTTCACCTGGCCTGCCGGGCCGACGACGAACACGTTGTCCGTCGACTCCGCGAACGAAAACGCCGCGACTTCAAACCGTTCGCCGTAATGGTGGCCGATATCGATACGGCGCGGTCGCTGTGCATACTCAACAGCGCGGCCGAGGAATTGCTGGCCGGGCCGCTTCGACCGATCGTGCTGGCCGACATGCTGCGGGGCGGGCCCATCGCGCCGGCTGTGACGGGGGGGCTCGATACGCTCGGCGTGATGTTGCCCTATACGCCGCTGCATCACCTGCTGTTCGCCGAAGGACTAGGCCCGTTGATTATGACGTCGGGTAACTACTCCGACGAGCCGCTCGTGTGCGAGAACGACGCCGCCATCTCGCATCTCAACGGCATTGCAGACGTGCTGCTGCTGCACAACCGACGAATCGAAAATCGCATCGACGACAGCGTGGTCCAGGCCTCCGGCGATCGCATGCAGGTGCTCCGCCGCGGGCGAGGCTACGCGCCACAGCCAGTCGATATGCCGAGGCTCGCCGACGAAGACGGTCGTGAAATGCCGGCCGTGCTCGCCGTCGGTGCCGAACTCAAGAACACCGTCTGTCTGCTGGCCGGCGGACGGGCCGTGCTCAGCGAGCACATTGGCGACCTTAAAGACGGACGCGTGTTCCGCCACTTCATCGACACGATCAATCGGCTGGAGCAACTGTTTGAGATCACCCCCGAACTACTCGCCGCCGACCTGCACCCGCAATACCTTTCGACCGATTACGCACTTAAGCGTCATCGCGGCGACATGCCCGGCCGACCGTCGCTGCCGATCATTCGCGTGCAGCATCATCACGCACACGCGGTGGCCTGCCTGGCCGAAAACGGACACCGCGGCCCGGCCATCGCATTGATCTGCGACGGCGTGGGCTACGGCGACGACGGCGCGGTGTGGGGCTGCGAAGTGCTCCGCGCCGACCGGCTTGGTTACGAACGACTTGGCCATCTGCGCTACGTGCCGCTTATCGGAGGCGACTCGGCGGCACACCAGACCTACCGCCCGGCCATCGCAGCACTGTACGACACGTTCGGCGACCGATGCCTCGAACTGGCTCGCATGCTGCCGCTTGCAGCTGGGCCGAAAAAACTCGAAGCCGCCATCGAAATGCTTCACGTCGGCGCCCATTGCCCACCGAGCAGTTCGCTGGGCCGATGGTTCGACGCCGTCGCCGCCCTGTGCGGGCTGGCCGATGAAAACACCTACGAGGGCCAGGCGCCCATGAAGCTCGAAGCCGCCATCGACTCGACCGTAACCGACTCGTACCCGTTCGAGCTCCAGGCGGGCGGGCCGTTCCAGATCGACCTTCGCCCGATGGTCGATGGGATAGTGTTTGATCTCGACGCCGGGCGGCCGCAAGGCGTGATCTCGGCGAAGTTCCATAACACTGTATCGCGATTCCTGGCAGCATCGGCCAGGAGGGCTCGCGGAGAAACGGGCTTGTCGGTGGTTGCTCTTTCGGGCGGGTGCTTCGCCAATCGCCACGTGACCGACGCGCTTGTGAAAGAACTTTCCGCAGACGGCTTCGACGTCTTGACTCACCATACCGTCCCGTGCAATGATGGCGGGGTAGCACTCGGCCAGGCGGTGGTCGCACTGGCCCGCAAACGCGAGAGCATTCGCCGGTCCGGCGCCCAACGAGACGAACGAAAAGAGAAGTAAAATATGTGCCTGGCGATTCCCGCCCAGATAGAAAGCTTCGAAGGCAGTAAAGCCACCGTCGCACTCGACGGCCATCGCACCAGCGTGCTGATTGCACTGGTGCCCGAGGCGACCGTAGGCGATTGGGTGCTCATCCACGCCGGCATGGCCATCACGGTCCTCGACGAAGCCGACGCCCTGGAAACCTACGACCTGCTCAAGCAAGGCTACGAAAACCAGTAACGCGTCCCATCTCGCCTTGTCCGACTATCTGATCAGGAAGCCCAATTAAAGCAGTTGTAGCTGAATTTGCCCAATCACTATGCCATCTGCAATTGATTGCGGTATCGGGAAGGCGTTGTGTCAAACTCCCTTCTGAATGCTCGGCAGAAATACCCAATACTGGAGAACCCCGAGCGGATAGCAACTTCTTTGATCGGGAAATTCGTCTGGGCAAGCAATCGCTTTGCTTCCGTCAATTGGGTCCGAATAATTTCCGCACCAGGCGGGCGACCAACGTGCTTCCTGAATCGCAGTTCCAGAGATCGGCGGGAGATCACCAGTTCTTCGATAACATCCTCTACCGAGATTTGTTCTGTGGCATGATCTCGTATGAAGCGCATGGCTTTGGCTACTTCCTGATCCTCCACCGCAACAACATCAGACGATTCTCTTGCAGCGATGCCCATTGGTGGAATGAGGATAGGCTTGCCAGGCGGTAACTCGCCCTTCATGAGCCTGTCCAGCAGGTCGGCAGCTCGATACCCAATCCTGTCGGGCTGTTCCTCCACACCAGACAGAGGCGGGCTTATTCCATGGACGAAGAGCGGATCATTGCCCGATCCAATGATTGCTACTTCGTCCGGCACGACGATGCCCAACTGCTGGCACGCCTTCATGGCGCTCCAGGCCAACATGTCGGTATAGGCCATCAATGCGATGGGCCTGGTCAGCTCACCGAGCCATCGCACTGCAATTTTTTGCCATTTGCCCGCGTCTTCTGGCCCAGCCGAGTACAGCCTGATGTGCTCGGTGCAATTGAAACCAGCTTCCTCGAGCCGACCGACGAAGCCCTCTCTTCGCAACGATGAGAACAGGAACTCTTTCGCGCCGAAATAAGCAAAGTTGAGAAAACCCAAGTCCAGAAAGCACTCGGCGACCAGCTTGCCGATGAGACGATTGTCCAAAACAACACTGGCAATGCGATCAAGAGAATGTCCCGCAGAAACATTGACCGTTGGAATACGTGACTTGGTGAACTTCCTGGTCAGTCGCGCGTCGGATGCACAGACAATCCTGCCCCTTTCTTTCCAGTTTGCGGGAAGGTTGCCGCGGGACAACTCGAATTCATCTGGCGCGAAAAGATTCCAGCCAGGCTGTTCGTTGGCGTAACGCAAGATCCCTTGGAGAACATTTCGTGCATACCAGGAGTCTGCCGCCAGGTAAGCGGTCACGTCCATTTTCTCGACCATCATCACCGTCCGACGCGCTAAGCGTTCATAAATAAATACTGTCTGCAACCAAGTAATGCCTTTGCGCAATAGTCTAACATAATTACGCTATTCTGCATACATAAAAATCCAAATCTGTGTTACTATTAGAGAACGTAAATGAGGTGAGAGCGAATGAATATTGATTTGCCTCATCGCCATTGCTTCCGCTTGGAGTGAGCGAGTCGGTAATAGCTGGGTGTGCCCCGCTCAAAGTGGTACCACGTCGTCAAAAGAGGCTTCTGTAGTGAGAGAAGAACAGGTTCTAAGTTAAGGAGATATCAAATGATCCGTACTTTATCTATCACGAGTTTTGTTTTAATGGCGATCCTGGCCATGTGCGCCAGCGAAGCGTCAGCATGGGAAGTGTACTTCGGAAACATCACAGCCGACGCCAACGGCGAGTATCTCTGGGGCGAACCGAACAACTGGTTCGCTGAGCTCGGACCGCCGTTAGGTGGCACGCCGATTGCCACTGATTCACCCGTCCTTCGATGGGGACAGGATCCGATTATCCAGGGCGATACGATTACGGTCCTTGAACTGGCGATAATCGAGGATACGACCCTCACCATGCGTTCGGGCGACGTGACGGTTCTCGCTCCCGAAGTCAATATCGGCTGGTCGGGCTGGGCGGGTGAATTCAGCGGAAGCGGCACGCTGGTCATGGAAGGCGGAAGAATCCGCATGATCGACCCGGCCGGCAGCAACGGTGCTTTTCAGGTCGGCAGCAGGGTGGGCACGCCGGGCACGTTGCTGATGACGGGCGGAACGATTGAAGTGCTGGGCTCTTCGAGTACTGATGCGAATGGCAATCCCAAATACGACGCTACGATCATTGCCGGGCGAAGCGACGATGCGAGTGGAAGCAGCCTGATCGACATCAGCGGCGGGACCATGATTGCCAACAACTTCCGGGTGACCCATACGTCATATGCCGGAGCGCATACCTTCCGCATCGGCGGCGATGCAGTCATCGACCAGCGAGGCGACTATGGCGGTTTCTCGATCAGCGTCAACGGCCGATTGGAGATCATAGGCGGCGACGCCACGATCGACCTGACCGAGGGCGCCGGGCTGATTGTCGGCTCTTACTACCAGACATACGGCCCCCAGCCGCGCACGTTATCCTACACGCTGGACGCAACGGGAATCTCCACGGTTCAGACCAGTGCACTGACGGCCAGAGATGACGACCCCAATGGCATTGCGGTGGTCAACTATCTGGAGATGAACGCAGGCGCCGGCGCAGCGGCGGGAGACTATACACTGATCCACTCACTGGCCGATCCGAACAACGCCTTGGCCAATCTTACCTTGAGCGGCGATGCGAATTTCCACGACCTGCGAGTCGAGGAAACTCTCGACGCAAACGGTGTCATCAACGGCTATGACGTCTTGATCTCCTATGGCGTGGTTGAAGAATGCATCCCTTCGATTGCCGACATCGCCCCGGTGGCGACAGGTGGCGACGGCATCGTAGACGGTGCTGACCTCGGTGCTCTGCTGGCCCGCTGGAAAGACACCGGCCCTTCGATCGCCGACATCGCCCCGGTGGCGACAGGTGGCGACGGCATCGTAGATGGTGCTGACCTCGGTGCTCTGCTGGCCCGCTGGAAAGATACCACATGGTGTCCAGAGGATGCCCCGGCCGTGCCAGAGCCGGCCACGATGAGCCTGCTTGCACTTGCTGGCATCGGCCTGCTTCGCAAACGACGCAAGTAGTCCGCACACTTTACAGTGTTTCAATCACGGGCGAGTCCGACGAGGGCTCGCCCGTTTTTTTCACAACCTCATTGCCCAGCACCCGCCCTCACGCCTTTTCTTCTTTTGTTTAGCGGCGGGACGCGGCTTCTTAACGAAAAACTGCTTGCCTGGGCGGGCTGCGCGCTATACCGGCAAAAAGGGAGAATTTTTTCATTGCGTAATTACCTTCTAATCAAGATGTTGCAGACTTTGTTCGATTGGGGCGTTGCGAAGCGGCCGAGGGGCCTAGAATAGGTCTAAGGGCCGAGATGGGCCCGCTAATTTGGCGTGTCCGAACAGGGCACCGGCGAAAAAGGGGATTATCATGAAAGCACGGTATTGGCTTATGGCGCTGTTGGTGTTTGGGCTCGTGGTCGGCTGGGCAGTCGATGCAGAGGCCGACTCGAGAATCCTTTGGAACACGAACAACAAGGCTGTCGTCACGGCGCGCAGTTTCGACTGGTCTCGCAGTGACGAACCGAAGATCTGGATCTTTCCGCGCGGCATGCAGTTCAGCGGGGAGGCCGGGGAGAACTCACTGAAGTGGACCAGCAAGTACGGCAGCATTGCAACGTCGGCATGGGATGTGATTGAAAGCGAAGGGTTGAATGAAAAGGGCCTGGCCGCTCACGTGCTGTATATGAAGGACTCGCAGTACGAAAAACGCGACAGCCGGCCTGGTATCGGCACTACGCAATGGGCTCGATACTTCCTGGACAACTTCGCGACGGTCAAGGAGGCAGTGGCCGCTCTGGAAACGTTCCAGTTCGTGCCCACCAAGGTCCAGGGCAAAAGAATTCCGCTGCATCTGGCGCTCGAAGACGCCTCCGGCGACTCGGCCATCATCGAATACGTCAACGGCAAGATGATGGTGCATCACGGCAAGGCGCAGCAGGTCATGACCAATGACCCGACGCGCAGCAAACAGATGAAGAATCTCAAGCGTTACAAGAGTTTCGGCGGCAAGGAGCATCTGCCCGGCGACGTGTCAT
>SDBT01008052.1_pt1 | contig 17273 bp, 30 predicted proteins | sample 2277101 | NCBI WGS metagenome assembly SDBT01 (sample SAMN10404973, study PRJNA504765) | marine sediment metagenome | isolation source: marine sediment core GS10_PC15, 103 cmbsf | place: Arctic Ocean: Southern Knipovich Ridge | collected 2010
CTCCAGGACGTAGAGGTCACGGTAGACCGAGCGCTCAACCTCGAAGGTCTCGACGGAGACATAGCCGAGCTCGACGGGACCGGCTACACGCTGAAAGACGATGCGGGAAATGAGTACATACTCGCGGCCTCACAGTCTCCGGTTGGATCAGGCACGTTCACCTATGCTTTCAGATCCAAGGCGATCGGCGAGGTTCTCGTGTCTCCGAATACGATCACGACTCCCGTGACGATTGTCGCCGGGGTGACCGGAGTCAACAATCCGGCGGCGGTCACGGTGACCGGTCAAAACGAGGAAACCGACGCGCAATTGAGAGCACGCCGGAGAGCGAGCATAACGCTTTCATCGACCGGGTATCTCGACGCCATACAGGCGGCGCTTGCTGAGATAGATGGCGTTACCACGGCGATTGTGCTGGAGAACGACACGAGCGTCGTCGATGGCAACGGAACGAACCCGCACACCATTTGGGCGATCGTGGAGGGCGGGGCCGACTCGGATATCGCGGCGGTCCTCTATGCGAAGAAATCGGCAGGAAGTGGAATGCGCGGTGCTGAGAGCGCAGACATCACGCGACCGACCGGAGAGACATTCTCGGCATTTTGGGATGATCCGATCAATCAGAATCTATGGATCGCGTTTGACATAGCGCTTCCTGGAGGTACGATCGACGAATCTGATCTCAAGGATAGGATCGTTGAAAACATCATATGGGCTGTCGGCGCGGATGCACAGGGAGACACGATAACCGCCTTCCTCAAGGGCTTGAACGCCGACTACCAGATCACGAACATGACGGTGAGCGACGACGACATTGCCTACGTTGAGATCGTCTCCCCGACCGGCCCGCAGTATCGATTCATCAATGCCACCACGAGGATCACAATCAACTGATGAACACCGAGCTTATCGCCTACTACGTGAATCTGCTCATCATTCAGTACCACAGTCTCACGCGAGCCCGAGGGCATATCGAGGCGATCGCCACCTCAGAAATGATCTATGATCTGATCGCGGCCGTGGGGAACGCGTACGATATTGACACGGCTGTCGGCGTTCAGCTTGACGTGCTCGGCTCGTATCTCGGAGTTGACCGACTCGCGACCGGGACACCGTTATCGGACGCCGATTATCGAATAGTGTTGTCGATCACGATTGGCAAGAATAACGGAAATGCAAGCCTGCAGAGCATCGACGATATTGCGGATGCGGTTTTCACGATCCCGTACTTGCTTTTCGACACGCTCGACATGGCCTTGTGGTACGTATTTGAAGACGCCGACCGGTCAGCGGTGGAGGATGCGCAGGCGCTCGGGCTGATACCGAAACCGGCCGCCGTATCGCTGGCGATCGCTTTCACCGAAGACACCGACGCGATTTTTGGATACGAGAGATACCCATGAGCGCAGCACCATACGTTAAAGGTTACGGCACGTATGCCGCTCCTGGAACCGGCGGGTGGCTGAGAATGGTACCGTCTCATGAGTTAGGCCTGGCCGCACACTATTCGCTCACGGTTGATGCAAGTGATTCCTCCGGCAACGGGAACGACGGCATCCTGCCGGGCCCACCATCTAACCCGACGTTCAGCATAGACGGCGCTCAGTTCGACGGGGCCGATGACCATTTGATATTACCGGCAGCCATAAACACGTTAATCAATGCGGCAGACCCATGGTCCATCTCGGCGCGGGTGAAACTCGATACGCTCACGCCTACGGATAGTTATTCAAGGGTAGTAAGCATCAGAGACGGTGGCAGTGTAGCGGTAGATCTTTGGTATTACAAACCTTGGGGTGAATGGCAGGTGGTGAGCCACGGGGGGACAGGGTATGTTGATCACATCGCAGACGCGACTACCGACAGCATTGATTTAGTGGTCACGTTTGACGGAACAACACTGCGAACCTACGCAGACGGCATCGCTGGAGGTACAGACGGTTCGATAACCACAGCGGGAATACTCGGTGATAGTGGGGCAATTGGTGCTCGCAGTGATCTTCCCGGAACAGAAAACTTCGATGGCTTGATCAAAGAAGTCCGCTTCTACAAAAAAACAGTGACCGCAAACGAAGCATTGCAGCTTTCGCTAAATCCATAATGAGGATAGACACATGGCAAAATTGACGGCCGAAGTTCAGAAGGTTTTCGCTCAGGACGCGCCGACAAGCGACGTGGCGCAGATCGGCAGTTTCAAGGCCGGCGCCGCCCTGAAAACGAAGGACATCGCTACGATTCAGGCGCTCTCAGAGTACCTTGACGGCCTGGTTGACATCACCGGGAGCGGCGCGAATCTCCCGCTCCTGGAAGACATCAACGCGATGTACTTCCTTGCCACGCGGCAACTCGCGTATCTCTACCAGTCGGGTATCCCCGAGTGGAACCCGCTCCAGGAATACTACGCGAACGTGTCGTTTGTGCAGGTCGGCGGCGTAGTGTATCAGTCAACAAGCGGAACGGGAGGCAGCCCAAACGTCGGGAACGATCCCGAAGAGTTGCAAGAATGGCGAAAGGTTCCGATTGGATTTGTTGAGTGGACAAGCCCGATAGAAATAGGCGCGGCGTTCTCGATAGCAACTGTTTCTGGTCCAGCACTAGGTACGCTAATCAATTCCGATGTAGCATTTTTTGATGCAACGAACATTCAGTTGAGAACATACAGATTTGACGGAGTAACCTGGGCGATTGTAGGATCTGGATTGACAATTACTAGCGCCGGGGCCGCCGGACTCGCCCCCATGACCGATACCGATGTCGCGTTTGCTGATTCAACAAATGAAGAGCTGAGAGTCTACCGGTTCAATGGATCAACGTGGTCACTTGTCGGTTCCGGCTTTTCTCTTACGACATTCGCGGTTGTATCCATCGCCGCGCTAAATGGTACAGATATTGCGGTTATTGATTCTACAAACGAGATTCTTAGAATCTACCGTTTCGATGGAACTGAATGGTCGGAAGTTGGTCGAGGGCTGAGTTTTTCTACAATAGGTGCGCCAGCGATATCGGCGCTGAATGGTACCGATCTTGCATTTATAGATGAATTGAATGATGATTTAAGGACGTTTCGGTGTGGATTCTCGTTGCCCGGAATGATCCCGTATCACCCGTAAAATCACGGTTCGAATGATGGTCTGTGAATATCAAGACTCAGGAACATGAGAGAAGAAGCGTAGGCAATACTCGGGAGAGCGATCATAATCAGGTATGCGCTCTGCAATTCTCGCGCCTGTAGAACATGCTCATATTCATGATCAAGCATATATTCGTGACCAGCAATGAATCCGCCGACACTCACGCCCCACTCTCCGCGAGTCTCAAATGCGATCACGTCGCGGTAGGTCGAAGCGACCGTAATCTCTCCCGTGACGCCGAGCGCACAGAAAACAATGAGGGAAATTGTGGTGGTGGCGAACTGAATCAGGCTATTGATCATATGGCACCCTAACAAAAAAGGCCGCGTCCGTCGATCTACCGTTGCAGACCTCTCGAAGACGGCCAGGAGCACGGCGTGCGGAGCCGCTGACACACAGACTACTCCGGAATCGTAATCGTTGTCGGCTCGATGGTAACGAACACGTCAGAGCCTCGTTTTCCAACAATCATGTCGCGGATCTCAGTATCGACAGGTACGTTGGATCTCGGAGCTCCACGGGTGATGTGTCCGTAGACCGCCACGCGGAGAAACTCACTCAACCGGCTGAACCCTCGGCTCTTGGCGTACTGCCTCAGAAGCTCTTTGTCTTCCGGTGTGTCCACGGTGAAACTGCAGGTCCGGCGGCTGTCACTCGACATGGGAGACCTCCGGAGGCGATATCTCGCAAGCTCTCTTGTAGATCCTGTCCGCGCGTTCCTTGTCCTCTTTCGTCGCGACGCCGGGGTCGTACACTATCTCGTAGTGGGTGATGAGCCACGCCATGTCTTCAACGGTAATCTCATTCATTATCTGTTTCCTCTTTCCACGCGTCACACACGTGATTCGCTCTGATGTCGGTCGCCTCGCAACGGCTGAATCCTACGAACTCGCACTTGTAGTACCGGTGCCCGTGCATATCGCGGTGGTAGCAATGATCGCAGGTCTTGCACCGGTGATCTTTCGTCTCGCTCAGGCGATAGTTGTACGGGCCGATCTCGCGACGAATGGTCTCCGAATACTTCGGTTTCTCATCTACGACCGGACGGCCGAACAGATCGACGCTCATCCTCCAACGGCCTCCGTGATGATCTTACGATACTGATCGAGCATCGGCAGGAGCGGGGCGACATCGATACGGTTCCACTTCAAGGATGTTGGCGAGAGCAATTCCGGATCATTGATATTCCCACAATTGCCGAACCAGTCAAGAAATCCGTTCTGTTTCGGATCGTACTCGACTGCGGCGATTTCACTTACTCCGGCCATCGCGGCGAATACCATCGCGTGGAGCCGCGTCGCAACTACTCGGGCCGCGCCAGCATAGAGCTTCAGCGTTTCTTCCGGAGTTTGTGCGGCAAGCACACGAATCCGAGGCGTCGGACCGGCGATCGCCAACGACTCTTCGAAATCGTTCGGGGAGTGTCCGGTGTACTGCGCAACGAAATCAACGATATTTTCTTTATCTCTCTGGAGCCAGTCGCAGGCGATCACGCTGAGACCGTTCCGGTAGTCGAACCGCTTTCCCCTTCCCATGTCCTTTGCCGATATCACCATACGGCCTTTGTCGTACGGAGCAGGTCCGTTCCACGACTTGTGGAAACCGAGAACAGCGTCAGGCAGTGCGTGGATCTTGCCGCCGGATACCATCACACCGCTGTCGACCAGCGTTCCCGCTGATAGACAGTCACGGAAGATCACGAACCGTGCGCCGTCAATCAGCGCTTGCGCCTGGCCTATCAGATGCTTGTGCCTGAGCCTGCTCGCCGAAGACGACCAGATCCCATATGGGCACCGAACCATCCGGGCGAGCATCGACATCGCGTACATCTCCTGGAGGTTTCCGCGAAACATATCGGTGTTATGTTCGTTGATCCACGAGCCCGGACCGAGAAGCAGGAGATCCGCACGCTCCAGGAGCGCTAGGATCTCGTGTATTCGCGCCGGGTCATCTCTAGGATTGAACCCGTACAGGTTGCGACCGGCCGCCGCCTCTTTCGTCATGTGTTCGAGCTTTTCGTGCACATGGACACGATTCCGGTCCGCGTATTCACTCGACGGATTCCGGGTCATGACGGTGATATCGGCGTCGGGAAATTGACCGAGGATGAATTTCAGCGCCGCCTCGTCTCCGGCCGAGCCTATGTTGAAGTAGCCGCAGAGTACGATTTTCATACGGCCACCTCTTTTTCAAGCCACTTCTCGTGGGTCAGGACGTGAATTACTTCACCTCCGATTATCTGCTCACCCGGCTCAGGTATTTTGGAGCAGAAGCAGGATGCTCCTGAACGAAAATACAAGAAGCATGGCGTTTCGCCTTTCCATTCCAGCGGCGGGATGTATCGCCAGTCTTTGATACTCGCCCATGGCTCGACAGGCGAGTAGGGGAATTGATTGCTTCTGCACCAATCGAGACCGAGGGTGTGGACGTATTTGACCACCCAGTCACCCGTGATTGAATTCTTCACCTCCACCGCGTATCCGACCGGCGGCTTCGGGATCTCTTCCGGCTTGGGTGCCAACGCCGCCATAGCGCAAGCAAACGCCTCGGAAACTTGAGGATCAGACCACCCGACATTCATACCGAGCCTGATGCGGCCGTCGAGTTGATGTAGAATCTCTACGGCATCTTCGTTTGTCATCACCCTTCGCCCTTCTCGTTCTCATCCCCGATCTCGGTAGCGTAGTACGACGGATACGCCTCGGCTATGACGCTGAATCGTTTCATGTTTCCATCGGAATCCTTCACCCGGACACTGCCCGTGCCACCATTTTTGATGATCGTATATTCGACGCTATCCTGATCGTGTTGTTCGCATGCTTGCTCGGCGGCGCTCTGTGCGTCCCGCGCCCGAATCACGAGCCATTCGTCATCTTCAATTTCTGCGATCTCTACGAGAAACAGCGGAAAGTGTTTTCCTTCATCATGCCGCGCCCGGCATTCTGTGCACCATCGCGCTCTCACGACTTGGCTCCTGACGGTTGGGTCGGCATTGCGTCAAACGCGGCGTCTATCGCGGCTCCAGCGACCGCGTTAGCATCGCTCCCTCCACGTGTTTCCTCGATAGCCGCCTCTGAGTTGCGGACGCGAACATACTTGCCGAGGAACGATTTCCCGGCCGCCTTTCTCAACATCTCCGGCTGATCGGCTCCGTCATAAGGATTCGAGAGCTCGTCACGATACACGCGTTTGAGCTCGAAACCGTCCTCGATCGCCGACCGGTAGATCTTCTTCGTCCAGGTGCTGCCGTCTTTCTTATTCAGCACGTTTTCCGCGTAGTCGCCTTTCCCATCCTTCTTGAGCTCTCCGGCGGCTTCGGCTTTCTCGAACGCCTGGCGATCCTGCTCGGCGTATTTGTCCTCGCCTTTGTCAACCTTGACATCGGCATATTCTCGGCCGGACGTGTCGACCGAGATCCGGCCTTCGGTACGCGCCATCTCGAACCCGGCGAGGTTCTGGAGGTAGTAGCGGTACGAGCTACTGTGGATCTTCGCCTTTTCGAGCAGGCGCTCTTTGTCGTAAACCTCTCCCACGACCTTGCCGTTGCGTTGCTTGCCGTAGACGACGACAGAAACCAGGTCACCGCGCGGGATGCCAATCTCGATCTGGCACGAGAACTCGCCATTAATCCGCGAGATCTTCTTGATATCGCTCGCGTGAATCATCTCGATCTGAATGTCCTTGAACGGTGGGTCAGCGCCGTTGGTCAATGCGAACTCGAACGCCTCGACCGCCGGTATGAACTCGCAGATACCGCCGAACGGTACGAGCGAGCCCATTTTCCCGAGCTCAGCACCGAGGGCGAGCGCTTCCTCGATCGCGAACACGATGGATTCCTGACCTTCGGACGATGTCCAGCATTTCGCGAATGCCGGTGATTTGATGGTCATCACGTAGCGGATGTTGTTCTTGATCAGGCGGGTCAGCGCCGGTCGGTCACGGCCGACGATCGGTGTAGCGATGTCCGCCATCTGCGCGAGATTCTCAGCGAAGAACTTTGCGAGATCGGCCGGACGTTTCGGCGCGATGGTAGGCAAACTCATGTCGTTTGCGGGCGGCTCCGGTTTCTTCGTCTGCTGATGCTCAGGCGGCCGCGTGGCTACAGGTTTGGCGGGCTCCGTTTTTCTCGGCGAGACATCCTTGATCGGCTGATCCGGCGTGGGATCGTCAAACATAGGCTCAAAGATCTCGCCGGTTGAGTTGCCGACCGATACCTTGAACGCGGAAACCGCCCCGTCCGGAGTTTCGGACTCTACCTTCCGACCGCATACGTCGCAGGTGATCGTGAACTTGCCGTCGACCCTCTGTTTGGCCGCCATGGTATCGCAGCAGTAGACGTTTTCTTGTGACATTCTCTGTGTCCTCCAGTGAGTGTAATGTACGGAATAGTGTCCGGCGAGTCAACCGGACGCGGCGAGATCCTTCAAGTGATCCACGGCCGTCTCGTAGGCTGCCTCGTACCCGTGCCCGAACCGTTTGTATAGATCCTTTTGCATCACCGGTGATAGTTTTCGGTAGCAAGAGCCGCAGAACGATTGACCCGCACCCTTCACGTTTTCGCATTGACACTTTGTTGAGCCGAGTTGTCGGAGCACTGTTTTTCTATCCACGATCATTCCCCCTTGTACTTCACGACGACGCGGCGGCCGCTCGCTCTTTCGGTGAGCAGATCATGTCGCGCCAGGTACTTGTAGGCGGTGGGGTTCGTATCCTTGATCGCCGTCAAGGCCATGACCGCTTCTGACGCTTTCCGAAACTGCCACTTCGCGATTGCACCCTCGTCGTCGCGGATCTCCGGGCGGTCCTTGAGCATCGCGGCCATAGCGTCAAGCGCCTCTTCGGCCTTCTCTTTGTGCGCCTTCGCTTGCCGGTCGTGGTGCAGGAATTTCTCCGAGATCTTGATCGCCTGCGCTCTCTCGTCTCCATTGACGATCACAAAGTCGTCGCCGACCTTTGGGTAGAGCGCCATGATATCCGCAGTGTTCATCGCGAGATCAAACGGGGCCGTGTCGGTCTCGATGCACTTCACCATTCGACCGGCCAGGTCGATGAGCTTGTTCTGATGCGACCGGTTCGCTCGGATCTCCCACATATGCCACTCGTTCGTGTTGTGGATCAGCGACAGATAGCACCGGTCGACCTCCATCAACGCCAATTGAAATTGGACTTGCATGTAATCTTTGAGAGGAACACCCTGCCATGTGCTGTTGTCGAAGTCGTAGCCGCTGACCACCGATTCATCGCGGCGCTTGACAGCCCAATAGTTACGAGCCTTCGCCTCGACGAGAAACGGATTTTGAGTGTGGACGATCATGCCGCCTGATACGATCTTCTCGACGCGATCCTCCGGCTCGTGCACGGCGTCAGGGGGACAGATCATGCCGTCGCGGTAGAACTGGACGTTGTGACGGTACGGCGTTGGTTGCGCGGTTGGTTGATCCATCGTCTCACGGTTGAGCTCATAGATCATCCGATCTCTATACCAGACCTTTGCCATCTCGCGGCCGCCGAACTCTCGGATAAAAAGCTCTATCGCCTTTGGCTCCAGGTAGTGACCCATCTCCGCGGGGAGCCCGGCGGGCGATCTTTCGATTCGTCCGGTTTTCTCTTGCCACACCGTTATCGGCGTGCGGCCGTATCCGGCGAGCGATTCGTTCGGTTTCTCGGGGTTCGGGACCAGCGCCGGGATATCGCTCGCTCCGATCCGGCTCTTGCGCGCTTCGAGGAAATCCTTTCCGATGTACCAGTACTTGACCATGCTATCTCCTTGGGAGCTCGTGTTTGAGCTCGCCTTTACGAACGCTTCGCACGTATCCGAAGTGCTCGGAGCACAACGGTTTTTTCCAGCCGCCCACGCCGACCGCCGGTTTCCCACACTCTACCATTAGCCCACTTTCACGACCGTATTCTTCGAAAACGCACAACTCGGTATGGTTCCTGCTCTCGTGGTAGAGCGTGAAGATCACGGTGCGGCCTCCGTGTACGCGCTGTCAGGCAGGCGCTTACCTTCCCGGTAGATCGCGGCTTCAAGCTCCTTGAGTTGCTTCCTCGTCAGGATGTACGTGTTTCCGGCCTTAGGAAACCCGAGCCGCTTGCACCACAGGGTGAACGTGGACGATCCGATCGAGAGCTCAGCGACTGCCTGTTTCGATGTGATCATTTCGTTCACTGTCTTTCTCCTGTATACAATATAGTGTACCAGCCGAACAATAGCAACTAAAACCAACGCTCTACGGTTTCGTTGAACAGCGTTCGGCGAGACTTTTTACTGAACAGGTTCTTGCGGATGATATCTCCCTTGCTATCCATTCCAATGTCGTCCAGACGCGCCGCGTCTTTCCTTGCCTCTTCCTCTTTCTCTGCGAGCTCTTCGATCGCCGCGTCGGCTCGCGCGTCTAGATCCACGGAGCCGCCGGCCGCCTCGGCTATGACCATTTTCCCGTCGACCATCGCCGGGATCTTCCGAGCGCCTCGGCCTTCTGAGCCTTCGGCCGATAGATCAGCACCGCAGAAGTGGCAGAGCGTGTTGTCTCCGGCGTTCATCACTCCGCATGAGGGGCAGATCGAAATTGAGAGTTCGAGGTCGTTCAGATCCACGTCTCCGCGCCTGGCGTCCGGTCGGCCGGTGAGCTTCCACGCTCTCGGCGTATCAGGGAATCCGTGGATGAACAGGTTTCCGACAGGATCGACTATCACGCCGTTCTCCTTGCCGGGGAGAGGCCGGAGCACGCGTCCGATGAATTGCAGATAGATGGTGAGGGAGAGCGTGCGCCGGAGCCAGATCAGTCCGTACAATCCGGGGATGTCCATGCCCTCAATGCCGATTCCAACGGTGCACAGACCGTGAAGCTTGCCGGTTTTGATCTTCCGCAGCATCATTCGGCGATCTGCGGTTTTGAGCTCTGAGTGTATGTGGTCCCACTTCCACCCGGCATCCTGGAATGCCTCGGTGACCGCTTTCGCGTGGCCGAACGTACTGCATGCGACCAACACTGGATGGCCGCCGAAGATCGCCCGGTACTTCGCGATCACATCACCGATGATCCGTGGCTCTCCGAGCATCTTTGCCTGAATAGCAGGATCGTAATCGTCTCCGCGTATCGGCACCTTGACATGGTAGAGCTCCGGAACGATCAACAGAGGTTTCGCGAGGTATCCCTCGTCGATCGCCTGGCGTGGCTCTATGGTCTGGACGATGTCGGTGTACAGATGATCAAGACCGAGGCCGTCGGTCCGGCGCGGAGTCGCGGTCAGACCGAGGCGCGTGGCGTTGTCGAAGAATCGATAGATCACTTCCCAACTATGGGCCGCGGAGTGGTGGCAATTGTGCACGAGCATGCCGTTTGCGTAATAGTTGTGCGTGTCCTCTACTGTCAGATCATAGACAAAACGGCCCGAACGCAACGGTGGAGATCCTCTTCTATCTCTTGATTCTTGAATCGTAACACTTTCCACCCCAACCCATTCAGAAACTCCGTTTTCTTCTTGTCTTGAGCTTGTCTCTCCAGTGCTCCGTGAGAACTCCCGTCTATTTCGACGGCGATCTTCAATTCTCTGTTTCCAACATCGACCTTGTAGCACGGAGGATAGCCGCTTTCTCGTTTTTGATGCGTTTTGATAGCTACCTCCATTTCCCATCCAAGGGAAATCGCGACGGCCTGTTGATGAATCGTCGGCCCTCTTCCGTTCCCGCCCTGTATTACAGGCTTGTGTCCGATCGCTCGAAGTTTCGTGCTCACTTTCGCTCGGACTACAGGATCTCTCATAGGATTTCGATTTTTCATCCTCTCGCTGGCGTATATCCGGTTTGTCCGGGCCATCGCTGCGGACGAAACCGCTCTCTTGTATTCCGCTCGGCATTCGTTTGAGCAATACGCTCTCCCGGTCTTGTGAAAGGTGTACTGCTGAGACCTTATCTCGATCTTCGCCGCCCCACCGCAAACAACGCACGTCACCATATCCCCGACTTTCACTTTCATGCTTGTGATTATGTATGATGGTTAGCACCATGTCAAGGCGGCGCATATTGCTCGCTTTCACCCATCCTCTCTGTGTGAACAGGAGATGATTGCCGGTACACATCAACCGAGACCTGTTTGTCAATCGGATCGTATAGAGCTTCTTGGCGGTTTTTTTGATCGTTCTCGTGACTCGGTGATACTCGCCATCAGAAGAAAGGACGCTCTGCCCCTTCTCTACGTTTCGTATTGGCATCAATCCATCGGATGTGCTTATCCGGCTCCCGCCGGTCAAACACTCGTCCGTGATGATCTCGTCGGGGAAGATACCCGGAGGCAACAGCGGGAGATTGTTCACGAGCGATAGTGGCATACAGACGTACACGTCACGGCCACGGCCTCGCACGCCTTCCTGATTGATGTATCCCGGATTCAGACCGGCGTTGCTGAGTTCTTTCATCCACTGGTCGAAGATCTCAGATTGCGGGGTAAGCACGTAGACTCGGCGACCGAGACTGATCCGGTCGGCTATCACCGCGACGGCCGTAGCTGTCTTACCGGTCCCGGTCGGAGACACGAACACCGGATGCCGGGAAGCGTTCAATAGTGCGTTGATCTGGAACCGCGCGGATCTCTGATACTCTCGAAGCTCGATCATCATCGAAACCGTTTGTCGAGAAAATCCAGAACATCAATGATTTCAGTAAGGCCGCCGTCGGCTTCCAAATCTCGAAGGCGGTATTTTCTCACCCGCTTTTTATTGACGGTGATCGTTATGACACGGACAAAACCACGAAGAGTGACCGACCGTCGACACGACGCTATGAGGAAAACTCGTTCTCCGCGCCTGTTATAGATCATTCCAACCTCCAAAAAAGATGCTCCGGAGACCGCCGGAGCTCGGCTCACCTACAAACTAGGAGGAGAACGGGCGAATCGCCGGGGCCACAGTGAGCATGGACCTTTGGCAACCCGAATGTGATTATAATCCTGCCAGTACGCCATGTGGCGCACGACGACAGCGCGAGGGAAAAATCCTTGACGAAATCCGTTGAATAGTGATTTAAGCACGGCGTAATCATCCAGGCCGTCAGGCATCGCGGGCGGCCTCCACGAGCAACTCGCAGAACTCGTCATGGAATTTCGACGCGATGTAATCGGTGACATTCACTTCGCCAATGCTCGCGTTGAGGTCATTCACGTACGGAGGGAACCACTCGACTCCGCCGATAATAGACGCATCTCCGGACGTGTCACCGAAGATGACGCCGCCGGACAGCGTGAACGGATCACGGTCGATCGACACGTTTACAGTTTTCATAAGACAAGTATACTACAGTGTATAAGGTTCGGTCAAGCGGCCGGAGTAAGTATTTTCCAGTGCTTCAAGACATCGATCGCGGCGGTGTAGGAGCTTGTGCAATAGTATGGCGCGCCGCACCGGGTCACCCATTCCTCGAATCGGATCTGATTCACCGTCTGTTTCCGTCCTGGCGACTTCAATTCGAGGAAGTACGAACGGCCTTCTTTGATGATCTCAAGATCAGCGACTCCGGGTGTCATGCCCATCTTCTTGAGCTTCATGATCTTCGCGAACGCGCCACGGCTCCGGTCGTTTCCGGAGCCGGAAGCCGATCCTTCATTCGGGATGGAGAAGAAGGCGAAGCGGCACCGCTCGGAGAAAACGGAGAGTGTGGCTACAATCTGGATCTGCAGGTCGGATTCTTTCACTAGAAAATATTGGCCTTGATCTCATTCATGACTGCGGACCGGACCAGATCGCTACGATCCCGGTACTTCATGTTTTTCTTGAGAAACTTCTCGATCTTACCGACTTCAGATTTCGTGAAATGGACGACCACGCGCTCGTCTCGGCGCTCCCGCACCATTCTTTCTCGTGGCATAACAGTACCTCTACGGTGTAGTGTACTGCAATGCACGCGCCATGGTCAAGTTGGGTTATTCGAGGATGATGCCCGCGAGAGCTCCGGCGGCGAGGCCAGCGGAGACCGCGATGACGATCGTCCTAATCAGCGCCCGCCTCGACGCTGTCCTGAAGTCGTCGAACTGTGTCGAGAGCGATGTCAATCTCTGCTGCAAGCTCGCGGCTAAGTCGCTCAATATCTCCAGATCCCGACGCAAGCCCGATGCTGAGAGTTGTGATGTTTCCAATGAGTTCGAGAGATCTGATATTGTCCGCTTCGAGCTCTCCAACTCGATCTGTAGCGTCGCTGAGAGCTCCCTCAACCTCTGCGAGTCGGTCGTTTGCGTCTGTGAGAGCTGTTCCAAAAGCCTCACTTTCAGCGACAGCTTCACTAAGCTCAGTTTCAAGTCTGCGAGCCCGCTTCCAAACCGATTCGCCGTCGTCGATACGTCCGCTAGTGAGAACGATGAAGAGAACAAAAAGCAAACCAACAGAAACGAAGAGAAGAAAGATCGTCCAATTGAACGCAAGACGTTTCGTGTCATAGCTCACTCCGCCATCTCCGGGTGATAGTTCTCGCTGATGATTCGCTTTTGCGCCACGTTCGCGGCGAAGTAGGTTGCGCAGTTCACGGACAGATCTCCGAACCCGGCTATGAGAAGCGGCTCGGCTCCTTCTCCGGTGAGCGCGACGATGATACCCGCGAGCACGGTGACGATGTCGAGTGCGAATCTGATCCTGAACACCCGCCATTTTCGTTGCTTGCTCTTCATACCCCGACCTCCGGATTGATCCGGTCGGCGTATGCTTCGGCCTGGTAGCCGTGGTGCGTCTCCCAATGAAGGTGGGCTCCTGTAGATTTACCGGAGTTTCCGACGCGGCCGAGCACCTGGCCTTCTTTCACGAGCATCTCGGAGGTGTAAACGCCGTGGATCGGAAACCTTTTGTCTTCGGGTTCCTCTACCCAACCGACGGCGAGCTTCGAGAATGGACCGGTGGTGAAGATCTGTTTCCCGTAGCAGTGCGCGAGGATATGTGTCCGAACGGTGCTTTTCCCCTCTTTAGCTTTCAGGACGATGATCGCTCCGTACATATCGTAGAAGTAGTTGCAGAACGGGAATCCGTGTCCGTTCACCTTCGGTGTTTTCGGCCAGTACTCGCCGTCGCCGAATCGAATGCCGATGTAGGCGAACGCGCGGCCTTCCTCCGGAGCGTAGATCGTTATTTTGCCGTCGCGAGGCGCGATGTCGATCGCCCCATGTATTCTATCGTCACGCTCCTCGTCGAAGTCCGCGGTAATATCGCCCCGTACCGGCATAGTGAACATCATCATGATTTTCCCCTTGCGCTTTTCACGACGATATCGACGAGCCTGTCGATTTTGCCGCCAAGATCTTTGATATCACTCTGAACGTTTGCCATTCTCTCGTCGCCCACGCTGACATTGACCTTGAGTTGCTGAATGTCGTCACGGTTCGTTCGTGAGATCCTGCCGACCTTGTCGATATCGTCGGTGGTCTCATTGACCTTCTGCAGAAAAGCTCCCTTCTCTTGGGCGTCAGACACTCTCATATCCTCCCTGTCTTTCCGCGCAGTCTCGGTTGAGAGTGTAAGGCTTTTGGAGCTGTGCCGACTGGTAATTAGAGCGGCGATCAATGCGACGAGAACTGCGGCGACCGATATGACTATGTTGGTTTCCACGGTGAGAGCCTATAGCTCGCGCGGCGGTTCGTCAACGCGGGAGATCGATATGTGCAAAAGTGGGTTGACCCGTTTACCGTCCGGATCGATCAGCGCGAAATGGAGATGCGAACCGGTTGTTCGTCCTGAACCTCCGACTCGTCCTATCGTGTCGTTCGTGTCGACGCGCCACCCCTCGTGCACTACGTCAGGGTTCGTCCACGACAGGTGTAGGTACTGAGTTTTCCATCCGTTGTCGTGCAGGATCTCGATCCATGCGCCTCGCTCCGGATCGCCCTTGAACGTCCATCCTGGATGTTCGGGAACCGGTCGCCCTTTCGGCGGCCAATGGATGACAACGACGCCTGGCGCCGCCGGTCTGACTCTCGCATCCCATACGGTTTCAAGAGGTACGGCGTCGATTCCGCTGTGATCGTTGGTCCTCTCGCCGCCCACACTCGGTGACAACGGGTCGTCGCGATCTCCGAATGGTGACGTAAAATGGTCGAAATCCTCAGCGTGGATCGGAAACAGAAAACGTGGCGTCGGCTCCGGAAGCAGCGCGACTTCGGGCGCTTCCTCATCTGACACCGGCTCCGGCGCTGATAGGATCACGATTTGTGATTCTAGATCTAGAATCAGAGCGGATCGCTCGGCAGCCACGCGCAACAGAACGATGCACGCCGCGATGAGCAGGCACCCGATCAGAATGTAGGCGATTTCCGCAGCGTGTCTCGGTATTCTCATTTCGACTCCTCGATTCTGGCAAGGATGGTTTTCAGACTCGACATAGCGTGACGGACTTCTTGCTCGAACGCAAGGGTGAAGCCGGAGGATTGCTCGCTGGCGATCTTGTCGAGATCTCGCTCGGCGCTGTATGAAGAGCGCAGACTGATACCTTTCGATTCCGCATATTTCTTGATCGATGAGAGGGTCTCGTTCTCTTCTTTGAGCCGATCGTTTTTCCGTTCGACATCGAAGATTCGCTTGTCAATCTCGGTTCGGAGAGCTCGGCTCACGCGATATCCAAAGTCACGATTGATTTCCCGCGTCTCAAGCCATTGTCTCCAGAATGCGGCCTTGTCAGTCCCCTCGTAGTACTGAACTTGGCGATTGACGTTGCCAACGCGAGCCATGAGGATGTAGCGCAGGAGATCCACCGGCCACTCGATATCGCGATACACCGCCTTGACCTTTGTGAGTAGCCGGGTGCCGTTCGTCGTCGGACAGATGAGACCGGCACCTTCCGGTAGCTCTGACTTCTCCACGACTCCAGTAGGAGCCACGATGTAAAACTGATGGCAGAGCGGGATGTACGCGATCATCTTGTCGTCTCGAACGAAATCCGATCGGCTGACCTTGATCTCGTAGCCGATGCTCAGAGGATTCGACCATGAGCGCTTCATCACCCACGCGTCGATCCGTAGGTGCCGAGCTCCCTGCGTAGGCCCGTCTTTGCACTCCGGAACGAACAGATCCTTGTGATGCTTGTCAGCGAGTAGTTGGAGGATGTTGCCCGCGTTCATCAGGCCAATTCCCTGATTGCTTCATCGAGATCAAGGCATATGTGATCCGCCATTTTATACATCAGCTCAGGTTCCGGCTGGTTGTCGAGCAGGATCAACAATCGGCGACCGTTGCCCGCGAACCATCCAGCCTCAATGTGAGCGCTACGGCCGCACGGAAGAACCAATACACACGTATCAGCCCATTGCATTGCGCCACGATCACACGCAAAGCCTCTCCGCGCAACGGGATGATCCAAGGCGCACCTGTACCAAGCCGCTGACCAATCCTCCCAGTCAGCGTCGATCTCTGACCAATGGAAACCGGTATCGCCGGGTGCGGGATTCCTGAAATCGTAGACCTCGTGACCCTCGCTCCTGAGACGCTCAACGATCGCGGGCTGTCTCTCATTGCGCCAACTCGTAGCGACATAAATCTTACTCACGGCGTTTCCTCCGGCTCGGTTTCCGGCAACGCGATCGCGTCATCGAGCGAGGATCTCGCTTGATTCAGATTGTCTTGGGCCGATTGAAACCTCCACTTACAGCGCTCGATGAGAGTCGCTCGGGCCGCTTCCCATGTATCGTGGTAACGATCTGGGCCTGACCTCTTCAATTTGCGAGTTGGCTCTCCCCAACTCGTCTTGATCCATATGCATTTCTCGCTCTCGCGGAGGATCTCGACGATTCTGACTCCATCAATCCACCGGCCGGTCAAGTATTTCTTCAAAACCTCTCTCCCCATCTGTCGACGATGTGAGCCGATGTGGTTGCGAGCCTGTTGTCTTCGCGAAGCAATCGGTGCTCGGCTACCCGGCGGTAGAACGCGCCTTCAAGCGTCGTGTTGACCGTTTTCGAGACAACGCGGATCGGGCATTCTTCGATCAGCTCGTCTTTTTCCTCGTAGTGATGCACGACGACCTCGACGTGATAGATGGATCTGTTCATGTTTTCTCCTTCTCTTGATGCTTCACCAACGACCCCATCCCACCGGCAAATAGGATATCCGCATCTCGACTCGCATCGTAACTATCGCACTCAAATGCCAAGCAAGAGCCCCATCGCCGTTCCTGAT
>SDBT01008053.1_pt1 | contig 17273 bp, 16 predicted proteins | sample 2277101 | NCBI WGS metagenome assembly SDBT01 (sample SAMN10404973, study PRJNA504765) | marine sediment metagenome | isolation source: marine sediment core GS10_PC15, 103 cmbsf | place: Arctic Ocean: Southern Knipovich Ridge | collected 2010
GTGATGAAGTTGGGCTCGAAAGTGATGACCCAGACAACATATTGGATTTGACGGAAAAATTTATTTTTTCATGATCTCGAAATCATGCGTGATTTCTGCCGTCTTTCCAAGCATGATTGAAGCCGAGCAATATTTCTCTGCAGATAAATTGATCGCTCGCTCCACCTGTTGAGGCTTCAGATTTTTCCCAGTCAAGATGAAGTGATAATGGATGTGGGTAAATACCTTGGGGTCTTCCGTCGCTCTCTCTGCCTCGATTTCCACCATGCAATCGATAATATCCTGACGACTTTTTTTTAAGATCATCACCACATCGGAGGCAGTACAACCACCGGCTCCCATTAATACCATTTCCATCGGGCGTAACCCAAGATTCCTGCCACCTACTTCCGGCGCACCATCCATCAACACCGTATGACCATTTTCTGTTTCGCCTTGAAAACTCACTATATCATTCCATTTAATGCGCATTTTCATGACGATTCTTCGCTCGTGGATTTCAAAATGTTATTTTATATTGAAAACAGTATTTAATTTTTGAGAACGATAACTTTATGGTTGATTGGGAGCTGGGGTTAACCCATACCATAACATTCCAATAATTTCATGTAAAAAAAGACTGCTTTTCAGCAATGCACTAGCGGAGGGAATAAATGCAAAAAGATTGGTCTTGTACCGTGTGGTATATGCGGTAGGGGCGGGTGTAACTTTGAACCCAGCCTGCTCGAACTCCCTAATCGCTCTTGGCATATGCCAAGCGTGAGTAACCAGTGCAACGCGGACAATCTTATCCTTTTCCAGGACAGCAAAACTTTTGTAGGCATTTTCGCGAGTATTATTTGAATTATTCTCTACCCATTTCACTGGAACATGGAATTCATTTTCCAGTACTGACTTCATCTGTTCTGCTTCTGAAGAACCAATTCCCAACAGATTACCCCCCGTCACTAATAATGGTTTACCTGTACTCCGATGCAAATATGCCCCGTAGCGAATGCGTTCCAATCCAAAACGACTTACCGTATGGCCATCATATTCTGGGGCCTTTACATAAGTCCCGCTACCTAGCACCACGATAGCTTGTACCTCGATAATGGCAAGGCTAGATGTAGTTGAAGTTTCCAGTGTTTGTAGCGCAGTGTCTGCAACAAATGGAATAGACAGCATGTAAAGCAAAGTAAATGTAACAACCACCAGAAACTTACCCAGCACCGGACGACTCTTGAAAAGCAACACTCCCACTGCGCCTAAGACAATAAGGCACAGTGGTGGCAACAAAAAGGCACTCACTAGATCTGTTAAAAACCAACCCATAATTTTAAGTTAAATTTATTTTCACATTAAAGTGGAGTTTTGTAACATAGCACAACTACTCCTTATTCTTCTGTACGCAGAAAACAATAAAGCCGACGCGATAACACGTCGGCTTTATTGAAACAAACTGTATTTACTTAAGTGACAGAATCCACTTTACCAAGGTTTTAATACTTTCATCACTAACGTTTGCATTTGGTGGCATAGGAATCGGACCCCAAGTACCTTTGGTTCCTTTTTTCACCTTCTCAGCTAGGCTAGCTGCTGCTGCGGAATCACCCTTGTACTTGGCTGCTATATCCTTGTATGCAGGCCCAACTAATTTCTTGTCAACCGTGTGGCAAGCCATGCAACCACTACTTTGGGCTAAGCCTTGATTCGCTTGCGCAGTACCAATCAGCAGAAGGGTTGATGCAGCAACTACTCCTATCCAGACAGCTTTCATGTTTACTTACTCCTAGTAAAGTGATAAAGAGGTTCACATTTTACCCTGAAATTTGCATGCTTGTTGCAATTCCTGCAAGTCAGAAACTTCCGGTTGACATATAACGCCCTGGCAGATCCAAGCGTTGACAGGTTTATCAATCGGACAAGGTTTATTCAAACTCGGTGGTAAGCTAACAAGTTCCGCTGGCAAGGCGAACACTAGGGTGTAGGGTGAGCTATGTTGTAGTATATCTTGCCATTCCGTAAGTGCGGATTTTTGACCACGAAGAATAATTATTTGCGGCGGAGCGAGTGTTTCCTCCAACGCGATCATTAGGCTGCAATAAGAACTGGCATGAGATGACATGGTAGGATAAAAAACGTTCAGTGCATTTTCCCCTGCTTGTAAATAACGGGGTTCGCCAACTAAATGTCCAAGCCGCTGCAGTGCGTATGCCGCCACACCGTTACCTGAAGGTGTAGCATTGTCATGACCTGGCATAGGACGATCTATGAGTTTTTCGTGATCGTGACTGGTAAAAAAAAATCCACCTGTTTGTTTCCTCTCAAACTGCTCTAGTAATACTTCAGCAAGCTCTATGGAAAAATCCAAGTCAGATTGACGAAATCTTGCCTGCATCATTTCCAGCAAACCATCTAACATGAATGCGTAATCGTCAAGATAGGCGTTGAGATGTGCGGTTCCATTTTTAAAGGTCGCTAACAAGCGTCCTTTCCTCCACAGTGTTGAGTGAATGAAATCCACAGCAAGAGCAGCTGAATCCACCCAATCATTGCGTCTAAAAATACGACCTGCATGCGCCATACCCTTAATCATTAGTCCGTTCCAGCTGGTAAGAATTTTTTCATCGCGACCTGGATATATGCGTGATTCTCGTTCAATAAAAAGTTTTACTTGCGCCGATATAAGCCTTTCTTGTGCTTCATCGTCGCTGATACCAACATCCTTGGCAACGTCTGTAAGCTGCTGAACGATCTCTAGATTCCAATGCCTGCTCTCAAAATTGGGAGTCCGTAAAAGACCGTAGTAGGGTGCAACTACTGCATATTCTTCAGGAGACAAAAGATTCATTATCTGATCACGATCCCATGCATAGAACTTTCCCTCTTCATCCTCTGAGTCTGCATCCAGCGTCGAATAGTAGCCGCCCTCTGAGTCTTCCTGTGATTGCATTTCACGTAATACCCATTTTGCGGTTTCCTCCGTGATTCTTTTGAACAAGGGATTTCCAGTGATAAGCCAGGCGTCAGTGTAAATTCGCAGTAGCGGCCCGTTGTCATAAAGCATTTTTTCAAAGTGCGGTATACTCCAATACTGATCTGTACTGTAACGGCAAAATCCACCGCCGAGCTGGTCATAGATACCGCCTCTTGCCATACTCTCAAGTGTGTGTGTCGCCATTCGAAGAGCTTGTTTATCGCTTGTGGCTATGTAACGACGTAAACAAAATTCCAGTTCTGCCGAATGAGGAAATTTTGGTGCATTCCCAAACCCTCCATATTCAGAATCGAACTTTTCCTTTAACTCAACAATCGCCAGGTTCAGGGGTTGCCCTGAAAATTCAGAAACAAGTGGATTTTTTGACGGAAGCATCTTTTCAAATGATTTCAACATTGATGCACTCTGTTGTTCTATTTCAGTGCCACGAGCAGAGTAAGCTTCGGCAACACGAGGCAGCAAATCAAGAAAACTTGGCATGCCATGGCGTTGAATTTTAGGAAAATAAGTACCGCCAAAGAATGGTTTTTGGTCAGGAGTTAGAAACAAAGTCAGCGGCCAGCCACCATTACGTTGAGTCAACATGTAATGAGCTGTCTGATAAATCTGATCAAGATCGGGGCGTTCTTCTCGGTCAACCTTAATGTTGACAAAGTATTGATTCATTGCTGCGGCAACTTCTACATCTTCAAAAGATTCATGTGCCATGACATGGCACCAGTGGCAGGCCGAATAACCGATGGAAAGAAGTATAGGTCTATCCTCTGTGCAAGCTAAGGCTAAAGCCTCCTCACACCAGGGATACCAGTCTACTGGGTTGTAAGCATGTTGTAGAAGGTAAGGGCTAGTTTCGTTGGCAAGATGATTGGGCATAACTTAATGCTTTGTAGCCACAATTAGTCCGTTGTTGCGCCTTCACTGGCAGTGGAAACCAGTTTTGCGTATTTTGCCAGTACTCCCCGCATATAGCGCGGCTTGGGTGGTTGCCATTTGGCACGGCGACTAGAGATTTCTTCCTCAGAAACATTTAGCTGTAGCAATCTGTTTTCTGCATCTATGGTGATTGAATCTCCCTCATGTACCAGCGCGATGACTCCACCGACAAAAGCTTCGGGCGCAACATGGCCAACTACCATTCCGTAAGTACCGCCCGAGAAACGCCCATCAGTGATAAGTCCCACAGAATCTCCTAGTCCCTCACCAATAAGAGCGGAGGTAGGTGAGAGCATTTCACGCATACCTGGCCCACCCTTTGGGCCTTCATATCGTATTACCACCACGTCCCCAGGCTGGATTTTACGTGCCACTATAGCAGCCATGCAGCTTTCTTCCGATTCAAATATTTTTGCCGGGCCGGTAATTTTCGGATTTTTTACTCCAGTAATTTTAGCTACGCAACCCTCGGTAGAGAGATTGCCTTTAAGTATGGCTAGATGCCCCTGCTCATATATAGGGTTATCCCATTGCCGGATAACATCCTGATCCTTGCGAGGAGTTGCGGGAATATTCTGCAATACCTCGGTAACGGTCTGGCCGCTAATAGTCAGACAGTCCCCATGCAATAGGCCATGCTCGAGCAGCATTTTCATTACTTGTGGGATACCACCTGCAGTATGCAAGTCGGTGGCAACATAACGTCCAGAAGGTTTTAAATCACACAATACCGGCACCTTGCCACGTATACGCTCAAAATCATCAATTGTAAGTTCCACCTCGGCCGCATGAGCAATTGCTAGAAAATGTAGTATTGCATTTGTCGAACCACCCACTGCCATAATAACGGCAATAACATTTTCGATAGATTTTCTAGTAATGATGTCGCGTGGCAAAATTTGATGTCTGATTGCGTTGACTAACACTTCTGCAGAACGGATAGCACTCTCACGCTTTTCTTCATCCGTTGCTGCCATAGTTGAAGAGTAAGGCAGGCTCATTCCCATCGCCTCAAATGCAGACGACATAGTGTTAGCAGTAAACATGCCCCCACAAGAGCCCGCACCGGGACAGGCATGACGTTCTATTTCAAGCAATTCTTTCTCATCTATATTGTGTGCAATGTACTGCCCTACTGCTTCAAAAGCACTAACAATGGTTAAGTCTTGTCCTTTATAGTGACCAGGTTTAATCGTACCACCATAAACAAAAATAGATGGAATATTCATACGTGCGATTGCAATCATCGCGCCTGGCATGTTCTTGTCGCAACCACCAACAGTGATCACACCATCCATGCTCTCTGCTTGTACTGCGGTTTCAATCGAGTCTGCAATAACTTCGCGTGATACCAGTGAATACTTCATGCCCTCTGTTCCCATAGAGATACCATCAGATACAGTGATAGTACCGAAGATTTGTGGCATTGCACCTGCTTGTCTCAACGCATTTTCAGCATCTGTAGCCAACTCGTTCAATCCCATATTGCAGGGTGTGATCGTAGAATAACCGTTAGCTACACCTACTATGGGCTTGTTAAAATCTTTGTCGTCGAAACCCACTGCTCTCAGCATGGCACGGTTGGGAGAACGCTGCGCACCTTGGGTAATGGCTTGGCTGCGTTTGTTGTCTGGCATGGTTACTCCTAGAAAATATTAGAAATGCTTGACTGCATATTCTCTCTCATTCGTGTTTAATTTTTTGGAGAACACGCTTGCCGTATAATCTACATTTTACAGCAATTGAGGCCGAGACCTATGCTCGTTCACCCACAGTTTGATCCTGTCGCCATCTATCTTGGGCCTCTTTCTATTCGCTGGTATGGGCTCATGTATCTGCTCGGATTTGCACTGTTTATACTGCTGGGACGTTATCACATCAAGCGCAATCCACAAGCAGCCTTCAACAACGCTATACTTGACGATCTGCTGTTCTATGGCATGCTCGGGGTAATACTCGGTGGTCGCCTAGGTCACGTGCTGTTTTATCAGTTTGGTCACTATTTACAACAGCCTTTAGAAATTCTTGCTGTGTGGAAAGGCGGTATGTCATTCCACGGCGGTTTGCTAGGTGTAATAACTGCGATGGCAATAATGGCACACAAGTATAAATTGCAATGGCTGGTCGTCACAGATTTCATTGCGCCACTAGTGCCGCTCGGGCTAGGTGCAGGTCGAATCGGCAATTTCATCAACGCTGAACTATGGGGACGACCCACCGACGTATCTTGGGGAATGGTATTTCCCAACGTGGATACACTCCCTCGCCACCCTTCCCAACTTTATGAATTTGCACTTGAAGGGGTGGTATTTTTTGTGTTGTTATGGATTTATTCAGCCAAACCAAAACCAGTAGGCGCTGTCTCGGGTATGTTTCTGATCGGCTATGGCATATTCCGTTCGGTTGCTGAATTTTTCCGAGAACCAGAAGATGGCTTCATGGGTGTACTGACATTGGGCGTCAGCATGTGCCAATGGCTCTCACTGCCAATGATCGTTGCCGGAATGTGGATGCTCGTTTGGGCCAATAGAAAACCAGATATACCAGTTAATACTGGCAAACAAAATCGTATATAGAGCTATCTTTTGCTTACGGTACTAGCACAATTTTTCCCGTCACTCTGCGTTGCACTATATCGTTAAGAGCTAGAGCTGCCTGTTCTAAGGGATAGATTTTCGAAACCAGTGGTTTTAGCTTGCCTTGCGCATACCATTTAGTTAACTCTTGCAGCACGTAAGCGTAGGTTCCTTTTTCACGTCGAATGAAATCACTCCAAAACACTCCAACAATAGAACTACCCTTGAGCAGCGGAAGATTTAGAGGAATTCTGGAAATTTCGCCACTTGCAAAACCCATTACTAAGAATCTCCCTTTCCAGCCTGTAGAACGAAATGCCTGCTCAGAGAGATCACCACCGACAGGGTCGCAAACAACGTCCACTCCTTGACCATTTGTAATTTCACTAATAATCGAACGAAAGTTCTGAGTAGAGTAATTGATCAATTCATCTGCACCGTATTCTTTACACACCGATAACTTGTCATCAGAAGAAGCTGAAGCAATAACACGTGCACCCATTATTTTTCCAAGTTCTACCGCTGCAAGTCCGATTCCACCCGCTGCTCCTAGCACTAGTAGTGTCTCTCCAGACTTAAGTTGAGCCCTATGTTTAAGCGCGTAGTAGGAGGTCCCATATGTCATGACAAAAGCTGAAGCAGTTTTAAAATCCATCCCCTCAGGTATATGAATAATCTTATCTACTGGTACCGACACTTCTTCGGAGAAACCACCCCATCCGATAAAAGCAAGAACACGATCTCCGACCTCAATACCACTGACCCCTTGACCCAGCTCCCTAATTACTCCTGCAATTTCAGCTCCGGGTGAAAATGGCAAGTCAGGCTTATACTGATACTTGCCTTGAATAATTAAGGTATCTGGAAAATTTACACCACAAGCTTTAACCTTAACAATTACATGTGCTTTGTCAGCTTTGAGTGAGGGAATATTTTCAACTACGAGACTTTCAGGAGGGCCCCATTGTTTGCATATAACTGCTTTCATATTGCCCTCCCCATACTCCCAGACATTAAGTGGAATTTCTTGTTTCCAACTAGATTCTACTCCGCGACACAAATGTGGCGCATTAAATTTGCTATCTAAGCACCTTCCATAACTCATGCTTAAGATGTTAATCAACCATATGATTCAGTGAGTGCCAGCTTGTTAATTGATATATTGTATTATTGTATAGATATTTATTATTAAATTACTATTTACAGTTAGCTAAATGCGTTTACTCGTACAAACATGGACTGTTCGTAGAGATATCAATCAATGAAACCGCTATATTCAAATCTTTTTTACACTTAAAAACTAAATCAGCCAAAAATAGGAGAATCGCTTATGTCTAAAAACAACGTTGGTAAGAACAATGAGGTTACCTCTGAAACTAGTGCTGTTTGGAATAACCATATCTCTGTTCCTAATACTCCAGATGGATTCACACTAAGGACTACACTCCCAACCAACCCAATCGGGGTGGAAGTAATGTTGGAAAAATGGAAAGCGGGTGCAGAAGAGCCCCCACATTCACACCCAGGTGATGATATGACCGTTGTCATTGAGGGAAGAATGTCTATCCAGTTCTTTACAAATGGACCAGATGGTCTCATTCAAGATGGAGATCGCGTTTTCTTAAGTAAAGGTCAAACAGGTTATATTAAGGGCGGCAGAATTCATGACGCCAAATACATCGAAGAATGTAAACTTGTATACGTGCATGATAAGGCCTTTGGTTTTACCGCACACAATTGATCAATTACTAGAGCAAAAAAGTTGGACACACAATTATTTAGCTTAATTAGGCTCATCATATAAATATATAGCTGCAGATATACCGTAGTTCCTAGGTTGAGCCAATAGAGGGAGACAGTTGCTAGGATCGTATATAGGTAGTAATAGAATTAGCATGTATCTTAGGAAGATTACAGAAACTTAAAATTTAATGGTGGATTGAAATGTTGAAAAAACATTTGATCTTGCTGATGATTGCTACATTGACTGCCTGTCAAACAGTCAATACAACTAGTAGCGGCAGGGTGGGTGTGAACCGCACACAGTGGATGTTCAGCGGGCTGTCAGAAAAACAAGTACAAACCTCTGCAGCGACTGCTTACCAACAGGAGATAACTAAAGCACAGCAGCAAGGTATGCTGAACAAAGATAAAAAACAATATGCTCGGGTCAAATCGATCGCAAATCGGCTAATTACGCACACGGTAACTTTCCGTCCAGATGCGCTTAGCTGGGCTTGGGAAGTAAACGTTCAAAATAACGATCAACTTAATGCCTATTGCATGCCAGGTGGAAAAATCATGGTCTATTCAGGAATTATACAAAGGCTAAATCTAAGTGATGATGAGCTTGCTGCAGTTATGGGTCACGAGATTGCACATGCGCTTCGTGAGCACGGACGTGAGCGTATGTCAGAACAGATGGCTGAGCAAGCTATTGTGAGTGTGGGTGCTATAGCACTGGGACTGAGCGAAGAAAGTACTAATCTAGCGGCTATGGTAGCAAATGTAACTTTTGGTTTACCGCATAGCCGTACCCATGAAACCGAAGCAGATTTAATGGGTCTTGAGCTGATGGCGCGTGCTGGATACAATCCAAATGCAGCTGTGAACGTATGGAGAAAAATGGGGGAAGCTGCCAAAGGTAGCCCACCAGAATTCCTCAGTACCCACCCGTCTAGCTCATCACGTATTCGCGACCTCAATCTGAATGTACCGAGAGTGATGCCTTTATATCAAGCGGCAAGAAAATACTGAGCCGTAATTTCAACGCTGCTTATAGCTAGGATTTGGAGAGAACTAATTTATCATTTGAAAAACTACTTGATTATTTGTAGTATGCATATAGCGCATAAACATATTAAGAGTCACCACACATAGGGCGAGTACTAGCATTTCAATTTTTTCAAGAATCCCCAGGAGGAAACTATGCCTCATACACACTTAAACCACGACCATGTTCATGGCATCAATTGTGGACATACAGCAATCCGCCATGGAGATCATGTTGATTATCTACACGATGGTCATCTACATCATCAAAGTAATAATGGAGTAATCGAAGAACATATTTTGGCGGTAGCTGCCACTAATCCTGTTACATGTACAGGTGGTCACGCATGCAATGACCATTTTACTGATCACGTGCATGGTGATGGATGCGGCCATGAAGCGGTCCCACATGGAGATCACGTCGATTACCTAGTGGATGGCCACTTACATCACCAACATAATAACCATTGCGACAACCATGGCCCTATCTTATTTAGATAACTTTTCTGTTCTTCACTTTGTTGTCAAGAGAAGTATCTCTTCTATGAAGAGCGTAACCCTCGTGCAGGTTTTTACCGAATGCTCCCACCCAAGCATAGATAGATAAATATTATATAGATCATCAACTTGACTCGTATAAGTTTACTATTAGTTATAATTTCTATGCTATCAGGTTGCTGCTGTCTTTGGTATGTGGCGGTAGAAGAGCCTGAAGTTTTTAGTGGAAGCAAAATGAAGGAAAAGGACCAAACAGTACTAAACCCAACCACTAAAGAGAAAGATACTAAAGAAAAATCTAAGTAATTCTTTTACTCTTATTTTTTATCATCCATATTTATCTCTTGTAAAACACTGAGCAATAGCCCTATCAGTCAAGCATTCTCCAGATCATACTTTCCCCAGCCCGTAATGGAACCAACGCTCTTCCCCCAAATTCAAGTTCCATGGGTACATCCCAACTCTCTTTTATCAGACTAATACTGCCTTTATTACGCGGTAATCTATAAAAGTCTGCGCCAAAATAACTAGCAAAGGCCTCTAATTTTTCCAGGGCGCCTGCCTGCTCGAATACTTCCGCATAAAGCTCAATAGCTGCATGAGAAGTGTAGATACCTGCGCAACCACAATTAGATTCCTTGGTGTCTTTGGAATGGGGGGCGCTATCAGTGCCAAGAAAAAATTTTGGATTGCCACTGATAGCGGCTTCGATCAATGCCAGGTGATGAATTTCACGCTTTAGCACCGGTAAGCAATAGTGGTGTGGATGAATTCCACCCTGAAACATAGCATTGCGGTTGAAAAGCAAGTGATGAGCGGTAATGGTTGCACCAATATTTCCTGATGTTCCTTTAACAAATTCTACCGCTTCTTTGGTAGTAATGTGCTCAAATACGATTCTCAAATCTGGAAAACGCTGTGTTATTGGAATTAACACTCTGTCAATAAAAATCTTTTCTTTATCGAAAACGTCTACCTCCGTGTCATTTACTTCGCCATGTACTAACAGGGGCATACTTTCCTGCTCCATAGTTTCAAGTACGGCAAGACACTTGGCTATATCGGTAACTCCTGTATCGGAATAAGTAGTAGCGCGGGCAGGATAAAATTTCATACCGTGTATCATGCCACTTGCCTTAGCTTTAGCAATTTCAGAAATTTCAGTATTGTCAGTGAGATATAGTGTCATCAATGGCTCGAAGTACATTCGCATATCTGCTGGCAGAGCAGCATGAATACGTTCGCTATACGCTAATGCTATTTCGGTTGTCACTACTGGTGGGTTAAGATTGGGCATTACGATAGCTCGGGCAAAACGCCTCACAGTGTCAGGTAGCACTGCTCGCATTTGCTCACCATCTCGCAGATGCAAATGCAAATCATCGGGACGAGTAAGGGTCAGAGTGTTCAAGATTGTGTATGCTGTGATTATTTCTACTGCGAACTAGAATTGTACTCTAGCATGGTGTTAGTTTATAGACTTGGATGTTTACATACATTGTATGGCTCATTGTTCTTTAAACCTGCCTAAAGCATCATTAATTGATTCGCCCCTACTAGATACCAAAAAATCGAAGTAATCTTTGTACTGAAATTAAGAATGATGCTGCCTACTCCTTTACTTAGGAGACTCTTCCTTGACGAAGGAGACGGGTCTGACTACCATTGCTGCCAAAAGCTCATCATTGGACCTAATAATGCTAGAAACTAAAACTTATAGTCATGAAGACTTAGCTCCGGAGTTACAAACTTCTGGTTGGCTCAATACACCGCAATCAATCACACTTGCTTCATTACGCGGCAAAGTAATTGTACTCCACTCTTTCCAAATGCTCTGTCCAGGTTGCGTACAAGTTGGTATTCCGCAGGCACAAAGAATGTATGAAGAGTTCGACCCAAAGGAGGTTGCAGTGATCGGTCTGCATACTGTCTTTGAACATCATTCTGTGATGGGTCGTGACGCGCTTGAAGTATTTGTTCACGAATACCGGCTTCGCTTTCCGATTGGTATCGATAAGTATGATGATCATCAGCAAAGATTGCCGCTAACCATGCATGCATATCAGATGCAGGGAACCCCAACACTTATTCTGATCGATAAGGCTGGTAAACTGCGTTTACATAAGTTCGGTCATATAAGCGACCTAACGCTTGGATTCTCGATTGGAACGTTACTTTCTGAAAAAATTATATCTACAGAAACACCCATAGAATCACAAATCAATAATGGTAATTGTGATGAAAATGGGTGCAGCGTCTGAATTGAAAATGCTTAAAATTTTAAGAAATTCTAAAATTCGATAAGTGTATATGAGAATTCGGTCTGGTCTCTAACCGAGGAACAACTTATATGCTGGGTTTTTACTCTCATCCCAATAACGGTAGCCGAGTTGATTAAGGAATGTCTTGAAATCAGTCTGCTCTCCAGGTGGCACTTCCATCCCAACTAGCACACGACCGTAATCAGTACCATGATTACGGTAGTGGAATAAGCTGATGTTCCAGTGATGGCTCATACTATTTAGAAATTTCATTAGTGCACCGGGGCGAGCAGGAAACTCAAAGCGATAAAGAATTTCATTTTTCACTCCGTCAGCACGCCCCCCAACCAGATGGCGTATATGTAGTTTTGCCATTTCATTATCACTGAGATCCTCAGTACACAAACCATTTTTTTCTAGGCTCTTGATCAATCTTTCTGTCTCATTACGGTTACGTACTGATACACCGACAAATACGTGCGCTTCTTTTGGATCAGCGTATCTATAATTAAATTCAGTAATACTTTTCGTACCCAGCATGGTACAAAACTTCTTGAAACTACCAGGTTTCTCGGGAATGGTTACGGACATCACCGCTTCACGCTGCTCACCTAATTCTGCTCGTTCAGAAACATGTCGTAACCGATCAAAATTCATATTAGCGCCAGAAGTAATTGCTACCCAAGTTTTATCACGAAATTTCTCTCGATTGGCGTATACCTTAGCACCAGCAACAGAAAGTGCCCCCGCGGGCTCCAACATAACGCGTGTATCTTCAAACACATCCTTAATTGCAGCGCAAATGGCATCGGTATCAACCAGTACGATTTCATCTACTAATTTGCGACAAATACGGAAGGTTTCTTTGCCCACTTGCTTAATCGCTACACCATCAGCGAATAGCCCCACTTGAGCAAGTTTAACGCGGCGCCCTTTTTTTAGTGACTGGTACATGGCATCTGCATCAATCGGTTCTACCCCAATGATCTTTATTTCTGGATGCAATCTTTTCACATAAGATGCTATGCCAGAAATAAGTCCACCACCGCCTACTGGCACAAATACAGCATGGATGGGTCCAGGGTGTTGACGTAAGATTTCTATACCTATAGTGCCCTGCCCGGCAATAATGTCGGGATCATCATATGGGTGAATGAAGGTTAATCGTTTCTGTGTTGAAAGTTTCAGTGCGCGAGCATAGGCTTCATCATAGGAATCTCCATGAAGAAGTATGGTTGCGCCATAAGCTTTAACCGCTTGCATCTTAATTTGTGGAGTAGTCACAGGCATTACGATTGTGGCTTTGCAATTTAGCCGCTGTGCAACTAAAGCCACTCCCTGCGCATGATTGCCCGCAGAAGCCGTCACCACTCCACGTTTAAGCATCTCGGGAGAAAGCTTGATCATTTTATTATAGGCACCACGCAGCTTAAATGAGAATACCTGCTGCAAATCCTCACGCTTCAGTAGCAACCGATTATTCATACGCTCAGACAAGCTTGGTGCAAATTCTAATGGGCTTTCTATCGCTACATCATAAACTTGAGCAGTAAGAATTCTTTCTAGGTAATCGTTTTTCATTTATACGTAAATTTAAGAAATCATAAACTTTGAAGAATTTTAGCATGTCAGGAGGTATGCTTAGTATACGGGTTAATTGTTAAAATCTGCAGATAGAGCTATTCTAATAACTAATACATAATATTTATGTACGGAAACACTATGACCCAGACACAGGAAAAACAAAAACGTGCAGTTGCCCAAGCCGCCATCCAACACGTTTCTATTGGTAATGTTGTAGGGGTAGGAACTGGATCCACTGCGAATTATTTTATAGACGAATTGGCCAAGATCAAGCATAAAATTGAAGGTGCAGTAGCAAGTTCTGAGAACACGGCCCAGCGACTCAGAGAACACCATATTGAGGTACTGGATTTAAATAGCGTAGGCGAGCTGCCTGTATATATAGATGGAGCGGATGAGATTACTGAGCACCTGCACATGATAAAGGGTGGAGGAGGAGCGTTAACAAGAGAGAAAATCGTTGCTGCAACAGCAAAAAAATTTGTTTGTGTTGCCGATCATAGCAAGCTAGTTGGGGTGCTTGGCACATTCCCGATACCAGTAGAAGTGATTCCAATGGCGCGTAGTTATGTTGCACGCGAAATAGTACGGCTAGGTGGACATCCTGTTCTACGTCAAGGATTTATTACTGATAATGGAAACGTGATCCTAGATATACATGGTTTGCAAATTCTGAACCCGGTTGAGCTAGAGACAAACCTCAACCAAATAACTGGTATTGTAACAAATGGCCTATTCGCAAGGCGAGGTGCCAACGTGTTACTACTAGGTACCGACAAAGGTATTCGTATGATAGAAATCTAATTCGAGTAATAACAAAGCTGTCACAATCCACACATATGATAAAAATAATTTTCTGAATAATCTAAAGGTGTGAAATGGGAACCAGAAAACACATATCCAAACAATTTGATGCGGATCTTAAGTCAGTACGAATGAACGTGCTGCAAATGGGTGGGTTAGTTGAAGAACAGATCGAGCATGCAGTAAAGGCACTTACCACTGCTGATCAAGATTTGATGGAAAAAGTTGTGGCTGATGATCACCGTGTAAATGCGATGGAAGTATCAATTGATGAAATCTGCAGCCAGATCATTGCACGCCGACAGCCTGCTGCCAGTGATCTACGTATGCTCATAATGGTAATCAAGATTATTACGGATCTTGAGCGCATGGGAGATGAGGCGGCGAAAATCGCACGTATGGCACAACTAATATATGCCGATGACCGAATGAATAAACCACGCTTTATTGAAATTAGACATGTAGCAAATATCGCAATGGAAATGCTGCGAAAATCTCTGGATGCTTTCGCACGTCTTGATGTAGCAGAAGCAGCTCAGGTTGCCCGTCAAGATGAACTAGTAGACGAAGAGTTTCGTTCTATAATACGGCAGCTTATCACTTTCATGATGGAAGATCCACGTAATATTTCTTCTTCGATAGAAATTTTGTTTGCAGCAAAAGCGATTGAGCGCATTGGTGATCACGCAAAGAATATGTCTGAATATGTGATTTATTTGGTCAAGGGTAAAGATGTACGTCATGTGGGCATCAAGGAGATCGAGCGCGTGGTTCAGAAAAAGTAGTATAGAGCCTGTTTGATACTATAGTGGACAAATCATTTGCGCTCTATATTTACGCTAGTAAAAATTGGTAAGCAGAGTTAATATGGAATCTAATCCTCATTTTAAGCACACTTAAGGAACGGTAACGAGGTAATTTTGACTACCACAATTCCAACAACTTCTCGCGATTACGACAATACACGGATCATAGAGCGTCCTGATGGTTTCTACTGGCAAGATGAAAATGAAGGTGACAAGGAATTTGGTCCCTTCGCTACCCTACTTGAGGCTATTCAAGACATGGAATACAACGCTGATTCAGATTTCGAACCTGGTGAAACCCTAGAGCAGGCAGAAGATGAGATTGGTGTGTCAAGCTGGATCGATCATGAGACAGGGGAACCAGGTGAAGAATCACCTCACCTTGAAGATTGATTAAATTTGTATTGGTCCTTCACGATTTGCTTGAAGTACAAGGTATTTTTTGATAACACCTTGAATACAAACCAAGGATCAGATCTGCTGACAAAAGTTACAAGTACAAAACCCGAAAAATATCAGAATAGATTCTTGGCAAACTGTGAACCAAGATCCCTCATTCTCTACACTGTGCATTTGGATTGGAACAACTTACCTTAACAACAAATACAGAGACTAAACTTTAGCACAGATGGGTTTTATCGGTAGATGCTTGGTAGCACCAATCCATTATCAGTTTCATTTTATTTCTTTAAATTTTCATGAGCTTCCGCGAAGAACAAGATAGTATGGGCATGATGAAAGTGCCTGCCACAGCACTGTGGGGAGCACAAACACAACGTTCCCTACAAAACTTCAAGATCTCGAACGAGAGCATGCCATTTGCGCTAATACATGCCCTTGCCTTGGTAAAACGTGTTACTGCAAAAGTGAATCACGATCTGGGTTTGCTCAACAAGACTAGCGCTACTGCCATCATCCAAGCTGCTGATGAAGTAATCGAGGGCCTCCATGAAGCCGAGTTCCCACTGGTGGTATGGCAAACCGGATCTGGTACGCAAACAAACATGAATATGAATGAGGTACTCGCAAACCGCGCTTCCGAACTACTCGGTGGTAAGCGCGGCTCAGCACGCAAGATTCACCCTAACGATGACGTAAATAAGGGACAATCGTCTAACGATGTATTTCCAACAGCAATGCATGTGGCAGCAATGCAAACTATTGAACATCAGCTAAAACCTGCTATTCGTGCATTACGACAAACTCTTGCCGCCAAGGTAAAAGAATTTTCTAGCATCATCAAAATTGGACGCACCCATTTGCAAGATGCGACTCCACTTACTCTGGGACAGGAATTCTCGGGTTATGTTTCGCAACTTGACCACGGGATAAATCACCTTGATTCATCTCTCCCACATTTATGTGAGCTTGCACTTGGCGGTACAGCTGTAGGTACCGGTTTAAATACTCACATTGAATTCTCCGCACGGACGACAGCAGAATTAGCAAAGTTAACTGGCCTCCCGTTCACCGCCGCACCCAATAAATTTGAAGCGCTGGCTGCAAATGATGCGCTAGTCAATGCACATGGTACATTGAAAACTATTGCGGCATCTTTAATGAAAATTGCAAATGATATTCGCTGGCTTTCTTCTGGGCCTCGCTGCGGTATTGGTGAACTGAGAATTCCAGAGAATGAACCGGGCAGTTCCATAATGCCGGGCAAGGTCAACCCTACTCAATCAGAGGCGATGATCATGTTATGCTGCCAAGTAATGGGTAACGATGTGGTTATCAATATGGGTGGAGCTATGGGGAATTTTGAGCTCAACGTGATGAGACCACTTATAATTCACAATTTCCTACAAAGTGTCCGCCTGCTCTCAGATGGCATAATGAGCTTTAATAGCAATTGTGCGGCAGGGATAACAGCTAATATTAAGCATATCAACAAGTTAATGAGCAATTCTCTAATGCTAGTAACAGCCCTCAGCCCTCATATTGGCTACGACAAAGCGGCTGAAATTGCCAAAAAAGCATACCATGAAGGTACAACGTTAAAAGAAGCAGCGATTGCATCAGGGCTTGTCACGGCAGAACAATTCGATATTTGGATAAG
>SDBT01008054.1_pt1 | contig 17270 bp, 13 predicted proteins | sample 2277101 | NCBI WGS metagenome assembly SDBT01 (sample SAMN10404973, study PRJNA504765) | marine sediment metagenome | isolation source: marine sediment core GS10_PC15, 103 cmbsf | place: Arctic Ocean: Southern Knipovich Ridge | collected 2010
GTTTATAACAAGCAAGGGAGAAATTCCTTTATACAAAAGAATTTATAATTTAAATAAGGTATATTATATGCCTCTAGGAATAATGCCTGAAATAATACATCGAAACAAGTCGATTAAAGAAATATATGATGTTGGATTTTCCGGTCAACTGAGTTCGTATCATCCATTTTATAAAGAAAGAACTGAGATGCTTAATTTTGTTAACCAGCATTTCAAGGTTAAAATTTTCAAAAATCTTTATAATAATCTTCCAGAACATTACTCTAGGTGTAAGATAATTTTTGGTGGAACGCCATATTTTAAAGATTTAGAGTTATATGCTTCGAATCGACCCTATATCGCTCTTGCTGGAGGTTGTTGCTTCATTACAAATTATTTTAAGGGATTAGAAAAATTAGCAGAAAATGAGAAACATCTCTTATGGTATAATAATAAAAATGAATTGAAACATCTTTTGGATAAATATATTTATAATGATCAATTACGAGAACAGATCAAAATAAATGCTGAAAAATTAGCTAAAGAAAAACATAATTATAAAGAAAGATTGATTAATATGCTTGATATCATAAACGATAAAACTAAGGATTTTTACGGATTTATCAATTAGTATTAAGTATTTCTATGATATTGATAAAACTTTTTAAATCCCATTAGTTTCTTTTTAATTTTATGATATCCTCTATGATCTTCTTCTAGAAACTATATTAATTTTAAAAATCTCAACAATCTTTCAGAAGAGTTCCCATCATTAAATTTGTTAAAAAAATCTCTAATCTCTATTATTTTTGCTTTATATTGTTCAAATATACCCTTAATATTTTTGATAGCATCAATCAACTCATTAGCCGTATAAAGTAATGGACCAGGAGCAATTTCTTCTAAATTTTTATAATAAATTCCTCGATAACTAATGTATTCATCATAATCATAAGTATATAGTAGGATTGGACGATTTAACAATAAAAAATCACAGGTGACAGAGGAATAATCAGTAATTAATATATCTGATATTAATAATAGTTCTTGAATATCAGTATTTTTACTGGCAAGTTGTATATATTCAAAATTTGTGAAATTTATTAATTCTTCGTTAATATGAGCTTTAATTAGAAAGATAGTATCTGTGTCTTTACATAAATTATTTAACTCGATAAAATCGTCTTTCTCAAAAGGTTTTTTCGTAGAGACGACTTCACGATACGTCGGAGCGTATAAAATGATTCTTTTGATTTTATCCGGTATATTATAATTTCTCTTTATCTTTTTTATTAAGTTAGAATCATTTGAAAATAGAATATCATTTCTAGGATAACCTGTTGTTATTATTCTTTCTACAGGGAATTTAAACACATTCGATGCGATATTTAATTGCGTTTTATCACAAGAAGCACTTATAACAAAGTCAAAAAATTGATAATATCTAATTTTTAATCGTGTTAATGTTGTCCATTTAGAATTAATATATGTTGAAACATAAGGATTTTTTCCTTTAATTTTTATAAATCCTCCATGCCATGTTTGAATTACAACAGTTCGAGGTGGAAATTTTATAGGTAGGATATCGCCCCATCCATGTGAGACAAAAACAGCTCTAGCCTTTCTTAAAGTCCTTATAGCATCTAAGGAATAAGTATAAACACAATTTATCCCTTTTTGCTTCAATTTTTTGATTTGCTCTTTAGATTTTGAAAACCATAGTAATTTATAATTTGTATTCTTTTTCAAGAAAATGTATAAATATTTAGGATTTCCTATGAATGCTTTACCATTCGCAGCCCCCAATACTATTAAATTATCATTAACATTTGCTTTGAATAGTTTAGAGAAATGAAAAATTACAAGATCGAAGAAAAAATGAGGATTTAATCTTAAAACTTTAGCAAGTTTAATGATCTTTATCCTTTTTAGTACATTATCTAAAATCCTCAAATTCATGATATTTAGGGAAATCCTCTTTAAGATTTGGTCATCCTTATTTAAGAATAATGCAATGTTAAATATATAATACAAATATGAAATTTAAAGTTAAGTTAAAGCACTAAATTCCGATTTAAATTATTTTATTGTTTTTTTAAAACTGTTTAAATAATGAAATTAACCCAAAATAATAAATCTATTAAAAATTAAGGCTTTTTATTAAATATAAAAAAAAAATTATCCTTATAAAATCAATTTGAACTATTAAGATTTAATATTCAATATGTAATATAAGAGAAACACTATGGAGTCTAGATTAAAGCCCATTAAAAAAATCTTTTTCGGGGGATCAAATTCTTATTATATAGATAAAGATAGGAATTATTTCATTAAAGTTAACAAGGGGAAACGTGAATGGATAATCAAGGAGTATCAATATTTAAAAAAATATTGGGATAAAATTGGTATTGAAAATTTACAACTGATTGAACCATTATATTACTCAGAAAAGAATGAGTATATTGTTTCAAAATATGTTAATTGTAAAAAACTTGTTGATATATTAAAACCTAATGTTTATTATGATTTTGGAAAGAAACTGAAGCTATTTCACAATAAAGGTTTCTCCCATAGTCATCTAGAAGTTCATGATGTTCTATATTCCCATGGGAAATTCTATTTAGCGGATGTCCCATTTTTTAATGAAAGAGAACAGATTCATGATTTAGTTTCAATGAAATTAAGTCTAAACATGTATAAATTAAAAAGACCATGGAATTGGTATAAATATAAAATATGTTCTAAAGAATTTTTTAAAGCATATGAGTTATTCAATTCAGAAGAATTGGAAAGAGAATACGTGATTTCAATAAAAAAGAGAATTCGCTTATATTTAAGAGGAGAATTAATGTATAAAATTAAAGCTTATCTTCTAAAATTGATTTATAAGAGTAAACTTCTATAGTAAGAAAAAAATTATTATTTTAAAAGATGAAAGTAATAAAAAAATTTAAAATTTTTATAGATACTGCCTTTAGAGAGAGCAAACTAAATATAACTAATATTAAATTACTTTTAAAATCTTTGTATTATTCGATGAAATCATTCATAAAAAGAGAAAGAAATGTTTCCTCTGAAATTTATAGTTATGAAAGTTTGTTTTTGGTAAAGTTAAAGGACCCAGTATCTTTTTTGGAGTCGTGTAGAAGAAATGATAATGCATTTCCTGATGGAATTCTTGGAGACATTCATAAATTAAAAGATCAGGTTTTTAAAGTTAAGACTCTAAAAACTTTAGAAATAGGTTCTGGACCTAATTCAAATTTATCATACTGGGTTGATAATGAATTACTTGAAGTTACTGCAATTGATCCTTTAGCTGATGTTTATGAAAAAATTATGAGAAAATTAAATTATAAATATCCTATCACTCCAATTAAAATTAAAGGTGAGGAGATTTTGGAACATTTCGGAGAAGAAGCCTATCACATTGTTTTTGCCCAAAATTCATTAGATCATGTTGAAGATCCTATCAAATGTTTTAATAACGCTTATTATGTACTCAAAAAAGGAGGATTTCTTTTTGTATGTAGTAATATAAAAGAAGGTACAAGAAAATCTTGGACTGGAATGCATAAATACGATATATACGTCGAAAACAATGAATTACTTCTTGCGTCTCAAAATGGTGAAGTGTTTCGATTTATAAATGACGATAACATATCCTTAGATTTTATTTTTTATGAAGAATATAATATACGTAATATAAAATCATTTGAAGCAGTTTTTAGAAAGGGATAAATAAATTCAACATTTAATGGAAAAGTTTAGTTATGCTACGAAAAATAAAAATTTGTTTTGTTCAAGCATATGCTTATGCTGTTTTTAATCCAAAATCTAAAGCTAAAATCGGGGGCGCAGAAGTAGATTTATATAATATCGCGTCCGAACTAGCAAAAGATAAACGTTTTGATGTATATTTTTTAGTAGCGGATTTTGGTCAAAAAAATATTGAAGTGTATAATAATATAAAGGTTGTTAAAGCCTATTCTCAAAAGAAATCAATTTTAAATTATTTCGCAGCGATATTTAAATTTTATTTAAGATTGGCTCAAATTAACGCAGACATTTATTTTACCGCCAATCTATCTAAATATGTTGGATTAACAAATTTTTATTGTAAATTATTTAAAAAAATTCATCTACATAGAACTGAACATCAAGATCAAGTCAATAGACATATTATTATTAAAGAAATTAGAAGAGGTCATGTAAAATATTTAATGTTCTTGCTTGGATATATGAATGTTAATCATATCATTGTACAAAATATAGAAGATCAAGCGATGTTAAAGAAAACCTTTAATTATCCTTCAAATGTAATTAGAAATTCTTACCCTATTCAATATGTAAATAATATTGAAAGAGATTTCATTTTATGGGTTGCTAGGAGTGAAACATGGAAAAGACCTGAAGTCTATATACAATTAGCTAAAGCTTTTCCAAAGGAAAAGTTTGTAATGATCATGCCTATTGCTAATAATCAAAGATTTTTTAATCATATTAAAAATAAAGCTCACAAAGTAAACAACCTTAAATTTATTCCAGGTGTACCATTTTCTGAAGTAGAATCTTATTATAAAAATGCTAAGGTATTCGTTAATACCTCTTCGTCTGAAGGATTTCCTAATTCATTTAACCAAGCTATGAACTTTTCAACACCACTTTTAAGTCTAAATATTAATCCTGACGATTTTATAAATAAAAACCAAGTAGGAATATATTGTTATAATGATTTTGATAAATTAGAAGAAAATTTAGAACGTTTACTTCTCGATAAAGAATTATGGAAAAAATTTAGCAAAAATGCCTACCAATTTGTTTTTAATGAAATGAATATTGAAAAAGCGATTATTAAATGGAAGACTATATTTTTTTATTTTTATGATAGAAAAAGATGATTTATTTCTAATTGGTCTTGAGATTTAACTTCTCTATTATTCTTTCAGTAGCTCTTCCATCATGGTATTTATTGAACTGATCTCGCATTGATCTTCTTTTTTCTCTAAACTCAGAATCCCATGTTTCAAGGTTATTTAATTTTTCAATAAGAGCTTCTCCGGATCTCACAATTGGACCAGGAACGAAAGATTCGTAATCATAATAAAAATCTCTTATTTCAGTATACTTTTCTAAATCATCAGCAAAGAATATCATAGGTTTGAGAGTGAGAAGGTAATCGTAAAATACACTGGAGTAGTCTGTAATTAGGACGTCAGCTATAATTAATAGATCCATTATGTCCACATTTCGTTTTACCGATAAAATATTGTTATATCTACCTAGATCAATATCCTCTGTAAATGGATGAGGCTTATATATCAAAATTTTATTCTTATTCATGAGGAATGTATCTAAATTATCCAAGAATGTTTCATTTAATGGGATCTGATATTCATAATCTCTAAAAGTCGGAGCATATAGAATTACTTCACAATTTTTATTAATTTTTAAGCGTTTTTTTATTCTATTCTCCAACTCTTTAGTATGGTTAGCAAGAATATCATTTCTAGGATATCCTGTTACCATAACTCTATTAGATGAAATACCAAATCTCGTTAGCTTATGTCTTTTTGTTTCTTCTGATGAATCCACCAAGAAACTCATACTTTCAACCAACTTTTTATTGATCAGTTTTTCTGTAAAAGGCATAAAATCTTCCTTTAAATCTTGTCCACCTTTTTTGAAAGAAATTCCATGCCCTAAATGGATAAGTTTAGTTCTTGGTGAGAAGTCAATAAAAAATATATCTCCAAAACCATGGGTAATAAAAATATATTTGGCTGCTTTTAGAATACGAATCGTTTCAATTAAATTCTTATTTAGAACTACTTTATAGTTCTGTCTTTTTAAATCATTATATACCTTTTCGGACGCGGTTATCCATACACAATGGTAATTAGAATGCTTGGTTAGGTATTGAAATAGTACCTTGCTATTACCCGCAAAAGCCTGACCGTTGGTGCTCCCAAAAACTAATAGGTTCTCAGAGACATTATCATTATACAATTTTGATATGGCATATGAAAATAGATGCTTTAGATTCATACCTATTTTCTTCGAAATATATTCCAAAAAACTATTGAAAATACTAGTTAGTCCTCCTATAGGTTTTTCTATTATAATTTCAGGATATTTTATTGGAGGATATCGTTCTTCTATTAATTTTAAGTCAAAATATTCTACTATTCTTTTAATTGCATTACCATCGTGGTATTTATTAAATTTATCCCTTGTATTTTTCCTTTTTTCTAAATATTCTTGATCCCATTGAGGAATAGTATCTAATTTAAGGAGTAATTCTTCTCCTGTTCTTACAATTGGTCCTGGAACAAATTTCTCATAATCATAAAAAAAATCTCTCACATCTATATATTTGTCCAAATCATAAGGAAAAAAAACTATTGGTTTCATTGTAAGAAGATAATCATAAAAGACTCCAGAATAATCGGTTATTAATAAATCAGCAATTAATAATAAATCCCGAATGTCAATATTAGGATCTATAGCGATTATATTCTGATATGAACTAAGATCTATTTTATGCTCAAAAGGATGAGGTTTATAAAGGAAAATCTTATTATCTTTAACTAAGAGGTGATCTAAATTATCAAGGAACTTTTTATTCAAAGGATTAATGTGTTTATAATCTCTAAAGGTAGGAGCATATAATATAACTTTACTCTGATTATTAAGGTTCAAGTTTTCTTTAATACTATTAATTGTTACATCGTTATATTTAACAAGAATTTCATTTCTTGGATATCCTGTTATTAAAACCTTTTCGGGAGGCAAATTATAACTAAATCTTTTTGTTCTTTTCGTTTCTTCAGAAGTTACAGTCAAAAAACTTATCCTTTTATTCCAATATTCATGCACTCTCTTCTGGAAGGAATTCAGAAAGGACTCTTTAAGGCCATGTCCTATTAACTTTAAAGCACTACCGTGGTCTAAATGTACTACTATCGTATCCGGAGAAAAATCGACCAATAAGATATCTCCAAATCCATGAGTTATAAAAATATATTTCGCAGCTTTTAATATTTTAACCGATCTAAATAATTTATTTTTTAAAACAACATTGAATTTTTTTTCATTTAACTCCTTTAAAATCTTTGGAGATGAAGTAAACCAAATACAATGATAATTTGAATATTTATTTAGATAAAGAAACAAATCTCTACTATTACCTGAAAAAGAATCTCCGTTTGTAGAACCAAAAACTATTAAATTTTCATCAACTTCATTGTTATAAAGTTTAGATAAAGACCATGAAAATAAGTGTCTAATATTCATTCCTATTTTTTTTGAGATAAATCTCAAAAAGAGGTTAAATGTTTTTGTTAATTTTATCATATTTCGATGAAGTTCTTTTTCAGTATATAATTGATAATGTTTTAATTGCCTAAAATTTTTATTGAAATTTTTAATTTTTTAAAAAGAAATTAAATTTAATTACATATCAAACATCTGTATGTAAGAAATTAATTTAAATCTACTTTAAAATCTTTTAAACACTTTTTTAGAAGGGTTTGATATTCTAAAACATTTGTTTTCCAATTAAATTGCTTTATAACTCGTTCATGTCCATATTCTCCGAATTTCATGCATACATCTTTATTTTTATATAAAAATAAAATTTTCTCTTTGAGATCCTTGACCGCTCTAGGATTAATAAGATACCCCGTCTTACCGTCCTCTACCGCAATCTTGACTCCTCCTGAACGAGAGCCTATCACAGGTAATTTAAAATAATTAGCTTCAATATAGACAATTCCAAATCCTTCTATTGAACTTTTCTTGACTTCAGGGACTAAGATAAAGATATCAGATAATTTATAATATTTATTTTTTAAATAATCATCAATAGCACCTAATAATACTACTGATTTTTCAAGATTTAGCTTAGTAATTAATTTTGCTATCTTGGTTCTTTCTTCACCATCACCAATGATAAAATATTTTATTGGAATATTTGGAGCATCATCAATTATTGATTTAATTGCTTTTAATACTGTGTCAAATCCTTTTCTTGGATAAAATCTACTAACCGTTAATATTATGAAGTCCTTCTTATTTATACCTAATTCATTTCTTAATTCGAATTTTGATTCCTTTACTAGACTATTTTCTATATCAACACCTAAATGTATAATCTTGACATTTTGGGAATTAACATTATGGATTTTCATTAGTAAATTTTTCATTATTCTGTTTGTAACTATAATTTTTTGAATATTGTTTAAGATTAAAGTCTTAATTGCGGAAGGATTTTGGACAATAAAATCATCTCCATGCCCTATGGTGATCACTGGAATTCGAAACCACTTAGATAATAAAAAACTATAAAAAAGAGGGAAGTTCGCACTTCCACTAAGTATTATATCAACTTTATGTTTCTTAAAATATTTTACCAAATTTTTTATTGAGATAATCCTCCTTACTAGAAATTTGGGATAAAAGCAATAAAATAGCAATAATCTGATTCTCGCTTTAAATTTAAGATCTCTAATTAAAAAGAGTATTTTAAAAATGAGATAAATTTGAAAATAAATAAATTTAAGATTATGAGTTAAAAATCCTTTTAATGTGTTATCGTTAGTTAAAACTCTAAAATATAACAAATCTTTATTATGCATTGATTTATTGAATACAAATACTTTTTCACCGAATTCTGTTAAATATTTATGAACATTCACCATAACATTTGTAATTCCCCCTTTATTGGGTAAATAATTATTAGTTATCAATGCAACATTCATTTTTAAATGCCTTTTATTATTCAAGATTTTGTTGTAATCTAAATTCCAAAAATATTATTTATTTTTAATCAGTATATTGAAAATATTTTAAAATTTGTTTTGCTTCTCTTTCAAAAATTATTTTGTCTGAATCCGAAAGATTTTCTATTTGGATTTCGTTAATACTTGGATTTATCAAATCAACTATACTTCTCTTATCAAACCAATACTTAGCATCCAATTTCCCAAATGTAACATTATGTTTCCCGTTTTTCATCATAATTTTTTTTGACTTAAATCTTAATTTATCAAGAGAGGTTGGTTTTAATTTGGCAAATTTATAGAGTTCGCTTGCGACTTGAAATGGATCTTTTAATATATCCTCAAATTTTACAATTTTATAATTTTCAATCCTTTTACTGTCATTGATCATCATTTTACAATATCTTTGATATCGAAATCCACTTACTTTGGCACTTTTTCCCCTTCTAATCCAGCCTTCACAGATAGCATATCCATTCCTAACTAATCCTACAAAAAAAATATTTTGATAAATTTGAGATAAGAAACGAGTTAATTTAATGTCATTTTTTACTGATTTTAAGCAAAGTATACTGTTTTTAACTTCTTCCAAAGAATATGGGATATTTTTGTATTTATATCGATTATAGATATTAGTAAAATTTCTTAATTTATATATATAAAAAATTCTGTCTATGATAATTCCGATGATATTAACAATTAATGAGTTTAGAATATACTTACTATTCAATAAATCATAAAACCATAATTTAATACGTTTAATTAGATATCCGATCTTCTTATGAGAGCGAATTCGATAATTTTGTGATATAATTTCACCTGTTTCAAGATCATTTGGGGAGCAAACTAAAGGATGGGATTGAAAAATATTATAAACAATATTAGTACCACCCCTTTGAAATCCGTAAATAACTATGACCTTATTATTTTTCATTGAGCGTTTTTGTCTACTAGTTCCATTATTTATTCATAATATTAATGGTTTTAATAAATTAAAACAAAGTATAAAGGATTATGGTTTAGAAACCCTTAATCTTATAAATTTTATATCGATTATTTTTTAATTTATTAAAAATTTACTTTATTTAGTGTCTAAATTGGAAAGTATTATACTTGCAGCGGGGTATTCAAGTAGATTTAATTTTGATGATGATTCCTATAAAAAGTTTTTATTACCTTTTGAAAGAAGTAATATTTTAAATTATATAATTGCGGGAATGATTGTCGCAGGGGTTCATAAAATAAATATCGTTGTTGATGATAATGTAAGTCAAACTCAAATATCAGACTCCTGCAATAATTTTATTAATAAAATAAGAATAGACCAACCAGCTCTAAATTTTATAACAAATAACTTTTCAGAAAGAGAAAATGGGTATAGTTTATATTTAGGTATAAAAGAAGTCTCTTCCGAATTTTTAGTACTCTCTATGGCAGATCATATCTTTTCAGAAAATATCTATTTCCATTTAATTAAAAATTTTAATAATCGAGATATAGTACTAGCTACAGATCCCATGGAAATAGAAGGTGTTTATGATTTTGACGATTGTACAAAAATATATGGAAAAAATTCAAAAATCGAAAAAATTGGAAAGAAAATTTTAAATTACAATAGACTTGATATGGGTGTATTTATAATGAAAAAAGCCACTATTCGAAAAATCTCTCAAGATGTTGAAAAAAATATGAATCAGTTTGGCGTATTAGATATTGTCAATTTAGCAATCAAATTAAATCTAAATGTTGCCTATTTCGATTTTCCTAACACAATCTGGTTAGATGTAGATAATCATTATGAATACAACAAATTAAATAACTTATTTAATAGTTCTAAAAAATTTCACCCTTTTAATCTAGATTTCATAAGTGATAAATTTTAAGAACAAATTAAGCAATTTAGATTGAGCTTAGTTGGTCGACCTGCCATCTAAATGTCTTTTTTAAACCCTCTTTAATATTTATTTTGGGGTGGAAGCCTAACATTTTCTCAGCTTTTTTAATATTAGAATAAGTTATTTCTACATCTCCTTGTTGTTTTTCTATATATCTGATTTTTTTAGTCTTATTTACTATAGAATACATAGTATCTACTAATTCATTAACCTTTATTGGATTTGAGCAACCTAAATTAAAAATCTCACCTTCTGACTCCTTCTTTTCTCCAGCTAATATTAAACCATTTAAAATATCACTAATATAAGTAAAATCTCTAAGTTGTTCCCCATCTCCAAAAATGGTTATCTCTTTATCTTGAAGTATAAGATTAAAAAATTTTCTAATCGCCATATCAGGTCTGCCGCGAGGACCATAAACGGTATAAAACCTAAGGGAAGTCACTGGCAAATTATATTCTTTATAATATAAATTTGCATATAATTCGCCGCATAATTTTGATACAGCATAAGGAGAAATTGGACTTTTTGGGTGTTCTTCATCTAGAGGCGTATAAGTGGGATTACCGTATACTGAAGATGATGATGCACATACTACTTTTTTTATATTATTTTTTTTGGCATATTCAAAAATATTTAATGTGCTTATGATATTGTTATTTGTAACTTCTGATGAGTGTTCAATTGAATATCTAACACCTGCTTGAGCGGCAAGATGAAAAATTATATCGGGAGCGTACTTGATTTTATCATAAATCGATGTATTTAATAGATCTCCTTTAATCAAATTAAAATCTTTCTTATTATCATAAAATTTTGTTAGATTTTTTATCTGTTCTTCCTTCCCCGGATAATAATCATTAAAATTATCAATGATTGTGATGAAATTTCCTTCTTGAATTAATAGTTCAAAAAGACTAGAACCTATGAATCCTGCCCCCCCAGTAATTAACACATTTTTATTTTTTATCATAAAATTCAGGAAACCCAATTAAATTCTTATAATATGCTTATATATTTTCTTCTCTAACTACTTTATTATAAATCGCTTTAATTTGATTGGAAACGTTATCCCATTCAAATTTTTTAATTTTATTATATGAATTTTTACTTACATTATCACATAAATCTTTATTTTCATAAAAAGATAGAAGTTTAGCAGTAATCTCTTCTCTTTCTCCACAAGGTACGATTGATTTTATATCCACAATTTCTTGAACTTCTCCAACATCCGTACAGATACATGGAATTTTTGAAGCAATTGCTTCTAAAAGTACAATTGGAAAACCTTCTATATAGGATGTTAGGGCACTAAAATCAGAAATCGCGTAATATTTTTCTATTTTTAACTTAATACCTAATAGTTTAACATTATTCGTCATCTTCAATCTATTTACTTCATTTTCTAATAATTTGAAATATTTCCCTGCCCCTAAATAAAGTAATTTCATCCTGTTTTTTTGTTCTTCATCTATGTGTGTTAAAAAATCATTAAACCCATATAAAAAATCTATCATTCCAAGAACTTTCTGCTTAATATCCATGTATCCTACATAAAGGATTATAGAATCATCAACATCAATTATAGTGGAGAGATTTAGTTCGCTAATGATTTGTTTTTTCTCATCTAAATTTTTTACATGGAAAAACTTTTTTAGATCAATCCCAACCGGAATCCATACTAGTTTTTCTGTGTTTAATTTATTTCTTTTGAAATATTTTTTCATTTGTCTACTAACAATAATGTGATATTTAGAATATCGATATATTAATCTTAGTTCAATTAAAAAGTTTAATTTAAAATGGGAGTCAAGACCGTGATGAGTATATAAAAATGGTATTTTAAATATTCGATTAATTAATACGGCAATTAAACCCGTAATTGCTGGGTTATCACAATGAATTAAATCAATTCTATTTTTTTTGTGTAATTTTACAATTTTCTTAAAAGAATAAATTCCAAATTTAATAAGGAAATGCAGTTGCTCAGAAATCTTAGCGTCCCATCGAGGCGCTGATAAAGGTAAGTAATAAATAATAAAATATGGATTTATAACTTTTTTCTTTTTTTTAAATCCTTTAGGTTGAGATGTAATGTTAAAAAAATTATAGTTTTTCTCTGAAACATGTTTAGATAACGAATATGCATACCTCGCCGGACCTGCTTTATCGGGGTAAATTCTAGTTGTAAGTCTAACGATATTCAAAAGTCAGCCACTTTCATGTTTTATATCTATATAATATATAATCGTCATTTTCCAATAATTCTTTAAATTTTGAATTTTCATCGAGGGAATCATCTATAGTATCATTAACAAAAAAGTCTTTAGAGAAAATTAAATAGTCTATCTCTTTCTGGTCTACTTCAGAAACGAGATCTTCATATGAGGAAGTCTCATTTACATCGTACTTCTTAATCTTCATATCATATAGCATCCTAAAATTAACTGCCGAGTCGAAGTCTTCTCGTAAAATTCTGGAATTAGATTCAGCATGTGTTCTTAAATAAAGGGTTACCTCAACTAATTCATCTTCATAATAATAATAATAATCAGGATATCTATGAATTACATAACTAGAACTCAGTGAGGAAATTAAAAATATGATGAAAATGGATTCAATTTTAAGAAGTTTTGAATAAATTTTAGTCCTATTTACAAGCTTTCTGTAGAAATTCAATTTTAAAATTAAAAAATGAGTAAGTTTTTTAGCTAAATCTACAATCCATTCGATAGAATATAGAGCCATGATGATTATCGGCAAATTAAAACTTTGTAGAATTCTCTTTCTGAATTTTAGGAAGAACTCTATATTGGGATTGAAATATGGAATAAAAAATATAACGATAATGATAATTATGAATATTTTGAAAAAATTAAGCTTCTCCTTATCAGGGTGTCTATTGCTTGGCCTTAAATAGATGAAAAGTCCGATAAATGAGAAAATAAAAAATAAATATATTGAGTTTCTAAATATATCGTCAATTAAATCTAATAAATTAAAATCTAAGAACGGTTTAAAATATTCTAAAGGAAAAGTCAGTTTAATTAGCTCTAAATAAAGATTAGATGGATTTTTGGAAATTTGAAGATAATCTGTTTTTTGAAAACGCTCAAGAAAGTGTGTTAAAAAATCGAAAATTGAATCTCCATAAATAAAATATATGCTCATTAAATAGGGTATTAAAAGAATAAAAGAAATTAAAATCAAGATAACAAACGAGCCAATTTGTTTAAAAAAAATTTCCCGATTTTTTACATTAAAGGAAAGTCTTAATATGTAAAATGTTATAAAGACAAAAAGGAAATAAAACGCCGTTAAATTATGAATAAAATATAAACCTACTATAAAAAAGCCCATTATATAATCTGGATATTTATTAAGAATAATGATTAGAGAAATAATAAGGATTACAGAAGCAAACGAAGAAGATATATAAAGAAGGGTGCGGGAGAGAAAATATCTCGAAGTCAAGATAAATAATAGAGATATTATAATCATATATTTTTCTTTAAATAACTTTCTTATAATTGTTATAGCAATGATGAGATATAGGGAGATAAGATAAATTGCTGCAAATTTAAAATAGTAGTATCCAAAGAGGTAATCGGGGTAAACAAGAAGAACTCCCGCATTAAAAAAAGTATGTCCCGCGGGATAATTATAATCTAAATAATAGTGGTTAAGATGTCCATTATCCAATAAATAAAAAGTGGTCTCATACCATTTAAATGGATCAGTATAAATCAAGGAGGTGGATTCAGTAATAATTATCCAATATGTTATGAAGATAATTCCGATTGTAATAGCTAATGCCCCTAAACAAAATATATTATCCTTATTTGAAAAAAATTTAATAGAGTGTATTTTGAGAGATTCCCTCTTAATCTTGTATTTTAAATCATCTCTATAATAATAAATATAAAATATTAAAAAGACACCATCAAATATTACAAAACTTAAATAAGCTGTAAAGAAATTAAATAACGAAAACAAATCTAACAGATAACTCAAACTTATGTATATAGAAATTCCAATTCCAAAGGATATAAAAAGTTGGTCTAAAATTAGGAAAGTAGGATAATTTTCTTTTTTTCTACTATAATTCTTAATTAAAAATAGAAAGAAGTACCCAAAGATTGATAATATAAAAAAAAATGCGATAAAAACGAGCCCTACTAAAAAAAAATAAGGTACGTATTCACTGCTAATATCCATCTTTTCTTCCTAATTCAATTTATAAGATTAATTGAAATAATGTTATTTAATGATTAAATATTTTTAATTTTTAAAAACATGTTTGATATAGTTAATAATTTTAACAAATTATTAAATTAAATAGCTCATAGCAATGAATATCCTTATTATATCACAAGTTTTCCCTCCAAAAAGAGGAGGGGTGCAAACTGCTGCCTATAATACAGCAAAATTTTTAAGTAAACTTGGTCATAAAGTTGTTGTAATTACAAGTAAATGGGCTAATGAAAGACGTAAATTTCATGAAATGGATGGTTTTTTAGTATATAGGTTTAAATCTTACAATCCTCCGGAATTAAAAGGAATAACTCAAGTTTCTAGTCTAAGGTTTAATCCAATAACGTTATTAAAATTGCCTAAAATTATAAAAAAACATAAAATTCAATTGATACATGCCCAAGGAAGATTGTTTCCAATCTCATGGTTAACAGCAATTATGAATAAGCTTGTTTTGAAGCGACCTATGTTTGTAAATGTTCAAGGAAGGTTGGAATTAGGAATATCAGGAATTATTGAAAATGTTTTTGATAAAACTGTTACCAAATATGTTTATCAAAAATTTTTAAACAAAATTATATGTGTGAGCGAATCTCTTAAGGAAAGATTACTAAAACTCAATATCAAAGAAAATAAATTATCTGTAATACCAAATGGTGTAGACACTTCAGAGTTTCAAAATCTACCTCAAGCGAACTTTTTTGATAGGTATCTTGATGGAAAAAAAGACTATAAAAAAGTGATTTTTGTAGGTAGATTAGATGCTCAAAAAGGAGTGGAATATCTTATAAGAGCGATACCTTATGTAATTAAAAACTACCAGAAAGTTCATTTCTTTATTTTAGGAAATGGAAATTTAGAACTTATGTTGAAGAACCTTGCAGCTGAATTAAATATCCTGACTAATCTTACTTTTATTGATATGATACCGTTAGAAAAAATGCCTGTATTTTACTCATCTGCCGATATTTTTTGTTTACCCTCTATTCATGAAGGTTTTCCTTTAAGTATTGCCGAGGCATTATCTATCGGTTTAGTAATAGTCGCATCTGCAACTGAGGGTATACCTGAAGCAATTATTGAAAATACTAATGGTTATTTAGTATCTCCTAGAAACATCTCACAGTTATCCCAAAAATTGATTAAAGCTTTAACCCTTAATGCTGAAAAAATAAAAATAATTCAAGGAAATAACGTTAAATTAGCAAGAAGTAAATACTCATGGGAAAATATCGTAAAAGATATTATTGATATTTACAAAGAGGATATAAAATAATCTATTTATTCAACCAAATGTCTAATTGAATAAATTTATATTAAATAAAGACATAATCCATATTAAAAATCTCAATTTTATTAAAAATTTGAACAAACTTTAATAATTTTAAATTAAGAAAATAGAATTATTCACTATGCTCGGGCAATTAGATATTGTACCATATATCCCAAACCTGTTATCTTTTGGATGTATATTTATTGTTTTTTTCCTCGTAGGCTCAAAAAATGTTGTTCATAATAATACTAAAAAGAGCAATAGATTTGAGTATCGGGAGCAAATGCAATTCCCTGGGTTAAAAATTGGGATAATAATGCCAGCATTTAATGAAGAAAAAAACATTGATAAAACCCTTTCATTAATCCCTAAAGACATTTCTGAAAAATTAGATATAATTGTCGTAGATGACGGTTCTACTGATGACACCTTTGAAATTGCCAGTAAGTATGATACAATCATAATTCAACATCCTAATAATAAAGGAAACGGTGCGGCAATTCAAACGGGTTTAGCTTTTTGTAAAAACGCTAATTACGATATAGTGATTATAATAGATGCCGATGGACAGCATGAACCGAGTTACATAATAGATTTTATTAAGCCAATTGTAGAGGAGCAATATGATTATGTTATTGGGAACAGATTCTATTACTTTTATGATATGACTATTGTGAAAAAAGTATGTTCTCGAGTGATGAGCTTTATATTATCATTTTTTCTTGACCAAAAAATTTCTGATCCAACTATGGGTTATAGGGCATTATCGTCGAGAGTAGTAAAACACTTAAATTGCGAATCTAATTATTCTATAACCCTTGAAATGCTTTTCAAAATAGTTCCTTATTTTTATACATGTGAAATCCCTATTAAAATAAATCAAAGGTTATATGGGAAATCCTTTATTAAATTAAAAAAATATTTTTATAAATCGTTATTTTCATTTACTAAATTTTATTTATTTCCGATTATACACATATATTCTTATAAGCTTCTTAATAGAGATGTTAGAAAAAGAATTTTTAAAACAATTAAAACCTAATTTTTTTCATTTAGAATTTTTTTATATATGGATATTGTTTATTT
>SDBT01008055.1_pt1 | contig 17268 bp, 14 predicted proteins | sample 2277101 | NCBI WGS metagenome assembly SDBT01 (sample SAMN10404973, study PRJNA504765) | marine sediment metagenome | isolation source: marine sediment core GS10_PC15, 103 cmbsf | place: Arctic Ocean: Southern Knipovich Ridge | collected 2010
TAGATGCGGCTTATGCTGAGGCCACTATGCCGCCTTTGGAAGTGCCATAGTCGACGCCGGTCTCCAAAGCGCCCAGCCGGCCCGCCACCGAACTTAAATTGACGATGCGACCGAACTTATGGGCCTTCATGGTGGGGATGACCGCTTGACAGCAGAGGAAGGTTCCCTTGAGGTTGACGTTCATGGTGAGATCCCATTCCTCCTCGGTTATATCCTCCACCACCGTGTGGTACCCACAGATCCCTGCGCTGTTGACGAGGATGTCGATTCGTTCATACTTCCCGAGCACGGAGGAGATCATTGCCTGCACGCTGGCCCGGTCTGAGATGTCCACCTGCACGGGCAGGCCTCGGCGCCCTGCGTCGGAAACGACCTGGGCGGATTCCCGAGCCAGCGGCTCATCGAGATCGGCTATGGCCACATCAGCACCCTGTTGCGCCAGCGCCAACGCGGTGGCCTTTCCGATCCCTCGCCCCCCTCCGGTTACGATGGCGACCAGCCCTTCCAGCTCCATCGGCGTCTCTCCTTCTTTTGTCTTAGGTGGGCCACCTGCCGAGCGCGACGCTCTATGGGCAGGAGACTCAAGCGCTTTCTATACTTAGAGTTCGGTTGTTATAGTCCTAGCTATGTAACAGGCAGCCCTGATGGGGGCAAATCCCTCTTGCGCTTAGATCATTACAGTGCCACCGGCAATGTCGAGGATCATGCCGGTGATGTAGCTGGCCTGTGGGCTCGCCAGGAAAATCACCCCTCTGGCGATTTCCTTGGGCTTTGCCATTCGCCCCATGGGGATCTTCACTAACTTGCGCTCGCGCTCCTCGGGAGATCGCCAGGCGTGCATTCGAGTCACCACTGGGCCTGGAGCGATGGCGTTGACGGTCACACCATCAGACAGAAGGTAGCGGGCTAGAGATTTGGTCAGAGCGATTACGCCTCCCTTGGAGGAGGCATAATCGACTCCAGGCTCCACAGCCCCCAGGCGCCCTGCTGCGGAACTTATGTTGATGATGCGGCCGAACCTCTGAGTCCTCATGGCGGGAATAACGGCCTGGCAGCAGAAGAAGGTTCCTTTGAGGTTGACGCTCATGGTGTGATCCCACTCCTCCTCTGTGATGTCTTCTACGACTCCGCGCCAGCTGCAGATGGCAGCGTTGTTGATCAGGATGTCGATGCGTCCTAGCTTCTCGACTAGATCCGAACTCATCGTCTGCACGCGGACCTTGTCGGCGACGTCCAGGCCAATGGCCAGCGACCGACGCCCCGTCTGGGCCACGGCTTGAGCGGTCTCCTCAACCAGCGACTGGTCGAGGTCCACCACAGCCACGTCGGCGCCCTGGCGGGCTAAAGCTAACGCCGTCGCCCGGCCGATTCCTCGCCCTCCTCCCGTCACAATGGCGACCAGCCCTTTCAGCTCTGAGGAGTTGGCGGTCATTTCAGGTCCAGCCTGTCCAGCACCTCGGGATTCACGCAGGCAGAGGGACGATGGCCCGTCAGGACGCGACCCATGTCGGTAGCGGCCGTGCGAAGGAGCTCTTCCAGGGAACGCTCCGAGTAGAAGGCCACATGCGGGGTGAAGATGACATTCTCCAGATCCAGCAGCGGGTTGTCCCAATCGGGGGGTTCCTTGATCATGTTATCCAAGCCAGCTCCGGCGATCCAGCCCTCGCTGAGGGCCTTGTGGAGGGCGGCCTCGTCCACGATCGGGCCTCGAGCCGCGTTGATCAGGTAAGCGGTCGGTTTCATGGCTCGAAGGGCAGACTCGTCGATCATCCCCTCGGTCTCATCGGTGAGAGGGCAGTGGATGGTGACGAAATCCGACTCGGCCAGGAGCTCCTCGAAGTTCACGGGCTTGACCAGGGACGCATAGATCAGGTTCGGTTCGACGTAGGGGTCGTATGCCAGGATTTCCATGCCGAAGGCGCGAGCCTTGGGAGCCAGCCTGTTGGCGATCTTGCCGAATCCGATGATGCCCAATTTCTGACCTCTCAGTCCGAAAGCTGGCTTCGCCATCTTGAAGTCCCATACGTGGTTCTGGGATATGGCGCGATCCAGCCGTTTGAGCCGCCGAGCGCATGCCAGCAGAAGCGCCATGGTGTGGTCTGAGACTTCGTCCAGGCAGTAGGCGGGCACGTTGATCACCGGGATGTTGTAATCGGTCGCGGCGGCGACGTCGATGGTGTTCACCCCGATGCCGGTGCGAGCTATGGCTTTGCATTGTTTCAAGGATTCTATCACTCGACGGCTGACCGGGTCGAAATACTCCAAGATCACGGCGTCCGCATCGGCGGCTTTCTCGATCGCCTCGTCCTCGCTCCGGAGGTAGTATGGAAAGAAATCTGCTCCGAACTCTGCCAGCTTGTCCGATATGAAGTGCAAGCAGTCGTAGCTATAATCCAGCATGACGACTTTGAATCGATTGGACATGATATCTCCTCATTCCCTCGTGATGATCAAGTGCTTAGCACTTGGTCGACGATGGCTTTGAACTCGTCTGGGCTGACGCGGCGCTTTTCGGCCAGGCCCTTGTCCTTGACTTTCATGGTGATATCGAGAAGCTGGTCTTCATCGAAGGATACCCCCAACTGGTTCAGCCAGTGCTCGACCGAGGCGGTGCCGCTCCATTTGCCCAAAAGAATTTCGGGGGGGTCTTGGCCCACCAGGCTCCACAAGAAGGGATACATCTCGTTGGGTTTCTTGTCCAGGACCCTGAGCACCCAGGAAGCGATGATGCCTGCTTCCACTTTGAAAATCTCGTCGCCGACGATGGGACGGTTGGGCCGCACCTGGAAATTCATCAGTTCGCGCACCAGTTTGGAAAGTTCATACAACTTATCGTACCTCAGTCCCAGGTCGACCCCATACATGGTCAACAGCGAGACCACGATGTCCTCCATGGCGGCATTGCCCGCCCTCTCTCCGACGGAGGTGACGGTGGTATGCATTACCTCCACCCCGGCAGCTAGCGCTACGATGGTGTTGGCCACTCCCATTCCGAAGTCATCGTGGAAGTGAGCTTCCAGCGGTTTGTCGATGCGCTGCTTGATCCGACGGACTAGGAGGTCGGTGGCATGAGGCGAGAGAACGCCAAAGGTGTCCACTATGCCCAGGGCGTCCATGTGTCCCTCCCTGGCGACGCGCTCGATCAGGTCCAGGAACCAGCCGAGCTCGGCACGGGTGCCGTCGATGGGAAAGAAGACCACGTAGAGGCCCTTCTCCTTGGCATAGGCGGTGGCCTCGATGGAGAGATCGATGGCCCTGTCCATAGTCCAGCCATATGCGTACTCGATGAGGTGTTTGCTGGAGGGGATCTCGATCACGATCCCTTTGGCGCCGCAATCGACCGCCGCGTCCACATCCGGCTTCATGCAGCGGGCGAAGGTGAATATCTCAGGCCCGAGGTCGCGCTTCGCGATTTCTCTGATGGCAGCCTCTTCGTCTTTGGAAACCAGCGGCATTCCCGCCTCGATGCGGTGGACGCCTACCTCGGCCAGTTTTTCGGCTATGCGAACCTTCTCGTCCTTGCGAAGCACGAGCCCCGCTTGTTGCTCGCCGTCCCGCAGGGTTACGTCGTGGATCTTGATCTGGTTGGCGAAAGAGAATTTAGACCGCACTTCATCTTCGTAATTGAGATAGCTCACGAACCACTCGTTGGTCTCCCATGGCGTTGGCTTAGCCATCGTTCGCTGAACCCTCCTTTTGGTTGGTGGTGTGTTTCGGATCATCGGAGAAAAGGCCGCTCATCGCTGCGCTGCTTGAAGCCGCCAGACGCAGGATATTGGCTCCGGCTGGTGAGATGTTCCCCGATGCGCCGATGTGGACGCTCTGTGAGGCATGAGGCTTGGCTCGACTGCGCGGTGACTGACGAGCTTCCGATGTCTTGATCCTGGGGTTTATCAAAGCCTGCATTCTCATCGGGAGAAATCCCCTTGTTGGGCGATGGGGTATCGGGCTGTCGCCATTATAGAGTGGGGCCTCCAGGCATGTCAATGCGGTGTGTCTCCGTACAGTGTTGACTCCAGGGATGGTAGGGTGCGGTTGGCGACGTTTCCTTCGGCTGAGAAGCTTTGCTGCTCGCTTGACATGGGCGCTCATCTGGGGAAAGATGCCTCCAGCATGGTCTGGAGTCTCCTCCATTTTTGCGTGATGGTGCGGTTCGGCTGACCTTCTGTCCGATGAGCGCGAACGATCATGGAACCTTTGCGGTAGGGGCAATCGGTGTGGGTCACAGGATGGGAGTGTGGTATGGGTTGGCCGAGCCCTTCGGCGTGTCTGGCCGATGAGGCCGAATGGGGAAGAAGGCGAGCGGTCGTGTATGGTATCAGAGGAGGGGATGGAGGATGAAGCCTTGGCAGTCCGAAAACGTGGTATGTGTGCATAAGGTAGAGTGGGAGGGCGAATGGCCTTCTCCTGAGAAATACGCTCGAGCCGCCCGCGAGCTCCTGAAAGCCATGGACTTGCGTCCTGATCGAAGGAAGGTAGTGATCAAACCCAACGTGGTGGGTGCCTTCGAGCCCAGCGTGGGTATCACCACTAATCCGGATTTCGTGGGGGGGATCATCGACCACCTCTTGGGGGTTGGAGTGCCCGCCGCGTCCATCGCCGTGGCCGAGGGAGGCGGCGAGGAACACGATCACGATATGGTGGGTAAATACTTCGTCATATCCGGCATCGCAGTCGTGGCGAAGGAGCGTGGAGTGCACTTGGTGGATCTCAATGATGATGAGCCGGTCAGGGTAGATTTGCCTGACGGGCAGATTTTCCCCCGTATCCCCATTGCCTCTACCATCTTCGATCCCGATGCCTTTGTTATCAACGTGCCCAAGATGAAAACCCATAACCTGGGAATCACCACTCTGTCCATCAAGAACTGGCAGGGGACGGTCACGCCAATCCAGGAGCGTCACTTCTGCACACTGTTTCCGCGGTACGAGGGAGACCCAGGAGATGCCAGCCTGGATCAAGAGACGGTGGACAGCCACGCGAGATGGGCTCAGAAGATCTGCGATGTTCACAAGGCTCGGAGGCCCGATCTGAATGTGGTGGAGGGCATCGTGGGTCGCGAGGGCACCGGATTCATGAGGGGGAAGAACATTCCCATGGGCCTGGCCATCGCCGGCATCAGCCCTGTGGCCGTGGACACGGTGATCAGCTACCTGATGGGGTTTAACCCTGGGCACATCGGCTATCTGAACAACGCCGCCGAGCAGGGTCTGGGAACCAACGACCTGAGAGAGATCGCGGTCTATCGTGTGGAGGGGGACGATCTGGTCTCCTTCTCGGATCTGGAGAGTTTGCGCGCTGATCCTCCCTTCGAGATCATACTGGCTGAGCAATACAAGTACACTTCCTTGGAGGGGCTTATCTACTCTCGTATCGAGAAGGAGCTTTCCTTCGACGAATTTCTAGAGGTCTCACGGAAGCGACGGGAGGAGCTGAAGAAGAAGGGGGGGGAAGGAATCTAAGAGGGGTCTATGCTACTTCGACCTGGAGGAGGATTTGCTGTGAAGCAATGGCAGTCTGAGAACGTGGTGTGCGTTCACAAGGTGGAGTGGGAGGGTGAGTGGCCTGCACCCCAGGACTATCATGGGGCGGCCATCGAGCTTCTGCAGGCCATGGACGTCCGGCCTGACCGCAAAAGAGTGGTCCTCAAGCCCAATGTGGTGGTCCCTTATGAGCCGGAGGTGGCAGTCACTACCAACCCCGACTTTGTGGGAGGGGTCATCGACTACCTGATAGACGCTGGCGTGCCAGTCGCGTCCATGGTAGTGGCTGATGGGGGAGGGGGAGACGACGATCACGATATGTTGGGGAAGTTTTTCCCCGTCTCGGGCATCGCGGCTGCAGCCCGGCAGCGCGGGGTGCGCCTTCTGGATCTCAACGATGACCCCCCGGTTTGGGTGGAAGTGCCGGAGGGGCAGGTTTTCAAGCGCGTTCCCATCGCCTCCACCATCTACGATCCCGAGGCCTACATCATCAACCTGCCCCGGATGAAGACGCATAATCTGGGAATCACCACCCTGTCCATCAAGAACTGGCAGGGGACGGTCACACCGATTACCCAGCGTCATTTCTGTACCCTGTTTCCACGCTACGAGGGGGATACGGGTGAGGGACTGCAGAACCTGGGGCTGGTGGCGGACAGCCACGCGCGGTGGGCCCGGAAGATCACCGATGTCCACATGGTGCGTAGGCCCGACCTGAACGTCTTGGAAGGCCTTGTGGGCCGCGAGGGCACCGGGTTCAGGCGGGGCAAGAACATCCCTATGGGCCTGGCCATCGCCGGGATCAACGCCGTGGCGGTGGACACAGTGACCAGCTACCTCATGGGTTTCAATCCGGAGCATATCGGCTATCTCAACATCGCCGCTGAGCGAGGGTTGGGGGCCAACGACCTGAACCAGATCACAGTGCTTCGAGTCGATAGGAGAGATATTGTACCGCTTGCGGATCTGGAGAGCTTACGGGCCGATCCGCCGCTCAAGGTCATACTGGCCGAGCAGTTCAAGTACACCAGTATGGAGGGCCTCATCTACTCTAGCATCGAGAGGGAACACGGATGGGACGATATGCTCGCGCCGGCGCCGGAGGATTCCTGAGCGTGGCGGAGGATGGACGATGATGTCCGCCTACTGGCTGCTGAGAAGCGACTCGCTCTTGCGGTAAACGGTGGCTTGGCATGAGGCCACCAGCTTCCCTTGCTCGGTGGCGACTGTGATGCGATAGAATCCTATGCGGTGGCCCAAGCTCTCCTCCCGGGCTTCAGCGCGCAGGATCGTCCCCGTGGGCACTGCGGAGATGTAGCTGATGGTCATGTTCAGGGCCACGGCCTTGCGCCCGTGGGAGTTGCTCGCTGCTCCGAAGGCGGTGTCTGCTAGGGTGAAGATGGCACCGCCATGTGGATTTCCTTGGGAGTTGAGCATGTCCTCGCGGACTTCCATGGTGGTTACAGCATAGCCCTCTTTCAGTTCCTGGAGCTCGATTCCCTAAGAGCGGGCGAAGGGGCTCCGTCTGATGTGGCGTGCTATCTCCTCGAGTTGTGATGCTTCCATGCACGATCCTCCTCATCTTAAGCGCCTACGGCGTCGCGGGCGGCCTGCAGGTTCTCCTCCGGGGCGCCCGGGGGGATCACGCAGCTGGGTGCGAGGATAAGACGCCTGCTCCCCGTCTGTGCGATGGCGGCCAGGGCCTCGCGGGTCACGTCTTCCACCGTGCCCTCTCCCAGAGTGATCTGGTCCAAGCCCGCCATTAGGGCCTTGGAAGTTTCCTTTAGAGCCTGGTTCAGGGAGGGAGATGTTCGATGGTCATGCCAACTCAACGCGTTCACAGGATAACGGCTGAGGGCCTGGAAATAGATGTCCTCGCCGTGGATATGAAGTACGGTCAGGGGCGAGCGAACGTCCTTCAATACCGCAAGGTCGTAGGCCGTTCCGAATTCTTGATACTCCGCCTGGGAGACGAACGATGGGCTGGCGAGCTGAGTGGCGAAGAAAATCCCGCTCGCGCCCGCTGCCAAGGCTCGCCTCGCAAACTCGGCTGTTACCTCGGTGATGATCTCGAGGCCTCGGTGGAGTTGGGCAGGGCTCTCTCGTAGATCCTTGATCACCCGCTCCGTCGCCAGTTTGTAGGCGGTGGTGAGGGGGCTGAAAACGGTCATCAGGTAGGGGGCCTGGCCATCGAGCTCCCCTCCGATCATAGCCAGGGCGCGCAGTTCCCGGCCCAAGGCGCCTTCCTGGGGAGATAAGACCTTCAGGCTGGTCCAGCCCTTGGCGGAGGAGACGGCGGGGGCGCGAACACGAGGAGCTTTCAGGTCGCTGTCGTAGTAATGGATGTCGGCGCCCCAATCCTCGATGCCATAGAGTCCGCCAGGGGTGACTTTGATCAAGTCCAGGTCATATCGGCGATAGAGATCCAGGGTGGCGCGCGCCAGTCCCTCGGCGGTGCGATCCTGGAGATGGTGATGGCGCCAGAGGCTGATGGGGGCCCGGTCGGCTTCTTCGTCGTCGAAGGCGGCTTGCAGGCGCTCCCATTTGTTCATGATGCTTCTCCCCGCTGGCTGGGCGACATTATACAGGAGCGAGATGAAGTTTCAAAGGGAGCTGCCATCTGTCAACTCTTTTTGCTAGAGAGAGGATTGATAGACTTATGGTGGACGTTTGGTGGAACCAATGACTACTTTGACTTGCCCGCCCGGATCGGAGCGAGTATAATGTCGGATTGTCCTGACACGAGAAGAGGGCACTCGATATGGAAAAGCTTAACGTCGGCAGACCGCGGCCCTGGATGACTTGGGTCATGGGCGGCCTTTTGGTTGTCTTAATGACGACGAGCTGCGGTGTGGTAGTGATCGAGTCCGCTCCGACGGTCTCGGCACCTACTGCGATGCCCACGGCTACGGTAACGCCTGAACCTACCCCGACGGTAGCTCCCACGATCGATGCCATCTTCGTTTCCACGCCCAGCCCCGTGAGCCTTCCGCCTTTGAGCCCTTTGGCCTTGGCTCCGGAAGATCTACCCGCCGAATTCACGAGGGTGAATCCTCAAGACTATGGGTTCGATCAGGCGGATCTGAGCTTCCAACAGTTCAGTGTGGATGAGGTTTTCGCCTACGTGGTGCCAGAGGCAGAACAGGCGGTGGTGGGGTTGCGGGTGAATCTGGATACGTGGGCTGAGGAGCTGGGCTGGCAACTGGTGATAGCCAATCCTCAAATCCTGGTAGACGTTTTTTTGCCGCAGGCCGATGTTCAGGCCAGCCCTCCCGCGCCTCTGTCCGGGTTGGAAGGGATCGGCGAGCACGCGGGCGGCTTCGTTATGTCTGCTCAGGCTGGAGGAATGGCCGCTCGTGTGGAAGTGGTGGTTTTCGACCGGGAGGATGTGGGGGCCATGCTGATCTCCCTTCATCCTGATGGTCGATCTCCGGTCGTCCCCGCTATAGAGCTGGCGAGGCGCTGGGATAGGCGTATCCTATCCGCCTTGAATCCTTGATCTTCTGGTTTCATTTTGGTTTATTGCCCCCCTGGTTTATCCGAGCTCTGTCCTTTTCTAGATGGATGCAGACGATGTTTTGCGAGGTGAAGAGTCCATGATCGAAGTCAAAGGCCTTACCAAATACTATGGGGATTTCGCTGCCATCCGCGATGTGAGTTTCACGGTGGAGAAAGGGGAAATCCTCGGTTTCCTGGGGCCCAACGCTGCGGGCAAGACGACCACCATGAGGATACTCACCGGATACATGCCTCCCAGCGCTGGAGAGGCGAAAGTGGCGGGCTACGACGTGTTCGGCCAGTCCCTGGAAGTCAGACGCCGGATTGGTTACATGCCTGAGTCCGTGCCGTTATATACCGATATGACGGTCCGCGGGTATTTGGATTTTATGGGGCAGATCCGGGGTATGGACGATAGGAAGAAGTCGTTGGATCGGACCATAGGGCTTCTGAACCTGGAGGAGTACTCGAACACTCTCATCGGGAAGCTCTCCAAGGGCTTTCGGCAGCGAGTGGGATTGGCTCAAGCCCTGTTGCACGACCCTGAGGTGCTGATCTTGGATGAACCTACCATCGGTTTGGATCCAAAGCAGATCATAGAGGTGCGGGAGCTCATCAAAGGGATGAGCGGCAAGAGGACCGTGATACTGAGCACCCATATCTTGCCGGAGGTTGGTCAGACCTGCGAGAGGGTGGTGATCCTCAACGAAGGACGCATCGTGGCGGAGGACACTCCAGAGCATCTCATGGCTCGCATGCATGGGGGAGATCGTCTGTTCCTCCGCGTGGATGGCCCGGCCGAAAAGGTGACCGCGGTCATTGGAGATTTGGATGGTGTTCGGTCGGTGGTGCGACGAGGTCAGGATGGCTACGATGTCCAACTTGGGACCGGCGGAGATCTGCGGGCGGAGATCACGGCCTTGGTTGTGCAGCAGGGTTGGGGTCTATTGGAGCTGCAAGCGGCTGGAGTGGATATGGAGGAGATCTTCCTTAAGCTGACCGCAAGCGATGGGGAGGCTCACGCGGACAGGAGACGCGGTAGGCACAAAGGTTCCAAGTCGAGGAAAAAGGAAGGGGCGAAGGGAGCGAGGCAATGAGAAACGTCTTGGCGATCGCGAGGCGGGAGATCGTAGCTTATTTTACCTCTCCCATCGCTTATGTGGTTCTGGCTGCCTTTCTGGGAGTCATCGGCTACTTTTTCCCTCTGATCCTGTTTTACTCAGGGCAGGCAACTCTGGAGTACCTTCTTTCGGATATGGCTTTCGTGCTGCTTTTGATCACCCCGCTCTTGACCATGCGGCTTTTGGCTGAAGAGCAGCGTTTGGGGACGATCGAGCTGCTGCTCACCTCTCCGGTCCGCGATTGGGAACTGGTGGCAGGCAAATTCCTGGCCAGCCTAGCGTTCTTGGTCAGCCTTCTAGTTTTGAGCGCCTATACCCCGCTGATCCTGGTTCAGGTGGGGAATCCCGACCTTGGGCCCATCCTGACAGGGTACCTTGGAATCTTTCTCCTGGGCGGATCTCTGCTGGCAATCGGGTTGTTGCTGTCTTCGTTGACCCAGAACCAGATCGTGGCTGCCGTTCTGAGCCTGGTGATCATGATGTTGCTCTGGCTTCTGAGCGCCCTGGCAGGGGCTCTGGAGCCTCCGGTCAGCGATGTGCTGACCGCTATGGCGATCTTCGAACACTTCAGCGATTTCGTGAAGGGCATCATAAGCTTGAAGGACGTGGTATTCTACCTGAGCCTGATGGCTTTGGCCCTATTCCTCACCACCCGCTCGGTCGAGACTCGGAGGTGGAGATAAGATGCGGGAGAAACTGAGCCGATATGACATCCTCCTGATCCCCATCGGGGTGCTTTGCTTGGTGGTTGCCGGCCTTGTGTGGACTTTGGGTGGAAGCTATCAGGTGTACGCTCAGGTGGCGGCGGTCGCTGGTGCCGTCCTGATAGCCCTCTTCATTCTGCTGGAGCCCCAGCGAGTGAAAGCCGCGGTGACCGGACGCAGCGTGCGCTACGGGTCCAATGCGGTCTTGATGTCGCTCATCTTCTTGGGCATCTTGATCCTGATCAACTACCTGGCAGCGAACAACGAGCAGCGGCTGGATTTGACGGCAGACCAAAAATATTCCCTTTCTCAGCAGACGCTTGATATCCTTGCCGGGCTGAAGGAGCCCGTACACATTATCGGTTTCTTCGGGAGGAGCGACAAGACCCAGCAGGATGAGGTGAATGATCTTCTGATGGAGTACGCGCGTCGCTCGGACATAATCTCGTATGAATTCGTGGATCCCGACTCGCGCCCGGGCGTCGCTCGGGAGTATGAGGTCTCTTCCTACCGAACGCTCGTATTCTTGCGAGGGGATAAACGCCAGAACAGCACTGACGTACCCAATGAGCAGACCTTGACCAGTGGCATCCTCAAGGTTTCCCGAGATGAGGCCAAGAAGGTGTACTTCCTCACCGGGCACGGTGAGCGAGATCCCAACGATTTTACGGATGACGGTTACGGAAGCGCCGGCAAGGCCCTGGAGCGGGACAACTACACCGTCGATAAGCTGAATCTGGCCGTTACCGACACCGTTCCCGCCGATTGCAGCGTGCTGATCGTCGCCGCGCCCGAGACGGAACTCTTGCCGGAGGAGGTTGAGAAGATCGAGGCTTACCTGGATGGCGGGGGAAGCGCTCTCATAGAGGGCGATGTGATCAAGGTGGAGGCGGCCAACTCCATTCTCGAGGGCAGGGGAATTCGTTTGGGAGATGATTTCGTAGTGGACCTGTCGAGCTCCATGTTGGGCGATGCGAGCACCCCTGTGGTTTCGCGGTACCCGTTCCACTTGATCACCGAGAATCTCCCGATGACTTTCTTTCCCGGTTCTGTCTCGATCATCGAAGTGGCGACTGAGACGGAGAGTCTTACGGTACGGGCCCTGCTGATGACCAGCACGGACAGTTGGGCGGAAACGAACCTGGGAGACACAGAGGTCGCTTTCGACGAAGGACAGGATAGGAAAGGACCGGTGACTCTGGGAGTGGCGATGGAGCGGGAAACGAAGGATGAGAACGACAACTACACCACGGTCCCGCAACTGGTCGTCTTCGGAGACTCGGATTTCGCTTCCAACGCTGCACTCACGTCTCTGGGGAATGGAGATCTCTTCGTGAATTCCGTCAACTGGCTGGCCGCGGAAGAGGAGTTGATCAGCATCCGACCTCGCCCTGAGCAGCCGCGAATGGCTGTCTTGACCACCCTTCAAAGGAATCTCATCTTGCTGATCAGCTTGATCTTGATCCCGTTGGCTATCCTGGCGACCGGCGCGGTGGTCTGGTGGCGGAGGCGCTAGGGGGCGTCTATGAACTTTCGCAACACTGTCATCTTGCTGCTTGTCCTAATCGGGTTAGGGATTCCCCTCTATTTCTTCGAGATGCAAAAGGACGAAGAAACGGCCGATCTTTCCGAGGTGATGTTGCAAGAGGTTTTCGAGGGACTCCGGGTGGCTGACATAAGGGGGTTGGAGATCGAGAATAGTGAGACCATGTCGGTCACCAAGCTGAGCCGGTTGGGCAAGGAATCGTGGGTGATTGAGGAGCCCGTGCAGGAGGAAGCGGATGGCCCTCGGGTGGAGTATCTGGCCCTCCAGTTGGCTTCCCTGAGGTCCAGGCGAACCTTTACCGATACAGCTGGGCTGGAAGAGTATGGACTGGATAATCCCAGACTGGAGATTCGAATCGATGCTGGCGAGCGACAGGAGACGCTTCAGGTGGGAGACATCATTCCCACCGGAGGCTACTACTACGGTCAACATCCCTCGGGAGATCGACTTTATCTGCTGGATGGCGCCCTGGTAGATGAGCTCAGGAGTCTGACCAAGGAGCCTCCCATTATGCCCACGCCACCCCTGTCTTGACCGCTGAGACCATCACGCCTTGAGGGCGATCTCGGTCTTTTGGCACTGCGACGGGGCGACCGCGGGTCGCCCCGGTTCATTTGTGACCGACATGTTCAGGAGGCGGTGTGCTTACTGGATGATGGGGGTGGTGGGCTCATTTCTCGAGGGCGACTCTCGGAATGAAAAGCCTCGGGGCTTGTGATGCCCCGAGGCTTGGATTTTCTCCCCCCTCTCCCTGGCGGCGGGAGAGGGGGATCACAAAAAGGAGGAAAGAAAGGTGGGCCCAGCCTAGCTGTATCTGCTACCTGGGGCCCATGTCACTACCTGCGATAAAACTCTCCTTGTACTTGATGTTTATTCTCGATCTTATTCTATACTCGGAGGGCAGAATTGACATCTGCCGATTGACCCATTTGGTGCCCGGAGTTGGTAGGTGTTTGTGACTATCCCAGTACGACTTTGTGCGGAGTTGCTTTGATGTGATTCTCTGGGCCTCTTCCCACCCGATCAAGCTTCATCCAAGGGGCGATAGGCGACGGGAGTGTCGGCGCCGACAACATTATCCTTGAGATACTCGTTCCAGGTGGCTCGGACCCAATAGGCGCTGACATTTACCATGAGCTTCTGTGCCTGCTCGAAGTTGCCGAGCTTGTGGAGCTGGATCACCTCCTTGAAACCATCCGCTGCCTTCTGCAGCAGTTCCAGAGCCTCCGGTTTCCGGAAGAGACCGTGACGAAGGGCTTGCTCCGGCATGGATTGGTTGTAGTCTATAGTCCCGCTGGTGAAATTGTCGATGTATTGAGGATAGATATTCCAAAGCTCCTTGGCGTACTCTGACCACAGGGTTTCTTCGTCCACAGGCTGGCGGCCGTTGCGGGCCGCTAACCCTAGCATTCGGCCCAGATAGCGGGCTTCCTCCAAGGCTTGATCTATGAACGCCGCGTGCACTGGCAGCCCCCCAACGTAGCGGAAGCCCTGTTGGAAGGAAAACTGGCAGAGCATCCGATTGGCCACACGGTGCATTCCAGAGTTTCCGGCGCACGAGATGGAGGCGAAGTGGCTTCCTTTGAGTTCGCCCGTCCAGATGAAAGGATACATGCGTTCGAAGAAAAGGCGCATCGCGGCGGTCGTCGTCCAGAAATGAACGGCATCGCCGATCAGGAAGCCGTCGGCCTCCCTGACTTTGCCGTAGAGAATGCCCTCTCCTTTGTGCCCGAAATCATCGTCCAGGACGCAACCATCTCCCGGATGTCGGATGCAGTGAAAGCAGCTGATGCAAGGGCGCATCCTGTAGTCGTGGAGATGAATCCAGTTCACGGTCACCCCATCCACGGACTCGACCGCTTCCACAGCGGCGCGGAGCAGCGTGGCCGTGAAGCCCCGCTTTCTTCCACTTCCCAGAACAGCCATCACTTTTGCCATGTCCTTGCCTCCCCTCGGTCTCGTCGGTATGATCGGATCCTACCACACGGGATGAGGGGAGGCAAAGGTGTCTGCTCCACGCTTTTAGTTGAACCTGTGGGGAAAACGGGCGGAGGAGGAGGGATCGCCGGAACTCAGGTTTCTCGTCTCCACATGCTTATCTGCTGGAGAAGTGGCTCATAAGCCACTTCTACTACCGCTAGCACACTATTTGACGAAGACCCAGCTAGTTACAGATGCCACCAACGCTTGCGAGGCCATCCGTCGTGTGATAACATCAGCCAAGGCAGTTTCTGGAGAGGGACTTTGGGTGAGGGAAACCTGGCGGAGGCTTTGGCCTCGGGGAGGGAGAAGGCTCGTCTCGTTCAGGGGCTGCCGGCGGTCCTCGCTTCGCTCGGCCTTCTGGTAGCCTTCGGGCTTCGCCTGCACCGGCTGGGAGTACCCAGCATCTGGTACGACGAGAGCGTGAGCCTCTATCTGGCAGGAGAGCCGTTCGTCGACCTCATCGCCCACACGGCGCTGGATATCCATCCTCCGTTTTACTATCTGCTTCTCCGTCTCTGGACCCTCCTTGCCGGCACCAGCGAGTTCTCGGCGGCTTTCTTTTCCCTCTTCTTCGGCGTGCTTCTGGTTGCGCTGGTTCATCGGCTGGCAACCGGACTCTCCACCAGGGAAACGGCAGCTCTGGCCCTTTTCCTGGCGGCGATCTCGCCTTTCAATGTGGCTTATTCCCAGGAAATCCGTATGTACACCCTGGGAGCCTTCTTAGGAGTAGCGTCTTTCCTGTGTCTGTTGAAGCTGGGAAGAGGCCTGTGGCACCCTGGCGTGGGGTTGAAAGCGACTTGGCCGTGGGCAGGTTACGTCGTCAGCGCCGCGTTGGGACTGTACTCGCTCTACTACTTTGGGTTTCTCCTGCTCTTCCTCAATCTCTTCTTTCTGGTTGGTTGGACGTTTCGAGGAAGGGACATCAGAGCGTTGTCTTGGTGGGTTGGCGCCCAGGCTATGGTGGGAATCCTCTACTCGCCATGGGTGCCCATCGCGCTCAGGCAGGTGCTGGACCCTCCGGTGCCACCCTGGCGCGAGCTCGTGGGACTGGGTGCGGCTCTGGTCGATTCCTGGAGCGCCCTGGTGCTGGGGGAGACGGTTGAAGCGGGGCGAATCTGGCCGCTGTTGATAGCCCTGATTCCTGTGGTCGGCGCTGGGCTTGTGGTCAGGAGGAATAGAATTTGGCGCGCCTTTGTGCCAGGGCTGGCGCTCCTTGGATACGTGGCGGTGCCGGTGGCGGCCATCCTCTTCCTGTCCCTCTGGACGCCCCTGTTTCACTCGCGGTATGTGTTCACCTTCTCGCCCCCTTTCTATGTGATCCTGGCCTTGGGTGTGATGAGGTGGGGGCGGTGGTCCTGGGCGACGTCGGCTCTGGCGTCGATAGCGATCGTGGGCGCATCCGCGTTTTCCCTTTACATCTACCATTTCGATTTGGAGTATGCTCCCGACGATCACCGGTCGGCGACCGTCTATGTGGCGGAACGCTGGGCGCCCGGCGACGCCGTGTTGATCAACGCCGGCTACGCCTACCCCGCGTTCCTCTACTATTTTCCGGGGGAGGTGGCGTGGCGAGGACGCCTGGTCGACTATCCGTCGGTGCGAAATCGCGTGGGCGGACATGGTCTGATCCTGTTGGAGACGGGAACCATAGATGGAGGTGAGGGTCTGGGTTGGGGGTATCCAAACTCGGATTTCTACGCTACCACTGAGGCAGAAACCGCTCGAGCCCTGGAGTCGGTGCTGGAGGACAGATCGCGCCTCTGGGTTTATAGGGCGTATGATACCGTGGTGGACCCGGGAGGATTCGTTCGGGCATGGCTGGAGGAGCACGGACGCAAGTACGACCAATACGAAGCCTCCGGCCGAAGCCAAGTAAAGGTGCAGGGTTATCTGGATGAGGAGATCGGCTCGTCCGTCCCTGCCTCGGCGATCGCGCTGGACGTGGACCTGGGGCAGAAGCTCTCGCTGGTGGCCTATGAGTCTCTGGGCGGAGGTGCGGGGACGGACGGCGCGCTGACGGTTGCCCTCTATTGGCGGGCCCTCCAGCCGCTGGATGGCAATTACTTCGCTTCCCTGGGGCTGTACGACTCGCTGGGGCGTGCTTGGGCTCAGAAGGATCGGGTGCCGGTCGGACCGCTGTACCCCCCCCCCGACTGGGAAGCGGGTGAGGTGGTGCGCGATGTCTGGCGGTTGGCCGTGCCTCCTGGCACCCCTCCCGGCACCTACAGCCTGGAGGTGGCGGCGTACGACCGGTCCAAGGGAAGGCAGCTGGAAGTGGACGACTCGGAACGTGGAGTCCTGGGGATCAGGGTGAAACTGGATGAGGTGTCCCTCGACCGAGAGGATGTGGCGCAAGGCGTTCCCTCGCTCCCGCGACGGGCTGGCGTCGACTTCGGGGGAAGCCTCCATCTCCTGGGGGGGGGGCTGGCACAGGTGCCCGTGAGACCCGGAGAGCGGTTGCGGGTCGAGCTGGCTTGGCAGGCCTTGGGAGATTCGCGGACGGATTACGCGGTGACCTTCTATCTCAGAGATCGCTCGGGGGAGGTGCTTGCGTCGTGGACCGAGCCGCCCGTGGATGGCCGGTATCCCACCTCGCAGTGGGCGCCGGGTGAGGTGGTTCGCGACAAGCACGACCTGCTGTTGCCTAACGATGTTCCGGGAGGAAACTATGTGTTGACCGTGGGAGCGACGGGGGGGAACGGCTCGCCCGCCTCCTTCCAGGGATGGATTCCCTTCTCGCAGCACGCGGAGTGGGAGCTGGGCGGCGTATCTGTGGAAGGGCGCAGCCCCTCGTTCGAGGTGCCCTCCGACATCGCCTTTCCTTCCGGGGCGGTGCTGGGAGAGGAAGCCCAACTGTTGGGCTATGATTTGGATCGGCTGGAAGTTCGGCCCGGAGAGACCTTTCGTCTGACGCTGTACTGGAAGTCACTGGG
>SDBT01008056.1_pt1 | contig 17268 bp, 19 predicted proteins | sample 2277101 | NCBI WGS metagenome assembly SDBT01 (sample SAMN10404973, study PRJNA504765) | marine sediment metagenome | isolation source: marine sediment core GS10_PC15, 103 cmbsf | place: Arctic Ocean: Southern Knipovich Ridge | collected 2010
ATTAAAGGAAAAGACTATCGTTTTTTAGTGGTGGGGAATAAAGTGTCAGCGGTGATGGAAAGAATACCGGCTCATGTGGTTGGTGATGGAATAAGCAATATTCGCCAGCTTATCAAAAAGTTTAATCAAAATCCCCTAGTAGGAAAAAAGTATGAAAAACCTTTGTGTAAGATAAGAATTAACGGAGAGATAAAAAGAAATTTAAAAAAACAGAATAAAAAATTGACTTATATTCCCAAAAAAAGAGAAAAGCTGTTTTTAAGACAAAACGCTAATATTAGCACTGGAGGAATTGGTAAAGATGTGACTGATGAGGTGAGCCAAGAACTAAAAGAGGTGGCTGTTAAAGCAGCCAAAGCAGTAGGAATGGTGATAACCGGGGTAGATATTATCTATGATAAATCATTAGATAATGCTTGTGTATTAGAATTAAATGACTGTCCTGGTATTGATATTCATCATTATCCAGTCTTAGGTGAGCCTAGAGAAGTAGCTGGTGATATTGTTGAGCTTTTATTTAAAGAAGAATTAAGATAAGAGATTTACTGTAAAATTAGAAGAAGTAAAAAGTGTTTACTCAGAAACAGCCTTGAAACTAACCGTTGATTGAGGATTTACCTTGGTATCTAGTTGTTCAATGCCAATAGCTTCAATTATTGATGGGTGAATAGGTAAACGTTCTCCTGGAAAATGCCCAAGTATATTAATAGATAAATAAGTTACTCTTGTAGATTCTACTTTTAAGAATTCTTTTATTTCTCCTGAGAATAATGCTTGTCTTGATGAGGATGTATTGATTCCAAGATCTTGCTCTGGGTATAAATCAGCTGGGATAACCATGATAATTTTATCAGGAATTTTGCTTTCGCCCTCAAGGCCTTCAATAGTAACTATGCCTGTGTCTATTTTTTGTTTAAGTCGGCGTTTAAAGTCAGCTGGCTCATCGCCGACAACTTCAGCAAATTTATTTTCTGCTTGAACATATTCATCTTGGGCAGCTGACATATCAACTTGTAAAATCAAAGCTTGATTAGGGTCGAGATCTCTTTGTGTAAACATAATTATTCGGATAATTCTCCTATCTACTTCTTTTGCAGCAGCCCAATCAGTGAGTTGGTCTTCAATCGTTAATTTAGGTAGTATATTTTTATAAGCAGAAAGAGCGGCGTTGGATAGTTCTGTCATAGCAGCGTGAATTATAACAGAGTAAGTATTAATAATGCTATAGGTTTAGTGTAGGCGAGTGGATGAGGTTAGAATCTATTTTATGGGAGTTAATGTGGTTGAGTTAAGGTGATTGTCTAGCGTCAGAGATGTAAACTTTCCCCATTTTTTTTATCCGCCTGGCAGGAACCCAACCAATTGGAACTGACCTTTTATTTCTGGGTGCGAGTTCAGATTTTAGATTTGAAGGTTTTTTAGCTCCGTGGTCTAGAAATATTTCATCAATGTCGTCGTAAGTTAATGTCTGGCCATTTTCTAGAATTAGGGCAACTTCTTGTTCAGCATGTAGGCTTAGCATTGCCGATGACATATTTTTTGTTTCCATAAAGAGATTTTATTATGGTTTGTGAAAGAAATCAAGATTATAGGACTTTGTGCAGGCAAGTGGATGAGGTTAGAATCTATTTCACATCTTTTTTGGGCTTTGTGTGAAGAGCTCGAATTATTTTCACCTTTACATCAGATTGGCTTCCGGCCACAACTTGCTTCATCAAGTCTTCAAGCGGAACGTGATCGCCCAAGATCCATCCAGGCTTGGAATAAACATGGGCCCAGGTTTCATTGCCAATATTAGCATGGACTGTTCCAGGCTTCATTGTGATTTTGTCCCCTTTTTTGAGCTTGATATGCTCTACGTCTGTCATGATTGTCAGTTTTCCTGAAAGGATTGTATATGTTTCATGAAGCTTTTTATGAAAATGCATCATTGAGGCGTCTATGACTGCTATTGCTTCGCTATACTCAGGATGATCTTGAGTAGGCTTTATTTCACAAAGAATCTCTGTTACAACTCCGTCTTTGTCCATATTTTTAATGATGGTTTTACCTGGATATTGTTTTTTAAGCTTAGAAATTATTTTTTTTACGTTCATGGGAGAATTGTACACCAAAAAATTTTTCCGAGTGCTTACTTTGAATAAAGAGTGAACGATGTTCAATCTATTTCACATATAATAAGTTTGCTACAATTTCAATATGAAGACGATTGAAGCGACGCTAAAGGAATTGGTAGCCGTAGCTAAGAAATGCAGAGCTGATTATCGGGTGGTTGGTTCAGTGTTAATCGTGGCCTTTTTAAAAGCAAAACACAGAAGAATAAAAGACATAGATGTGTTTATTGATAAGACAAGATTAGATTGTTTAGTTGAAGAATTAAAGAAAAAAGGCTATCAGGCTCAGGAGGGAAGAAAATTTAACAAGTTATATGTTTTATCCTTTACTAAACCTAATAGATTACCGATAAATTTTGCTTTACTGGGAGAGTTTAAGCAGGATTATTGTGAACAAGATGTTGGATGGGGATTTAATGTGAGAATCAATAATGAGTTTATTAAGCCAATTAATTATAAAGTTGGGGCAACTAAGTTTATTGGTATGCCGATTTCTTCTCAATATTTCACTATGAAGAACTCTGTTTTTAAGCCAGGAAGAAAAGAAGACTTCAAGGCTTTATCTGGAAAGATAAAAGACGAAGCAGTAAATAATCCAATTAAAATTTACTACAAAAATTGTTATTTACCAGGAATGTATAAACTATATTCTAAGTATAAAGATATTTCTGGAAAGATGCGTCACTTACTAGGATTCAACTACGAGCAATTTCCAATAGTTTTCTAAGGATGTTTTTTTTAATCAGCTTTCTGTATTGACAATATTCACACTTTTCCCCTGCCGGAGAAATAGAGTCAGAATCGTTCTCCTAACTCATGTGACGAATATGACGGTCATATGAAAGATCACCAGCAAAAAGAAGTTTAATGGGAGGTTTTAGTATTAATAAAGCTTACCATTCTATCACTGCCACGGTTAAATTTTGGCCGTCAAAATTAAAGGTGAAAGTAATTGGCTTTTCTAGGTTGTTAACAATATATAGATTTCCCAATGGGTTGGGGCTTAAAATTCCAGAGCCGTATTCTTTAGGGACTTCATTAATCTTGGCAAAATTATGGTCAGATGGGTTATAAGTAGTTAAACCGGCATCTGAAGCCACCCAGTATATCAGTGAAGCTAGATGGCAGACTCCATCGCCAATTAAATTACCGCTATTTCTAAAACCCTCGCTACCAATAAAATGGGCGTTAGTGGTTTTAACCAGATTGTCCGAATAATCCGGCAAAGTCTTCTCATGGAAAGCGAATTTTTCACCTGGTTTTAAAGTAAACCCGGTTTTAAGCGGCTGGTTAATTTTTTCCCAATCGATCTGACTTTTGTCACTTATCTGATTATCCATATAGTGAAGGGTTAAGAGAATATTGTCCTTAAACACATCGTTGACAAACTGACTGTTGTCCCATCTGTTCTCTAGACTAAAACTATGAGAGGCCAAAAGCGCACTAGATGCCCCCAAAACTTTTGGTTGGGTAAAGGTTAAATGAAGCGATAAAATTAGTTCATATAAGAACATAGAGATGGGATTATACTATATTATAGGATATTTGCCAAACTGGGCAGAATAGTTTATTCTGAAGTATGACTGGAAAAAGGATTGGATGGCTTTTATTAGTACTGGGGCTGATTATAGGTGGGGTATTTAGTTTCAAACCGAAACAGATGCAAGCAAATTTTGGTTTACTAGTTGAAAACGGGGTGAAGGGAATTTTTTACGGCCAAGAGGTAATGCCGCCGGAAATTGACTTGGCTGCTGCTGAACCGGTGATTAATGTTCTGGGTGACGCCGATCCGACCGCTGAAAAACGAATTTATGTTGATTTAAGCACTCAAACTTTAACTGCCTATCAGGGAGACAGTTTATTTATGGAAGCCTTGGTTTCCACTGGAAAATGGGGTCGGACGCCGACCGGTGATTTTACTATTTGGTCCAAATTCCGGGCTACCCGCATGTCCGGCGGTTCAGGGAGTGACTATTACAACCTACCCAATGTTCCCTACGTGATGTTTTATTCCGGCTCCGGGGTTGCAGCCAGCAGAGGTTTTTCTCTACATGGTACTTATTGGCATAATAATTTTGGCCACACGATGAGCCATGGTTGTGTCAATATGAGGATAGTTGATGCCCAAAAACTATTTAGTTGGGCAGGTATTAATGAAAAAATAACGGTCTATGGCAAAGCCCCAGAGTAAATTGTCACTATGGTTAATTATCGGCGTAGCCGTTGTTGGCGGGCTGATGTTTTGGCGCCCTAGTCCTCAACCGGTTCCAATTAAGGTTATTACTGAGGCGATCCCCAGCCCGGAACCCACATTATTTGCCAACTCATCAGATGGAAAAATTGATCTGGAGATGAATCAAACAAAAAACGCTGGTACGATCAGATGGAGCCTGACAGCCAGCGAAGCTAATGAAGTGGCTAGGAATATCTGGTGGCAGACTTTACCTCAAGATACCACTATGTCTATCCCGTTTAATACTGTTTCCCCGGATTATAAATATATGTTTTTAAAGCAGGCTGGGCCCGATAAAACTCGCTATTTGGTGTTAACCACTAGCGGTGAGCCTATGGTTCCGGAGTCGCAAACAGTGGAATTTGCCGAATCGTTTGAGTCAGAGTATCCTGACTATATAATTACCGAGGTTACCGGCTGGGGAGGGATTAACTTAATTGTGTTTAATACTGACAAAACCGAGGGTGGCATTGGGCCGTCTTTTTGGTTTGACGTGGCCAGCAAATCGTTTATTCTGCTCTCCAATCGTTTTGAATAGCGTTGTTTTCGTTTTCTTGATAGTTTTTATCCTGAGGAGTACGAATGTCAATCTTTGAGCAATCTGCTTATGTTTTCTGCTTCCCATTTAATTCTTACCACTTTTTTGCTCTAGATTGTAAATTTTATCCTCTAAGTCATCAACTTTATACTCAAGAGCTTCAATTTCGTCATACAAGTATCTTAGAGCTTGTTGACACTCACTATTAGCAGATGAAGAAACGTAAACTTTACCGCGTTGCATTTGTATCACCTCCGTTTCTTTTTATCACATCTATTACTACACCGTTGATTAGACAATTATCCTCTGTGTGTATAAAAATTGGAGGAAAAGTTTCTGTTGATTCTGATAAGAGAGCTATTTGGTTGCCAATGCGTTTAAATTTTTTAACATTGGCACAGCCATCAATTATAGAGAGAACATAGTTTCCATCTTTTGGGTTGGATTGGTTGCCATCAATTAATAAGTAGTCTCCGTGATTGACTTGTTTGCCGGAAATTTTGGCTAAGTTCATTGAGTCACCGTCTGCGGTGAGGGCAAAAAGTCCGTCTGTTTTAGTTGATCGTAATAATTTTTGAGAAATTTTTAAGTATCCTTCAATTGATTTATTAGCAAATAGTGTGGCATTGCCACAATTAGCAGCTCCTAAAATTGGGATATTGACCAATGCATCAACGGAATCCTTTAGCGTTTTTTGAAGCTTGTTTATTATGGTTCTGCTACTTTTTTTTAATAGTCCTCGTCTTTTTAACTCATTAAGATGATAATGAACAACTTGAGGATGTTTAACTCCAACTTCTCTACCAATTTCCCTTAATCCCATTTGGGTTATATCTTTTTGGCCAGATAACTCCAGAATTTTAAGCTGAGTTTTATGCATATATTTAATTTTACCTTGACATTTAATAAACTGTCAAGTAAATTGTTAATTAGATTATTAAATTATTTCATCTTGAAAGGCGGTGAGATGTAGATGACTGGACAGCAGATAGTTAATGACTTTGAAAATTACATGTTCGGAAGTAATGCTGATTGGTATGTTGGTATAACCAATGATCCAAAAGATCGGCTTTTTTCTGAACATGGAGTTGATGAACAAAGTGGTAATTGGATTCATGCACCGGCTGACACTAACCAAATAGCTAGAGATGTAGAAAAGTATTTTTTAGACAAAGGATGTGATGGTGGCGGTGGGGGTGGAGACAATTCAAGTACTAAAGTTTATGCCTATAAAAAAACTCAAAGCACTAATCCTTAAATTTCTATTACCTTCATGACTTCATCACCGTAGTGGTTAATAACCTTAATGGCAATTTTCCGTGTTTTTGGTTTAGGGAACGGTCTGGAAGTGGTTGAGTATAATTCTTCCCAAGCATCTTCGTTAATGTTGGCTTTGAGAGCTTTTTTAAGTTTTTCATATGGTTTGTTGGCTCCTAAAAAGTAGGCATGCGTGACAAAAAATGCTTCACCGTTGTAATTAGTGTCAATAAACCAAGCAGCAATGTCTTGCTCTTGGTTGTCTGATCCACTTGATCGAATTTCGCTATTAACAGGATCATAGATATCAATTCCAAGTATTTCTATTGTTACTTCTTTGCCTTTTTTCTTTATTTTTACTTCGGGTTCACCAAATGCTAAAAATAAGTTACCGGAGCCAGTTTTTTTAAGTAGATCTCCCATTGATAAATCGGGATTAATCTTGACTCTAATAATTTTCAAACCATTAATTTGAGATGGTAAAGAAAAAGCAGATCCTTCAAAGGATGTGGCAGCTACTAAAAGTAAGTCAGCAAATTTTTTAGCAACAATGCTCGCATCTCTAATAAAATCATCGTCAATGCTACCAAACTCTGGCCCAATTGCTACTGCAGCTTTTTTTAATCCGGATTTTGTTTGATATTCACCTATTGCTTGAATTTCTGGACCACTGGGAAGAATGTCTAAATTAGCAAATTTTATTCGAGATGCTTTATCTCCTGTTTGAACCCCGGCTTTTAACATATTGGAAATAATAGTTTCGACAAATTTTTCTGAAGACAGCATTTCTTGAGCATCTGAAACTCGATGGGGAGCTAATGATTCAACGGTAAAGGGGCCAGTTACACGAACTACATTTTTAACAATGTTAGGTTGATCATAAAGAACTTCTTTGCTTGGTTCTTCATCATTAGCTAATGATTTCAAGGTGATATGAGGAACAGTTTTATATTCAAATCCGTAGCTTAAATTATTTTCATCTTGAAGTATGTAATAAGGATATTTGGCTGACATTAGTCTTGTTCTAGCCAAAGCCAAGGCAACTCTTGAGGTATCAATCGTAATCCATCGTCTTCCCCATTGTTCAGCTACAAATGCAGATGTTCCACTACCGCACGTTGGATCTAGTACAATATCTCCAGGGTCAGTGGTCATCAAAATACACCGTTGTATTGGAAGTGGATTAGTTTGTACAACATAATGTCTTTCTAAAAAAGAATTAACTGTATCTATCCATGTATCGTCAATTACTTTAACAGGATAATCTTCAAAAAATAGCTTATATCCAAAAGCTTTACCATGTTTAACAAGTCTATTTTTAGCCATTAATTTATTCATACCCTCTAAAGTGGTTTTCCAACTTTTTCCTTTTGCTGGTCTTTTGATTTTTTCACCTTCAAATTTAAAATCATAAATGCAAGTACGTGTACTACCTGAACTTACAAGATCTAATATTCTAAATGGTTTCCCTTTTTTAAATATTTCATTTCCTTCTTTTTGAGGATTAAATCTAGTTATTTCACCATTGTTATTTTCGACTAATCTGTAAAATTCTTTTTCTATTTTTCGTTGTTTATATAATTGACGATATTTAATATTATTTTTATCTTTTGCATACCAGATTATGTAATCATTAAGATTAGCTAAATATTTTGGCCCAAGTGGAATTTTTGTTTGGAAAGAAATTTGATTCATGAAATTTTCTGGGTTAAAGATTTCATCCATTAAATTTCTTACTAGATGGACATTTTCAGAATTTATTTGCATAAAACATGAACCGCTTTCTGTTAGAAGTTCGCGTGCAATGATTAAGCGATCGCGGAGATATGATAGATAGGAGTGTATGCCAAGTTCCCAAGTATCTCGGAATGCCTTAATTTGTTCTGGTTGTCGAATAAAATCATTAATACTAGTGTCTTTAACGTTTCTTTTTCTAGTAGATACTTGCCAGTTTGATCCAAACTTAATTCCATATGGTGGGTCTATATAAATAGTTTGAATTTTGCCCCTCATACCTTCTTTTTCAAGCAAGCTATTCATTGCTAATAGAGAATCTCCCAAAATCATTCGATTTTTCCAATTATCTTCGTGTTTGTAAAATTCAATAGCTTTGTGAATTTGTTCCTGAGCAGTATCTCCAAATAAAATCATTTGAGAGCTATCTTCAGCACCAGATTTTAATCTAGCAATTATTGCTTCAGGGGAAATATTCTCCTGAACGTAAATTGGCACAGTGGCAACATTAAATTCTTTTCCTTGCTCTTGTTTTCCTGCCCAAATTAATTGCGGATTTAAAGATGGATCATATGCATATTTCTTTTTTTTCGGCTGTTTTTGCTTAGCTGATAATTTAATTGATTCTTCTTGAGTGGGAATGTGAATTCTTTTTTGCTGATGCTTGTATGATTTTACTGGGGCGGCTTCTGTTATTTGAGGTGTTTTTTTTCTAGGCATATTATTTGATTAAAGCACGAATTAAATTTTGCGTTTCGTGTATATCCTTTATTTCTATAATATCCCAATTCCCAAATTTTTCTAAATTATTAACTGCTGGAACCCAAAATTCTCTAGTGGTTTTTACTTTCATAATTTTTTTCTTATCTTTTTTACCTGTTACTTCGATAATTAAATTTAGGATAGATTTATCTGGCTTTTTTATTTTTACAATGAAATCTGGAGTGTAGTGAAAAATAACTCCTTCATGTTCATAGGGTATTGTAAAATTTAAACCATGATTTTTAACATAGGCAGTAACTTGTGACATTTCTTCTAACCTTTTAGCAACTCCTTGTTCCCATTTTTGAGTATCAGCGACTACATAATTAATATGGCTTTTTGATGTTTCTCTGACTGACTTAGTAGTAAGGAAATCTACATATTGAGTTGAGCCAATTGCATCAAAAGCGGCCAAAATTGGCAAAATCTTTTTTGATTTTTTCGTTTTAACATTTTTTGCAATTATTCCGTTTTGAATTTTTGTAAGTGCTCCTAAAGCATAGTCTCCACAAGTTAAATATCCAATAACCATTTTATCTTTTAAAATAACATGACTTTTAATATAATTTTTAACAATACGTTGTAGTTGCGGTGTTAGGTAATATTTTTCCATTCCGTCAGTATCAGTGTAATATTTTTTAAGCAAAGCTTTAGTTAATCTCATAATCACTGTGCCTGTTCGAAGCTCTTTAATTTTTTTCATATTTTCCTGAACTTCTTCACCAGTAAATCCTCCTAGTGTTATTTGAGTTGGTTCATTTTCAATAATAATTTTTGATTCTTTTGTAAATTTGGCTGACAATTTAGATTCGTCAATTTCGTAACGATAACCTTCTATGCGCGGAAAAGTAATTTTAAATAGATCTCTTTCAGGAATTGAGTGAACTCTATGAATAGTTTTTGGTGGTTTTGGAGTATATTTTCCCTCAACTTTCAAGAAATTAAAGGGTACACCATAGACTTCGGCATATTCTGGATCCATTTTGTTAGTGTCTTCATCGAAAGTATAATCAATACGGCGAAGAGCTCGGCCGACAACTTGTTCACATAAAAGCTGAGTGGAAAAAGCTCTAACACCTAAAATATGAGTAACAGTGTTAACATCCCACCCTTCAGTGAGCATGGATACTGAAACAACACATTTAATGTTTTCGCCTAATTTTCCTGGCTTGCCAACTGTGTTCATGACTTCTCTTAGTAATTCTTCGTCTGTTGGTTTTTCTCTTCCGGAAAAACGATAGCGATATTCTTGGTGAAAATCTTCAATTTCTGAAGCAAATATTTTTTTAAATTTTGGATTAATTTTTTCTCCACTTTCTAACTGAGTACTATCAATTAACAAAGTGTTTGGTTTGTCTAAAAATTGAACTCCATCTTCGTTTCTAAAAATATCTAGATTGCCTTTTTCTAATTTAATTTTACCGCTTATAGTTTCATGCTCATAGCCTGCAATCCATCGATAAACCATTTCTGAAACAGTTGTATTATTACAAACTAAGATCATTACAGGGGGCATTGCATCTTTTTGCTTTTTTTTCAATTTTTCATAGTCTTCATAATATTTTTCATAATTACCATACAAAGATAAAAGCGCTTCATGTAATTTAGTTGGTAAAGCAAAAGAAGATAGATTATATTTGCCAGTTTTTTTACCCTTTCTTGGCAGATCTTCGCGAACATGTAGCCATAAGTTTCGAAATTCAGGCTCTTCGTCTTTAGAGATGCTATCAGATTCAATAGGTAGTCGTGGGATTTTAACAACTCCGCATTCTAAAGCGTCTAGTAATGAAAAATCAACAACTACCCAAGGGAAAAGCGTTCCCTCTTGATATCCGGAGCCTTTTAAAAAATAAGGAGTGGCTGATAAATCTATAATGCCATTGACTGATATTTTTTTTGATAAAGATTCCAAACCGCTAATCCAAACTCTAGCAGATTTGTTATTTTGATTAGCTTCTTTTCTTTCATCTATTGACATTCTTTCATCGTGTGGTTTCTCTCTATAGCAGTGATGAGCCTCGTCATTAATAACTAGGACTCTTGGTTTGTTTAAAATGCTTTTAAAGACCCTGTTAATCATCGTTTTTGGTGTTTCTTTAATGACTTCATTTTTAATGATTCCAGAAGCCTTAATTACTGAGCCTAACTTGATTCTTGGATTTTGTCTTAATTCAAGTTGATGAAAATTCTGGATTATAATTATTGCTTGTTGTAGTAGATCAAAATCCTGATTTGGAACTAAATACATTTTTTTATAATAGTTGTTTGGGTCGTTGGGCTGTAAAACATTAAGGCGATCTTTAATAGTAATTCCCGGAGTAATAATGACAAATGCGTCTGTAAATCGAGTGTCTTGTGGGTAACGAATTTTATTAAGTGTGTTGTATATAATCATCATGGCCATGACGACTGTTTTTCCTGAGCCAGTAGCCATTTTGAAAGCAAGTCGATAAATTTCAGGGTTTGCTTTTTTGTTAGCTTTTTTTATCTCGTTAATAATCCAGTTTTCGCCAGCTTTTTCAGCCACTTCATTTATATACATAAGTGTTTCTAGTGCCTCTATTTGAGAATAAAATAGTGGTTTACTTCGTGATTGATTAGTCCAAAAAAGAAGTAGATCTTTCGATGTTCGAGTTAAGCCTGGATAGTCCTGATTGCGCCAAGATTTTATTTTTTCCCTAATTTTATTAACAAATTTGTTTTCTTGTTGTAGTTCGTCTCCATAGGCACCTTCAGCAATGTTTAATTCAAGCTGTTTTTGTTTGTTTTTTGCCCTTGGAACTGGAATGTTAAAGGAGCTGGGTCGTCGATATTTTAATATTTTATCAGTTAATCCCTTGTCGTCAGACTTGAAATGTTTAGTCGGTTCTAAAAAGGGAGAGTTAATTATGGGATTTTTCATAAAGTGTTTCTATTTTATCATCAAAGATTTATTTTCTCTGCTACAATAATATATATGAAAACTAAGAAGAGAATATTTTTACCTAAATGGCAGAGGTGGTTTATGGTGCCTTTTTTTATTGGCATGTGGCTGTTTTTAACTTACATGGAGTTTTTTAATCCTAATAATACTGAAGAGCTAGGATTAGTTGGATATATATTTATGAGTGGATTGTTTCTTGGCCTGACTGTAATGATGTGGCTAATGACGAGTGGTAGGCTGCCAGCCTACATTATTGAAGAAACAAAAGAAAAAGAAGAGTAATTATTCCGACCTCTGATATTTCAGCTCATAGCAATTTTGGGATCGCCTAAACCCAGCTTTTTTAGCCTCTGCTTCTGAGCAAAACCACTGGTCGCCGAGATATTTGTCTATAATAGTAGTGTTGTAAGCACTGCAACCGGGAAAGGAGTAGATTCCTTCATCATCTCTGGAGATATTACCCTTAATATTACATTTTGGCTCGTTTAGGTTCTTGGTTTGGGTGCATTTTGAACTAAAGATGCCCAACTGGTTATCTTTGGCATATTTTTCAGCTTCGACTATGACTTCTTTTTCTGAACTAAAGACACTATCGTATTTGACCATGCCGGCTTGAGCCATCTGACTATTAACTAAAACATCATCAACATAAACTAAAGCCACGATTCTACCGAGTTTGTCAGCCACGATTTCCTCCAGCGTCACGGTTTTGCCTTTGAGCAGCTCTTCTAGCTTGTCTTTGGCTTCCTGGCCATTGCATAGATCCAGCTGAGGAGCGTCAACACTAAGTAACCTGATTTTTTGAGACTTATCAACCACAAAAGAGTCGCCATCCTGGATTTCTAATACCTGGTAGCCTTTTGAAGCTTTTGGTTTTGAGAGTTGGAAGAAGTTAAAAACAACGGAGATGGCCAGAAGAATAGGAGTGAGGATAGTAAGAGATTTTTTCACTGATTTAATGATAGCTGAAGAAGTCGGGTTTGTGAAATCCAAGAATTGTTACGGAGAAAAGATTTGAAGAGAATTAGTCTTTTACTGGAAAGATAATATTTAATTTACCTATGACGGTATCTTTCAAAAAAGGATTTGCGTATCTTCTGTCTTGCAATGCTCGTTCACTATTCCTTTTGGGAAATGGAGAGTGATATATATTTCCGTCTTGACTAAAAATTGTCATTAAAGTTGCGCCGATTGCAGTTTTTGGTTGTTCTTGGACCCATTTCATAAAAGTGTTACTTGATTGGTGATCAGAAAAATTAATTCTGAAATATGATTGGTTTATTCTGCCTGCCTTATCTCTATGAAGAATGCCTGCTCCAAGAACAGATGAATTGCCGCTTTTGAATTTTAAAGTTCTAATATAGTAGGTGCCTGTGGGGGATTTTTCTATAGTTGAAGTTGGTGTGTTGGTATTTTTTGCAATTTTTGTTGCAAGTTTATCAAAGGATCTTTCAAAATGACTTTCTTCACCCTGCTCCTTAATTGTTAGATTTCCCTTAATTTTTTTTGAAATCAATACATATTCTTGAAATGAAGAAAAAACTGCTGAGTTGGTTTTTTCTCTTAATTCACTAGCTTTCCCTTGGATTTGTTCTTTGAGTTTTTCACGAGCTTGTTTTTTTTGTTTTTGGATACCTGGCTCATCTTGTTTTTCATTCATGGGAGTATTTTAACACTTTTTAACTACTTTTCTGCAGTTTTGTTCCTGATAAATAAGATATAAAATAGGAAGCAGAGATAGCGGGCTTTGTGAAGTTAAAGAATTACTATGGGAAGAAGTTTTAATTAAAAACTTCTGGATTAATACGGATGAGCTTGTCGTCGTTTGGATTTAAATCCCCTCTTCCATCAGTGTTACTGGTAGTAATGTACAAAAAGCCATCAGGGCCTACAATTACGGCTCTAATTCGACCAAATTCCTCTTTAAAGTGACTGATTAAGGAAATATTATCATTCTTGCCTATTTTTGCTTGATATAAGGTTTGGCCTCTAAGGCCGGCAAAAAAGAGGCTGTGGTTTAAATAAGCCATTCCAGCTGGAGCCCAGGTGTCGTCTGGCCCAGACTGAACCACTGGACTGACCATGTTTTCTTTGGTTTCTGGGCCTTGAATGATCGGCCAGCCATAGTTTTTACCCTTTTCAATTAAATTTAACTCGTCATACCCTGACTTAATGCCTGAACGGCCATGTTCAGTGGCCCAGAGACGGCCTTGATCATCCCAGGCTAGCCCTTGAGAGTTGCGGTGACCATAAGAGTAAACAGGAGAGTTAAAAGGATTATCTTCTGGAATAGAGCCATCGTCTTTTAATCTTAAGATTTTACCGTTTAAAACACTTAGATCCTGAGCCAGATTGTCTTTGCCAGCATCACCAGTGGTGATGTAGAGAAAGCCGTCAGGACCAAAGGCGATTCTACCGCCATCATGATATTTAGCGCCGGGAATGTTTTTAATAATGTTAACTTTATTAGTCAGTTGATTATCTTCAAACCTATATCTATCTACCCGATTGGTTAAGCCCTGATCGGTTCTGGTGGTTAAGTATAGATAGAGCCAGTGGTTGTCTTTAAAGTTTGGATGAAGGGCTAGACCTAAAAGTCCACCTTCGCCAATATGCTCAACTGCCTGGACTTGAATGACTTGATTAGGTTGACTGATTTTTAAAAGTGTGCCTTCTCGTTGAGTGACGAGAATATCATTATTAGGCAGAAAAACGATTTCCCAAGGAATATCTAGATTTTCAGCGATGATTTGAATGTTGTCTTCAGTTGATTCAACTCCTGACTGAATGGCGGTTTTAGTTGGAGTAAAGGCTTGTTTTAAAAGCTTATCTTTAAAAAGATAACCGACCGTGAAAAGAAGAAGCAAGATGATTAAGGCTTTTTTCATTAAAGGGTCCTTGGCTTAAGGTAAATTATTACACGAAGCAGTGTTGCCCATGCAGCCCTGCATGCAGAAGTCATAACCTTGGGGTTCGTTACTGCAAAGTCCCCGACACATACTGTCAAAATAGGCCAGACAGCTGGCTTTGGTTTGTTGGACAGGTAGTTGCTTAGCTTCATCTATGACTTCTTCAGCAGTGGTGGGTAGGTTTTCCTGAGGGGCCTGGACTTGTGGCTGGGGTGAAGGCGGAGGAGATTCTGTTTCAGCTTTTTTAAGTTCTTCCTTTTGTTTGTCGGCTTCTTCCTGAAAAGCCTGATTAATTCTATTCATCAAACTTTTAGTGTCTCCAGTAGCATCTTTGGTTAAGGATTTGAATAAGTCAGCGTATTTGGGGTATTTGTCGATAATCTGTTTGATGGCATCAGTATAGTTGCCTGATTCCCTAGCTTTTTTCATCAGGTCATGAATTTCGTCAATCTGATCAGAAAACAGCCAGGTCTGGCTCCAGTATTTTTTCTGAACAGATAAAGGCAGCTGGCTAAATTTATCGCTCTCTCCTCTTAAGTATTTTTTAAACTCTTCTTTGGCAGCAGTGTTAACAAAATAGTCCCACTGAGTTTTGGTAATGGCGGCCTTGATCCGGCTGGCCTGGCCGTCTCTAAGGGCTTGGTAAAAAGCTTTGTCTTCTTCAGATAATTTGCCAAACTTAATGTTGTTGCCAAAGATACGGCCGGAAACAATATTGCCAGTGGCAGTCCAAACACCTTTGGCGATGTTAAAAGTAGAGGTAATGACTTCACCACCTTTTTTACTAACTTCATAGCCTTGTTCAATGGCTTTTTGGATTGTCCAAGCTCCAGGGGCTTTGCCTTGGGCTTCGTCAGGCACTTCGAGGCTGGATAAGATAAAGCCAACTCCCTGGTTTTTGATTTCATTTTTAGTAATGTTGACAACAGTTAAGTTTTTGTTGAGTTGAACTTCTCTAAGTAGATTTTCGTACTGGAGCTTCATGATTTTAAGAGTGGCTTCTTTTTCCATGGCTTGTTTAGCTTCTTCTTCTGTAGGAGCATCATAAGCTTCACTGCCAGCCTTACTAATGTTGTCGTTGATGTTACTGATTAAACCTCTAATTTCTTTTTCAGACTCGCGGGCAATGGTCCCGGTAACAGCCATGCTGCCCATGGCAGTTAAACCGGAAATTGCCCGACCGCCAAGAGCATAGATTTTACCGGCAAAGAGGATCAGGGTGATAGTGGTGACTGGTTCGACGGCTCTGGCGGTTTGGAAGAGTCCGGCGGTTAAGGTCAGAAAGAGGGAGAGACAGATAATGGCTTTTTTAATAAGATTGGCTGGTTTTATCTTAGTTTTCATTTTAATTTTCATCTTTAAGTCTAAATTCTTCAGGGACAAAGACGGGTAGGGTTTCAACATAGGTAAGCTTATCGTCTTTAGTAGCGACTTTAACCTGATCAAAATAGTCATAGATTTTGGCATTTTCAATTAAGCTGGAGTTGATATCGGCCTGAGTAGTGAAGTCTCCGAGAATTTTATTAACATCTTTTAAGGTCATGTCAGCTGAGAATTGAGTCGGTCTGAAGTCAGGAAACTGGAGTTCCTGTTCAAGTTCGTCAATGATTTGATCTTCAACAAACTGGCCATTGTAAAAGATAAAAACCCTGCTCATGTCATAGTAGGTCCAGAGTTCATAGCGGTTTTCAGCCTCAAGAGTGAGCATGAATGTATTAGGATAACCAAAAGAGTTGATTAGTTCGGTTTGGTCTTCAGAGGGTTTGATGGAATCAAATCTTTTGATGGGAGAAGATCTGAGGAGAAAGTAGCCAGCGATAACAGGAATGAGGAGAAGAGGAAGAATTTTTTTTAAAAACGCAGGTGATTTTTTTAAAGCAGGCATAAAAACGCTAAAGCTCTAGTTTGTTAACCCACGAGGGAACCTTTTCATTTTTAACCTTATCATATTTAGGCCAGTAAGGTTTAATGTCAATAATCGGAGTGTTATCTAAAATATCCAAACCTTTGACGGTAAGGGTATTTTTGTGGCGGGAAATAAGCTTGACGGTGGTGATGGCAATCGGGTTTGGCCTTTGAGGGCAACGGCAAGAGAAGATACCGACTACGGGTACATCCGGATTGCCCTGAGGCCGATGAGTAATGACTTTATCCTTAACTTTATCCATCCAATAAACAATGATGACATGGGAATAGTCCTCAATTCCGATTAAGGCATCGGTATATTTTTTATTAAGAACGATTTTAGAAATTTCCTGGTCAAAGCCGCCAAATCTAAGTTTTTTAACTTTGTTTTTGACTGTTCCAATTGGAGTGAGGTTGATTTTTTTCATTTAGACTTAGGCTCAAAGATTCTTTTAATGAAGCGGTAGAGAAAGTAAGCAGCCAGGACAGCAAAGAGAAAGTTTAAGCCAGGAATTTTGTCGGTGAGTCGAGTAATGTTAAGAGCAGTGGTTTGAATGGTTTTGGTAATAGGAGAATCACCAGTAGGCATGGCTAACATGCCGGCTGAGTTTAAGATTAAGGTTAAGCCGCCGGCAATGGCAAAGATAAGGGCGGCAATCAGGTTAGAAACAAAGATAGGGTACTTTTTATCTTTAATAGTGAAAACAGTCAGTTGTTTTTTAAAGATGGGTTTTTCCATCAAGTTTCTTTGATCAATAAACAGTGAGGCTAGATAGAGTGGAGCCACCATACCAAGAACATAGGAAAAGCCGACACCTAAGGATTGTAAGACGGTTGGACTAAGACTGGATAAGGTAATGACGCCGATTAAGACCGGAGCGCAGCAGGAAGAA
>SDBT01008057.1_pt1 | contig 17268 bp, 32 predicted proteins | sample 2277101 | NCBI WGS metagenome assembly SDBT01 (sample SAMN10404973, study PRJNA504765) | marine sediment metagenome | isolation source: marine sediment core GS10_PC15, 103 cmbsf | place: Arctic Ocean: Southern Knipovich Ridge | collected 2010
GAACGCAAGATGCTTTATTATATTAGAACAATTAGCAAAACTAAGACTTATTGATTATGATAAATATTTTAAAATAAGTAGAGATTTAGAGGATATAGTATATCCAACGACGTCAAAGACTTCGCACACGAATAAGGATGAAAAGGTAAAAAACAACAAGGAGATTATGGATTGAATGGTAAAAAAACTAAATATACAACGTAAGAAGTTAGGGATTGAAAGGTCACGACTTCTTAGATAGTAAATAGGAACAATAGTGTTTAAAAACAAAAGATACAATGAATTTCTGCCTTGGAGGTCTAAGGCTACACGCAACTTCATAATAAAATACAATGATGATAATTAGTAGCAATGATTAGACTTGGGTAATCTATGAGTGAATATTAAAATCATAGTGAAACTTAATGAAGGTGCTATATTGGTTGCTAGGTTCTATGCGAATTCGGATTATGCGAACTTGAATTGTAACAGGAATTCGTCTAACTCTAATAGCAACCTCGGAATAACCTAAGGACCTTAAGGCATTATAATGAAGACATACAATAAACTATATGAAAAACTATACTCTATAGATAATTTAATATCCGCATTTAAGAAAGCTAGAAAAGGAAAATCTAAGAAGGCTTATGTGATTAACTTTGAGTCTAATTTAGAAAGAAATATAGCAATGCTACAAAAAGATTTAAGATTAAAAAAGTACAATCCAAACAAACTAAAGAAATTTATAATTAGGGATCCAAAGACAAGAACGATTCACTCTTCGATATTTAGGGATAGAATAGTTCATCATGCAATAATCAATCTGATTCAACCAATCTATGAAAAGATATTTATCTATGATTCCTTTGCCAGTAGAAAATCAAAAGGAACACATGCAGCAGTTGAGAGATTTGAGTCTTTTGTAAGAAAGACATCATCGAATGGAAGAAAAATAAATAACCCGTTTAACAATAATTCAATACAGGGCTATGTTTTAAAAGCAGATATAAAACACTACTTCCCTACAATAGATCATGATGTTTTAATAAATATCTTAAGAAAGAAAATCAACGATGAAGACCTAATAGGATTAATTAAAACAGTCTTATATAATTTTGAAACAACTAAAAAAGGAAAAGGACTCCCCTTGGGAAATTATACATCACAATTCTTCGCAAATGTCTATCTTAATCATTTAGATTATTTCGTAAAACATAAACTAAAAGCGAAATATTATATTCGATATGTAGACGACTTCGTGATTCTACATAAAGATAAAAAAGTCTTATTTGAGTATCTTGATAAAATAACTAAGTATTTAAGATTTTTAAAACTAGAATTACATCCAGATAAATCTGAAATACATGCTTTAAGAAATGGGATAACCTTTTTGGGTTACAGAATATTTTATCATTATAAGTTATTAAGAAAGAGAAATATAAAATATTTCATGAGAAAACTTGACGAAAGAGTTATCCTTTATCGTCGTGGAGAAATAGGAAATAAGGATATGAGGGGATTCTTAGATGGTTGGAAAGGCTATTCTAGTTTTGCAAATACTTATAATTTTAACAAGAAAATCTACAAAGTTGTCCCTAAAGAATGAAGAGAAAGACTTAAATACTTATTATAATACTTATTATTATGAAATCAACCCAAAAGAAAATTGATGAAGCTGAAGATAAGCTAAAGCAATTAAGAGAACAACTTAAGAAAGAATCTGAAAAGAATGATTGGATTAAGATCCCCGAATTAAAGATCGAAGTTCAAACAAAAATTCATCACAAAAGTAAGACTTATGCAGAATGTGAAAAAGATTTAAGCGAAGGAGAATCAATTCCAACTTACGAACAAATTCAATGGCTTAGAAATTCTAAATATAAGGATCAATTAAATCTAGACGATTCTTATGAGTTCGTGCAAAATCCAGATGACATCAGTAAAGAAAACGGTTACGTGGCTAGGTTCTGTGCGGGTTCGGATTGTGCGTACTTGTATTGTGGCAGGGATTCGTCTTACTCTGATGGCGACCTCGGGGTACGTTTCGTTCGGAGAACGAAGGGTGGTAAAAAATAATGGTATTCGCGAAATGCACGAATCCTAAATGTTTGTATAATTGGAAGAGTAATAGTCTGATGTTGAGGGTTAGTTGTCCAAGCTGCGGCAACAAAGTAGAATTAAGAACTGAAAAGGAAAACGATGGTAAAAAATAAAATGAAGAAAATAAGTGAGAACATCATAGAGTTCGATGGAGAAAGATATGTAAAAGAAGATTCAAAAGAGTGGTTAGACATTCCGGAGCTAAAGATCTCTGTAGAGATAGAAGTACATGACAAGGATAGGTCCTGGGACGATTTGGGACTATCCGAAAGAGAAGATGAGTTATTAACTTCAGAAGAGGTTATTTGGTTAGCAAATTCTAAATATGCTAAACAATTGAAGATGGATGGAAGCTCTTCTAAGGATGATTTTTTCTTTAAGCAGCCATTCGATTTATCTAGAAAGAACGGTTACGTTGCTAGGTTCTGTGCGGGTTCGGATGGTGCGTACTTGGGTTGTTACTGGGGTTCGTCTGACTCTGGTAGCGACTTCGGGGTACGTTTCGTTCGGAGAACGAAGGGTGGTAAGAAAACTTCTAAGACTTCTAAAACATTGTCCTCACCTAAGACACAAGATTGCTTTCATGATAGGATGGGAATCTGGTCTAAGGATTAGTGAGATTGTTAATCTAAAGAAAGCAGACATTGATATTGAGAAGAAACAAATCAGAGTAAACATGGGAAAGAATTCTAAGGATCGTATTGTTACACTTCCAAGAAGTTGGCAACCACATCACATAAATTATATTCCCCTGCCATGCAAACAAAGAGCATTACAAAAAGCCCTAGTTGCTGCAGCCGAGAGATCAGGATTAAAAGCCAGGAAGCCGACAGTTCATTTTCATTCTTTGAGGCATGGATTCGCAACTCACTGTATTCGGTGCAGGGTAGATATTAATCATGTTCAAAAGTTGATGGGCCACGAAGATGTGCAAACCACATCGGTATATATTAATTTAGCACCACAGGAGGCAATAGATGATTACACTAAGAAATTCAACTGATTTGTTGTCCCTATCAAATGAGGAGAAACCTTTAAGTAGTATACTTTGTTGTATACATTAAGATAAAATGGAAAAAGAAAAAATACCAACACTAAAACCCTACAAAGGTTGTAAGCATAAGTTAAGCTTACCTCTTTATGCTCGTGGTGAAAAGAGTTGGATCAGCACACAGAAGATCTCTGGTAAGATGACTTATGTTTGTATTAAATGTGGTGCCTTTCTTGATAAGGGATTTAAAGAAAGAGAAAATGAAGGAGGTAATCAATAAATCATACTTAAGGCAAAGGAAGTTCCTACAAACACACTTAATGTAAAACACTTCCCGCCTTTCATACTCAAGGCAAAGAGAGTTCCTATAAACTGCCGGTTCGCCGGCTCCTGAAAATTTACTCTCCGCCTTTCATAATAAAAATGGAATCAACAATAAGACTATTCAAAGCGTTACCAATAAGTAACAAGAGAAAGAAAAAGCCGACAAAGGCAATCCTAGAGAAAACAATACCACTAGGATTCACATTCTCTCCAGAGGTAATTTCTAATTATGATATTAACGATCAGTTAATCAATACTATATCGGAAGAAATAGGATTGACAAAAGAGGAAATGAACAATTCATTCCATAAGTCCTGGAAGAAGATTAAGGAAGCAAGTATGGAGCAGCTTGTGTTTGAACAAATAGTTCACTACATAACAACTTACGGATTTGAAGAGTTTGGAATTTATAATGATGAGACAGTTTATATTCCTGTGGAGAAATTAGAAATCCCAGAATTACAAGAAGGAAAAATAAAATTAACCGTAATTAAGGGTTACACTAATGATGAATTAAAGGAAAAGTTATTGAAGTTTCTTCAGTCTGGAATCGCATTAAAAGATGAGACAATAGAAGATGTAATCGAAGTTGCTCAATTTGTGGGAATCTCTGGAAAGGAGATTGAATCCATAAATAACAGAGAAGTTAAAGTAAGACTTTACGACGAACTTAATAAGATACCCGAGAACCCATCAGAATTCTTAAGATACCTTATCTTTAAGACTACAGATACAAGTCTATTAATTAAGAGTAATTCCTTAATCGAACAAATAAAAGAAAAAGCAAAAGGCCCTAGCACAACCTTATTAAGAAAATACAAAAACACTTATGGACTAGAAAGATTATCCCAAATATTCTACAGATTCAAACCATTATTCTTAGCATTTAAAGAACATAGATTGAACAGGAAGATTATCAACAAGATTCGTAAGTTGGCCAAGAAGAACCATAAGCCAATGAAGGAAGATTATCTAAATACAATTACTCGGAGATTAAGCGGATCTGCATTTAAGAAAGGAGTTTTAGATAAGAAGAAGTTGGTTAATGAACTTAGCAAGGCGAATGTATTTAGAAAGATTAGATTGGCGTATGCTCTTAATTTTAGAACAAAGGATTCAGACTCAATCGTTTATAGGATTAGAAATGGGAAAGCATTCCCAACAGACTTCCATTTTACAAACAAGAAAGGAGCAAAGGAAACACTCGCAGTAGTATTAGATTCAATCGTCTCAGACATAAAAAAGAATGTAAAAGGAAAGAAGATTTACATTCCAGAGAATATGCATTATACATTGCCTGCAACTGAAAAGATGTTTACTGGGGACTTACCATCTGGAAGTTATGTATCAATGAAGGAGAATTTGATTTGCGGAGTTCACTGGGGGCAAGAGTCTGGGAGTAGAGTAGATTTAGACTTATCTGTAATAAGTATACAAGGTAAGATTGGATGGGATTCATCTTATCGTTCAGAAGGAAGAGATGTTTTATTCTCTGGAGATATGACTAGTGCTCCAAAACCAAACGGGGCAACAGAATTATACTACTTCAAGAAGCAACCAAAGAATCCATACTTAATGATGGTTAATTATTACAACTTTAGTGAAGGAGATAGTTGTGACTTTAAGATTTTAGCTGCAAGTGAAGATGCAAAGGGATGGAAACAGAACTATATGGTAAATCCAAATAATATTGTATGTTTAGCGAAGACTAATATTGATAAGAAGCAAAAGATATTGGGATTAGTTGTGCCTCAGACAAATGGAATAAGATTCTATTTCGCTGAAGCTTATATGGGGGCAGGAAACAGTTCAAGTTGTTCAGATAAAACTACACAGACTAGAGACTACCTTTATAACTTCTATACTAACTCAATCGAATTGAAGGATGTTCTTGAGAAGGCTGGAGCAAAATTCGTTAAAGACGTAGAGAAAGCAGATATTGACTTATCTCCTGAAACATTGCAGAAAGATTCAATAATAAATTTACTAAAGTGCGACGCAGTATGTGAAAAGAACGTCGGAGGTAAAGAATAATGGGATTACAATTGATGGCAATGAGAAAACCCCTATGTGAGAAATGTATTAGTATGAAAGATTTACCTGAACATTATTTAGGAAGACCTGGAGAAGAATGTGTTATGTGTTGTTCTAGAATCTATCCAGATCTAAAAGCAATGGAAGAAAAACAAAGAAAACAGTTCGCAGTTTATACCGAAGGAGAAGGAAAATGAAAATATACAAAATAAGTCAAAGCGAGAACGAGGGATATGATACTTATAGTGATGCTATCGTTGTTGCTAATTCAGAAGAAGAAGCTAAATGTCAATGTGTTTGTGGCTATCACAAGTATCATGATGGAGAACTATTCTTTCAATATTCAGATGGTAGAGAAGAACCAGAAGAATCTTGTAGCGGCTGGACAGAACCTAAAAATGTATCAGTTGAATATATCGGAGAAGCTAAAGAAGAAATTAAAGAGGGCGTAGTTTGTGCTTCGTTTCATGCAGGATGATATTCGCAAACGAAAAGGAAGGTGAACAATGAAATTGGAATTGTCTATAACGGAATTGAAAGATATAACTAAAGCGTTAAGGGAAGATTTATCTAAAAAGAATAAGGACGCATCAAGCGTAAATATGTGTTTAAATCAAAAATTTGAAACAGAAAGAGTGAGCCTGATTGATAGATTTAATAAAGTTTTAGTAAAAGAAGAATTGGAATACTGTGAAAAGAATTTGGCAAAAGTTACCTTTAAAGATTTATATGATATAACTTGGCAACATTCAAGGGAAGGAAAGATGGGAACAGTGAGATTCCCGAAAAGAATAAGAGACTTGTATAGAAAACTATTTTTTGATGTTCAATCAAGTGAACAAGAAGTAAAAAGTAAATTGATTAGCATAATGAATAAGAGATGTTTGAGATATTCAGATGTTATAATTTGTACTCACGACGTACTACAAAAAGGAGACGAACATGAAGATTAAAAATGCAATTATAGAGAGTGTAAGTCTAGGGTTTGAAGGACATGGAATATTATCAAGTAATATAACTTTAGACTATGGCGGATCTGGTCAAGGATTCGGTGGGTATGCTTTCGGCGGAGAATATACTGATTACTGGGTTAGAGGAGTTTTGGAAGCATTAGAAGTAGAAGAGTGGTCAAAATTAAAAGGAACATCTATCAGAGTAAAGATTGATGGGGATGGAGAATTTGATGGAAGAATAATCGCAATCGGTCATATAATTAAAGACAAGTGGTTTTATGCTAAAAAAGAAGACGTACTTGTATCAGGAGATGAACATGGAGATTAAAAAAGTAATTAGGAAGGTAGATTATACCAAAAAACAGATTCTAAGAATTATGAAAGCATCAAGTATGTCTAAAAGAGATTATTTTGCTTACGGAAATATGATCGATGATTGTTTTAAGGAGCTGAGAGTTAGACTTCGTAAGCACGACGTCAAAGGAGGCTTGAACGAATAATGGCAAAACAAATGATCTCAACTTGTGATGGATGTGGAAAGTGTGGAGACTATAATCCAAACTATAAAAGACCAAATGATTGGATAGGATGTATATTTTATTGCAACAAGAAGGCCAAGGAGTTCCTAGATTTTTGTTCTAAAGAATGTCTTAAGAAATATATAGATTCTAATAGAATGGGAAACGATATAGGTCATGAAATAAAAGACGCCTCTTTGGGAGAACACGATGAGTAAAATATTATATAATTGTATCGGCCTTTCTTTTTCGATAACATTGTTTTCGGTGAACTTCTTATATTTTTTAGTTACTAAAACAGAGATTAGATATATGAGCTTATTTGCATCAATTATAGCTGCCGGATTAATCTGGTGGGATCTACATGATATAGATAAATTATGCGTACTTTCGGACCAGGGCGAAGGAGGATCAGAATAATGGGAATGGGAATGATTAATGAAGTCGCAAAAGGAATTATGGATGATTTTGTAGATGCTGCTAAAAGAGAGATAAAAGCAATCGAAGAAGTTAAGATGTGGGCAGTAGCAGGATTATCATTAAGTAGACCAATAAGTCCTAATGATATTAAATTGGCTGTAGAAAATGGATTTGAAGCAGGAAAGAAGTTCGCACACTCGGAGGACAGGGAATAATATGGAAGATTATGATTTATCAGATACAATCTATAATATGGTTATTAGGTTTCATAAAATAAATGAAAAGGAGTTAAGCACTGAAGATTTAAATTTTTTATTTGGACAATGTGAAGATATGAATAATGAAGTATTTGATTTTATAAGAGATTGCAATGAAAATTTGGAAGAGTGGAAGAAGGATCAAGAACACGACGCCCTCCAGGAGAAAGCAGAATGATAGATAAGGAAGTCTGGAAGCAAAATATAGAAAGACTTGAAGAAATTAGGAGAAAGGTTACAAAAATGTATATCGACATGGGAAACCCAACATTCACTAATGCAGATTGGGAGTTAAGTAAGGATATTAAATACCTAAAAAAAGAATACGCACTGTGCACCTTAAGCGAACAGGAGAATAAAGATGGGGATTAGTAAAACAGAAGAACAAAAGCAATGGGATGATGATTTTCTAGATGAAATTATAAAGATATGCAGAAAAGAGTATTGTCCAAGCTACGCTGCCAAAATAATAAATAAGGTATTGTTTACAATTACTGGAGACGACCAATAATGGAAGAAAAAACATTTGAAGAAAAGAAACAAGAAGTACTAGCACCTATTTTTATTACAAAAGAGGAAGCATTGAAAGCTAGAGAAGAACACATAAGCCATAAAGAAAAAGAGTTTAAACATATCGAGATAATTCTAAAACAACTAAAAGAGAAAACTGATAGTTCAGATATTATAATAAGTGATTTATTTAGAGAATATGAATCAAAAAATCCATGTAGTATGGAAACTAAAAATTATAATACTGGGCTTTGGGAATATGTCTCATCTGAATCATTAAAAAGATTTTCAAGTGCTTATGAGAATTACAGAAAGATCGAAGAAAAGAAGACAAAAGCAATCAAGAGATATAGGGATAAAGTTAACGAATATCAAGGTAAGCTAGATACGGAGTTGTCTAAAATACAAACTAACGACGACTTTTGCGTGAACCCCGTCGAAGGAGATGAAAATGGCTGATTTTACTCAAGCAATACAATGGTTAAAGGAAGGAAAGCTAATTAGAAGAAAAGGTGATGGATGGTTTATTGGTGGAAATAAATTTGCAAATTTCTATACAATAGAAACACAAAACAAATGTTCAACACAGAATTTTTCATTTGCAGACTTTGAGTCTACAGACTGGGAAATTTACATAAGAACAGAAAACTTAATTGATAAGATATTTACAATCAATTGTAGTCCAGAAAATATAAAGATTGGCTCTCAATGGTTTCAACCAGAGGATGTAAAAAAGCATTTAATAAGTTTCTACGGTGATGTTAGAAAAGAATGTGAAGCAGATGCACTTGGAGCTGGATTGGGATATTTGGGAGTATTAAGACTAATGAAAAAGCATTTTGGTGACGCACTTGTATTGTTAGACGAAACTGGAGATAAAGATGGTTCAAGATAAGGAGATAAAGAAAGCTTACGCTAGGGGTTATCATAAAGGATGTAAGATTAATGCAGCAGGAACCGCACTCAAACAACTCATAAATAAACATGATAGAATAAGAAGGGAATTTAATAAAGAAGTAAAATTGGCAGTAGATAAGGCAATTAAAGAAAATGATAGAAGTTGGAGAGAAACTCTTGACATTCTAAATGACGACAGAACTATGGAAGGAATAAAAAAGTCACTCCAACAAATAAAAGAAGGTAGAACCATTCCATTATCAGAATTAGACGTGAATGTTGGGGTGAGCGAACAATGATACCTATATACTGGATTAGAGTATCGATATTTGCACTAGCTATAATTTCAATAATTATAGGAATGATAATTTGGATAATAAAAGAGGAAAGGAAGAATGACAATACAAAATAAAATAAATCAATTACTGCTAAAAACTACTGGAATGTTATTAACAAAACCTTATCCAAAACATGCTATAAAATTTGCAAAAGAATATTTTAAAGATAAGAACGAACCAATAATCCAAATGTCTGGTTCTCAATGTTTAATAGTAAAAACAGGGGAACCAGGACCATAAGATGATAAAGAGAATTTACGAAAATATCAAGAGTTATTTCACTAGAAGTGAGGTTAATGAATCTTCAACAGAGAATTTGCTAATAGAAGATTCATTCGATGAATCATATTTAGGTGTCGGGGCGATGATGGTTCCACCAGGACAGTTAGAAAAGGAGATTGAGGATGAAACACGAGATCTGTGACTTTTGTAAGGTGGAGCCAGGAGATTTTGAAATGTCTAGTGGGCCTCTGATTTGCAGTAAATGCTTTAGTCGGATTGCAAAAAACCCAATTATTGTAAGAAATTAAGTTAACTTAAAAATAGAAACAAATTTAAACTATCCCCATCTATACTATTAGGGGAAACTATGAATTTTAAAAAAAATAGGTGGGCACTCTTAGTAGTTTTAATATTAACAATTTCTTTATCTTCAATTGTGTCGTCGGAAACTTGTGAATCTTCAGGATTTATGGGAAAGTTTGAACCTGGTTCAAATGTAACATTAACTCAGGCGTGTCCTACTTGCACATTCATAAACATAACAGTTACAGATCCGAATTCAGAAGTGGTTTTTTCTAATATCCCTATGACTGTTTCTAATGGGATATTTTCTTTTGGGCCAAATTCTACAATCTCTTCAGTAAATGGAACTTATTTTGTCCAAGGCGTTAGCGACCTCAACCAACCATTCAAGGCTTGTTATGTTATCACGAGGATAACTACAGAGATTGATACTCCTGAATCTATAATTTATGTCGTTTTAACAATAGCAGTTTTTCTAATGTTTTTATTTTGTGTATGGGGGGCTATTGGTTTACCCTCAAGAAATAGAAGAAATGAATTAAATAGAGTTATTAGCATTGAGATTTGGAAATATCCTAAAATTGGTTTGATGTTTTTATCCTATGCTTTTTTTACATGGTTTATAAATATTCTTCTAACACTATCTAGTAATCTTGTATCCTTACCACACTATCAAGGTTTCTTCACAATGATAATGAATTTCTTGATGGCGGGGTTATATGCCTTCTTTGTTGCCATGATTGTAATATTCTTCATACTTGGGGCAAAAGATTTACAGCTCGTAAAATATTTAACTAGGGGTATCCAGCCACGATGAAACCTAAGAGCCAATTAATTAGGGTAAAGGATAGTTTTGCCGAAGAGATTGAAGAAATAAGAAACTCAAGAAAAGAAAAAGACATTACAAAATTATCATACACTAAAATAACCTCATTAATAATGCGTCATAAGAATTGGCCTAAAATAAAATTAGACATAGTAAATTATCAGGGGAATGAGGATGAATAAAAAAGGACAAACAACTATCCCATTATTTACATTGATAGTTGTGGCTTTAGTTTTTATTATTATTCTAGGTGCCTTTCTGTATTTCTTTGGAATTGTAACTGATTCCCTATCTGGCGATTTAATTGCGGGACAAGTAAACGTAAGCAATGCTAGTGCGAATACTGTTGGACAAATAAATGATGCTTTCCTTAGCTCTGCAGACCTAATAGGAATCTTCTTCTTGTTTGGGGTGGTTTTTGCAATAGTAATAAACGGATTCTTGACTAGAAATTCTACTGTTAAACTAATGTTTATGATAGATTTCTTATTGATTATATTTGCATATATCCTAGCAGTTTATATTTCAAATTCTTATGAGTCTATCTTGCCCCTCCTACCTTTTAAGAATTTGATTGCTTCAAACTTGGGAAAAACTTCAAGGTTTGTACTTCTTCTTCCCATAATAACTATAGTTACCGGGTTCATAACGATGATATTAACTTATGCAGGAATACCTAGGGCAAGTGAGGAGGCACAAGTTCCCGGATTTTAAAATGAAGAAAATATTTATATTTTTGTTGCTAGGATTATTTATGGTTAGCATGGTTAGTGCCTGGTCATTTGATAATGTAAGGGATCAAATGTCAACAACATTCGATGGAAAAAGTATAGTTGGAAATAAATTATTAGAGAAATATAAACCAATAAAGATTTCAAATGCATTTGATTTGCCATTCATAGGAGACACAATATTTGAGGGTTATCTTTCTCAACATACAGATACTTGCGAAAACAATTGCTCTTCAACTATTGAGATTAACCTACATGAGAAAAGACCGTTAGTAGACGATATTGATTTCTACACAATAAAAGAAGATGGTTCAAGAATAGAAGAAGAGATTATAAGTTATCAGTTTTATATAGGGGCTGGTGAGGGGGATGTTACTGTCGAGGATTATGAACTACAATGTAACCAGTTAGTTTTTTCAAACGGAACTAAATATGACTCATGTTCAGATATTAAGATTGGTTCCCATACAGAAAAAGAAATTATCTGGATACCCTACGAATTAGGAACTTCAATGCCTAAGGGAATATATACGATTAAATTAGAGGGAGAAAAAGAATCCTCTAAGACTGTGGATTGGGTAATAAAAACTGGAGGGGAGACGTTAAATGAGTGGGCTATATGGGGATTTAGTCCAGATTTAATTTCATATTATACATTAGATGAATCTAGTGGACCAGTAATTGATAGTACAGGAACTTCTAATGGAGTTAATCATGGGGCAACACCAGGAGTACCAGGAATTATAGATACTGCTTATAATTTTTCACTTACAGATTTAAGAGATAATATAACTGTTAGTTCTTTTACTAATGTATCTGAATTTGATTCTAATTTTAGTATTAATTTTTGGACAGAACTTGCAAGTTTAGACCATGTAGATGCACAACAATTTATATCGATTGGGAAGGCGGGGGATCCAAATCCAGACTACTTTATAAGAATAGATGGGACGGATGGTTTAGATGTTAGTTTTGGAACTATTCACCAAAATGTTATTGATTTTGAAATAGGGGTACAATATATGGTCACTTTAGTTCATAATTCTACCAATGATACAATCTATGTTAATGGGAGTTTAGTTGGAGTTTTTCCAGCTTCAACAATGGATGCAGACATTGATGTTTTATATATTGGTAATCATCCAGTTAATAATTTTAGTGTTGATGGGATTATGGATGAAATAGCATTTTATAAAAAGGCTTTAAATTCCACAGAAGTAAGCAATCTATATGATGGAGGTTCTGGTTCTCCAGTTATAGAAGGAATTGTCACTTTAAATTCTCCTGCTGATGACTCTGGTTCTTCAATAAATTTAAACCAATTTAACGCAACAGCGACAATTACTGGGGGTTCTACTCTAGTAAATATGTCTTTATGGACAAATGAAACTGGAGACTGGACCCAACACAATATAACTACCGGATTAAGTGGGACCACATCTACACAATTATGGAATAGAACTTTTCCAGATGGACTAACAATCTGGAATGTACAGGCCTGTGATAGCGACGGGGCTTGTGGATTTTCAAATTCAAATAGAACCTTTGTTGTTGATGCTATTAGTCCAATCATAACTGTAGTTGCCCCAAATGAAACAATAGGTTTTGGTGAAGTGGGGGGAAATGAGACTCTTAATGTGACATTTACTGATAGTAGTTTAGACGAATGTTGGTATGATTATAATGGGACTAACATTACTATTGAAGGATGTGTGTCTGGAATAAGTAATTCTACAAACTTTACATTGGAGGATAATAATTTCAACATGACTATTTACTCGAACGACACTTCGGGAAATTTAAATTCTACATTTATTAGTTGGAGTTATATTTTATTTAAAAATTCAGAAACTTTTAATTCTAATACTACTGAGGGTTCTACGGAAACTTTCTCAATAAATATCACTGTTGGACAAACTCCGCTATCTGCCAATTTTATATACAATGGAACAATAACATCTGCAGACATAGACACGAGTAATTTCCCAATAGTTATATTGTCCGAAACAATTACAATCCCGAATGTTGATACATCGACTATTTTTACATTCTTTTGGAATCTAGTCTCTGATTCAAATAATGTTAACTCTACTACAAGCAATCAAACGGTTAATAATTTAGCATTAGATAATTGTTCTTCATTTGGAAACGTATTATTTAACTATACTATTGTTGATGAAGCATCACAAACCCAATTGAATGGGACTACACAAAATGTAACATTAGAAGTTGATATTTCCATTTTTAGTTTTGATAGATCATTATCTATTTTGAACTTTTCTACCCAATTTAATCAAACAAATCCTAATGCAATATGTTCCTCAACAGATTTATTCAATGAAACAACTTATGTTTTAGATTCAATTGCTAAATATTCTTCAGACACTAGGGAGATAGAATATTACAATATCCGTAATGCAACAATAGATAATTCTAGTTCTGTCCAGAATATAACTTTGTTTGATATTTTAAGTAGTGAATCTACAGACTTCCAAATAACTTTTAAGAATTCGGATTTTATTGTTGTTGAGGGGGCCCTTATACAAGTAAACCGGCAATATGTTTCTGAGGGAATCTTTAAGACAGTAGAATTGCCAATCACAGATTCAAATGGGCAGACAGTTGTACATTTAGTTAGAAATGATATTGTTTACAATTATATTGTAAGTAAGGATGGAGTAATTATTGGAACATTCAATAATCTTGTCGCCTTTTGTGAAGACCAGACTATTGGGCAGTGTTTTATCTCCTTAAATGCGTTACAAGGGACCACAAGCACTTTTAATCCTGATGACGACATTGGATTAAGTTCTTCATTTACCTTTAATGAAACAACAAGGGATTTAGTTTTTACTTTCTCTACAAATGATGGGACTGTTAAGACTGTATTGCTAAACGGGACCAAGATGGACCAGATAGGAAATACTTCTATTTGTTCTAGTTCTGTAACTTCTTCTTCCGGAACTCTTACTTGTAATATTGCAGCCTCGATTGGAAATGAGACCATAATTGCGACTGTGTTTGTTAATGGACAGCTAAAAATAACAAAATTCTTTAAGGCTGATCAGGATCTAGACTTGGGGGATGGGGGATATTTCTTATTATTATTTCTAGTAGTTTCTATGGGTTTGATGTTTAGTGAATCAAAGTCTATGATGATTGTAGGGATTATATTAGGATTCATCGGGGGGGGTTTGCTATTCATGATAAAGGGGGGACCAATTGCAGCCGGTGGAGCAATCATGTGGTTAATAGTTCAAGGAGTGATATTACTTTGGAAATTTAATTCGGAGGGACAAACATAAATGGCATCGTTTAGAGAATTATTCATAACATTTAGTATAATATCGCTGTTTACTTTCTCAGCAATATCTTTTGTAGTATTGTTCCAATCAGAGAATGATTCTTCTAGTTCAATACTTGAAAATGAATTGATAAATAGAACATTTACTAATCTAGGAAGTGATATAACTGATCAAGAAACATCCTCTAACTCTTCTAAGGAAGCATTTGAGTCGGAAATCCCTGAAAGAGGATTTGGTTCATTAATTATCTTTTCCATCGTTGGTGTTGCCCAGAGCTTCATTAGTATAATCACTACAACTTACAATGTGATAATTGTCTTACCAATAACACTTCTAGGGGTACCCTTTGAAGTAGCGAAGATACTTGGATCTATCCTTATGATGTCACTAATCTTTTTAGCATGGAGGGTCTACAGAGTAGGTAGTTAAAATGACATATCAAACATTAGATAACATCACAGATTTGGGAATTAGAGAAGTTTTGAATTTTCCTAATTTGAATACTCCAATATTTTATCCGATATTCTTAATAGTAATATTCATTACTTTTGCTTCTCTAAGCTTCTTTAGAGAGGTTAGCCGAGAAGGTAAGGGTAATTTCTTGTCTTCCTTAGCTGTTGCAGGGTTTGTAACTATGTCTGTTGCAGTTATATTGAGTTTAATGGATTTAATACAAACAGAGATTCTAGTTACTGCAGTAGTCGGGTCATTAGTATTTCAAGTGTTGTTTTTGTTAACAAAGAGGACATAGTAAGTTAACTTAATTGTTAACTTAGCTTTTTAAGTCATAAAAACCTTACCTATTTATGATTTCATCAACTGAAAGGGGGTTTAAATAGTTAAAAAATGGGTATTAATTCACAGGTTGACAACACAACAAAGACTTTTACAGCCTTATTGATCTTAGGTCTTGTTGGTTTGTTATTCCTTATCGTTTTCGGAAACCTTTCTGGAAACTTAGGATTTGAAGCTAACTCGGTGGGTGCTAATAACACAAATGCGGTTATTAACAACTTGACTGGTGGTGCGAACACTTTCTTTACGTTCTCTAACGTATGGTTCACACTTCTAGCTATCGTATTATTGATCATAATTGTTATGGCAGTAATCGGAGTAGTTCAAACTAAGTCTGGAAATTTCTCTAGCTAAGTAACTTATGGGAGAGATAACTAAAAACGTAGATAACACAACAAAAACATTCGTAGCTCTGTTAATTCTAGGGCTTGTCGGATTGTTATTCTTGATAGTTTTCGGAAACCTTTCTGGAAACTTAGGATTTATTGACACATCGACTACAACTAATGAAACAGGCCTTGCATTAAATGCAACTATATTCACACTAAGTGAAGCAAGTGAAGCTGGTTTTGTTAGTCTTTCTGTAACGAGTGTTGTAAATAATTCTAATGGAGTAACTATCTTGACAGGTAATTATACTGTAGACACTACAGCCGGTACAATCGTGGGTACTGCAGGTAGAGCAGAGAATTATACGGATATTTATGTGATATATGATAGCACTTTCAAAGCTCAAGGAGAACAAAACACTGATGGTGTTATAAACAACTTGACTGGTGGTGCTAACACGTTCTTTACGTTCTCTAACGTATGGTTCACACTTCTAGCTATCGTATTATTGATCATAATTGTTATGGCAGTAATCGGAGTAGTTCAGAGGGATGGAGGTAAATCTAGGTTTACCAGCTAATTGTTTTTTTCTTATAGCCCCTGATTTGGGGGCTCTTTTTATTTTTGTTAACAAAATAGTTAAGTTTATAAATAGCAAAACTTTAGAGTTACAATGGGTGCTGGTGATCTTTTAAATCAAGTAGGTGTAGATAAAATCCATGGGGGAGGTTTTAATTTAGGTTTTTTAGGCGATTTGGGTATATTAGTTATTCTTTTAATAGTCGCTGGAGGATTTACATTCTGGTACATAAATAAAAAATCTTACAACAAGACAATAGTGAAATATAGGGAAATTAATGGTGTTGCTTGTCGTGTGGGAATTGAAAAAGCAAAAGAAGTAGTTTTACCAAATACTTCTGTTAGAGCTTTCTATCTAAAGAAATCAAAATTCTATCTTCCAAGGCCTTCAATTGAAAGTGGTCCTGAAGAATATTTATATTTCATTAGAGATGATGGGGAATGGTTGAATATTGGGATAACCAATGTAAATGCTGAAATGAGAAAGCTTAAGATAAAATTCGATCATACTGATATGCGTATGGCTAATGCTGCATTAAAGAGACTGGTTGACAAAAGTTATAAGAAATCAAATTGGATTAAAGAGTGGGCCCCATACATCGGGTTTGGAGTAATAATTATAATGTTGGGTATTGCAGGTTATCTTGTAATGGGGGAGGCCGGGAAAGTTACAGCTTCTGCAGCCCAGAATGTTGAAAGTCTGTCAGCCATACAAGAATCTCTTAATGGTATTCTGAAGAATATAAATAATATCGCTTCTTCAAGCGGTTTGAGACCGGCAGGATGACTGCCCTTCTACCCTTAGCAATTATTATGGGGATATTTATAGGGATGGGTGGAACTTATATGTATTTCA
>SDBT01008058.1_pt1 | contig 17268 bp, 16 predicted proteins | sample 2277101 | NCBI WGS metagenome assembly SDBT01 (sample SAMN10404973, study PRJNA504765) | marine sediment metagenome | isolation source: marine sediment core GS10_PC15, 103 cmbsf | place: Arctic Ocean: Southern Knipovich Ridge | collected 2010
TCTTCGCGTGTCATATCAAAATTAGTGCCGCAATCAAGCGCCATATTATTAAAGGTTCATAAGAAATAGAAAACCATATAGTAATATAAGAAGAACATAGGACAACTAAGAAAAGGAACGACATGAACAAAACAAATATGGCAACCAAAAGCCGCTTATTACTCTGTGCACTGCTCCTCAGCGGGCAGAGCACTCTATTCTCTGGTCCAACACACAGCAATGAGCAAACCCGCGGGCCACTAGCGGTTGGTGGTAGTATGCTCCTCACCACAGCAGCCGCCGTATATTATGCCTATCAAAAATATTATACCCCACCTGTATTGCAAAACTCTTTTTCACAAGAAGAGGATGTAGCAATGAAAAATCAAATAACGGATCAGAATGTACTTTCTTTAATTGATGGAATAAATGAATTGTTAACATATGAGGGCACCACTTCTATAATGGATTATACAGGGCTTATCAGGAACACGTACAATACAATTATTTACAGTATGGATAATAAGCCTTATTCTTCATCCGTTTTATATTATCTAGCAAAAAAAATAGATGATCTCCTGGCCCATGGTAAATATTGTGTATCGCAGGACCCAAGTCTCCATCTGGGTTATTTATACACATTCTTCGATATCGTGAGCAAGAATAACAAGGCATTTAAATCATTGTACACTCAGTTTCTTACCTGCCCGGACGAGACAGATGGGATGAGTGAAATAATAGAAAGAAATGATATCGATACGCACATCATGACAGGCTTTAATAAATGTCATCGATTAATTTATGATTCGGTGAAAGCTAACTTTAACCCCCACTCCTTCTAGTTTGAAAGATACGTAAGCCAATACAACTGTTAAGCAACTAAAAGGGATCACACCATGAACAAGAAGATACATACTTCTATCAGAAAGAGTCTACTCCTCTGTGCCCTACTGCTAACAATACATAGCTCACTGCATGCTATTACTTTGCAATATTCAGCAACATCTGCTCAAGATGCAACATTCAAAGAGAGTATGTGGAGTGAGCAATGTTGCAAGCTTATTGATGATATCAATGAAGTATTAGTACTAAACGGTCAAGCAGCCCCCAACACGTATGCTCCCTTCATCATTCAATGCTATAATTACCTCGTTATGTTTACGCTATCACCCCCGCCATATTGGGGAGAGAAAACTCATGATGTTGTGTTGCCGTATCTAGGGGCAAAAATAGATGACCTCATTGTCCATTTTGGTCATCGCCTGACACAGCTGGGTGAAAATGAAAGAGAGAAATGTATTGAAGAACCATGGCATACCTTTCGAGCAATTGTGAAGATGAATCAAACACAACTAAAAGCCTGGGAGGGCTTTCCAATGCAATGGTATCCTCTCATAACAACCTGCCCGCAAGATAACACCGAAAACCCGGTCCCGGTTGAACAAATGACACAGGTTCTTAAAGATGAAGTACGAGTAGAACTATTCAAGAAGACACATACATTAATTTTTAATACCATCAACGACAATATCCAACCCTGGTAACACAAAAAAGGAACTCCCATGATGAATACGCATACTACCTACAAAAGTCGTCTATTACTCTGTGCAGTGCTTCTCATCGGGCAGGGTACGCTGCTCAGTAGTCCCGGAAACAAGAACCGCCAAATCAAACGCGGGCCAGGAGTAGCTAGTGTGGGCATGTTTTTGGCAATAGCTGCGAGCGCAGTGTATGTCTATAAGTTATATAATAATGCCCCCACGCCGGTATTACAAAACTCGGTAAAACCAGAAGATGAAATAAAAATTAAAGAACAAATAAGTGATAGCGTGTTACTTGAGCATATCGATAATATCAATGAGATATTGGCACTAAATGGAAAAGCATCCAATGCACATTATGTACATCTTATCAGGCGTACCTATAATGCCATACTGACATTTGTTGAGAACGATGTAAGTAGCTACTATCCGGCGGTTATATATTATCTTGCAACGAAACTAGATGACTTGCTTGCGCATAGCACTAAATGCTTGTCTAAGGAAGATAAATACGGTGGATTGATTTACTTTTTCAAAATCGTTGACGAGAATCATAAAGCGCTCGCATCAACCAGTAAATTTGATCGTATCCATTTCCGCCCAGAGGACCTCACTTTGGAAGATCGTAGAATTTCAAAAACCCATTACACAGAAACGGGACTGAGTATACTTCAGACAGCCAATGCGCGTATTTTCCTCTCAATGAATGACCACTTTCCCTTATGGGGTTAAACACCAGTTATTATTTTATGTTTGTAATTATTACTCATAATGAGGAGTAATGTTGCCGATATACGGCCCTAGATACGTGTAACACCGCCCTACCATTTGACTAATTTCACATAGAGTTTACTTTGATAAGAGCTGATTCATAATATACAAATGAACAAGTCAGCAATGGGGGGATACCTGTCACACTATCGTGGTGACAAATATCATAACGGGACTGTTTAATGACGCCCGACCATAGTGCATAACCCGCACTAGATCCCCATATATTATTAAGTAAGATTTAAGTAAAAGAGGTGGAGTATCACCTGCAGAGAAAATTGGTACTTCCAAACAACGCAAAATATGAATAAGGTAGAGACCAGAAATAAACGGTACTCACCAGCTATACATAAGGAATGATTTCCATGAATAATGCCTCTTACATCAAACACACAAGTAAAGCACTGCTCTGCACCCTTCTTATTGCCTCTAGTGGTACAGTCCATAGTGCGCCAAAAGATCAAACCCGCGTCGCGCCTCTTGCCGGTGCTGGCCTTTTGTTTGGGCTAAGCGCATTGGTATCTGGTGGATACGCAGCATATAAATATCTTTATCCCATAAAACCGCTTCAATACTCCGTAGACGAAACCATGGAACTAGATTTGATCCATAACATGAAGCATGATACGGGATTTATGAGTCAGGTTGAAAACATAAATGATGTACTTGGCCTAAATGGATACGCACAGGAAGATTTATACCCACAATACATTGCTCGTTGTTATAATCGCCTGCTTGAGCACTTTATCCAGATACAAAAAGGACGAAAAAAATTGGTAAACAAAAATGTAGTTACCTATCTACATCTCAAAATCAATGACTTATTCGCTCATTATGGTTTTTGCATTAAGCACACAAGCAACCATGAGCGAGATGCAATTATGTCACAGGACTTAGTACCCTTTTTACAAGTATTTGTAGCAAACAGTAAAGAAATACAACGCTTCATACTCAATCCTACTACTGAATCTATAAAGATTACCTCGTGCCCTACAAACTTTTATGAGTCAAGCAGCACGGTACAAATATCAATGAAGGAGCCAGCATCAAGTACAACGTTGAAAAATATGCATGGTGACATTTTGAGCAATATCGAAGCAATTGCAATATTTAATAACATTCTCCAAAAATACTTTCAGAAAAGTAAAGACAATTAACCCGTAACACAAAAGACAATAATGAACTATACACCAAAGCCAAAGATCATCTCTGCTACCCTGCTCTGCTCAATGCTGCTCTTAAACGGTGTGTGTTATAGTTCAAACGAGGTATCCTCACGGGATGAGCAAGAAGAATCACAAGAACCATCATCTCTTCAAACAAATCTCGTTGCTGGTGGCATTTCATTAATGTATGCCGTATTATTGTCACTAGGTGGATTAGCAGAGGCAGCAAGTAATCAGCAAATAGAAACCAACGAAGTAGTCCTGCCCGAAGCCCCGCAGCATGTAGTAAGTAACTATCTCGAATTAGTAGATGGCATAGAGGAGTTATTCACACAGCCACAGGATGCAGATAACATGTCATATCTAACCATTCTTCATGAATGTTACGATGTACTGTTAGACCTCCCAACATCAGAAGCAACAAAAGAAGATAAAAAGGAAGCTATAACATACTTCACGCAAATTATGTGTTACCTCTTTACCCGCTGCCTCAATGCACCAGGCTTTAAGTCTGAGCATGTGTACCAGGCATTGATGCATTCATTACTATGCAATATTACCCAGCTTGAAACAGCCATAGGCAATGCACATCTCCTGCGCGCCATATCTGTCCTGATAGATCCAGCACATAATAACAATGTGAATACCGATATAGAATTACCCGCTGATAATGAATGCTGGGACACCCTCGAGGCTTCCCTAAAGACAATTGCCGCTCATATAGCAGAAACAGCACAATAGAAAGAAAGAAAGACTATGTACACTACACACGTTACATCCAACACTTCATCCACTCGCAACTATGCGTTAATTGTATGCATGCTTTTAATATGCATAACGCAACAAAGTAATGTATACGCAGGCCCATCCTACTCAAAAGGAACAAACATTGGTGTTACTCTGTTTGGTTTAGGGCTTTTTAGTGGTGTGCTCATAGGGAAGAAAGTGTCACAAAATACAGAACACTCCCAGGAAGATGATACTGCTAGTAAGGAACTGAACAAAAAGATAACCCAAATCACTGAGAATATTCCTTCAGAAGAGTATTTTGACGCTATAGGAGACTTGTACAACCTTCTATTAACGGCCATGATTGAGATAAGCCCAGAAGATAAAGATCAGTGTGGCGAAACTATAGTGAAAAACATTCTTAACCTATTAAATCAGTTTGCAATGTATGTTGATTCCTTTACGAATCCAGAGTCAAAGCTGAAAAGCACGCTTCCTTGGTTTCATGAAGTAGTACATAAGAACGATGTAGCATGCAGAACCGCTACCATGTTACTCAAAAGCGAAGTAATCCTCAGACAAGCCTGTCCAGAGGACCTTCGTAGTACAGATGATAACAAAGAAATATTTACTATCACCATCCCCACTCCGGAGGGCACTGAATTATTTCTTCTCAGAAAATATCAAGAACAAATATTAGAAGTACTATTAAAGACCCCATTATTTGAAAAGTTTTTTAGAAAACATCCACCAGTAAAACCAAAACGTAGATTTAGAAAAAAGAAAGAATAGTTTTTTTATCCTAAGGAGGACAACATGACACAGATACCTAACACCAAACACAAATCAATAGTAAGCATACTTTTCGCACTTCTATGCCTCGGGCACATAGAGGTATGTGCAAACCCATTATGGGGTGGTGATAAGAAAAAAGAAAAGCAAACCATGACCTCGGTCATGCTTCGCAGTAAAGACGCCCTTCTGAGCAATCAAATGAAGATCGCTGGTGGAGGAATGCTTCTATTGGGTATCTTGGGTTATGCAGGGTATACCATGTATACAAAAGAATCTAATATCGAGCCGCCAAAAGAAGATAAAGATAAAGAACAGTTAATTACTAAAAAAGAGGAAAAGCTCAACGTGATCATTGAGCATTATTGTGAACAAATCACCGGCCTTTTTTTAGAAAAGACAATCCATAACGGAACAATAGTACAAGGACTTGCATATGGGTGCAACCACCTTATAGATAGTTTTAGGGTCGGTGCATTTGCCAATAAACGTATACGATCACAACTAGCCTACGAAATGGTAATTGAACTGGCAGAGAGATATACAACAAATGTCAAAACAAAACAGAAAAAGAGCGATATTAATATCTTCACCGAATTATTTCGACCATTCTTATTGAATCTTGGAAAGAATAAACAGGAGATTTCTACCGAGAAAAAGAATGGAGTATATATCTTTGATCAATCAGTAATAAATGAGGACGGCTCAATTTCAAAGACACCTTGTACATTGAAACTAACATCAAAAGAAAGAGAGACCCTCAGCAACGCTTTAAATTCAGTCTATGAGAAATTGCATGAAGCCACCCATATTATGGCAAAACGAACAATGGGTCCTGATTGGCAGAAAAAGAAAAAATTTGATAGTTATCGAAAAGACCGCTTTGATGGGAATCTTGATGAAGAAGAAGAAATCAAAGTCGAAGACGACGAAGAAGAAGAAGAAACCGACGACGAAGAGGAAGAGTAAAACTAACTAATTAATCATTTATTCCTGTGGGGGGAACCATGAAACAGTCCAACGGATTGAAGAAATCATTATGTATTATTGTTATCTGCTCGCTAGCATCATCGCTAGCGGCAGGTGGCTTTCTGACTCGTGAAAAAGAACCAGAAGAAACAAAATCTTTATGGGACACGTACGTTTCATCTGCCTCGTTAAATGGAACAAACGCTCTCTTTAGCACGTCAATGCTTTCATCAGTGTATGCCCTCACCACAAACAAAACGCGTGCTGCTGAGTTAATGACTCTTTCAGTCTTAAGTTATTTATGGGCACGTAATGGCCACAAAGGACTTAAAAAGAAACTTGGCCTCATTGGTATGAGCATACCTATTGGATATCTGCTTTGGAATAACTGGGATACCAGTACACCAAAGAAATCAAAGAAAATAGATACAGCAACTCAGATAACTGATCACAGTAACGCGATTATTGAGACCGTGTGCGCGATAAAAGGTGCCCTAGAAAAAGATCAGTTGAAAACAGAAGAAAACTACACTGAAGCAATCATTATCTGTTATCAACTATTCCTAAAAAGTTTTCTCAATGGTGTTACTGACGACAAAATTGCCCGAGTACGATTCATATGGCTAACACTCACCCCATTATTCGAGCAATATCATATCTACTTGCAAGATAAACCTGAGGAAAAAGAGTTCATGATTATGAATACACATAACTTTCCCGGCTTATACATCATGAACAACACCGCAATCCAAATGACCCCTGAAAATACACTCTTTTCTGTAATGCTTTCCATGCCAAATGACCATAAGAAAACAGGTGAAACATTAGAGTTGGAAACAAACAACATCGAAAAAGCATTCTTAATAAGTGAGTTAGGCAAGATAGGAGGGTATGTAGAAAAAATAGCTGCTATCTTTTTGGAAACTGATAAAGGAAAAAAGGCACAAGAAGAGAAATTGCAACTAATGAAAGGACTTTTAACTGGAAACATTCCTGGCATGTCAGAAGCAGAGTCAAAAGTGTTAAAAGACCTTATGAATAATATGTTTTCATCTGGAAACGGGTTAAACAAATCACCACTTTTATACGGTACATGTGCATCATGTGGTACCCCAGGAACAGTAGACCATCCGGTCATACCCTGTGAGGTATGTGGAAAGACATTCTACTGCTGTAACGACCATAGAGAAAAAGATAAGAAAGCACATAAAGCAGTATGTAAGACACTGGAAGGCTTAGAATAAAAGTAAGATTGCTTTACTTCTAAGCCCATTTCTCCATATAACAAGTAAAGAAAATATGGTGTCTCTACCACAGAGGAAAAAAAATGAAAAACTATACGGTAATACTTCTCGCATGCATGCTCATTTCCTCGAGCACAACGCAGCTCTCACCAGCACAAGAAGATATAATTATCTCACGTAAAGATCTTGCAGCATTTACCGTTGGCACACTTATCCTGAGTGTGGGAGGCATTGTACTCTGGCGCACATTATATACAAACACTGTAGATGAAGATATACGTTCTGAGATTGATGACATAGATGAAAGCATACGTAAGTTAATGATAGATAAACAACAAAAAGAAACACCCCTGTTAATTGATGAGTGGTCATCATTATTTGTGCGGTCGTATAATGCCTTGATTTCATCGCATACCCTTCAACCTAAAAAGCACAGAGAAAATATTGCACGATCTATGGTAAACAATTTTATGACACTGCTCTCAAGCTACAGAGAAAGAAAAAGACTAAATGCGCCTATCAATAAGATTGAAAAGGTATTAAGTACCCTTGGAGCAAGCCTAATACCTTCAAATCAAAGACGGCTAAAGAACGAACAAACCGTAGCACTGGTCGACATTTGGTCACTGGAAATTTTAAGCTGGATAACATTAAATATGTCTATAGATGAAAGAACTGCCTTAGAAGCGCAACTAGAAACGATAAAAACTAATTGCTTAAACTCATTTTAACCACACATACACAAGATACATCATGAAACTAAATAGTATGTCTCTCACCTGTCTTCTCGCATGCCTCCTCGCAGGACAAGTATCACTTGATGCCCTGCCTACCGGGGAAAAGGATTGTTTTGTATTAGTGATACAAGATAAAAAAAGCACCGTACCAACTTTTTCTATTCCTTCGATGGATAGTATTAAAAAAAGTAAGATTATACCGTATATAGGTGTACTCATTGCAATAGCAGGGGTTACCGCTGCAGTATATAGCAAATATAGAATAAGCAATGGTGATGAATCAGAAGTTAATAAAATCCAGGAGAAAGCCGTTCAAATTCTTAAGACAGTAGAATTTTATTACACGGAATTCTTACTCAATGCAACGACACAGAGTGAAGATAATTTTGCAAATCTAAATACCGTTACTACCATGTGCATTCAAAGCGGAATGTTTCCAACGTTAAACCAATTTATCACCCATGTAGATGTACATTTTGAAGATCTCAGCATTGATCAGCTTAATAAGATGGTCATACGGCTCATACAGAACATAAAATCGAACCTGCAGGCCGAAGAGGTACTCAATGAATCAGACATATCAGAATTCAGTGTATATTTAGAGACAATTAAAAAAAATCTTACCATGATACATACATGGGTAAAAGAAAAAGAAAAACAGACCAATGGGCACGTGCTCAAAAAACCAATATTATTGCTGGAAGCACAACAGATAAGCAAAACTCTGAAGCGTGAGCTTACATTTAAAAAACTACTCAAAGATGAGTAATAATTTATTACAAAAGTAGATGCACCAAGGATACATTATGAACAAGCTAACACGCACCCTTCATATCATCATACTTTCTTCTATCATTGCATCACATACACCAATACCTATGCAGGCAGGCGGTGATGAGTCATTTATCATTACCACCCTAATTGCTCTCGGTGGTGCTGGATACTATCTTTGGGATTACTTACATACGAGAAATCCTGGAGGGAGGAGATTATCAGAGGTAGAGATAGAAGAAGAAGAAGAAAAAGTAATAGATATATCAGAATCATTTGAACTCAATCTCGAAGATGTCGGAGAGGTACTTCATGCTCTTGCTGCAGATATCAATGAACAAGTCGTTGATTATACGAAGGAAATAGAAGAAGAACCTGTGGGTATAGTACCAATGACCATAGGCATCTCTGAGATATCACAATACCGTAAAGACGCAACTGATAAAATCTACAAGGCAGAAGACTCTCTGAGAAATACTCAGCTTCAATTAGCAACCATTATGAATACTCTAAGGAAAATAATAACTGATAATGTCAAACCAGAATCCGAAGCTCAAACAAGATCGATAATAAACCTATTTGCTGCTACATCACGAGAAATTGCCATCACCCTCAATGCATTGGGAAGCGCCTCACAGATACTAGAGGAAACAACAAATCTATCAGTCGAAGAGGAAGAACAACGTAATTATATTGGCAATTCGGTTAATTCGCTTCTTACACTTACAAAAAGTATAACCAAAGGCATGGACTCATTAACATCAGTGGTATTTAAGCTCGATCAAGAAGATGAAACCAGCTCTGTAATAGAGGACTCATCATCAAATCAGGAAGGAGAAAAACAACCATTATTTATGCAGCATCTTCTCAAGAAAGAAAAATGGGAAAAAGATCTTGAAGGATTTGTTGATGGCACTGCAAACCCATCGAAAAGGGATCCCAAAGTATGGGGTCGAGTCCTTCCCCCAAAAAAGCGTGGCGGAATGTCATGGATCATCAAAGCAATCGATCAAAAATCATATGAAGAATGGGAAAAAATCAAGAATGAGCAAGAAGCAGAAGTAAAGAACCGTATTGCCAAAATTAAAGCGGAACGAAGAAAAAAAGATAAAGAAAAAGATAAAGGTAAAGAGAGACCATTTAAGAAAATGCTCAAAAAGAAAACGATTAATAAGACCGAGCATAACAACTAAGGAATATACATCATGATTATGCATCACATGACGCAGATAGTGCGTTCATTAATGATTACATTACTTGTCTCTTCATCATTGCCAATAATGGCACAAGGCGGCGCATCTTGGTATCAAAGACTTATCCCTTGGACAGAAGCGTCCGCTTCACAAAGCAAAATTGAGCAGCTCACCGACGGTGTGAAAAACATAACCACCCGTGCTGCACAGTATCTACCAGATCGAAAAACCCTAGAAAAGAAATGGCGTATTCTCGCTGCAGATAAAAGATTTCGTTATGCCATGATGACTCTGGGAGTAGCATCATTAGTAGAATTAAGTTTGTATGCATGGAACAAAGGGCAAAAAGGTGAAGACAAAGAGCCTTTGCCTAAAGAAGAAGATGCGCAAATAAAGAATCTCAAAACTAGGTTTCAAGAACTAAGAGAACGTATTCAAAAAGCACATGAGAGTTTCGGTCTTCGCGCTACATCACCTTCAACAGAAAGTGTAACTATACCGTTCAATTTAACGTTATATGCAATGATGCTTAAGAATATAGTAAAGCAATTAGATGACATGCTTAAAACGTTAGCACAATGCTCAAAAGCTCATACAGCGCTCACGGACAATGATCTAACCGATTTTGGTACAAAAATTGGAAGCAGTATGAGCGATTTAAAACAAATACAGTCTAACTTACAAAAAGATCGTTCTGTACCTGGATATGAGAACATAGACACAGAGGCAAGTGAAATAGAAGAGCTTATGACCATGTTTAAGAGTATTGGGAAGTTAATTGAAATAAAAGATTCTTCAAGTGAGGAAGACATCGAACAAACAGTAACTCTAGATGTAATGATTGAGTCATTCAGTCAATTGATGCGCAATATTACCCAAAAGGTTGAAGAATTAGGTGGGCACATAGAAACAGATTCAGCAATAGATCACGAAGACGATATTGTTGTTGAAGCAGATCCAGAAACTATTCAGCAAATCGCTGATAACATAACCAGCGTATATGTGTTGCGATGCAATAACATACGAGAGCAACTTGATCTACTGATGCAAGTAGTTAGTCAAAAGTTTCAAGATGAAGTGCAGCAAGAGCTTATTGAGAAGTTACAAGGCTCTATCAATGACATAGAAAATTGTGCACTCACCCTGGGAGGTCTTGCCAGTGACCTTAAAAACAAAGAATTCGTAAGTGAGGAAAGTATAAATGCCATTTTGGCCATAGATACTGAAATAAATAATTTATCAATTGCATTCAATGCTCTTGTTACCGGGCTAAATGAAAGTATGGACAACTTTGTAGTAGAAAGCCCAAGTATATCGCCTAGCTCAATAGGAAACGAACGTTTAAATGTAACTCCAGAGCGGGAACTGAAAGAAGAAGAAGAAGAAGAAGAAGAAGTTGATCCTGAAAAAAGTGAGGATGAAGGCTCAATAAAATCAAACAATTCAATAAAAGTAAAATTCTCTAGTCTTACCCCGATAGAAATCGGCGCACAAGGTATACTGGAAAGCAATTTTAAAGAAGAAGAAGAAGAAGATGATGAAGACGATGCAAAAAGTACCGGCAGTGTTCAACTACATGAAGTGAAGGAGAACGAAAGTCAGCCAGACTTCATGAAATTCATCAAAGTAAATATAAAAACAGAACCCAAGCAAGAAGTAGAATACGGCCCAAAAGAAAAATGGGAAATAGAACTAGAAAATGTCTTCCGTGGAAAGCGTAAAGACAATAGATATAATAAAAAACGAAGAAGAATATCTGGCCAGCTGAAAGTCACAGTAGAAGGAAAAGAGTATCTAAGAGTGTGGAGAGAACAACACAAAAATCAGGATATGTCCGATCTTGAAAAAAGCGACGCTAAAGCACTAATGCTAGAGGAACGTAAAAAATTACAACGGCAGATGAGAAGGAGGAAAGAAAAACTAAAGAAGAAAAAAAAGAAATTGGAAGAAGTAGAAGTAAAAGTAGAAGTAAACGTAGATGCTAAAAAGAAGCAATGTATAGTAATGTAAATGAGATGCTATAGGGTATAATTGACATGCAGAGTGAAATCAGTACGATTAGAATCTGTTTAATTAGAAGATTATAGGGATAATCACGCATTCATGAAAACAACACATTATATGCAACTTCTGCTTGCAATATCATTACTCATTGGTAGCACTCTCAAAACAGCTCCCCCTGAACTCGTCTTTTATGATCTGTATGCCATGCTCGGCATTGGTCGTCAATCACCTCGACCAGATATAGTTAATGTCTTCTTTGGTAGTTTTGGAAAAAGAAAAGAATTTAAAAATGATGAAAGCCAAGAAGCTCTTAAATATGATATTATTCTCTGGGTATGTGATCTACTCAAAGAAGATCACATAAAAAAAAGATACGATCTACTATGTAAAAAAAAGATATTGGTAAATCCTCTAGAAGACATATATTTAACAAAATATAGATGTGATCATATCTATAAAAATATACAAAAACTCCAAGACTTTCTTGATAAAGATGATGCCAGTGAAAGTGACTATTCAGTCACCCCTGGCTCCAGCAATGGGCCATCTCCTACCCAAGATGATGATGATGATGGTTTCTTCTTTCCAGGCGATATGGACGAGTTTTCAGATGAGATAAAGGAAGAAAACACCCCCATTTAATTGCTAGTTCTCCAATGCAAATAGATGGCTTGAGCGGTAAAGAAAACACCAAACCTGTATTATCATTGTAAATCCAATATAAATTTGTCTAAGTTCATAATGAACGAGATACAAATAATTAATGAATTTTGTATAAGAACTATTCTTAAAAAGGAAAATAACATGAACATGATCAGAAAAATCTCATTAGCTCTAATTTTTTCATATTCAGTACTTGGTGTATCCCAAGAACTCAGAGCTGATGAAGTCACCATGGAAAACTGGTCTGAAGGGAAAATAAAAATAAAGATAGAACACATGAATGACCCAAACCTTGCATTAGGTATTCTATCGGGAATTATTGCAGGAAGTGCAGAAGCTCGTGGCTATGATGGGTGGTCTGGATCATCTAAAAGTAAAAGTTCAGGGAAAAAGCCAAAAGTATCCTACCACACATACCATCTGGATTCAGGTCAAATAAAAAGCTTTGGCACACTTGACAGTGTTAGCAACGTAGAAGTATTCCGCGCTAATGGAAGTAAAATGGATCCAAAGAAAGATGATGATCTAAGGCTTGGTCATACATGGCACGTTGGATCTCATATTAAAGTTATTATTGGATCAAAAAAAGCATACGATAAGAAACACCCGAAAAAGTTCCTCGGGCTATGGTAATAGATATTTTATCGTTTGTTAGCTGAAATAGATAGCACTTTATTCTTCAAGTTCTTCCCAAGTAAGAGCTGGGTCGACACTATCATAATCTTCAAACAATGGTGCTTCAAAGAAGATACCAAAGTACTTAGGCAAAACGACTTCCTCTATCAGGTGCAATGCCGCTTTAAAATCTTTACGATGGCCTTTACGTACCACCACATCACCATTAAGGTCTTTTGCTACCATTTCTAATGTAGCAAGCATGATAGTGGCAATTTGAGCACCAAGCCGTTGGTCTTCACGACCAAGGTAAATATCTCCCCGTTGTTGTACCGGCATACGCTCAAGAGGAAAGAAGCCATTTCGTTGTGCCTGTGTATGCATTTGTTGCCGTTCACTATGCCATTTGGGCATCTGAATAAGATTGTTATATAGCCGAGAGGTTGGCATCACACTATCAGCACCATGCTCTCGTTGATATTCATGCACGAGAAGAGAAACTAATGAATGCTTTTTCGTACCTCGTTTTTTCTGAGCAAGGTTGCAATCAAAGGCAAAGATACCATAGTTGGTACCATCATTATCCCAATCAAGAGGATAATACTTATCTTCAAATTCGCCCCACTCAGGATCGCCGGAGAGGTGAAACTCTTTTGGCTTCTTGGGCATCTCATCACGCATATCACCTTGTGCATCAGGCATACTCTTTTGCACAAGATAGACCTGACCGTTGAGACCGGGCTTAAGTAAAGTTGGTGGTACGTTGTATCGTGGTCCTACAAGTTGAAGCTTGCCACCACCTGCAGGTTGTGCATAGAGTAAGTTAGCAAGGGTTGCATACCAGTTAGCCCGAATTGTACGTAAGAACGATGCTAAGTATACAGGGTTCTTACACTCAGGGGTAAATTCATAGCGAGTAAGAACTTCGCCTCCTTCTTCAAGTTTCATAAGTCGGTCAAGTTTGCCAAGATAGAGTTCATCCTGAAAATCGACAGCACCATTAAGGTCTTCCCATAATCGACAGAAAGAATCATTAACTACCACCTCTTGAAGCATATTATAGAGCTCATCAGAAAAGATAGCGGCATGTATAAACGAAAATTGCTGTAAGTTCTCAAGTTCTTTAGTTAAACCAAAGGTCTCTTTTAAGTGGTTTTGTTCTTGATAAAACTTATCGCGTGTACATTTAGTGATATGTGAGTTATCTCGATCTGGGCGAAGCTCTTTACGTAAGATAGTAGTAAGTGTTTCGATACTTATGCCATGCTGGTAATGTTCATCTCGTCCGACGAGTAACTGATGCAAGATAAGACGTATTTCTGTTTCACTATTAAAGGCATCATATATTTGCTTTGAGGTATCTTTACGAAGAAGGTCTGAGTAAAGCTCAGCGGGACTGACAAAGTTTTTATAGAGCGACTCTTGCATACTAAATTCAGCATTAAGAAGTGCCATCTGCTGAAGGAGATAGTTAATACGGATATTCTCACGGGATGATCGAGGATACATACTAATAAAGTCGACAAATACGACCTCTTCAATCTTCTGCCCTTTGAGTAACGTTACAAAGTTATCTAAAAACTTCTGATATTTAAGCGGAAAGCGAATGCCATCAAAGAATAACATCTGTTCAGATTCAATATTTTTAAGACCACATGATGGTGCCCGCGATAAGGGGCAGAGCATCCGTACCTCAGAAGGCTCAGCAAAGTTAAAGAGATAATGCTGCTCTTCAAAGGTAAACGGCACCCATGTATTGGCAAGCTCACGCTTGAGAAGGATGATATTGCGCATAAAGGCGCGACCGACATCATTAGGATCATTCAGTGAAGAGGCAAAGTATCCTTCTTGATCTACGGTATCTTTAACCGATAAATACAGGTCACGATAGCCGTCAATATAGGTTTCTTTGTGTTCTTGCACAAAATTACGCACCTTAGTAAGAGCATCGATAGAAAGTTCTGCATGGGCATGCACATATACAAGCCCATCCGGCTTGTAGGTAAAGTGACTTACCTGTGCGGGCAGATCGGCAATAAACACTTTTTCTTTAAATGGAAAGATAGTGGCGTACTGGGAAGATGAGTTATCCACCCGTTCATAATCTTCGATTGCATCGCCATGCACCTGCCAGTTCTTTACATTGCCAAGCATGGTACTCTTACCCACCCCATCAACAAAGCTACAAAAGACATAGGCAGTGTTTTTATCTGCAACAGGCTCAAGTTTACGGGCAAATTGTTTCACAAATTCTTGAGAGTTTTCAGTAGCCTCTCGTGTTTGGCCAATGAACGTTTCAATAGGATAGGTAATATCCGGACCAAGATAGTACTTTAGGATAGGAAGTTCGCAGTTATTAAGATAACGGGCATATTCGACTGAAAAGAGCACATCTTGCGTAGCAGAAACACGCCTTCCGCCGGCCTTTACTTCATGCTCATACATCCCTTCCCAAAAATGTATAAGTTCTCCCAGGATATCTTTAGTCTTTTCTTGTTTAAAACATTGCTCTAAGCGGTGTTTATATAAATCCATATGGTTGAGCGCTTCACCAAAGGCATGCTCTTGAAAGATCCCCCCTTCATCAACAAAGAGTTCAACATGATCAGGGTTGATGTGTTCTATAGGTGGACTTTGGTCTCTATACCAACGAGAAGCCTTCGTATTGAAGTCTTTAAATAAAAAGCCTGTCATTAGTCCAAAGCGATTATGAAGCCGTAGAGACCACCCTGCTTTGTTCTCAGAGCTTGCTTCATCATTAATCTTTGACTCACGATAATCGGTATAATATGAGGGGATAGCATTCTCTTCATAGCCACCAATGAGCATGCGACCATGTAAGTGCATACCTTCAAGGGTAAGTCGATCTTCAAGCTTAGTTAAAGATTTCTGGGTTTTTTGGAGAAGGTAGGGATGATATTCATGGGTATACCGTCCTTCGGTATTGAAATCGTAATGATGCACAAAGCTACGAACAAATGCTTCATCATTCCCATAACAGGTATGGCAATGAAGGAGTAAAAGGAAGAATATGTTAGCTTTTTTTCTCAGTCTCATCTTTGTCCCACCCATTTGCTTGATCAAGTTGAAGATACAAATCTTCGAGTCCCAAACGTTGTCTTAGTAAAGAAATCAGTTCTTTTCCTCGCGTTATGACTTCTTGATAACGTGATTCATACAATGAGCCACGAAGTTTAGCCATCACACGCTCCATACGCCGTTCATAGCGATATGACTGACTGATAAGCTGGAAGCGAATGCCCTCGTTAAACATTTTGACGAGGTAATCAAAGTAAAAGGCATAAAAATCATAATGCCCACGCTTACCCTCGCTCTTAAAATAGCTAAGGAGCGGTACGCCATCATTAAACCCTAAAAGCTCTTCATGAAAGGAAAGGTCTTTGGGGATGATAGATTTATCATCAGGGTTCACTCGTGTTCTTTGGAGAAAACTCGCAATGATGCGGCATTGCTCAATAACATTTTCCCAATACTCACCGAGGGTAAAGCCCTTCTTCTCGTTCTGGAAATAGAACCAGATCTTATCGCCAAGGACGCTCATAAGCTCGGTAAGTGCCCCATCAATCTGATCGGCATTCATACCAGCAAAGTATTCTTCACATACGACATAGGCTTTAGGATAATACGTATGAACGTATGAGGTCATATCTGGGCTAGTGAGGGTCTCACTTGCAGCCATGAAATATACACCGCCAAGATGAAGTATACAGGTAAGAAAGATATATCGCATGACATCCACCTTTTAGTGATTGTCGTATTGTCCCTGAATAATCGTGTAGTTAAACTCACCCTTTTTCTGCTTACTCAGAGCCGAATACGTATCTACTAACTGACTTAACGCTTCGTGTACTTGTTGAAAGGAAATCTGTGTTGATTCACTTAATTGAATCGTACCAGTTTCATAATATTGGTTAAGATCTTTTTCAAGCTTAGTGGTAAAGTCTTTGACTGCATCCCAAAAGCCATTTGTTTGATCAAGAATCCAGGCATTAACGGTTTCGTCATCCAGATCAATACTCATGAGTGCACATAACTCTTCAAAGTTATCGATTAATAATTGATGCGTACCAACA
>SDBT01008059.1_pt1 | contig 17265 bp, 9 predicted proteins | sample 2277101 | NCBI WGS metagenome assembly SDBT01 (sample SAMN10404973, study PRJNA504765) | marine sediment metagenome | isolation source: marine sediment core GS10_PC15, 103 cmbsf | place: Arctic Ocean: Southern Knipovich Ridge | collected 2010
TGTGTCATATTATGAAAATTCAATTTACGCAACTCTTGTGTGATTCGCACCTTGGACTTGCGGCTCATAATACAATCGAATTGCAGAAAACTTCCTCCTTTCTTTAACTTCATCCGTATGGGATGAAAGCTGAAACCCAGAAAATCAAATTGTACAGGAAATCCTTTTAGATTTCTCCATGATTTCATACAGTACACTACCTTTTTAACGAGGGAGTAGAGTGATACCACAAGTATTTTGGATTAGATTTCCATTTTTTTTGTCAACTCCCCGCTGTTATTGGGAGGGAGATTGCCAAAAAAAGAAAAAAAAGAAGATTTAGGGTGGTATCGTTTTTCTCCGTTAGGTGGTATATCCAAAAACATCCCTAATACAAACTGTGAAGACATGTAGTATGAAAGCAACTTCGGTATACGTAACAAGCGAACTCCTTTGTTTCCTTTCGGAACCGAGTTTACGAGCTCGGCGAAGCCAATTTTCACCCCTAAGATGGGTTGTGGCAAATACTTTCCTGAACGAACTTCTTCTGTCAGCTCATCCTTGTCTATCGACAGTAGCTCTGATAGCTTGGTTACCGGCATATGGTCAACTCCTGCAGAACCGTGGTTCTTCTGGACTTGGCGCATTGCCTGTAACAGGTTCTTTCTGGTAAGGATCTGTTCAATCATCTTTGGGTATTCTTCTTCCCTGTTCCTCTTATTGTAAGGCTAGACCTGCAAGCAGGAGCTTCCTTTCAGCATTTGGAACAACTAAACGTTCAGTCCTTCAGTTCTTCGTGAGACCTCTGCCTTTTATCGGCAGCTCGTATCCAGTACCTAATATGGCTTCTGCTGACTTCTCCTTAACCAACTCGTGATTATGGAGATCTCCCCTGGTAAGAGCATATTACTCACAATATTTATCATTTTCAATGGTGTTCGTGAGCTCGCTACCGCTCGGTTCCTTCCTCCAATGCCTGCGGCATCTACTATAGACCACTGTTTGTTTTGGACATTACAATGATGAGCTTGCTTATCTTCGCCTTACAGCCTCTTATCCAGTTTCTGTTCGTCAGTACCGGAGTTTGTAGTCTCGCTTCGTTACTCCCTACGGTCTTGAACTCCACTTCGTTCCGGTTCAGTACATACCTCAGGGTAAAGCACCTTGCAACTTACTAACTGTTCGAGGCGTTACCCCCGCCCGTAAGGGACTTAAACCCTCTGTAATCATTTAAGAACTAACACAATTCCCCCTTAAAATTTGTATTTTACAAATTTATTCAGAGCTTTCAGTAGCATGTGCTCATGCTCATGCTGGGCACACTCAATGTATAAAAATAACAGCCGAGATAGCAATAAATTTAAGGTATATAGCTTGTTTCAAAATTCATATGTCATGATTGTAAGAAGCTTTGAATTCGGCTACTATTCTTATACCAACGTTGTAAGCAAGGCTAAAATGAGCCAGTCATAATAATTGATAGATCAAAGAAAAGAATCTAAATAAAATAGAATGGAAAAGATAGAAAGAAGAGCGATGATAAAAGCATTGGGAGCTTTGTCTATGGGTGTAGCTGCACCTTCTATTTCAAAAGCGGAAGTTCTTGTTCAACCCTACGAAACAAAGAAAAAAAATATAGAAAGCGATATACTGGTAATAGGTGGTGGTACTGCCGGTACAATAGCAGCAATTCAAGCAGGAAGAGCCGGTAGCAAGACTATTTTAATAGAGTCTGGAAGTCAGTTGGGAGGAACAACTACAACCGGGGGTGTTTCGTTTCCCGGGATTTTTCATGCCTGGGGTAAACAGGTAATTGGAGGAATTGGTTGGGAACTGGTTCAGGAATGTGTAGCGATGAATGACGATAAACTACCTGATTTTTCCATTCCACATGGAAGGTCTCATCCTAAACACCAGGTTCGTATAAACGGGCCTTTATACACATTGCTTGCTGAAGAAAAATGTTTGGAAGCAGGTGTTGATATCAGGTATTACGAAACTCCGGTTAAAGTTGAATTCAAAAAAAATAGATGGATTGTAGATACTGTAGGAAAAGGCACAAATACACAAATTATCTGTAATCAAGTAATTGATTGTACAGGCAATGCCTTGGTAGCATCAATGGCTGGTTTCAATGTGTTAAGAGAAGCTAAAACTCAACCTGGCACCCTTATGTTTGAACTTGAAGGATATGATATAGATCAATTGGATATGAAACAATTGGAGCTGAGGTATATAGAAGAATTAAAAAAAGGTGATTTGGTGAGAGAGGAATTTCGTAGCATAAAAGGTTTGCTTCAGAGTAAAGGCGACAACAATCAACACATATTCGGAGCTGATTCCACTACCTCTGAAACGCATACGATTACCAATATTGATGGGCGAAAGTCTTTGCTTAAAATGTTGCGCTTTCTGAGGACATTGCCAGGATGTGAAAATATCCGTTTGGTGAAAGTTCAAACAGAGACAGCTGTAAGGGAGACCTATCGGATAGATGGTTTGTACAAGATAACACATTCCGATTATGTGGTTGGAAAAGCATTTGAAGATGCAGTTTGTTATTCCTATTATCCCATCGATTTGCACAATGAAAATGGGGTAGTTCCTGATCATCTTCCTAAAAGTGTTGTTGCAACTGTACCGTTGAGGGCATTAATTCCGAAAGAGAGTAAAAATTTTATTGTTGCCGGAAGATGTGTTAGTAGTGATAGGTTGGCAAATTCTGCACTTCGTGTACAGGCATCTTGTATGGGCATGGGACAAGCTGCGGCTGCGGCTGCTGTGCTGGCGAGCAAGTCTGGTAAAACACCTGCGGAAGTTCCGTTGAAAGATATTTGGGACCTTTTGGAAGAACATGCTGCTATTATTCCATCATAAAGGTTGACAATTATTGTTTTTTAATGATGCAGGTTAACGGTTATGAAAAATTAAAGTTTACCCCAGTTCCTGTGATACTGACCCCCTTAAAATTTGTATTTTACGAATTTATTCAGAGCCTTCAGTAGCGTGTGCTCATGCTCATGCTGTGCACACACATTATGTAAACGTCATCTCAAATTGTCACACCTTTTGAATTCTCAAAAGATTGCGCCAATTTAACGCCGTTTACACAGACTGTTACATGCAATTTTATTAAAACTACTTCATGAAATAAATACAAGATGAAAAATAAAAAAACGATCCTCTCTCTGATAGCCATCTTCATCCTCGCTTTGGTTATTTTCATGTTATATTTTAATAACAATAATATTGAATTGACCAAGGCATTGACCAAGGCAGACAAAGGGAAATCCCCTGTCGAGGAAAAAACAAAAATCGCAAAACTTTTTTTCCCCGATACAAAAAACAACAAATGCCTTTCGTGCCACAAGGGCATAGAGCCTATTAGAGACCCTAAGTCGAGAATGATGCAGGAAATCAATAAAGTTGCTCTTACTGCAGGATACAAGGATAATGAATGTATAGTTTGTCATGGAGGCAACCCAAATACAAAGGATAAACTTTTAGCACATCAGGGAAGTGTGGATTATTTAATAAAAACCCATGGTGCAACTGAATTCTATCCAAACCCCGCAAGCGTGTGGATAAATGATAAAACCTGCGGCCTCTGCCATACAGAACAGGTGACCACTCAATTTACATCCCTGATGTTTACCGAAGCAGGAAAAATACAGGGAACCGCATGGGGCTTTGGAGGCATTCAAGGTTATAATCATGATGTGGCTAACATTGCAACATCAGAAGTGGATTATCATCAAAGGCTGGGTTCCGGCATTTATAAAAAATATATGGCTGAAATAAAAAAAGCCGAACCACAAGTATTCCCCGGAAAAATGGAAGGACTTCCGGCTGCGCCAACAGCAGAAGAGTTGGAGGAAAATCCTGCGTTGGCTGCTTACACCTATTTACGTACCGAATGTCAGCGTTGTCACATTGGAGTGAGGGGACTAAATGCCAACGGTGATTTCAGAGGCTCCGGCTGTGGCTCCTGTCATATTCCTTATTCAAATAAAGGTTTATATGAAGGTGCCGATACCACTATTGATAAAAAACAAAGTGGAAAACTCCTGGTTCATTCTATACAGGGAACAAGAGATGCAACCATAACTGTGAATGGCCATAAATACACCGGTATCCCTACTAAGACTTGCACAGCCTGCCATAACAGGGGGCGAAGAATTGGAGTTTCGTACGAAGGATTGATGGAAAGTTCCTATGCTTCACCTTTTATGAGTAATGGAGACGATCAGACCCAAATACACAAAAAGAATTACATTCACCTGCAACCCGATGTGCATTTGAGCAAGGGCATGGTCTGCCAGGACTGCCATACTTCTGGTGATATGCATAGCCTGGGTGAATTGTCTGGCGCTATTCAGGGAGCTGTGGAAATCGAATGCCAGGATTGTCATGGTTTGACTAAACTTTATCCATGGGAGTTACCCATTGGCTATGGCGATGAGATAGTTGGCAATGCTCCCAAAACTGGTAAACCGAGAGGTGTTTCAGATACGGTTGCAAAATACCTGGAAAAAGGCTGGATTGCGCCAGTTCATGATGGTTATTTGATTTCGAGCCGGGGGAACCCCATGCCCAACGTAGTTAAAAACGGGAATGAAGTAATATTGTATTCTGCAGGAGGTAAGGACATCATATTACAACCCCTGAAAAAACTTACCGGTGAGAATAAATTAAACTTGAGCGGTAAAGTGGCAATGACACAAGTGCCAAATCACATGAATAAAATGGAATGTTATTCCTGCCATTCCACTTGGGCACCTCAATGCTACGGATGTCATGTAAGGATTGACTACTCTAACCCGAAACGAGGCACAGATTGGGTTAAAGTTGCCGAAAATCACAACAAAAACGGACAAACGCTGGATGGAGTTTCTATGACTGAGCTGAAAAAAAATGACAACTATTTGATAACAGGGAAAGTAGATGAAGAAAGAAGTTACTTGAGATGGGAAGACCCGCCATTGGCAGTCAATGGGGAGCATAGGGTTTCGCCTGCTATTCCTGGTTGTCAAACTACAGTAACAGTAATAGATAAAAAAGGAAAAGTGCTTTTACTGAATAATATTTTCAAAATCCCGAACGTAGAAGGCGCTGGTGCTGAAGGACAATTGGCTATAGATATTGCTCCGATAAATCCACATACCACGCAGAAAGAAGCAAGAACCTGCGAAAGTTGTCATAATAACCCCAAATCTATGGGTTATGGAATTAATGAAGGAAAATTATACAACGACCCAAGTAAAAATTTTGTTATGGATTTGCTCGATAATGATGGCAAACCAGTTGCCCTGCAGGTGGATACACAGTTCAATGCCATTCCAAATTTAAAAATGGACTGGAGCAAATTTATTGATAGCACTGGGAAACAGCTACAGACGGTGGGACATCACTTTTCTGGTTCAAGACCTTTAAACAACGAAGAATTGGCAAAATTGGACAGAAGGGGAGTTTGCATGTCATGCCATAAAACAGTGCCCGAACATGATTTGGCGGCTAACCTGTTAAGCCATGTTGCAAAATATGCGGGAGTAGAAATTAACAATAAAGAGCATTCCTCCATTTTAAACAAAGCAGTACGCATCAGCGCCTGGGCACAGGTATTGATTGGAATATTTATTCTTTGCTTTATTGTTTATTTAATATACAGATATAAGAAAAGGAGAAAGAAAAAAAGCATGTAACACGCGCTTATAAATCATTGCCATTTGGCGTAAAGTGTTAATTTTAAAGCCAGTACATTTGTTAACCTTTATCACTGTTATCCGACTAAATTCTCAAGCCGGCAATTTATCTTCTGTATTACCCATAAACAGGGCATCCTTGTTTCAAATTTCAAACTGCCGGGAAAAGTAACTGTGGATGTTCTTACTGCGGTAAAATAGCATAACCAACAGGCTGGTCATAATCATGGTAACTCTCATACCACTCTGTTTGACTGATTCAAACTGCCCGAATATGCGCCGTATGTCAAAGAACTTGATCGTATCTTCCAGGCACATGCCTGTTTTGTTGTCGCTTTCAAGAAATTTTTGAAATTCTCCCAGATTCTCCGTAATTTTCATGTGTTGCATGTCGTATTTGTTTCTAACTAATTTAAATATAGCCACTTAGACTAAGACATGCAACGTTTTTTACTTATTTAATCATCTCATTATCAACAATTTATCAACAAGAAAACTTCAATAAATGAGAAAACTTACTTTAACATTTTTTGCAGCAATACTTTTAGTTTCCTGCAATAATACAAAACTGGAAAATGCTAATATTAACCCCTGGGCGAATGCCCAATGGGTTGGACTAGAGCAACTCGAAGATAGTCTTAAGATCGTTCCTGGAATACACGGTCTAGGAAATCAATTGGATGATAAATACCTAAAACACTCTGTTGTACCATTGTTTCGCAAAGTATTTAATGTTGACAATACTATAGAGAGCGCATCTATTAATATTTGTGGTCTAGGACATTACGAGTTATATATAAATGGCAGCAAAATTGGCGATAGATTCCTCTCTCCTGGCTGGAGCTATTACCAAAAACATTATCTGTACAACACATACGATATAACAGAGCTTATCAAAAAAGGAGATAATGCCATTGGCGCTATTGTGGGTAATGGGTTTTATAATATCAACAAAGTACGTTATCGTAAACTGGTCATTGCCTATGGTTACCCCAGATTAATTTTCAATATCACGCTTAAATTCAGTGATGGTTCCATAAGAAATATTGTTTCGGATGATCATGTCAAAGTAAGCCCTTCCGCAATTACTTTTAGCAGTATTTTTGGAGGTGAAGATTATGATGCTACGAAGGAACAATTGGGATGGAGCACTTCCGGATTTAAAGATTCTGCCTGGCAAAATCCCGTGTTAATCATTGACTCTTATGAGAAACTTGTACCTGAAAAAGACTATCCACTTAAAGTCATGCAGCAGTTTGACGTTCAGGAAGTTTTCACATCAAGAACAGGCAGAATAATATACGACTTTGGTCAAAATGCATCTGGAATTATTTCTCTTAAGGTTAAAGGGAATAAGGGAGCGCTAATTCGAATACGCCCCGATGAGCTTATTAATAGCGAAGGAAATATCACTCAACGCAGTGGTGGAGGCCCCTATGAATTTAACTATATCCTTAAGGGCGAAGGTATAGAAGAGTGGCAACCAAGATTTACCTACTACGGTTTCAGGTATGCAGATGTTGAAATTATGGAGCCCGAAAATACCAACATAAAAACGGAGATTTTAGAACTTAAAATGCTTCATACCCGCAACTCATCACCAACGGTGGGTTCATTCAATTGCTCAGACACTCTTTTTAATCAGATTTTCGAACTTATTAAGTGGGGAATAAAGAGCAATATGGCAAGTGTAGCTACCGACTGCCCACATCGTGAAAAACTTGGATGGCTTGAGCAAACTTACCTTATCGGTCCTTCTATGCATTACAATTTTGATATACATTCATTGTATAGTAAAATAGTTGATGATATGATCGATTCGCAGCTCGATAATGGACTGGTTCCCGATATTGCACCAGAGTATGTTCCATTTGCAGGTGGGTTTCGTGACTCGCCCGAATGGGGAAGCGCCTCAGTTATTATTCCATGGCAATTGTATCGTTGGTACGGAGATAATGAGATCCTAAATAGAGCTTATCCAATGATGAAACGATACGTAGAGTATCTGCAAAGTAAAGCGCAAAACAATATTCTGGATCATGGTTTAGGCGATTGGTATGACCTTGGTCCAAAGCATCCTGGTGTTGCACAATTAACACCAAAAGCAGTAACCGCAACTTCGATTTATTATTACGATTTATTAATAGTTGCTAAAACAGCGAATTTACTGGGGTACGATTCCGAACTAGAGAAGTTTGCAGATTTATCTGTAAAAGTAAGAGACGCATTTCTTGAAAAGTATTACAATTCAGAAACAGGAGTTTGTTCAACCGGCAGCCAGACAGCTTATGCCATGCCACTTTATACAGGGATCATTCCGGAAGCGGATAAAGAAACCGTTTTTAAAAACCTTGTTGACTCAATAAAAAATAACAATTATGCGCTTACATCAGGCGATATTGGGTATCATTTTCTTGTTCGTGTATTGAGCGAAAATGGCCGGTCGGATATTCTTTATAAAATGAACAACAGAAGCGATCGCCCCGGTTATGGTTACCAGTTGAAAAAGGGCGCAACTTCATTAACCGAAAGCTGGGCTGCACTTACCAATGTATCGAATAATCATATGATGCTTGGACATCTTATGGAATGGTTTTATACCGGACTTGGTGGAATTTTCCAAGAGGATAACTCAGTAGCTTACAGCGATATCATTATAGCACCCAAGCCGGTTGGTAATATTAGTTGGGTTAATTGCTCATACAACTCTCCTAAAGGTGTCATTGCATCAAATTGGAAAATTGATAGGAATACGTTTACCTTAAGCATTGAGATACCAAAAGACGCATCGGCAACAATCATTATTCCGGAAGAATATATGAATTCATCTTTAGAAGTATTCAATGGTTCAAAGCAAAAACCTGTAGATATAAAGATGAAGGATGGTGAATTTAAAGTAAAATCAGGTAATTATAAGGTTATTGCGCAATTGGAGTTGTAAATTTATCTGGAAGAAACTGGCAAAACAACCTGTGATCAGGATCATTTCCTTTAAAATAAAACAGAAATCAATAAAAGCACATATCATGCAAAAAAAACTTTTTCTTTTATTACTTGCCTGCTTTACAATAAGTGGGTTCTCTGCGGAAAAACGAGACATATTACAAAAGGAGTCAAATGAAATAGGGTTGGAGAATACATTAGTCAAAGACTTTTCAGAGATAGGATTACCAACTTACAAAGATCGTAATTTTTGGGACGAAATACCTGAAAACCTTCGAAAGCAATATATGATGAAAGCTGAGGAAACACTGGATTATGATTGGCCGGTGGTAAAAGCAACAGATTTCCTGGAGATCATACGCTCTGGCGATCGAAGACAAGGGGTGTATGGTGCACCAAGAGCTGCTTTAATGTCCTTAGTAATGGGAGAATTAGTGGAAGGTAAAGGAAGATTCATTGATCAGATTATTAACGGTGTTTGGTACTATAGTGAACAAACCTGGTGGGGTTGGTCAGCACACTTACCTGCCCCAAAGGGTCTTCCGGATATCGACAAACCCTCCATCGATCTTGGAGTTGGAGAAATCGCTAATATACTTTCATGGACCTGGTATCTTTTTCATAAAGAATTCGATGAGGTTCATCCATTGATTGCGAAAAGGTTGAAAGATGAGATTATGAACAAGGCAATTATCCCCTACTATGAACGTGAAGATTTTTGGTGGATGGGATTCGATGGGAGCCGTACTGTCAACAACTGGAATCCGTGGACAAATCACAATATGCTCACCGCCATTTTAATTATGGAGGATGATCAGGAACAAAAAATTAAGGGTGTTCAAAAGGTGATTCGCTCATTAGATGTTTTTCTCAATCAATATCCTGGGGATGGAGGTTGTGACGAAGGACCTTCATATTGGAGCCGGGCCGGAGCATCACTGTACCAGAATCTGGATTTACTCAAATTAGCAACTCATGGCAAATTCAATGGTTACGATCATCAATTGGTGAAAAATATGGGCAACTATATTTACAAAGCATACATTGAATATCCCTATTTCATAAATTTTGCAGATGCGGATGCCACTACTGGTAGCCGGCCTCAAATCATTTACAGCTATGGAAAAGATATCCAGGATTCAATGATGGAAAAGTTCGGCGCTTTTCTGGCTAAAAAGCAAAATTGGGGGACTAAAGTTCCCGGAGGAAAGATTGATGAACAACTTTTCCAATTGTTACTGCTGGATGAAATAGAAAATACAGCGGCTGAAGATGCATTGCTCAGCGATTTTTGGCTGCCTGAAACTGAGGTAGCAGGGGCACGGGATTTTGAAGGGTCATCCAAAGGATTCTTTTTTGCTGCAAAAGGAGGTAACAACAATGAGAGCCATAATCACAATGATTTAGGCACCTGTGTTTTGTATTTCGATGGTAAACCATGTTTGATAGATCTCGGAAGAGAAAACTATGTTGCTAAAACCTTCAGCAGTCGCAGATATGAAATCTGGACGATGCAATCACAGTATCACAATCTCCCAAAAATAAACGGTATTGACCAAATGCAAGGGCCCCAATATGAAGCAACAAACACCACGTTTAGTGCTGATGGGAAAAAGGCTGTTTTTTCAACAGATATTTCAGGCGCATATACAAAAGAAGCAGGAGTTGAAAAGTGGTTGAGAAGTTATCGTCTCGACAGGGGAAGGAAATTCACGATTTCAGATAATTATGAATTGAGTGAAGTTGGGAATGCCCCAACGACCTTAAATTTTGTCACCTCCTGTAAAGTAACAGAAATAGCACAGGGTGTTTTAAACCTGGAGGGTGATGGCTTTATACTTGAACTGAAATACAACCTGAAAAGTGTTTCACCGGTTTTTGAATTCAAGGAAGTGACCGACACAAGCCTTAAAAGATATTGGCCCGACGGGGTAACCCGTATTGTATTTACGGTTAAAAATCCTGGCGTTAAGGGAAAGAATGTAATAGAAATAAGAGAGGTTAAATAAACATGGCAGATGAACTTACCTATCCGAATTCGCCTTCCAATTAAGGTTGAGCTATGTTGAAAAAAGAGAGATAATATGTCAGAACTTCTAAACAACAATGAAAAACGAGTAGAAGATTTACTTGCTTTTTCTCTTGGAATGATGAGCGGGGAAAATGGACGAATGCTTCTTGAAAAATACAAGCAAGCGATAGAGCATGTCACACCACATGATATGTTAAGTCTCGAAGACAAACAGATGCAAATGGGCATTCAGCCCGAAGCAATTAAGAAAGATATCGGCAAAGTAATAAATGTCTTTTTTAATGCTCTTAAAGAGTATTGTTGGGAAAAACCGAAAGAGGGTACTTTCCTCTACTATTTAATGCTGGAAAACGGGGCTTATAAATTCAAATTGAATCTGGTTAAGAAAATAATAAAAAGCTATAAAGGTCGTGAAGCATCTGATTTCCATCAATTGAAACACGATTTGCTCAGTCGTTTTGAAGAGTTTACAGCGTTTGAATCTCACTATGTGAAAAAAGAAAATATCCTTTTTCCTTTCCTTGAAAAAGTATGGAACAATTATCGGCCATTGACTGTTATGTGGTCTTTACATGATGATATTCGTAAAAAATTGAAACAGATCATTCAGATACTTAAATCAGATAAATCATTGTGGGCAGATCTTAATCAGGAGATCGGCGCATTTTATTTTCTGGTATTTGGAATGATACAAAAAGAAGACCTAATCATTTACCCTGTTGCAACTGAAACGGTTTCAAATGACGAATGGGAAGAGATGCACCATCAATGCTTTGAGTATCCTTTTCCCTTTATTATATCACCTGCTAAGCCTCAAAACATAGAAGAACCAGTTCTAAAAGAGCAAACAACGAATTTCCAAACTGACGGGGATTTAAAGTTTAAATCCGAAACAGGAGAACTCAATCTTGAACAAATCATGCTGATCCTTAATAATTTACCTTTAGATATTACCTTCGTGGACGAAAATGACAAGGTGAGATTCTTCTCAAGGCCTAAAGAACGTTTTTTTCCACGCTCACCTGCGATCATCGGAAGGGCCGTGCAAAACTGTCATCCACCCGAAAGTGTACATATTGTTGAGGAAATTGTGGCTGCATTTAAGAATGGAGAAAAAGATAATGCGAAATTCTGGTTAGAATTAAAAGGTAAATTTATTTTAATTCAATATTTTGCTCTTAGCAATGATAAAAATGAATATAAAGGTGTTATTGAAGTAAGTCAGGATGTAACAGATATCAGGGCACTTAAAGGGGAACACAGGTTATTGGATTGGGCATAAGAAACTCTTAGGATTTAAGAAAAAAACAAAAGCAATTATATACAAATGAAGAAAGCAATACTATTATCTATTTGGGTCATTATATTTATTGGCACACCACAGTTAAAATGCGATGGCCAGACTTGTGATCCCGCCATAACACTATTCAATGGAAAAGACCTTGATGGCTGGTATACTTTTCTCCAAAACCGTGGACGTGATAGTGATCCTAACAATGTGTTTACTGTGCAGGATGGAATGATCAGAATTTCAGGTGAAGAGTGGGGTTGCATCACCACAAATAATGAATATGAAAATTACAGACTTGTAACGGAGTTCAAATGGGGCACAATGACCCATGAACCAAGATTAAACAAAGCCAGAGATAGTGGTTTATTGTTACATTCCCAGGGTGAAGATGGGGGATCCCAGGGGATTTGGATGCATTCCATTGAGTGCCAGATCATCGAAGGTGGAACAGGTGACATCATTGTTGTGGGTGATGGAAGTGATCAATTTCAGATTACCTGTGAAGTGGCATCAGAAAAGCAGGGAAACTCCTTTATCTTTCAACCTGACGGAGATCAAAAAACAATTAACCGGGGCCGCATTAATTGGATCAGGCGTGATCCGAATTGGACAGATTCAATCGGCTTCCGGGGAAAGAATGATTTTGAAAATCCGGTGGGAGAATGGAATACCCTGGTTTGTGAGTCTATTGATGGTAAGCTGACTATCTATCTCAATGGAAAGTTGGCAAATAAGGCTTTCAATGTAAGGCCAACCAAAGGGAGCATTCAGATACAATCTGAAGCAGCCGAAGTATTCTTCAGACGAGTAGATTTAATACCCTTATAACTCTCATGCAGGAAGATGAACAGACAAGAAGCGTTATGGTAAAATTTACCCTTCGACATAGAATTATATCCGCATTACAGGATGTTGATATACGTGGTATTCGAAAAATCGCTTATTTCTTGCCAAAGATCTTAATACCCAAGCCTAAAAGCTCTGTAATCATTAAAACTTTGTATGGATTTAAATTGAGAATTGATCCCGTTTATGATGATGGTGTAGAAGAAAGTATTTATTATACAGGAACTTATGAGAAAGGAACACTGTATGTAATAAAGAAAATACTGAACAAAGGGGATCTCTTCATTGATGTAGGCGCCAATATTGGACTCATGTCAATTTATGCTTCTTCATTGGTCTCGGATACGGGTCGCGTTGTTGCATTCGAACCAAACCCTGCTACCATGGGGATACTAAAAAGCAACATTGAATTGAACAGCATTTCAAATATCGAAACCTCAGATTATGCAATAGGCAATACGGAACAAGCTTCGAAAATCTATGAAAGAAAAGACCTGAACAGAGGTTGCGCTTCTTTAATCAAAACAGAAAATGAGGCTGTGATATACGACATTCATATCATCCCATTATCTCAGTATTTTATAACGAAAGAGAGAATAGGCCTGATAAAAATAGATATCGAAGGTTACGAACTTGCTGCATTGGAGGGAGCAAAAGAAATTCTCACAGGAGATACCCCTCCCAAGTTAATTGTAGAGTGTTCAGAAATGAGAGAGAATACCCATGGGTTTAATACAGATGATTTGTATGAGTTCCTCATTGGATTAAAACAGTACAGGTTGTTTAAATCAAAAAGCGGAAAGGGAAAGGTGTCCAAATTATTGGAGATACTAAAGCTATCTGACATGCCACAACACGATAACATCTACTGCTTTACCAATAATCATCTTGAAGCTATTCCTGGCAATATATTTATCAATGAAAGAAATTGATAATTGAACCCTCAAAGAAGTAAAGACAGATTTATGAAACAACTCCTAATTCTTCCACTGCTTGGTTTTGGAATATTTTCATGTTCCAAAACCACCGATCAATGCTTCCCGGAGCAATTAAAGTGTGAATACCTGGTAAACCCCTTAGGGATTGATACAGCATATCCACGGCTTAAATGGAAGATCAATGACCAAAGGAAGGGTGCTTTTCAGCAAGCATACAAAATCATTGTCGGAACAGATTCTACAGCAGTATCAGTGGGAAATGGAGAATTGTGGAATCCTGAAAAAGAGATGAGTGATGCGATGCTGGTATCCTATGAGGGGAGAGCTCTGAAGCCCTTCACTAAGTACTATTGGACAGTTCAGGTTTGGGATATGTCAAATAAAAGAAGTGTCTTCTCTGAAGTTGCCAGCTTCGAAACCGGGTTTATGGGCATGGAGCACTGGAAAGGATCCTGGATCAGTGATTCACAAGATATTAATTTGAAGCCTGCCGGTTATTTCAGGAAGAGTTTTAAGGCAGCCAAAAAGATAAAAACTGTCCGGATATATATTGCAACAGCGGGTCTGTATGAACTCTATTTGAATGGTAATCGTGTGGGCGACCATCAACTTGACCCGGCCTATACCAGATTTGACCGGCGTAATATCTATGTTTCATACGATATAACATCACTCCTTTCTCAAAATGATAACGCCATTGGTGTACTCTTAGGAAATGGTTGGTACAATCATCAATCCACTGCAGTCTGGTTCTTTCACGAGGCCCCTTGGAGAGCAAGGCCCAGATTTTGTTTGGATCTCCGAATCACCTATGAGGATAATTCCGTGGAGGTGATCTCTACTGATGAAAGCTGGAAGACTTCTCTGAGTCCGATCATCTTCAACAGCATATATACCGCTGAGCACCATGATGGACGTTTGGAGCAACCGGGGTGGAATGAAGCTGGGTTTGATGATTCAAACTGGGCAGGGTCTATAACAACATCAGCCCCATCAGAAAACATCATATCGCAAGTCAATCATCCCATCAGGAATATGGAGGAGATACCGGCTTACATCATGCGCAAGATAAATCCTCAAAAATACATTTTCGATCTGGGCAGAAATATTTCAGGAGTAAGCAGCATCACCGTAGAAGGGGAAAGGGGAACCGTATTGCGATTAACCCACTCAGAATTATTGGATAAGAATGGCAACATTGATCAATCCAACATTGATCTTCATTATCGTCCGACCGATGATACTGATCCTTTTCAAACAGATATCTTTATTTTAGAAGGTAATGGGCCAGAAACTTTTTCGCCCAAGTTCAATTATAAAGGATTTCAGTATGTGGAGGTGAGCAGCAGTCAACCCATCGAGCTAACCAGGGAAAGTCTGATTGGGGTTTTCATGCACAGCGATGTTCCTCCAGTTGGTCAAATAAGGAGTTCCAGTTATACACTGAACAAAATATGGGAGGCCACCAACAATTCCTACCTATCGAACCTGTTCGGTTATCCAACAGATTGTCCACAACGAGAAAAAAACGGATGGACAGGCGATGCTCATATTGCCATTGAAACCGGACTTTACAATTTCGATGGCATCACCATTTATGAAAAATGGTTGGCAGATCACAGGGATGAACAACAAGCCGATGGTGTATTACCCGCTATCATTCCCACTGGTGGATGGGGTTATGATTGGGCCAACGGACCCGATTGGACCAGTACCATAGCGATTATCCCCTGGAACATTTATTTGTTTTATGGCGATACCCGTTTGCTGGAAGATTGTTATGACAACATCAAACGATATGTGGATCATATTACTGAAATCAGCCCCTCCTATCTTACTGACTGGGGACTGGGCGATTGGGTTCCTGTCAATTCGGTAAGTCCCAAGGAATATACTTCATCGATCTACTATTATATTGACGCAATCATTCTGTCGAAGACCGCAAAACTGTTTCATCAAGAGCTCGATTATCACAAATACACTGAACTGGCAAAAGAGATTAAGGCGGCTATCAATAAAAAATATTTTAATTCTGAAACCGGAATTTATGGAAGTGGGTATCAGACTGAATTGAGCGCGGCTCTTTTTTGGGATGTAGTGCCTGAATCGTCCAGGCAACATGTGGCAGAAAACCTCTCCGAAAGGGTAATCGCTGATGGTAAGCATATTGATGTGGGATTGTTAGGAAGCAAAACCATCTTGAATGCACTCAGTGAAAACGGATATGCTGATTTGGCTTATGAAGTAGCCTCCCAGGAAACCTATCCATCCTGGGGTTGGTGGATTATCAATGGAGCAACTACACTCTATGAAAACTGGAATATTGATGCCGCTGTGAATGACATCTCACTAAATCATATCATGTTCGGTGAAATAAGTGCCTGGTATTATAAGGCGCTGGGGGGTATTAAACCCGATCCGGCCAAACCTGGATTTAAAAATGTTTTGTTAGAACCTCATTTTGTATCCAGCCTTGATCATTTTGAAGCAAAGTACGTAGGACCTTATGGGGAAATTGTCTCTTCCTGGAAAAGATCCGAAGGAAAGATACAATATAGGGTTACAATCCCTCCAAACAGCTCTGCTACACTTACAGTAAATTCTCAAATATTGAATTTGGAGTCGGGCAGACATGAATTTACTTTTGAAGAATAATTGGCACTAGCCAATTAAACTACTGATTGCATTAGAATTTAAGTACCATTTGTAATCCATTCTGATTCATACTGGCATATGGATAAAAAGTAAGGTTAATTGCTTTGTTTGACGCTTTTGTTTTATGCATTTGCGGGACAAAATACCCACATATTGCACCGAAAACATATCCTGATATGATGTCGGTTGGAAAATGCTTTCCAGCCAGATATCTTTCAAAACCGGTCCAGGCAGGAATGGTTGCAGCCAATACCCACACATAGGGTTTAAGCCTGCTTTCAGGAAAATAATCAGAAAAGAGTGTGGCCAAAAAAAACATATTAGCTGCTGATGCGGTTGTGTGCCCCGAAATGAAAGATTTTCTCGCATTGACAGAGAGTTTCATTTCAATTCCAACTTCAGAATTATAAACAAAAGGACGTGTCCGCTTTGTCCAGCTTTTGAGTAGATGTGTACCTGTGGCGCTCACAAGATTGGTTTCACCCCACATCACCAATAAGGTACCCATCTCTTCCCAGTAACTCGCATTATTGTTTGATATAGCCGGCAAAACGAAGGGCGAAACTGCTCCCAGAGCAATAGGGACAATTTCTCCGAAGTCACTGCGTCTGTTAGCTTTGCTTGAGTAATGCCTGGTTGCACTTCGGTCAAACCAGTTAATATTCTGCGCATTCAAGCCTTCAACCTCCTCAATGGTCAGGGGTGGTAGATGGGCATTTAGTGCCAGGGTAGCCCCTGCCATAATTGATGCACATCCCACCAATAATCCTTCTCTCTTCCAGCAAAGTTCATAAGGACTCTGCGCAAACACCAGAATACCCATCAATACCAAACCCAAAGTCGAAAGCTTTCGTTTCATCGCTCCATCAATAAAAATCC
>SDBT01008060.1_pt1 | contig 17263 bp, 23 predicted proteins | sample 2277101 | NCBI WGS metagenome assembly SDBT01 (sample SAMN10404973, study PRJNA504765) | marine sediment metagenome | isolation source: marine sediment core GS10_PC15, 103 cmbsf | place: Arctic Ocean: Southern Knipovich Ridge | collected 2010
CCCGAGAGCGTGTTCGAGGCCGGGTCAGGGAGAGCCGAGACCGTTACGAGGATCCACGCGCCGAGCGTGTAGCTCGCGATATTCGGGCCCTCGCGATCGACCGCGAGCGACGCGTAGGCGCCGCCGCCGCCGAAGAGATGCTGAATCAGCCGGGCTTGCGCCCGGAGTCGCCCGACCACTTGCTCCCGACGGACCTTCGCCGGAGGATCGCCGAGGCCGGGAAGCGCTGGTTCCATCGCGGCGAACCGATGCCCCGCCGCGTCGACCTTCAGGGTATTCTCGCCGATCGTGTCGAGGCCGATAATAATCTTCAGCTTGTGTTCGAGTTCGAGAATGTATCCGGTGTCGACGATGCCGAAGCCTTGGAGCCCGCCGACGAGAGCGGTCGGGATAATGTCCTCGTAGTAAGAGAAGTCGATCGCCGAGACGGTCGTCCCGCCATCTTGCTCCCACGTCGGCGGCGTGTCGATAACGAGGTCGGAGTCGAGAAGCGTCGGCAGTCCGCCGAGCGCCGGAAGCCGGAGGTCGATTAGCTGGAAGTCGCCGCTCTCGTCGAAGTAATAGGCGAGCCCGTGTTCGAGACAGCGGCCCTCGATCTCGTCCTTAATCGTCGACGTCTTCACTCTCTGCGAACGATGTAGCATAAAGGTCGCGTCGGCGGCGATCGTCGCGACCGTCGACCCGCGCGGGATATCGAACTTCGGGAGTTCGGTCGAACGATCGAGCGTCGAGAACCGTCCGCGAAGAAGATCCTCGAAGTAAGTCCCGATCGGGATATCGTCGATCAGGATCGGCGCGCCCTTTCTCGCGCCGTGATCCGGGCCCGCGATGAAATAACACTCGGGCTCGTTCAGGACGGGAGGCCGCACGAGGTAAGACGGATGCCCGGTATCCGCGGCGCCGTCCGGGTCGACGAGTTCTTCGAGAGTGCATCGGAGGAGCCGCTCGTATATTTGCGGACTGCTATCCCCGGCGAGATTCGTCGGGATCGTGGTAAACTCGTGAACGCGGAAGCGCCCCTTCAGGAAGGGAGAGTCGCCGCGTTCGAGGACGCACATAACTGTGCGGTCGCCATTAATGCGATAGACTTGCTCGCCGCGAGCGTTGTTCCCGAGCGCCGTCGCGAGCGACTTCAGCGGATCCGCGACCGGAGATTGCGCGAAAGGATTAAAAGGATCCGACCCGGAGATGAAGACTAGCTCCATCCTAAGCGGCGCGAAGTGCGTCAGGATCCGGAACGTCTGCTCGTTCGCGAAGATGCCCTGAACGAATCCGTTCGCGTAACTATTCTGATCTATCGAGTGTCGATTCGGGAAGAGGGAGACGCCCGACGCGTACGTTAGCGTCGGGTCAGGCTCGGACTTGAAGCAATCGACGTCGAGCATCCACGCATTATCACGGAGCGAGAACTCCCACGCGACGAGCGAGGTCCGCGCGCCGCGCGTCACTCTGCCGGTGTAGTGCGGGACCCAAGAGCCCGTCAGGCCGAAGCGCCGCTCGACGAAGGCGATAATATTCATCGTCTGCCAGCGACCCGCGTTGTTCCCGACGAAGGACGAGACCCATCGGTCGAGGTTCGACCCGCCCGGCGTTACCGTCGGGTCGACTAGCTGCAACTTCAGCGGGCCGATATCGGCCTTCCTCGCGAGCGGGTCGACGGATCCGCGGCGTCCCTGCGGTCGCTTTAGGTAGCGCTTCCAAGGCGCCGAGGGGCTCTCCTCGGTCGTGACTTGGAACGGGTCGGAGTGCGGCGCGGCGGGCGACGTCGCGGGGAGGAGGATCGTCGTCTCGGTCACGTCGACGTCCCGGCCCGCGTAGAAGGTTACGCGGAAGTCTTCACGGATCACGCTTGAACCCTCCCGAGCCCGGAGATCTTCGTCGTCGAGTAGAAGAGAAAGTCGACCGTCGCGAGACGCTCGTCGTCATTCCCGACGAGCCCCTCCTCCGGCTGATCGAGGAAGACGTCGTAGTAGGAGCCGGGGATCGCGACGTCCGGATGATAACGGACGGCGTCCTTATCGTGCATCCGGTCGATAGCCGCGGCGAAGCCGAAGGGTCCGTCCCATCCGGAGCCCGCGACCGACACGATCCCGGCGCGGTAGGCGTCGTCGAGGCCGATCGCTTGCCAGCGGGCCCGGAGTCCGTACTCGGTCCCGCGGACCCATGCGACACGCTCGCCGCCCGCCGATTGATCGAACTCGGATCCCGCCGCGATCCTCGGCGCGCCGCGGTGTCCGTCGACCGCCCACGCCGACAATAACGCCGGTTGCCAGAAGTATTCCTGCGAGCCGGTCGGCGTCGCCGTCGCTCCGTAAAGCCGGAGCCTGATGTTATCGCCAGCGGCAAAAATGCTCGACCATCCCCAACCGAGCCACCATCCCCCGGACCCGAGATATTCGACCGGTTGCCTCGCGATCGCTCCCGTCCCGAGTGAATAGAAGAACGTCGGAACGCCGCCGCTCCACGACTGGGCAAAGTTATCGACCGCGCCCCCGTTCCGGTCGATCTGGAAAGTCCCCCCGGTGTCGGCGATCCCCTCCTTAACCCATACCGGGACAAGGAAGCGCACTGTATCGTGCGGCCTAAGCCAGAAGGAAGGACTCTGTATGTATTCGAGCGGCGCCGAGGGGTTGTCGTCCTCGACGAGGACCGCGTTCGTCCCGCCGTAGGGATCCGTCCGGTTATAAGTGACGATCGGACCGTTAACCTCCGAGTAGGTCGTGAAGTCCTGCGGTGTACCGTAGGCTATGAAGGGGACGCCGTTCATACGGTCGAGACCTTCCCGAGTCCGCCGACGTGCGCGTCCGCGTAGAAGGTGAAGTCGACTTGCGCCGTCCCGTCTTCGCCGTCCTCGGTCATCGCATCTTTAGGCTCTTCGAGGTAGCCGACGAAGTTCAGGCCGGGATCTTCCGCGCGAGGGTGGATCCTTACCGGCGCTTGATTCCACATCTCTTCTATCGCGGCTTGCACGCCGAGAGGTCCGTCCCATCCGGACCCGAAGAACGCTTCCCCGGTCTCGTCGCGGAGACCGAGGAAGCGCCAGCCGAGCCGCGCGCGATGTTCGGTCCCGGTCCGGTAGGCGACGCGAGTCAGGTCGGCACGCGTCCGGACCATCGCGTCCGCCCGCGGTTGCGGTCCGCTCCGCGGGTTCGAGATCGGGAAGGTCGCGCGGATAGCGCGTTGCCAGTAAGCGAAGCACGTCCCTTGATCTGAATCGACCGCGCCCGCGGGGTTATACACGACGGCGTGAGCCGTGTTCGCCGCGAGATTCCTAGCCACGGCGAAAGTGACATACCATCCGGTCGTACCGTATGCCGTCCAGTCCTGAAGGATCAGACTCGACGGCGAGATAAAGGTCGGAACGCCTCCCGACCACGTTAAGGATAGGCCGAGGACTTGCACGCCGCCCTCGACTCTTAATTGAAGAACCGTCGCCCCCGCGGATCCCTCGCGGAGCCAGAAGGGGACGATATAATCGCCCGCGTGTTCCGTTGTAAAGAGACCGACCGAAGAGACGCTCTCGAAGCTCGCGCTCTGATCGTCGAGGAGATACGCGTCGGTCCCGCCGAAGGGGTCGGTCTGTCCGGGAGTGATAACGATCGACCCCGAGGGGATCCAGATCGCGGCGTCGTCCATCGCGGGCGGGACGCCGTAGGTCAAGAAGGGAACGCCGTCCACTAGCCCGCCTCGCCGCCGACGCTCGTCGCGCGCCGCGTGCGGACGTTCACGTCGCGCCCGGTGAGGTCCTCGATCGCTCGGGAGAGTTGCTGTTCCTGCCGCGGGTCGGACATATCGAGGAAGCCGCCCTCGATAACGATCGTAATCGAGCCGCGGGTCTCCTGCGACGCGGTCGCTTGCTGCGCCGCGGCGCCTCCCCCTCCGGCTCCTCCGCCTCCGGCGACCGCCGAGAGGGCGCCAGCCAGCGCGAACATAGCGACCGCCGCCGCCGTATACTTCGCCGCCGCGGCGAAGCCCGCGGGGTTCGTGACGAGGCCGAAGCCCGCCGCCGCGATCGCTTGCGCGATGAAGAATTGCCCGAAGGCTTTCGCCACGGACGCGAGGGCGAGGAGCATCGAGTTCCTAAAGGCTTCCCCGGCGGACTCGGCGCCGGAGACCATCGCCTCGAACGCGCCCGCGATCGCTTGCCCGAAGTCGGACGCGAACATCGAGATAATGTTCCCGACCGCTACGGCGAAAGCATCTTCCAGCGAGACCGCGGCGCCCGCGAGAGCTTGAACCTTCGCGAAGATCTCGGCGAGGAGCGAGTCGAGCATCTGCCCCGGAGGGAGCGTCGCGATCAGGGCGACGGCGACCGCCTGAAGCTGGACGATTAGGACTTGGTTCGCCGCCGCGACCGCCTTCGTAGATTCGGCCCTCTCTTCGTCGGTCGAGGCTAGCCCGAGGGCGCGCTCGGCCTCGGCGACGTCGTCGAGTGCCGCGGCGAGCTTCTGCGCCGCCTCGGAGTTCTCCCCGAGATGGACGCCGATCGTCTGGTCGAGCGTTACGACCGCGTCGTCCTTTAACTTCGCCATCGCCCGCGCGATGTTGTTTATCGCCTTCGCTAGGTCGTCGCCTTCGAGCCCCGACTTCTTCAGGAGTTCAAGCTCGGCGAAGAGGTCGTCGCGAGCTTGCTCTCTCGCTTGTCGTAGAAGTTCCTGATTCCCGAGTTCCTCGGGCGTGTTCCGGGAGAAGACGACCGCCCGCTCCGCCGCCGCGACGTCGTCGAGAATACCCTTCAGCCGGATATTAGCGTCGCCGACGAGATCGACTTTCTTCTTCGCCTCGCCCTCGTTCTCCAGCTTGACGCGGGTCCGCTCCTCGTCCTCCTCTTCCGGGAGAAGCGCCTTCGTCTTCAGGTCTGCCGCAAGGAGGAGAGCGTTATCGCGTGCCGCCGCGAAGGCGTCGACCTCCCCGGTTAACCGGCGGACCTCCTGTCGCGCGTCTTCGATCATCCCGGTAAAACCGCCGCCCGCGTCCGGGTCGACCTTGTCGATTTGCTCTTGCGCCTCCTGAAGCTCCGCGAGATCCGCCTTCGCCGCCGCGAGATCTTTCGCCCGTTGCTTCCGCACGCCTTCGAGCGCGGTCGCTTGCGCTTCGAGGCCGAGGACGCCGCCCTTCTCGGCTAGTGCCTCGTTCGTCGCGATCAGTTCCGACCGGAGCTTCCGGCCCGGGCCGAGGAACTCCTTATAGATCCCGAGGAGTTTCCCCATCTGGATCACTACATCGGCGACCCATCCGAAGAAGGTTACGATCGTCGGGATGATAGTCGCGAGCGCCGAGCCGAACGCGGCGACCGCGTCCGGGTTATCCTTGAACGCTTTGAGGATCGCGCCGACCGGCTCCGCGGCGTCCTTCATCGCCTTAGTAAACTCGGGGAGGATCTTCTGTCCGGCTTCGATCAGCGCAAGATTTAGCTTATTCTTCAGCAATTGCCATTGCTGCGCCGCCGCCTCGTTCATTACCTCGAAGGCTTCCTTCGCCGCCCCGAGTGCCCTGTCCTGATTCTCGACGTTCCTCTGAAACTCTGCCGCTTGCGTACCGGCGAGAATCGAGCCCGCCCGGAACGCGCGCATCTCCGGGATAATCTCTTGCAATGCCTCGACGTTCCCGTTCGTCGCCTCCGCGATATCGTTCATAATCCCGGCGAAGCCGCGGCTCTTCAGCGCTGCCGCGGATAGCTCGATCCCGTACTTCCCCGCCGCTGCCGCGGCTTCGTCAGTCGGGTCGATTATCGCGAGGATCAGCCGATTTAGGGAGGTCGTCGAAGTGTTCGCGTCGATCCCGGCCTTCGTCATCGTCGCGATCGCCGCGCCGACTTCCTCGAACGAGACTCCGCCGAGTGCCGCGGTCGAGGCAACGGTCCCGATCGACGTCGCTAGCTGATCGAACGTGATCTTCCCGTCGCGGACCGTCTGGAACATGATATCGGAGATCTGCGCCGCGCGCGTCACGTCTCCGCCGTACGCGTTAATAACGGTCGTCAGGGCGTCGACCGAGGTCAGGGTCGAGGACAGGCCGCCGACCGCGGCCTCCGCCGCGATCGTGAGGACGTCCATCGCGTCCGAGCCCGCCTCTACGCCAGCCGAGAGGACCTGATAGAGCCCGGCGCCGAGATCGTCCGCCGTCTTCGGAAGCTCGTCCGTCATCGCGAGGACGGCTCGACCCATCCCCTCGACCGCCTCGCGCGCGGCGGAGCCGGACCCGAGGAGTGTCTGAACCTCCGCCATTCTATTTTGGAATTGCGCCGCGCGCTTGATAGCGATCGCCATCACGGCGACGACCGAGACCGCGATGACCTTCCCGAAGGTCTTCGCCGCGCGCCACGCTAGCCGGAACGCGTTAACGAGGCCCTGACGAAGGCCCTTCTGTAGCTTCTTTAGGATCGGGGTCGCGGTGTCCTTCGCGCCGATCTTGATAGTCGAGCGATCGTCTCCAGCCATACTCTACCCCTCGGGATATCCGATCCGCTGCCATTGCCGCGCGAGCTTCTTCGCTTCTCTATGACTCTTCTCGGTCGACGTCGAGCCGATCGCTTGCGTCGCCGCGAGGGCGTGTTCGAGTCGCTCCTGATGCACTAGAGCGATGTTCACGCGGAGCCAGACGTAGAAGGTCACATAGGGGACGATCCCGTCGCGCGTGTCCCATCGGTCGTTCTGATACCAGTCGGCACCGAACCGGGCGAGGAACATCCCGATTAGGATCGGGAGCGGCGTCCCTGTCGTCGCTTCGGTTTCGCCGTCTTGCTCCCGCCGACCCTCCGCCGTGTAGCGGTCGAGTTCTCTTTGCTTTCGGGCTCGCTTGTCTCGACCGTCGCGAGGGTCATCGCGTTCTGTTGAGCCCGTAAAAAAGACATAAAGGTTTGAAGCATCACGACCGGCGCGACCGCGAGGAGGCGCTCGGTCGGGTCGTGTCGATCGCGCCAATCGTCGGCGCTTGCGAAGGTAAGGAGAGGCTTCCGAGGGACGAGGTCGGAAAAGATATCGTGACCGTAGCGGCGGAAGACCGCCACGAGAGCCGCGACGTCTTCCTCCGCGGGGTCTCCTTCGGTGATCGCGGAGACCTCTTCGTTATACGGAGCGAACTCCTCGATCGAGAGAATCCGCCCCGTATAGGTGCGCCCGGCCAAGATGCACGAAGGCCGGGCGACTCTGCCTAGTGCCGCGTCAACGTCGGAGGGCTTCCAGTCCACTAGCCCGCCTCCCGGTAAGAGGAGGCTCCCGAACTAACCGGGGAACGTCAGCGTGTAATCGTCGTCTGCCGTCTGTCCGCTCGTCGGGAGCTTAATAACCAAGTTCCAGAGGACGACGGGATCGTCGTCGTCGACCTCGACTCCGACAATCTGCGCTTGCGCGGCGGCAAAGTCCATACTGTTGTTCGCTACCGAGCCGTGAGCGAAGCTCGTCGCGAACTGCGTTCCGGCAGTCCAGAGAGCCCACGGGTCGATAGTCGCGAGGGCTTCGGCCTCGACCGTTACTTCGAGCATCGGCGCCCGGCGTCCCGCGGCGTAGCCCGCGAAGGCGTCCGCGGCGTTCAGGTCGGGCCTCTGCGAGGTCGCCCGCCCGCCGATAAGCGCGACCTTCCGAACCCTCGTCGTCGCGACACCGTTCAGCGTGAAGAGAAGCGACTCCGCCTTCGGCGGGAGGATCGTCGAGGGGATATAGGCGATCGCCCCGGGGATCGCGGCGTCGACGAGACCAGCCGCCCGACCCTTGACGTCGAACGTGAAGCGCCCGAAGCCCGGCCCGTCGATATCGTAGCGCCAATCTGCATAGACGCCCGTCATATCGTATTGCTGGCCCTCGGTGAAGAGCCGGAGCGCGGCGGACTCGAAGCCGCTCGACTCGGGAGCGTAGGTCCAATCGGTCGTGAATACCGCGGAGTGACCCGCGGCCCGGAGGAGGACGTCGAGGTCGCGCGGCGTGTCCGCGCCAGAGTAGGCGACATCGGATCCCCGCATCTCGACCACGACTTGCGTCTCGACGAACCGGCCCGAGGGCGCCGCGTTGACTTGCGAGCCCGCGGTTCCCGCCGCGTTCGGTCGAGAGCCGTCGAAGATAAAGCCTTGCGGCACGAACGCCCGCTCGGCTAGGAGGACGGCGTCCGTTGCCGGAGCGAAGACTCCGCCCGCGTCATACGACGCCTCTGCGAGCGCTTCCATCGCGTAGACGATATTGGTCTTAGTCGCGGTCATTTGTTAGACCCTCCCGGCTTGCGCTCGCCCGGAACCACTATCCCCCGGCGTTTCGCGAGACGCTCGTTCGCGGCCATCTGGTCGGCCTTGGAGAGAACCTTCCCGGCCTTCGGCGCGGGTAGCCCCTCCTTCTTGCAGAACTCGGCGAGCTTCGACCGGTCCGCGGCGACGCCCGGCGGGAGCCGATGGCGCTTCCCTTCGTGTTCGATATAGACGGACATTGTATCCCTCTCTAGGTGAGCTTGAAGGTATCCCGGACGAAGAAGCGAACGACGACGGCGCCACGGAGGAGAGGATCGTCCTCCGCGTCGTCGGTGCCCGCGGCTCCTGCAAATACTACATTTTTGGAGACTATGAAGATACCGTTCTGGTTCGCCGAGACGTTCGGGTTCGATTCCTTCGTTAGCTCGTCGAGGCTATATAGCACGCCCCGGAGGACTTGAACCATCCGGAGCCAGACGGACGAGGTCATCTCCTCGTCGGTCACATAGCGGATTTGGACGTCGACCGAATAGTCCCGGACGTTCCGGGCCTCGATCTCGCCCTCCCCCTCGACCGGCGTCTCGATCGTCACGACGAGGGCCGGGAACGTCGGCGGGTTCTTCCCCTTCGCGGCGTCGTCGTCGTCGAGCGCCGTCAGGATCGAGACGTTCTCCGGCTTCGGCCAGTCGCCTTCCCTTGGTATCTGGTCGACGACGCGGTTAACGCCGAAGTCCGGATGACGGAGAGCCTCCGCGACGAGGTCGATCGTGTTCGCGATCATCGCGAGGCGATCAGGTCCTCGACCCGGTACTCGTGAAGCTCCCCCGTGAAGGGGTCGCGCCATCCCTCGACGACCCGGATCGTCGGGATATTCGAGGGGAGTGTCGACGGTTCGAGGCCCATCGCGCCGCAACTTTCCCCGACGATCGTCCCGCCGGTCACCGTCCAGTCGAGACAGACGGAATCCGCGACGGCTTGCTCGATCGCGTTCGGGACGTCGGCGATCGCGAGCGCGAAGAGGTCGCATTCGACGATCCCGATCTCCCGCGTCCTCTGAACCATCGTCCCGTTATCTAGCTCGATGAAGCCGCAGAATTGCACCGTCTCGAAGGACAGGACCGAGACCGAGTCCGGGAGGACCTCGACCCGCGAGGCTTGCGGGCCCGAGCCCGGCGTCGAGTCGATCGACGGGGTCCCGGTCGTCGGCCCCGAGCCCGCCGGTTGCGGCTCGGTCCACGTCACGGAGCCCACGGACCCCGAGAAGGGCGTCCGGACGGCGCGGTCGACGTAGGTCCCACCTATCGCGAGATCGTAGGTCACAGAGACGCCGGGGAGCGGCCTAGCCCCTACGACGAAGACCTCCGGAGGCGCGTACGGCGCAGAGGGCGACGAGGAGGCGACCTCGGTCCCGAGGAGCGAGGCGGTGAAGCGGACGGAGTCGGTCTCGTTTGGGATCCACGGGATCGTTACGACGAGATCGGGCCCGACGGCGTCGATCGCGACCCGGTCCCCGGCGAGGACCCCGTTCGAGTTCGGGAGCCTCGGCGCCCGGCGTTGCGAGAGTTCGGATCCGTTCGCGACGGTACACGCAACCGCGGCGGCGGCGATGACGGCGATTCGAGAGAACATCGAGGCGACTCCTTTAGGTTAGCCGTGACGTGAAGCAATGCTCGCCTTGATCGAGCGACTTCCGGCGATCTTCGACGCCTTCCCGGCGCCGATCTTTCCCTTCGTAACATACGACGCGAGACCGCGTTCGAGTAGGATAATGACCCAAGGCGGCAGCGGGTCGACGACGACCTTCCGCGCCGGTCGCTTGTGAACGATATCCTCCTCGTGATGCGCTCCGGCGTAGGGAACCGCGGAGCCCCGGACGTACTGGAACCGGGTCACGATCCGGATCGACTCCGGTCCGCCCGCCTTGACGTAGGAGGACCAGAGTCGCCGCGTGTCGATCAGGATCGCGAGGATCCCTCCTCGGGCCTGTCCTCGCTTCGCCTTGCGGAAGAGGCGCCCGCCACCGATCCCGCCGCGGGTCCGGGCGCGGACCGTCGAGGGTTTCAGCGGCGCCCACGGTTGCCCGCCCGCGGCGCCCTTGGTGGCGAATTGCTGAAGAAAGAACGAGGTCAGGATCGGCTCGGCGACGCCGACGAAGAACGGCGAGAGATCCCGGAGCCGGGCACGCATCGCCTCGACCGGTCGACCGGCTGGAAGGAAGTTCGCCTTTAGTAGGACGTCGGTCACGCTACCGCCCTCGGACGATCTCGCGCGACTTCGGGCGGTAACCCCGGAGGGACTTCCCGAGGCCCGGCGCCAGATGCCCGAGGTTTCTCCAAGTCCTTTGAGCCTCGTGCGAGCCGTCCGTCGATAACCGGTGTCGAGTGTAAAGGTGAGTCGCTTGCCGGGCAATCTCGAACTTGATCGCCTTGCCGACCCCGCGAATCGTCAAGTCCGCGTCGAAGGCGATCCCCCGCGGCGCGTCCTGCCGGATCTGTACCCCGAGCGGGTCGGGCGTGATGATCGGCGCCGCGAAGAGATCCTCGGAGGCTTGCTCGACGGTCGTCGGTGCCTTCGCGAGGAGGAGGACGACGTCGGTCTCGGCTTGCTCGACCGTCCGCTCTAGCCCGTCCTCCCAATTGCGAAGCTCCTTCGGTAGGAGCCGGAGGTCCTCGGCGAAGGTCCAATCGAGGAAGGGCGCGTCGACGACGACGTCGAAGGTTACGTCCGTCCCGATCGTCGCCAGCCGGGCGCGGAGGAAGATATCTCGGTCGGTGACTTGCGTCGTGAAGTCGGAGGAGTCCTTCGTCGAGTCGAGCTTCGTCGTCCCGATCGCGGAGACCGCGCCGAAGGTCGCGATCTGCGTCCACGCCCCGGACGCCGCCGTCGGCGAGATCTCTAGAACGACCTCCGCGGCTCCGGTGATGGCGGCGACGCGTAGCTCCGCCTTCCAGCGGGTCCGCTCGCCTGTCATAATCGCGGCGCCATCCTCGACCGCGGTCCGCTCCTGCATCCCGAAGAGGACCGACGAGAAGGTCACGACTTAGCCGTCTTTCGCCGCGGACTTGCGTGTCTTCTTCTTGACCTCGGGCTCTTCTATGTCGGGTTTGTCATCGCCGACGATATGGAATTGGGGACGCCCGCGGAGCTTCGCCGCGGTCGCCGCGTCGACCATCGCGACGCCGACCATCCGACCGATCGGCTCCTCTGTAACACCACGCGGATTGTACGGCGCGGCGAGACGGGCCTCGGGCTGGAAACTGACTCCGCTTTTGCGGTCACGGAAGGTCGCGTCGACGAGGCACCATACTTCGATATTCGCTTCGGACATAAAATCACTCCGGAGAGGAGGGTCGTCCCAACATAAACCGAACGGGGACCGGGGACGAACCCCGATCCCCGTCGGCTTGTCGAAGAATCAGCCGGAGCCGATCAGGTGTAGTTCCTGATTACTCCGTGGTAGATCTCGTGCCGGTAGTCGACGCCCATTTCGCCATACGTCTGCCATTGCTCGGCGGAGACAGTCTTCGCCATCGGCTCGGAGAAGAGGACGCCCTTGCTCGGGATCGGCATCGCCACGACCCGGCAGAACTCCGGGCGGAAGACGAAGATCTCGATCGCGGTCGCGTCCGGATCCCACACGAGGTTGAGGACCGCCCATTTCGTGAGGATCTGCCGGACCTGAACGCCGACCCGCTCGGTCGTGTCCGTGAACCGCGCCGTCCCGGCGGTCCCCTCGTAGAAGCCCGCGATCCGCGCGTACTGCGTCGCGTCCATGATGAGGAAGAGTTCGTCGCCGATATTGAACATCCCATTGTCCATCATCGCTTGAAGCGACGCCTCGAAGGTGATCGCCGTCAAGGCGGCGGCGGCGTGATCCTCGTCGTTCGTGACGACGGCAGTACGGACGCCGCGCGTCCGGCGCGCGGTCGCGTTGTTCGCGGGCTGGACGAAGACGCCCCACCCGAAGGACAGGTTCGCGTGACGACCGATCTTCTCGACCGTCCGGGCGATCTGCCAGTCGATCGACCCGGGATGGTTGAGCGCAGCGCCGCCCGCGGGCGAGCCGGGGATCTGCGCGACGCCGGTAATCTGCGCCGAGCGACCCTGTAGCGAGTAGGTTAGCTCGGTCGCTTCCTGAAAGATCTGGACGACATTCGAGCTTTGCGCCGTGTCGGTGTTCGACACGACCGGCGCGATGCCCTCGACGATGTTCGGTTGTGCCGCCGCGGGGAGTTCGTAGTCGACTCCCATCGCGAATTGAGTGTCGTTCACGAGACGAACGCCGCCCGTCAGTCCGCCGATCAGGCGGAGGATGGAGTTCGGCTTCTCGGACTTCTGGAAGAGTTCCCCTAGATAATTGGGGAGATCATAAGAGGTTGCCTGTCCGGCGACTTCTGCCATTGTGAACGCTCCTTAGAAGCGGTTAGCGACGGCGCCGGTCGGGCAATCCGTCGGGGTCAGGTCGCCCGACCCGTTGCCATTAGGGCGAGCTTGGTCTTCAGCGGTGCGGCCTCGGTGTACTTCCCGTCGGCTTCGAGCTTCGCGATCGCGGCCTTCAGGCCCTCGACCGTTGTATCGTCCGTCGGGTCGCCTTCTCCGGCGCCCTTGTATCCGGCTCCGCCGACGACGCCATCCTCGAACCATTCGCCGTTATTTCCCGCCGCCTTAATCGCTGCGAGTTCCTCGACGACTGTCCGATAGGGCGCCTTATTCTCTTTATGGTCCGTCGTTATCGAGAACTTCCCATCGCCCCCGACCACGAAGAACCCGTCGTGATCTGCGTCGTACTGCGTGCGATCCCTGAAGTACGTCTTCAGGAGTTCGACCATACCGGGCCGAACTTTCAAGTCGCGACACGCGTCGGAGACGTCGATCTGAAGACTCTTCCCGAGGAGCTTCTTCGAGAACGCTTCGGAGACGTCGAGCCTCTCTTGCAACGGCTTGACCTTTTGCTCTTCAACCGTCGCGGTGATCCGATCCAGTTCCGCGCTCGTGTCCGGCGCCTTAATTTCCAGCCTCTCGCGGAAGAAGTCCGACTTCGAGTCGGCGATCTCTGCGAGGAAGTCATCGTCCCCGACGAGCTTCTCTTTCGTATCTCGTCGTGCGGCGGCGGCGTTCTGATTCGCTTCCGCCTTTAGGACGTAGTTCGTCCCGACTACCTCCTTCGGGATGTGGCTCTCGGCGACCTCTGTCGCGACCAGATACATACCGTCGGCGACGTCGATCTCGACTTCCGTTCCCTCGGGGTTCGCTCCCTTGATTTTCATTCGTTACCTCTCCGGAATGGTTACGGTCGACCGGAGGGATCGACCTAAGACCTCCGCCTTCGCTCTCCTACGGAGCGCCCGCGGCGGGAGCGGGTTCGCGGACGACCGTCGTCGCGCGCTTCTCTAGTCTAGGCGACTCGGCGTTAGGCTGCAACGTCCCGCAGTCGCAGAGGATCACGCCACGCGGCGCGATGGCGCCGCCGGAGACCTCGACGGACACGATGACCGTAACCGCGCGACCGCAATCGTCGCAGACCTCGCCGGTCGCGATCGCTTCCATCTACCGGCCTCGACGAGCCCGGTTCGCCCGCCGCATTACAGTATTAGCCCGGCGTACCGCGCCAGCCGCCGCGGCCTCCGTGATCCTCCCGGCGCCGGAGATCCCGATCATATCGAACGACGCCTTCCAGTCCCCCTCCGGCTTCGGCTTGCTCGCGTTCTTCCCGCGGACCACGATCGGGATAAGCTCGCATCGGTCGAGGGGATGCGGTTTCGAGGGAACCGATCGGACCGGGAAGACGCCCTTCCCGAGCCCGTAGCTATTCCGGAAGGCGAGGATATCGCACTCGTCCGGGCCCTTCTGCGTCCCGCGGTTCGGGGAGAGCGTCCAGCGTATGCCGTGGACTAGCGGGTCGCGGGCGAACGCGTCGACCTCGGCCTCGTGCCGGGCGGAGTCTAGTTCGGTGAAGGCGATCCGGTCCGCGTTGAAGAGCATCCTCTGAGCCGCGCCCTTCTCCGCCTTCGAGAGCTTCCGGAGGTCGAGGAACTCGCGACCGCTCGGGCCCTTCGTAAGCTTGCTAAAAGCCGACTGAAACGGCTCGGAGCCCTTGACGTATAGCCGGAGGCGGCGACTCATTTCCTGCGGGCTGATCCCCTGAACGAGACCCTCGCGGAAGATCGCTTGCACTTCCGCGGCGCCGCGGCGGACGTGACCGCGGAGGAGTGTTCGCCACGTCTGCGGCGCGCCGAGGCTCTCGAACTGGCCGAACATCGAGAGCGACGGGAGCCGGATGGCGCCGAGCGTCGCGTTCGAGACGCCCGAGGTTCTCGCCGCGGCCTTCGCCGCCCTCTGCCAGATCCGGACGACTTGCTCGAAGGTCGCCGCGCGCCCTTCCCTGATCGAGCGCTCCCACGACCGGAGGAGGTCCCGGCTCAATTGCTGGATAATGCGACGGGACGCGAGAGCGCGACGGCGCGCCTTCTCGGACTTCGGGAGTTCGACGGCGAGGTTCGCGGCGTAGAGATTCAGCGCGCGGATTAGTTCCTTCTGGACTTGCGCGGACAGGGACCCGAGACGACGCCGAGCGCGGAAGCGCGCGGCAAGGTACGCCGACGGGGTCGGGATCCCGCGGAGGAGAGGCACGAGCGAAGAGTATAAGCGGAGACGTCCGCGAGGCGAACCCCGCGGACGTCGAGTCTCCTAGTCTTTCCGGATCCGCCACGGGCCGATCTTCCATGCGCCCACGGTATTGAAGACGAAGGCCCGGACCGTGGGAACCTTCAAGAGGATACCCGTCCAGAGAAGGACTCCGATCGTGAAACCGATCACGATCGCGGCGGTCGCGTTACAAGCGACTTGATCTTCCATCGTCGGCGCTCCGGGTTTCGAGGGAAAGGATAGCCCTCGAACGGTACGCGTCGCGGTTCTCGACTGCAACCTAGAAGACGAGACGCCAGCCCTTATCGGGCTCCCACTCGAAGAGCATCTCGGTCCGGGCCTTCGCGCCGGAGGCGAGTTCCTTCTCGAACTTTACCGTCGCGAAGGCGAGCGTCTCCGACGACCGAACGTCGATCTCGACGTCGGTCGGAGTCCCGAAGCCCACGGCGTCGATCGGATTCTCCCGGACGAAGAGATCCCACCATACCCGCCACGAGTGCGACCGCTCGTCGCCGGGAGTCATCGGACGATCCCTTTCAGATGGCGCCGGATCTCGATCAGACCGCGATCGGCAGCGAGCTTGACCTTCGAGGGAATCGAGCGCTCGAATCCGGCGACGAAGGTCTGACGATCGCCCTCGACGAGCCCGACGTCGATTCCGCTCGTCCATAGCTTCGTGATGAAGCGCCCGAGCTTCCGGTTCTTACGCCAGCCGGGACGGTCGGGGTCGACGTGTAGAGCGATGATGTTCCGGACCTCCCGATCCTCGAAGCTCTCGTTCGTTACCATCACGACGCCGCATCGGTCCGGTCGGAGGTCGGAAGTTAGGACTTTCATATTCTCGGGATCTGACCCGGCTTGCAGCCAGAGGCACGCGAACGCGCGGCACGAGTCCGGGCGGATATCGTAGATCCCGCAACCGGCGCAACCGCCGGGCGCGAGGCTCGGACAGGCGACGCCCGCGGGCTTCCCCTTCATCTCCGGGTCGATATTCACGGGATAATCGACGACGTGTATCCGCGTACAGCACGCGGTACACTTGCCGCAAGTTCGAGTCATTCGTTCGCCTCCTTCGGGAAGTCGGAGATGGGTTACCGTCACGTCGACCCGAGACCGCGAGAGAGGATCGACCGGCAGACCGGACAGGTCTTCGGATGGGCGATCACGTCTTCGAGCCGGACCCGAGCGGTCGCGGGGATCGGGTTATCCCCGTCCCGCCATCGCTCGACCGTCCGGCGATCGCGCGCGACGAGCGCGGCTAGATGCGCGATCGGGAGGACCTTCAGGGCCTCCGCGACGAGCGTCGCGCCATTCTCGCGAGCCGACCGTCTCTTCGTCTTCATTCCCTGATCTCCTCGATTCGGGTCGCGTGCCAGCAAGCGCCGCCGCCGGGCGCCGGATTGTATTCGAGACGGACCCGGTCACCGACCTTGCCGCCGGGGACCAACCCCCACCCGAAGCCGCTAAGACGATGCCGGACCAAGTGTCCGGGGACCTCGCCGACGTGAAGGATCCCGCGGGCCTCGTCGAAGAAGTCCGCCCCGTCCGCCTCGATCGTCTGGAAGCGGTCGTCGTATGTCGGGGTCGAGACGATCACGCCGTAGAGATAGCGCGGGCGCGTCATCGGAGGAGCCTCGGGCCGAAGGTGACGGGGTCCGGCGGACCGGTCACGACTTGCGCGCCGGTTATGGAATGATCCGAGACGATCGCGCGAGCGATCGCGAGAGCCCGGTCGGTCGAGACCGCGGCGAACTCGTACTTCCGCGCGGCGTCGAAGGCGTAGGAACCCGGCGCTCCGCCGCAGAGAAGGAAGCCGTCGATCGAACGCTCGACCGTTGCGAGCGCCTCGATCCCGAGCGGGCGCTCCGTCCAGAGGACGAGCCGCGCCGCGGGCGTGCCGGAGATCTTCACGAGGAGCCTCCCTCGGCGGGCCCGAAGAACCTCGAAGCCCGTTCCTCGACGATAAGCGCGCGGAGATACGCTCGCGAGGGGATGTAATGGCTCGACGGATTCCGGAACGTCCCGCCCCTCCGCACGATCAGGATCCGGCGAGGAGCGGCCTCGATCTCCCGGAGGTACTTCCGGACGGTCGGAGGCGAGGAGCCGACCATCTTCGCGATATCCTTCACGTCGAGCCCGGAGGCCGGACTCTCGTTCTCCGCGGCGAGATAGTGAAGCTCGACGGCGCCGACGATCTTCGCCGCGGTCGGGGATAGCGCCGCGACGGCTTCGATCATAGCCCGCACTAGAGGCACCACGCGGCGAAGCGATCGGACTCGATCGCGGCGTCCCGGACTGCGGGGTCGACGTTGCCTTCGGGCTGGACGGTCAGAACCACGCCGCCGGACCTCTCGACCTCGGGCCCGTACTCGAAGCCGTCGCCGACTCGGACGCATTCGACGTGCGCTAGCTCGATCGAGTCGAGTTCGCCGAGCTTGTAGATCT
>SDBT01008061.1_pt1 | contig 17261 bp, 14 predicted proteins | sample 2277101 | NCBI WGS metagenome assembly SDBT01 (sample SAMN10404973, study PRJNA504765) | marine sediment metagenome | isolation source: marine sediment core GS10_PC15, 103 cmbsf | place: Arctic Ocean: Southern Knipovich Ridge | collected 2010
CAAGAAAACAAACGTTATTACAAAGCAAAGGAACAATATCGCCAAGAGCTTTCAAAGCTTGCTTCTGCAAAAGATAAGAAAGAGCAGGCACGTGCATTCTTGGTGAAAAGATATGGCTTTGCGCTTGATGCTGATTTAGATGAATGGAGTAAAGAGCCGCAACAGACAGTTGATTCATATCTTGGTCTTTGTGAAGTTGGTACGATAAATACTGAACTACTTACGATGCAAGCACAACAAGAGTTGCTTGAGGCGCAAAGTGCGCAGGAGGACGAAAAGCTTAAGTATGAGCGCTTGCAGCTTCAGGTCAAGGAGTCGTATCACAAAACTACTACGATGCGAATAACAGCCGAAGAAATTGTGCAGGAGGCAAAAAAATATGAGGCACCAAAGGCAGAAGCTCAGGCAGCGCTGGCAAAATATAAAGAAAAAATCAATACGGTTGCAGATAAGTTAAATACACAAAAAAAGATATTGGATAATATTCAGCAACGTCGCCAGGCAGTTGAGAAACTTAAAAATACGATTTTTAGAAACCGCGCAACAGAGTATGCCCGTTGTATTGAATTGCTAGATAATGCCCAAGAAAGTGGCAAGGAGCAGATCGATATATTAAGTAAATTAACCGGCGTATATTCTGGTATTACCGCGACTATTATGAGTTCATCGCAATTGATCAACTTTATAACGGGTGAACTGGAAGGGATAACTATTTGGTATCGCCCTGAAGGTGCGATTACCTGGCAAGGTGTGAAAAATATTGTATCTGATGTGGCAGCATTTTTTTCCGATGTACAAAGCTATATAGCGCGATTTAAGATAGGCACGCTATTTGAACGTATTCGTAATTCTTTCAAGGAACCATTCACCATCCTGCTCTTTATTTTTAACCTTCTGGTGGTGATTGTTGGCTTGTTTTTATTCCGGCGTTCTTTCCCAGCGATAAACGCAATGTTGTTGCGGGTGGGACAAGAGAGTAGCGGCTTGACGCGCTTGTTCAGTTTATTGCTTTCAGCATTGTTAAGTTTTGTGTACATCTATTTTGTGAGTGTTGGGATATGGCTTTTGCTCCTTGCCGTATTTATGTTCCAAGCTACACTCGATTCGTACATATATATTCTGTTTTATCTTGCATCGATTCCGTATCTTTTATATCTAATTAATCGCTTTGTGCGGCATATGATGCAATTTAATGTACGCCATGATTATGTATTTCTTGCACCCGATTTTCAACGACGCTTTGTTGTGGTGTTTTCTGTATTTCTTTATGCTTCAGTTTCGCTTCTTCTATTTAGACAGGCATTTATCCTTGGCAATTACTATGGTTCTGAGCTGCCCGATATTTTTCTTGCGGTTAATTTTATTATTTTCCAAATTTCACTTATTTTATTAATTGATAAAGAACAAATTCTTAATCTCATTCCAACCAAGACACCATTCTGGCAGTGGGTTCGTACGCAAGTTGATGCTTACTATTACCTCATTCTTCTCATGGTGATTGCGGTAATTATCATGAGTAATCCATATGTTGGGTATGGTAAACTGGTATTGTATATTTTGATTGGGCTCATTTATAGCGGTTTAATGGGTGTCGGGTTGTTTTGGCTTCATGGGTTTTTCAAGCGCATTGCATCTCGGGTATTCTTTGCGACATCTGACGAAATAGTACGCGAGCGATTTGCCAATGCAAAAACCTGGTTCGGGCTCTTGATTATTACGTCATTTCTTGTTGTCGGCTTCTTGGGGCTTATTATTGGTGCGCGAATTTGGGGCTGGCAGATTACTTTCGAGACTATTACCGGATGGATGCGAGAGCCGATTCCGGGTACTGAGGACAATCCAATTACGATACTTTCTTTTGCGCGTATCTTGGGCATTATTTTTATGGGATTCTTGGCCGCATACTGGTTGAATCGTTTTGTGCTCGAGAAAATTTTCGACCTACTGCTTATCGATGCTGGAGTACAGCATACGGTGACGAGCATAACGCAGTACATCGTTATTATTGCCGCAATTTTTATAGGCTTTGTAAGCGCTGGTCTTGGCGTAATTGTTAACTGGCTCATCGCTGCCTTGGTCCTTGGTCTTGGTTGGATTTTGAAAGAACCTATTGGAGATTTTGTTGCCTACTTTATTATTTTAGTGCAGCGGCCGGTTAAGATTGGTGATTACATAAAAGTTGACGAAATTGCGATGGGTGTTGTGCGCAGAATAACAGCGCGTTCTGTAGTGCTACGCCGAAAAAATAGTACCACAGTCATTGTACCCAACTCCTATCTTATAGGCCATACCATTGTAAACTGGAATTATGCGCGTAACTTTATTGCATTCGATGATATTGTCGTGACCATTGATTACAAAGAAGATCCAGAGCAGGTAAAAGAGCTGTTGCTATCGGTAATCGAATCGCATCCAAATGTGCTCAAAAATCCGCGACCTGTGGTCCGGCTATCTGCATTTGGTGAATATGGGTATGTGTTTATGGCCCGTGGGTTTTTAAGTTCAGTGTATACACTTGAGCAATGGAATACTGCCAGTGATGTTCGGTTTGCTATTGTTAAAGAAATGCGTGCAAAAAATATTATGATAGCACTACCAGTGCGTATGCTTATCAGAAAAAAGAATGCATTTTCAGTAAATGAAGAGCTGTAGCTATATTACTCTCTCCACTCAGGTTCTTCTTTTTTGCCGAACAAACCGAAAACTTTTTTATGATACCCAGCGAGTACAATGCCGTAGATAATCATAATGATTGAGCCGGTGATAAGGATGGTATTAAGCCATTGGACAAGAATGCCAAGTGTGTGAAGTAATAAGATAGAGCCGGTGATGATAAGTAAAATTCCCTTAACGGTATTATTGTTACTCATAGTCTTTCCTTTTTTTGATACCTATTTGATATGTTGCTTTTACCATAGCGTTGATCTGTTTGATAAGGCAACTTTTGAGTAGCAAGTTGTTTAGAGCATATTTTAGAAGAAATAGAATGCGGAAAGTAAGAGCCGGGTATTGGCAACTGGTTTAGTCACTTTCACACTTCCCGTATTGGTGATGGTTCCGTAGGCAGCCCGAGTATATTCAACTTCCAGGCCGATGGTGACATGTTTAATAAACCAACGCAAGCGAGGAGAAATGCGAAAAATATTGTCGATATCTGCTCCAGTTGCGTAAATGGTTGATTCTACATTTTCTTCATCATCAGTAATGCTTTGAATAATTTTTCTTCCAGCACCAAAATTTTTCGTGTATCCAATAAATATTGCCGGTTCCAAGTGCTTGGTTCTGCCTATAAATTCCGACCATATGCCAAGGACACGTAAGTTCGTGTAATCGCGCTGATCAGTTACATCATTAACGCATTTGACTGCATAGCCGCCTAACATCTCAAAGTTGGTCATGTTTTGTCCTGCATTAAGTTTGGTGTGCCAGGAAAAGCGTTTCCAGTTGAGCGCGAGGTATGCAGTGCCAGCAGTTGAGAATATTGATTCACCACTGACACGAACATTTTTATTGCTCACCAGCCGTGGAACGAGCCGTTTAAAATCGATGCCGGCACCACAATAATGGTCGCCGAAGTGTCCCTGGGCAGCGAAGTGTAGGTTGGGCATAAGAGAATTTCGTGCATAAAGTGACCTGCGGCCTTGTGGGCCATCGCTGACGAAAATAAGTTGCGTTAGCGCAGCAGCAATAAGACTTATATGATCATTATGATAGGTAAATCGTATTTGGGGGACACGTGCAAGCGCTGCCATGGGAGTGCCGCCATCAGCCTGCAATACATCTGAATAGCATTCCAGAGCAAAGATTGGATGATAGAATTGGCCTGCCAATAATGAAAAGGTTTCCCAATCAAATTGAGCAAATGCATGACGTAAGCTGAAAATATTAAACCCAAAAAAATCACCTTCAATAACAGCATGTGAATAGGCATCAAGGATCTTGGGCCCAGTAATATTTATACGTAACCTTGTTTCAAAGCTAAACATATGAAATTGGCCATTTGAGTTTATATCTCTATCGCAGATATCAGGTACTTTTTTTTCGGGAAACAGTGCGAAGGTCCCGTCGATAAATGAGAAAACTTGGCGCGTATCGAAGAACGTATGCAGTACGGTATAGCCAGATACAATAATTTCAAATAATTCGCTCATTTCTTTTACAAATGGCTGTAATGGTTTTTCGCGAGGTTGATGTTGAGCATGACTATAAGGAACATACGTTAGAGTGCTGCTGATGAGCAGAAGCAAAAGTACCTGTTTTTTCATTGCTGCCAATCCTTTTTGGGCATGTATTTTTTATATTTTTCGATGAGATATCTGGTAGAGTTTAGCGGGCTTGGTAATTATTGCAACAGTGAGTAATTATTATTTTAAAAATCCGGTAATTGGCCATGGGTTAGAAAAATCAAGGTGCGGATCTTGTAGTGGTTGATGCCGTACCAAAAAATGTACATTTTGCAGTAGTATTTCATTTTCTCGAATTGTACGCAGTAATCCTTCGATAAGCATCCATTTTTCAAATGTGATTTTTTCTTTTGCAAGTGGATTGCGATCGAATGAAATATACAGTTCATGTTCTGAGGAAGATAATGCAGCTGATTGCACACCAACCTTTTTATCAAGTACCTCTTCTTCTTCCAATAAACTGAGCCAGCTCGTGATCAAATATTGGAGGTTACGTGTCGTGCTCTCAGTCCAAATGAGCTCTTGTGTTTCGGTGTTCCACTGGTTGTTGTGCCAGAAACTCAGTTTCGCTGTTTTTTTTGTTGCGGATGCTTGAGCAAGCTGTTGTTTTTCACTGCTGATGTGCCATGGCGATCTGATAATAATCCATTCCTGATACAACACAAAAAAGAGTATGCCGCACATCATGCTCAGAACTGAAATAATAAGTATGGTTTTTGTATTCATGATGTAGTTCCGTGCTGTACTAATGCCCCAATACTTGCAGCAAGTGGTTCAACATACGTTTGCCAATCAGTTTTTTGCTTGATGCCCATTTCAAAGCCAAGCGCAGGTGCTTGAATGCCAATAAGTGGTGCGAATGGCAGTTGATATATGCCATGTACCGTAAAATATTTTTGATAAACATCCTGCGCGAGTGTTTTTTTTATCTGTTTTCCCCACCCACCTGTTTTTGGAAAATTAACTATATGTGCTTGATCATAGGGGGTAAAAGACAAATCAAATGATTTGGTGATAAACGTGTCGTTATAGGAAAATTGATAAATATATAATGTTGGCCGGGTCTCTTTTTCCTGGTAAAAATGCAGACTGATATACAGGTTAACGTTGATTTGATTGGCGAAATTTGCATTTTGCAGTGGATGTACAATTTCACCGGGTGCACGGGTTAAAATGATGGAAATGTTTGGCAGACGTTGTTCGAGTGTTTGTTTTAATTGCTCGGCGCATTGCATGGTAATGCCACGCTCAAAGCTGTCTTCAATGCGTCTGCCGGTATTTTTTGCATCTCCTGCGGGGTCAATCATAATGGTGAACGTTCTGAGCGCGTGGCGGGTATGCAAGAGGTTGGGTAGAATGAGAAGGAATAATAAGACTGATAATTTTATTATCGACATGTCAGATCGGTTGTCAAAAAATCTTGTAAAAATGTTTTGCGCGCGCGCTCTTTATTATTTTTTACTGCCATAGCAATTGCTTTTGGTTGTCCAATAAAGATACATAATTTTTTAGCACGCGTAATGGCAGTATAAATTAAATTCCGCTTGAGCAAAGTGAAATGTTGCATGAACAATGGTACAATAGCGGCAGCATATTCTGAGCCTTGGCTTTTATGGATTGTTATCGCATAGGCAAGGACGAGCTCGTCAAGTTCACTAAAATCATACTCAACCAAGCGCTCAAAGTACCTGACGAACAACTCACGTTCTTGCAGGTCTATTGTTTCTATAGTGCCGATATCGCCATTAAACACGAGCTTGTCGTAGTTATTGCGAATTTGCATAATGCGATCGCCAATTTTAAAGATTGACCCCGCATGGGAAATTTGGTGCTCGGTTTGTCTGGGATTGAGAATGCCCTGTAAATCATAGTTGAGTTTTTGCGTGCCAACACTACCACGATTCATCGGAACTAATACAATTGATTCATCAGGTGTGATGCCAAATTTGGGCAATTCTTTGGTCATGATATGTTCCAAATGTGCCGGAACCAATTCCGGGTTCTCTTCTTTAATGAACAAAAAATCACGTCGTGCTTCAGGTAGATATGAGTGCGGGAACTCGCCGTTATTAATCCGGTGTGCATTAATAATGATAAGGCTGTCTTGTGCTTGTCGGAAAATGTTGATCAAGCGTGTGCAGGGAATTTTGTTGCTTGCAATGAGATCATGTAAAAAGTTGCCCGCGCCAACCGATGGTAATTGATCAATATCGCCAATGAAAACAACATGTGCCGCCAGCGGTGCTGCTTTGAGTAGTGCGTGACCAAGAAAAATATCGATCATAGATGCTTCATCGATAATCAAAAAATCGAGTGATAATGCATTCTGTTCATTGCGTGCAAATCCCATTATGCTCATGTCAAATTCAAGTAGGCGATGCAACGTAGTGGCAGGGCGCCCGGTGCCTTCAGTTATGCGCTTTGCGGCTCGGCCTGTTGGTGCTGCTAATCGATAGGTAACGTTGTGGGAATCTAAAATGTTTAAGAGTTTTTTAATGAGTGTTGTTTTTCCCGTTCCCGGTCCGCCGGTAATAACGGAAACTTTGTTTTGCAGACAGTTTAAAATTCCCCGTTGCTGATCTTCGTTAAGCGCAATGTCATTTTTTTCTGTAGCTACTCGTAACTGTTTATATATTTGGTCGAGATCAAACTGATGTGATGAAGGATATTCTAATAGGCGACGTAGTTTATTGGCGACCCCTTTTTCTGAAAAATAATATGATGAAAGTCCAACATAGTGTTTATCGTTATGGGTGATCAGTTTAATTTTTTCGCTGTTATACAAATCATGGAGTGCCAGTTTGAGTTTTTGAGCAATTGTTTCTTGCTCAAGTTCAAGCAATGATGTTGCTTTTTTCTTGAGTTCATCAACTTCAATATACAGATGCCCTGCATTGACAATTTCTGATAAGGTAAAAAGAACTCCCGATCGTATACGTTTGACTGAATCATGTTCAAAGCCCATATTTTGTGCAATTTTGTCAGCTATTTTAAAGCCGATGCCCCAAATATCATCAGCCAAACGATAAGGATTTTCAGCCACTACTGATATCGATTGCGCACCATATTTTTTATAAATTTTGGTGGCATAGGCAGGTGAGATATTTTTCTCCTGCAAAAAAATCATAATGTTCGAAATTTCTTTTTGATCCTGCCATGCGGTGATAATGCGCTCAACTCGTTTGGGGCCAATACCCGAAATTTCGTGCAGACGGTGTGGCTCCTTATCAATAATTTCGAGTACCTGTTCACCAAACCGATTGACTAATTTTTCCGCATACACAGGGCCGATGCCTTTGATTAAACCGGAAGAGAGATATTTTTTGAGGCCTACTATGCTGTTGGGAACTTGCGCCGTGCATTGGCTCACTTCAAACTGTTTACCAAACTTCGGGTGCATAATCCATGCACCTTCTAAGTTGACCTGTTCGCCCGGATGAATGCTCGGGAGGTATCCTTTAACGGTTGTTGTTTGTCGGTTTGAAGATTGAAGCACAAGTACGGTGAATCCATTTTCAGCGTTATGAAATATTATTCGTTCGACCGTGCCGTGGAGTGTTGCTGTTTGCATATGTTTTTATGAATGACTATTTATTTTGAAATTGAGTAAACAACTCAACAACCTTTTTCTCGGTGATATCCGCAAGGCTGAGTTTATCAAGGTGGTTTATTTTTACATATTTTAAAAAGCGAGCATCAAGATTTTCTTTTGTAGCATCCGGTATAACGAATGGAATGAGCTCTTTTATTTTACTCCACTTGCCAAACCGTTGCCGTGATTGCTCTTGTGCCTTTGGGCAACTGCGTACTAAATCGCCAAGAAAATTAAGTAAATCAACACAGAATTCTTCAAAATCTTTAAACGTATTGACGTGTTTGTCAAATATAGAATTTTCGTCAACTTCTTTGGTTTTTGCCCATATAATTAATATGCTATTCAGGCGGTTTCTTTTTGTGCATGATTCTTCAATTAAAATAGCCATTGTTGGTTTTGACCCGCGTGCTACGGCTTTGAATTCATCTGATATGTCAATAAAGTTTTTTTTGGCTTGCGCAAGTGCTTGCTGTAAAGATTGAGAGGATCCTAACAGTTCTTCCTTTTTTCTCAGTGCTTGTGCGCTATACTTTTTTCCCTCAAACTCATAGCGTCCACGGCGGCTTCCATCAGGTTGTTTATCACCCAGGAGTATATCAATAATTTTACGTTGAAATGATCTAATCAGTTCTATAACATCGGCGTTTATGCCTATTGACGCACCATCAACCAAGGCAAGAACCGAGGACTCCAGCTTTATTTCTTTGCGTGCCTGAGTGGTAGCTTGTGTGGTACCGTTCATGGCTGTCACGCTTACGAGTGTATAGAGAGCGATTTTTTTCATTGTATTCCTTTTAATAAGGTTGTAAGTACTGTGTAACTTTACGGTATATCAAAAGTGTGCTTCGACATTAAATGATACGGTAAAGTCTCTACCAATACCTGAACGGAATGTTGTGCCATCGCCATTTAATGAGATGTACCAATCGCGTTTAGGTCGTTTGAATTTAAATGCAACGCCACCAAATAGTTTACTTTGATAGGAAAGTGGCGGTTTTGCTTTTTGTAGTGCAAGTTTTGAACAGAATTGTTCAGGAATATCACTTATTGAATCAAATCGTTCGGTGGTTTTTAACCAGAAGTCGCTGCCAATGTTGCACTCCCATCGTTTACCCTGATAGCATAATCGACTTGTCCAACGGAAAATGAGGCCGGGATGAATGGTGACATCAACAGAGACAAGATGCGATTTGTTGACGAACTCTTGTTCTAAAAATTGTAGATTGTTTTCCGCTTGTGCCTCATCACAAAAATCACGCCGTGCAAATTCATCCGGATCATTCTTCAAGATAAATGATCGCTTTTCCTTGGCGATAAAGAAATATTCAAAAGAAATGCGATTGTTGTATATAAAACGTTCCGCCCAATCACGTTCAATAAAGGTAGTAAGTGGTGTTTTGGTGCGAATGAAACCGCCGATACCAAAATGTCCGTTGTTGCCGAGTTTGCTATCAATAAGATTATTAGAAAGTCGGTCAAGAACGCCAAGGAAAAATTCTGAAAGCATATCGAATGCTTTTTGTTGATCTTCTTCAGTAATAGTATCTTTTTCAGCGAGCTCAAAAAGTTCATCAAAATCAAAAGTGGGCAATGAGCACTTATCCTCAAAAGAGTTTCCCTTAAGTCCCCTTTTAATGGCAAATGCTGTTGGTATGGTGGCTTGTACACCGAGACGAATAGATACGAGATCTCCGTTCCAGACTTCAACATCAAATTCGAACCTTGTATCACCAAAGCCAACTTTATCACCAATAAAGTGATCTTCTTCAAACTGCTTCTGCGCTTCGGGGCTGGTAGCGCCAAATTCAATACCAATACTGCGCAGCTCCCGTTCTGCCGCTTCCTGTTCGAGTTCGGTCAAAAAAAAGTTTTGCTCAAGATAATAAAAAGGTAATAATAGGCGAAACTCGGCGCAAGACCATTGCCGTAGTGCATGAAACATAAATCCGATTCGCCGGTCTTGAATCGTCATACGTTCAAAAAGTTTAAAGATGCGCGCCACGTCGATATTCAATTCTTCTTCCGGGAAAAGGTCTTTTAGTTGATCGATTGCATTCTGTAATTTTTCAATAAGCGTTGGCTGTTTTAATGCCAAGTAAGCCCGCAAATCAGTACAGTCAGCGGTAAAGTTTGCTCGTGTTGTTTGGTTGTAAAAAAGATGAGCACCTACAATCCAATTGTGCGGGGGACAGCATTGATGAATTTCAAAAACAGGGAGATCGAGTAAGCTCCGTTTATTCAGTGGGTTGGTGCGCAAAAACAGATCTTCTTGCAGAATATTGATGCCGTCAACTTCTTTTAACGCGGTAATGATATCTTGTGGTTGAATCTCTCGCAGCAACTGTCCAGAGTCTACCGTATCAAGAAATTCATCAAAAACGGGATCATCTATGAATTCTTGATCATCAAACATGTCAAAAAAACGTGAATCGGGACCAGTGGTATGTTTGTTGTCGTTGGTGATTTCTGGTAAAATTGTTGAGTTATGAGCACATAGTGGTTGTGCGCATAACAATATGGTCATGATAATACAAAGCGTAGAACGAATTGTTATATAGAGTATATTCATAGTATTCTTTAAGTTTTTTTATCATACTAATTTCTGGTTACCACTCTCTTTTGCCCGTTGCTCGGGGCGCGAGTAATTTATTCTAACCAATTTTCTTTCGCATGACAAAAATTAGGCTTTTGTGTAGCATGCGAAAAATAACGATTCATCATTTATGTTTTTACGTATATAGGTATATACTGTCATGCAGGTTGTTATGCAAGGGAGCAATGCGATCAAACATGAGGGAAACTGAATGAGCGTAAAACAAGAACATCAATGTTTCATTGTTGAAGGCAATATTGGGGCAGGCAAATCAACCTTTTTGAAAATAATCAAAGATTATCTTAATGTGCACATTGTTTTTGAGCCGCATGAACGTTGGCAACGTGTAGTTGGTGATGAAAATTTGCTTGATAAATTTTACCAAGACACGCAGCGCTGGGCTTACACGTTTCAATCGTATGCATTTTTGACTCGCATTATGGAGCAGCAGGCGCAGGCGGCAAATAACCCGTATATGATTCAGGTGCTTGAACGGTCGGTATTTTCTGATCGCTACTGCTTTGCACAAAATTGTTATGAACATGATTATATGAACGCTCTTGAATGGAAGCTCTATCAAGAATGGTTTTCATGGCTGGTAGATAGGTATGTTCCCAAGCCCACTGGTTTTATATACTTGCGAACTGACCCGGGGGTATGCTACCAGCGTTTAAGAAAAAGAGATCGAGCAGAAGAAGCAATGGTATCGGTAGACTATTTAGAGCAGTTGCATGAGAAACATGATAAATGGTTGGTGCACAAACAGGGAGTGGCAGATAACATCAAGGACGTTCCAGTGCTTGTTTTGGAATGTAATGCCGATTTTGAGTATAATAAAAAAGAGCAAGAGAAACATATCGAACAGATTATTTCTTTTGTCATGGCGTATATGCCTGATCAAGTACCAAAAACATCCAAATCATCATTAATCTTGTAAAAAGAAAGGAAAATGCGCTAAAATATCAAATAAGCATGTGAGCAGTGCAGGCAGGTAACGGTATAATGCCAAAACATAAGGGATTATTATGGATGGTGTTTTTTATGTAAAAGCTGCCGCATATTTTGGGGCCGCGATTGCTATGGGGATTGGTTCTATTGGCCCTGCGCTTGGCCAAGGTTTCATTGGCATGAAGGCATGCGAAAGTATCGGCAAGTACCCGGAAAGTGCAGGACCAATTAGAACAACCATGATGATTGCCATGGGGCTTGTTGAAACGTCAGCAATTTATGCACTACTGATTGCCGGTGCATTGATTATTGTTGGTAATATAGCAACTGCATAATGGAGAAATGCGAGTTACATGAATATTAATGCAACAATTTTTGTTCAAGCGTTCAATTTTTTTGTTGCCTATATCTTACTCAGAATCCTTCTTTTCAAACCGGTATATGCTGCAATTAGACACGATGAAGCGGTGGAGCAGGCGCTTGTTGATGGTATAGCGCGGAGCAAAAAGAAGCTTGAACAAAAGGAGCGGGAGCGTGAGCAGCAATGGCAGGAGTGCCGACGATATTGTGCGGAAAGCCAGCCACGAGTGCTCGGGGCGGAGTTGTTTTTCAGGGATATTACGCCAATGGTTGTGTACCCATCGATTTCAGATGAACAAGTAGCACAAGCCGTACAAGAAGTAGTGCACGGTATTATTAAAAAGGTGGGCCGCCGTGATAGCCGTTGAGAACATTGTTGGTATTGTGTTTCGTGTTATTAATTTTGGTGTGCTTATTGGTTTGGCTGTCTACTTTTTCAAAAAACATGCATTGCCGATAATCAAACAGCAGATTGCTGATAAACAGGCTTTTATTGTCAGTCTGCATAATCAAGAACAGATGCTTGAACAAGAAAAGGAGGAGGTCACCAAACGTATAATAGAAGATGAGCAACAATGGATGCATCTCAAAGATACATTTGATCAATGGCGAACTACAGTAAGCCAAGTATATGCCGAACATGAAAAAGAAAGGCAACAACGTATTCGTACATTGCAAGATCGTGCGGAAAATCGTATGCAGCAGGTTACTTCAATGAGACTTTCTGTTCGTGTGTTCCCACAAGCACTTGAACAAGCGGGTGCTGAGCTGCAAAAGTATTATGCAGATGCACAGCAAGCAGATCAATTTATCAAGCGGATTATTGATCACATGCGTGCGGGTAAGCAATGAAGAAAAATAAAGAATCAATGATAGCCAAGAAATATGCGCAGGCATTTTTGGGCGTATTTATTGACACGCTCTCGCTTGAGGATATGCGCACTATGCAAGCAGCCCAGCAGTTTTTGGCACGGCACAAGCGTGCCTTATTTTTTCTTACGTTGCCTATAATTGATCGTGCCGTAAAACGAGATAGCCTTATATCGTTGGTCGATAAATTTGGCCTTCCCGCATCCATAAAGAAATTAATCGACTTATTACTTGTACATAAGCGAACGTTTTTGTTGCGTGATATCTTAGGTGCTATAATTACTGAATATCAACGGCGCTATGGTATTGTATCGTGTACTATTACCAGCTCTCATTCGCTTTCACAACGTAATGTTGAAATGATCAAAGGTTTCCTTGCGCAGGAAACTGGTTGCGATATTATATATGAATATAAGGTAGATAACAGGTTAATTGCGGGTATTCGGGTGCAAAGTGATACGTTTTTATGGGAATATTCAATTGCCAAGCAACTGCATGATATGCGGTTATCACTTATCCGTTAAGGGATACAATGGAAGTGAAAAGTACAGATCTTGTTTCGCTCTTTGAGCGGTCATTACGTGACTTACCCGAAGAAAAACTGGATGAAATTGGTATTGTTGTGCGGGTGGGTGACAATATTTGTAAAATACATGGCCTGATTAATGCCGTGCAGGGTGAATTGATTAATTTTGAGGGGGGTAATCGCGGCATTGTTATGCAGCTTGATGAAGATTCCGTTTCAATATTTTTATTGTATGGCACAATTCCCGTCAGAGAGCTTGAGGTTGCCAAACGCACGGGTGGGGTATTTAAGACGCCGGTTGGCATGAGCTTGCTCGGTCGTGTTATCGATGCTGTTGGCAAGCCAATTGATGGGCTTGGTGAAATAAAACCCGAAGCATTGCGCCCAGTCGAGGCACCCATTGCAGGGATCGTTGAACGGAGCCCGGTTAATGAATCATTAGAAACGGGTATTATTGCTATTGATGCATTGGTGCCGATCGGCAAGGGACAGCGTGAGTTGATAATTGGCAACAGAAATACGGGCAAGACCGCGCTGGCTATAGATACAATGTTGCATCAAAAAGGCAAGGATGTTATTTGTATCTATGTTGCTATCGGCCAACGGAAAGCTAATCTTGCACGTATTATTAGAATTTTGGAAGAAAATGGCGCGCTGGATTATTCAGTCATTATCAGTGCCGAAGCAGGGCTGGCAGTACTCAACCAGTATTTGGCTCCCTATGTTGGTTGCACCATTGCCGAATATTTCCGCGATCAAGGCAAAGATGTTCTTATTATTTATGATGATTTGGGTAACCATGCAATAGCATTTCGCGAAATGTCATTATTATTGCGCCGTGCACCAGGGCGTGAAGCGTATCCGGGCGATGTTTTTTATTTACATTCGCGTTTGCTTGAACGAGCGGGTAAGCTTGTCAAAGGTGGCTCAGTGACGGCACTGCCTATCGTGCAAGTTCAATCTGATGATATTACGGCATATATTCCTACCAACCTTATCTCAATTACCGATGGGCAGATCTTCTTAGATATGCGACTATTCAATCAGGGTATTCGTCCCGCAGTTAACGCCGAACTTTCGGTTTCCCGTGTGGGTGGTGCTGCGCAAACGAAGGCAGTCAGACGAATGACCAAAGCATTGCGCCTCGAGCTTGCTCAGTATCATGAACTGCTCGATTTTGCACAATTTGGCACGGAACTTGATGAGGTTGCCAAACGGCGACTTGCCCGCGGTGAGCGTGCGATGGAGATTCTCAAACAACCACAGTATGTGACCTATACCTTTGTTGACCAAGCACTAATGTTATTACTTCTTCAGCAAGACTTTTTAGATGCGCTTGAAGTGGCACAGGTTAACCCGTTTGTGACCCAGTTTGCTAGCTATGTTAAATCAGTCTATGCCAATCTGTATCAGCAGATTGAAGAGGCTGAAGATATCATCGACGAGGTGAAAGAGAGACTTGTCAGTGTTGCGCAAGAATTTAGTAAATTATTTGTTCCGCCCGGAAATAAGCAGTAAAAATTGTGCTTTTCACCCTTTTCACTATTATAGTATATATAATTGCGCCTGTAGCTCAGTTGGATAGAGCAACGGATTTCTAATCCGTAGGTCGCAGGTTCGAATCCTGTCAGGCGCACCAGCCTTCGCTTATCCAGGCCTTCCCGCCGACGCCAAGGCTTTGGCGGACATGCCGGCCATGTCCTCCGAAGTTTTAACGAAGGAGGATTGGCAAGCTACGGCTGGCACGGCCAGCTTTTTTAAGGAATTGATCCTAATAAGTTTATAACCGTGTAGTGATAAATGTTTTTGATAGAGTTTGATTCATATTATATTGCGCCGCGTTTACTCCTGAGTAGCACATAAGTGCGTATCGAAGGGTTCGCCTGGCGCAGCCGGCTTTTCTCCGGCTCCGTTTGATGTGCAAGCTCTGTTCTTTTGTTGCATACCATTGAGAGCTATTCATCTCTATTGCTATAGTTAAAAAAATATTAAACGAAAGGAATCTGTGAAAATTTTTGCCGATTTACCATTACTGCCTCAAGTTCAAAAAGCTCTAGAAGGGCTTGGATTTATAAAGCCAACTGAAATTCAGGAAAAAGTTATTCCGTTTCTTCTTGATAATCCAAAAAGTGACATTCACGCTCAAGCACAGACCGGTACGGGAAAGACACTCGCATTTGGTATACCATTACTTCATGCTATAGACCCATCACTCAAAGTAGTGCAGGGACTTGTAGTAGCTCCTACCCGTGAGTTAGTGCTCCAAATTTATGAAAGTATTAAGGAGGTTTCTCGGCAAACTACTATTGCTATAGAGCCTATTTATGGTGGCATGCCAATGAACCGCCAGATTGAACGGATTAGGCGTGGTGCTCAGATTATTGTTGGAACGCCCGGACGCCTTAATGACCATTTACGCCGTAAGACATTGTCATTGAAGCGCCTCAAGGTACTCGTTCTTGATGAAGCGGACATTATGCTTGATATGGGATTTAAGGAAGAGATTGATAGCATTTTAAGTTATGCACCAAAAGATCGGCAAATTTGGTTGTTTTCAGCTACCGTTAGGCCTGGAATTAAACAAATTATCAAATCGCACATGAAAGATGTTCTTTCGGTAAAATCTGAAAAAAAAGGCATTCTGAGTCCGCAGGTTAAACAATATTTTTGTGTTGTACCCATGCGTAAACGAGTGGAGGCTACCGCGCGTTTTATAGAAGCGACACCAAATTTTTATGGCATTATCTTCTGCCAAACGAAAGTTCTTACCAGTGAAGTTATGGAGCGGCTGGCAAGTAAGGGGTTTAGAGTCAATTGTCTGCATGGTGATATGAACCAGGCACTGCGTAACCAGGTTATTAAAGGGTTTAAAAATAAAGATTTTACCATTTTGGTAGCAACCGATGTTGCAGCTCGTGGTATTGATGTTTCAGATCTTACGCATGTTATTAATTTTTCCCTACCAAATGAGCATGAAGTCTATATACACCGTATTGGAAGGACCGGCCGTGCGGGTAAAAAAGGCACCGCAATTGTGTTTATTGCATCCTCTGAATTGTATCGAATCAGGCGACTTGAAAGAGCAGCACATACGACCTTGCAGGAGATATCAGTTCCGCCACTTGATGTCATTATCACGGTAAAAATGAGTGCCGTTTCAGATTTTATTGAACAGGCAAAAAAACCAGATAGTAGATTGTCATCGGTGCATAAGGTGCTCAAAGAACTCATAGATTCGTTTACGCAAGACGAAATTCGTCATTCCTTTGCCGTTGCACTTGAAGATAAATTTTTCAAAGACATTATTAATGAAGATTTAGGCGGTGTCAGATCAGATATCGTTACCGTCCCTCAAGAAATTTGCATGGAGCTTGGACAAGATACAGGGTTTACTGAAGAAGCAATACGCGATTACCTGTATCGTACCTGTAAACTGCTCCCGCAGGAAGTGAGCAAAGTACGCGTTCTACAAAGGAAAACCTTCATTTCGGTCCCTGAAAGTCGTTTGCGCGATTGTCTCAGTGCAATGCGCGTAGCACCCATCACGGCAAAAAAGTATAAGGTCTATTTTGTGGAAGATGTTTATCGTGATAAGCGGGAAAGGCCGCGTCGGCAACCAGGTCGATTTAAAGGTGAGCGCACAAGGAATAAAAAGTACGATTCGCACCGCAGAGGCAAACGCTGACGTATTTCATTTTGGGGGTCGTCAAATTTTTAATCTGTGCAGGTCTAATTCCTCGAAGCTTGCTTCGCTAAAATTCTTTCCCCCCGTTCGCCCTGCCTGCGCGGCGAAGCCTTGGCGTAGACGTGAGGGAGGTTGAAAACCGAGTCGAAGGGTTTTTAATTCTTATTGTATTGTGCAAATTAAGAAGAATATGCCAAAATCAAATGTCATTTTGAAATTTGCACTGAGGACTCATTGCGAAATCACGCTCCAGATACCTGATGTGGACATACTAGTAGTGCAACTTATTATCACCAAATAGAAATCTTTTTTTGATTTAAAATATATTGTAACAATGCCGTAGTGTGTTTGACAAATATGGGTATTTATATATAGTAAAAAGTAACTTATAACTATTATCTTAAATGGATTTGTTGTAATATTCTTCAATAATTTTAATGTTATCTTGCAAGATAGTTTTTAAAAATTTGGGTATATTGACAAATTATTCATTTTGGATA
>SDBT01008062.1_pt1 | contig 17260 bp, 17 predicted proteins | sample 2277101 | NCBI WGS metagenome assembly SDBT01 (sample SAMN10404973, study PRJNA504765) | marine sediment metagenome | isolation source: marine sediment core GS10_PC15, 103 cmbsf | place: Arctic Ocean: Southern Knipovich Ridge | collected 2010
CCACATCTTCCCAGTCTAGTAGCGGTGTTGTATCTGTTATTATTTCTCCAGTAACAGGTGATGGATTTGTAGGTATTCCAATATTTATATCAACCGTAAAACTCCATGTATCACTCCAATCACCCCATACCCAATCCTCATTTCTCACTCGTACCCGCCAAAAATAGGTTTTATTGTTTTCAAGAGGAGTTGCGATTTGATATTCTGATTCTAATAAAGAATCATTGCTAATGAGGACGAAATCATTAAAATCGTTTGTATCATTTATTTGAATTTCATATCCATATGCGTTTATTACATCCTCCCAATCTAATATTGGCGTAGTATCAGTAATCGTTAGACCATTAATTGGTGACGGACTGGAAGGAATCTCTAATTGAATAGTAAAACTCCAAGTATCACTCCAACTACCCCATATCCAATCCTTATCCCTTACTCTTACCCTCCAGAAATATGTTTTGTTATTTTCAAGTACTGTGTTAATCTGAAATTCCGAAAAAGTTAATGTGTTATCAGTAGCAATAGTAAAACCAGTAAAATCTTCAGAATCATTCACTTCTATTTCATAACCAATGGCAGTACCCACATCTTCCCAGTCCAGTAACGGTGTCGTGTCTGTTATTATTTCATTGTTAACTGGTGATGGATTTGTAGGTATTCCAAGATTTATATCAACCGTAAAACCCCACGTATTTCCCCAATCACCCCATACACCATCATCATTTTTAATCTTAACTCTCCAATAATATGTTTGGATATTTTCAAGGGGAGTTGTTATTTGATATTCTGATATTGTCAGCACATTATCACTTGCTATTATAGTACCTGTAAAATCATATGATCCATTAACTTCTATTTCATATCCGGTCGCAGTATTTATATTCTCCCAGTTTAATAATGGTGTTGCATCAGCCACAGAGCTACCGTTAGCTGGAGAAGGAATTAATGGTTTTTCAATTTGAACAATAAAATTCCAAACTTGACTCCAATCTCCCCATATACCATCTCCATTCTTTATTTTAACCTTCCAATAATATGTAGCAGCATTATCAAGATTAGTGGTAATTCCATAATTACTCTGTATCACATAATAATCATCAACAATTATTGTCCCAATGAAATCATTTTGTGTATTAACTTGAATATGATATCCAGTTGCTTCATAAACATCTTCCCAATCTAATACAGGGGTTGTATCGCTTATAGTGCTGTTATTAATCGGAAAAGGTATAGTTGGAACCTGGATTGTTATATCTAATGTAAAACTGTAGGACTCACTCCAATTGTCACTCCACTTTTTACCATCATATGCTTTAGCTTTCCAATAGTACGTTGTATTATTCTCTAAAACTCCCACAGGAATTGTGTAAATGTTGGAGGAAATATTGCTGTTTTCATGGATAATATTACTCTCAAAATCATTTTCAGAAGTTGAAACTTGTAGATGATACTTTTTTATTATGGTAGGAGAAAATTCACATGCCATCAGGTCTGGTGTTCCATCGCTTGTCACTGTACCATTCCCTGGAGAGATAAGGATTATGTCATCCACATCATAATATCCGCCTATTCCATCATCATCTAAATCTACAGAGGGAATTCCAATATAATTAGGAGCTTCGGGATCTACCGGATTATTATATTCTGCCTCTTCAGGTATTTTTACACAGCTATTAAATATGGAAAGAAAAAACAATATAGTGAGAATTGACGATGCCAATAACTTTTTTAACATAAAACCTTCTTACATAATTTACAGTATACCACATAATCTTCTTTTTTATACATTAAAATCTTCTTGTAAAATTGGTCTGTATGTTATATCCATTACTATATGTGCTTATCTTAATTTCAAGGTTGTTTATCTCTTCTTCTTTCGGCCTTCTTAAAAATAAAATTGCTGACGTAGCTGTAGTAATTACCGCAGTACCGAACAAAACATATTCTACTGTTCTAAAGCTCCTACTTCGGTCATAGTGGTCTTGAGCTGTATTTTTGTAATCTATTGCTTTTTGGGTATTAGTCTCCTGTTCATATAAATCATAATAGGTGTTATATTCATCTAGTTGATTTCGTGACAAAATATAAAATAATAAAGTACCACCAGTAAATGCAGCAGCCCCTCCTCCAAAAATAATCCCCACTGTTTTATAATTTAATCTTCTTGATTTTAATTTTTCTAAATTAGCCATTAATAATTTTTTCTCTTTTTCCCTCTCTAAAGTCCTTTCTCTCTCGAATTTCTCTTTTTCAGCAGCCTCCTGTTTCGCAATATATTCCTCAGTATATTCCGGCGTTATTTGTACTTTTAGTGTTTTACCCCCTGTAATATATATTTCTCCTTCAGTCTTTTTAATATTTGTACCATCCACTTTCAAAATATATCTACCAACTGGTAATTCCTTTGTCATTCCTCTTTTCACCAAATCTAATAGAAATATATCTTCACCAACACCATCTTTCACGACTGTTATATTATAAACTTCATGTGCATTATTTAATATTTTAATAAATAGCTTACCTACCTCTTCAAGATCAATTTGAATCCTGGTTGTTTCATATGGCATGACTTCAAAACTATCTTTTACTTTCATGTACCAATCTTTAACTAATATTAATTCGTGTTTTCCAGGAATTATATTTTTAATCAACTTGGGTGTCTGCCCATAGCCTTTATTATCAATAAAAATATTTACCTCCTCCGGATATGTCTGAATAAATACATTTCCTTTTAATATTTCAAGAATTGCGTTTACTTCAATTATGTCACGATTAATTACAGCAACTTCAGCTTTATAATAATAGTAATCCTTTTTCACTTCTAACATATGGTACCCTTTTTGAACATCCTCAATAAGCAATGGTGTATTTCCTTTTCTAATTCCGTCTAAAAATACATCAGAATCTTTCATATTTGCTGAAACATATATGCTTCCAATCCTTTCACTTATTGGTTTAACACCGACTATCTTATTACCTAACATTTCCGTCAGCTTTAATAATTCATTTAATCCACCATCTATTTCTCCTGAAACCTGAGAAACTATAACCCCGGTTTCTACATCGATAATCCGTAAACTCATTGTGTTTAAATTCTCTATTTTTGTAAGATTCCCCGCCACAATAAACTGTGCTCCCAGAAGTTTTCCAATTCTAACAGTACGTTCTGCATCAACTAAATCACTTAACTGAAACTTTTGCTCCTCAATAACAAGATTAATTGTATTTCTGTCAATAATTTGGTATTGGTTGGAGTTTACAAATATTTCTCTTATTCTCTCCGTCAATGGAATGGTTAATCCACTTTTTATATTCTTATCAATAGATATATCCGTAACCGCTAGTATCGGTGTTTCTTGGCTGAAAGCATGGAAGGATGGTGAAATTAGGAATATGACACAAACAATAATAATACAAAGTACTAAATGAGATTTCAGTATATATCTGAAAGAAAAATATTTAAGGAAATTCACATTATTTTCTTTAGAAAATAAGAATTTTATATTGAGTAATTATTTTATCATTATTTAATATTTAGTCAAGGTTGGGATCAGTATATCGTATTTATAAAGTTCCAATTTTTACTTAAAATAAATTATTTCAGCAACTTTGGCCCGGAATAGGTGGCAGTTTTGCTCCGGAATATGCACTTGGAATAAAAGTTATGAAGAATTGAATGATATACTGATACCAAGGCTGTATTAATTGAACCTTTAAAATATCTACATCCATAATTCTTTCACAATTTAAATTTTCAATTGCAGTATTATTGTGTTCTAATTAAACTCTTAATTAACCTTTTTCAAAATAATCCATATCATGTACGTAAATACATTTCAAGAATATGCCATGCAAGATAAAAAATAACACCCAAAATGAATGTATTCATTTGCAGATGTCCGAGTTTATTTGCTTTATTTGAATTGCTCTCAATTGCTTTCATAATACCTTCTGAGGCCGCTTGCATCTTTTGTGGATGGTTTCCTATCTCTGGATGAATGCCACTTTGCACTTTTAATAATTCATAATTTGCATAAAGTGTTGAATTATTGTATTCACGATTTCGACAGCCAAAAAGAAAACTAATTCCCCAAAATAAAATACTAATCCCCAATGGAATTAATGATAAGTGTAATTTTATATTTTGAGTTTGTGTAATAGTGAAACCAATAGCAGCAATCGTAGCAGCTAAAAGAAAATATGTATATTTATCTTGGCTCAGTTGTAAGGTCCGATATACTTCCCTTAAATTATCATCTTTCATAATTTTTCTCCAAATATAACAATTTTGTCACGTCGCATAACGATTAACCTTCTATCTGAAGCGATAGTTTCAGAGAAAATGTATTGTGACTGAAGGAAAATCCTCTTTTCTCAAATTTTAGAAATTTTACCTTCTTTTATTGTTAGATTTGCTTTTAAACATTTAGTAAAAATGGACTTTTTCTTTAGTTTCGTTATGCGTAGTTGAGGCGTTCATTTAATTATATTCTACCTTGTTTATGGTAATTCGCTTGGATTATCTATTCTGAAATATATAGTACCACGAATTTCTCTATTTATAAAATGTCCTTTAGCAGAGTCAAAGCCCCAATAATCTGGACGTTCTATCATTACTTTCCACAGAATTAACCCAAAAAAATAACCTGAATATTCTACATTTTCATTACAAGCGTAATAAATTGGTTCATAAACTGTGCCAGTCCAATCACTTCCTGGAACAAAACTAGATACCCCTACTTTTTCAACTTCATCGAAATATTTATTAAGAGCATCAATGATTTTTGCGTAATCATCATCGGATAAATTCCTAATCATCGTATTGAAAAATGCACGCCTATTTCTGGGAATGTCAGTGATTTGTTTAACATTGCCACCATATAAAGCATATAGCATTATGTTACCCTCAAAATTTTAAATATTTGTAGATTTGAGAAAGCCCCAAATGCCGAGTCGCAGTAGTACACCCGTTTATCCCACTGCCACTGCTTTTGAAAGTTATGGTCAAATGTATCATCTAGACGTATCAAAAGTCTTGTCTTAAATTATCATAATTTCGAAATAGCGAGACTATTTGAAATCAAGCCAAATAAAAATCAAAAAAAAATATTAATAATTGTAGCTATCAAAATAATAACTGTCATTATAGTTATCCATTTTGTGTATTTAAGCATAGCATTAGAAATTTTATCATTGTCTCGTCTATATATTTCGTTTAAATAATGATTTATTCCAACTTGTGTGTGTTTTGCAAGTTCATCATGTTTTGAAATTAACTCTTCATCTGTTAATGATCTAAGCTTCTTTAAACTTTCTGACATTTAAACCTCCTACGTTCTAATAGGATAGACATGTTTCACAATTTAGCCTCTACCGGTCCACGCATAAACGAAGTTTGACGGAAAAGAAAAGCAAATACCAGATGTGAATACAGACATTTACTTGTGCTACACAGCCCAGATTAACCAGCCAAATGTCCCGAAGGGCAAGCGACCAAAAGGAGCGCAGCGTATACCCTGCTGTTAGACGCTGTTGCCACTTCTGATTAAGATTTAATGAAATGTATAGATATTGAATTATCATTAAATTTTATTTCAATTTTAATTAACTCATCCAACTTAAAACCATTTATTATCGATGTATCAATTTTTCTAGGGATTTTTATTTGATAATATGGATAGTCATATTTATCCCCAGTTTTAGAATAATATATGTAACCATTAATAGAATAATAGTTATTAAAAATTAGTTTTATTGAGAAATTCTTATCTATCTGATATTCATCTAATGTACTATTATACTCAGTCGGAATTGTAACTGGATGGCTAGAATATTCTAAAAATGATTTATTTACTTTAAAATTAAAGGTAATAAACGCTTCTCTTATTGTATCTATTTTTGTTCTTGTTTTTCTTGGTATCCTTCTATTCCATCTATTATTATCTTTTTTTAATTTTTTTAATACTTTATCCGATATCTCAACTGTATCAACAGATTTCCACAATTGATCAAAGTTATTCTTTATCTCATTATATAAGATATTCGAATCATCTATTAAAACATTCCACTCAACACCAGTATTCAAAGCACTGCCACTTAAATTTGAAGAACCAACAATGGCTTTATTAATATTTGCACTTGTAAATATGTAACATTTTGGATGAAATAAAACTTCTCCAGAATACACTTTTATTTGAGCTCCAATTTTTTTTAACTCATTTAAAGCTTCTGGTTCAGTAAAACCAAAGTCTAGACCAGCAATTATTCTTATTTTTCCTCCTCGTTTAATTAAATCGATAATTTCATCTTTTACTAATTGAAAACCGCTTTTCCTTAAATAAGCAACTGCTATTAATACTTCGTCAGCATTTTTAATGTTATCTCTAAGTGTATTTTCTAATTTAATCTTATCATTTTCAATAAATACCATATTATTATTCTCCTAAAAAGAAAACTTGTGGCAATGGCGTCTAACGTCGGTATCGGTGTAACCGAAGCCAGAACAACTTAGAAGCAACTTCATGGAAAGCAACAAACGAATGCAAAGTAGTAACTCTTTGAGAAGTGACTAGCCTGCGAAGGGGCTAAAGCATCTGAACCAGTTACAACGCTTTGTGACAGTAGAAAAACCCTACTTTCTCCAATTTTAAAAATTTTAACTTCTTAAATTGTTAGACTTGTTTTTAAAATATTTAGTAAAAATGGACTTTCCCTACAGTATCGTTATGCGATGTGGCGGCGAAATTACTTATCACTATCATCAATTATATCTATATTCAACTTCATCCGTTTAAATTGAATATTCGGAATAACCTTCAAAGCATAGTAAAGTGATATATCTTTTTTTTCTGCCAAAATAATTCCCTTAACTTTCTGATTAGCTTTGCACAATGTTTCTTTTACCCATCCCATATATCTAAGTATTTGACCTAATGTTTGATCTATAGCTCTTCTTTTTAATTCTATAACAACGAAATCATTATTTGAATCAGTACATAAAAAATCCATTATGCCAACTTCTTGTGTATCATATTGACCATCCTTTTGATTTTGTATATCTGGAACAAAATACTTTAAGTGTTTTCCAAACAGACGATTAAAATTCATATTTATCAGTTTTTGAAAATGTTGACGTTCTAAAGCGTCAAGACCTTCGTAGCCAACACCTGGACGTTTCGGTGGTCCATCAGGCTTGGGAAATGATTCAGTTAATAACTTCGCATATTTAACATTTGAGAAATCTTTTTTAGTTGGAATAACTAATTTATCCTGAATAACTTCCTTGATTTTCAATAATAAATAATTGTTATAAAAAAATAATTCTAAACCTATACCTGACACTTCGTAATCATAAAGCAATTTATCTAGTATATAATTTTGGTCAGTAAAAATTGGAATAAACGATTTTGGATAATAAATACAAAGAAGTTTACCTATACTTGTCCTACCAGATTTTAGACCTTTAATAGAAATTGTTAACTTACATAATTCTTTTGAAACTTTGCTTAAGGATCCGTCATTATTGTAAAAAATAGAAATGTTATCATTATATTCAATGAGTTTGAGAAGTAAGTTTTTTATTAAGTCAAAATCTTCTTCATAACCAAATTTATATTTGGAGCCACCTCGAATGCTTCCAAGTTCAATAGTCCCATATTCTAATTCATATGATAAGCAACCTTGTTTTTTATCATGACCAAGAAAATAATCTTCAGGTTTCATCTTCTTTATCATTTCTGTATTATAATAAGAGATAAATCCATTTCTAATTTCATCAAGTTTCATCTGATAGTCGTCTGGAAATAAAATAGTACGATAATGAAGTATAATTTCTTCTATTGATTCGTCTTTTAATTTAATCTCCATAAATATTAGCTCCTAATATATAAAGATAATTTCGTCGCCATTTCGTATAACGAGATTATGGTAAAAGCAGATGCTTTTTGATACGTATATGGTTATAATATAATAAGCTTTTAAAAAGTTCTATCTCCTGACGACCACCCACGTTTTTAAAAGTTATGGGTAAATGTACCATCTAAACGTATCAAAAATCTTGTTTAAAATTATCATAAGCTCGAAATATTACCAAGGCATTCATAACAACACACAATCCATATAATTGTCTAATTAGTATAATAGAATAAGTAAAATGATTATTAATCATTGGTTTTGAGTCCAACTGGATTCTTTGTTATTAAATCAATAGCATGTTTTATGCTGAACGCAATTATTATACCTGTATTGTATTTATATGTTAATGGTAATTCCTGATTATTTTGATAAATTGGCTTATCTTCAGGAAAATAACCAGAAATTATACCAGCGACTTTAAAGTCTCTTTTGTTTTGTTCTTTAAAAACGACAGGTCCTCCTGAGAAACCAGGATTATTATGTCCATCCAAATAAATTTCTATTATACCATCATTATTTATAACACATGAGACAATAGCTTTCTTAACAAATGGAATCGGAAGATTTCGACTGAATTCACCATAATTAGCAGAAAATCCATATGGAAAACCTAAGAAATAGACATCTTGGCCATAAGATAAATTATCCATTGATGGGTCTAGTGGATAATTAGGAGAGAGTAGAGAGTTTATTGATATAACAGATACATCAATAGTTCCTTCAGCATGACCAACCAATCGTATTGTAATTGGTTTCCACGTATTCTCATGACAAATATAAATTTTTTCATTATCTTTAATTTTATTAACTACGTGCCGCGCTGTTACTATATATTGCTTTTTATCGACATCGATCGTAAAACATGTTCCAATTGCATCACCATATTTGATTGCAAAAATTCTATCAATAACATTGAATGTTATCATCTATTTACACCTTTTAGAAAAGTAAATCTCATACGAAGAAAAATCTCTGCAATATTTCGCCTAACAATTAAACTTCCATCTGATGCACCAATTTCAAATAGAAAGCTGTTGAACAAAGCCCCTGCATGAACAGCTATTATCTATAGTTTTAATAAGTGACTTCGCTAATTTTTAGAGAATGGTTCACAGCCCAATTATCCATTTATAAATAATAATACTGTCCAGTATGTACAATTAATATAATAATTTTCCTATTGAAAGTAAATTTTACTTAATAGCAGGAATACTTATATTGGTAATGCAGGAATTATTCCAACATATTTTATTATTTCACTTTGGAATAATTTAAAGGGGTTTATATAATTCTGGAATTCTGCAATAATTTACTTTTTGTTTAATGAAAAATATGATAGTTACTGAAAGAAAAACAGTACAATATTCAACAACATACTAAGCATTAACAAAAATCTAATGATTACTATATGGATACACTTTATCAAATCTTTTCTTTGTTAAAGATTAAATTCCAAAATATCTCTAATTTCCATACTCAATGAAATTCTCTACTAAAAATTCATATCAGTTTAAATCACTTAGTCAACATCTTGATACTATAACTTTAAAATATTTCTTCTCATAGAATCAACGAGTATTTCTTCGATACTCAAATACTTTGCTCTCACATCAGTTTTATATATATTAACCTTTTCTAAGATATTTTCTTCAATTCTTTTTATCAGTATATAGTTAAGTAAATACTCGAATAGCTTTCTCTGTTGATAATTTGTTAAATTCCTTTTTAATAGGTTTTGATTCAATTGATAGATATTATTAATAGAGAATCGACTAACACCTGTGAGGAATTTATTTGCAATCTCTGTGATATCCAATCTTTTAACTTCAGTAATAACAGCTTTCTTTATCCCTAATAACATTTCATCAAAAGAAACGGATAAATTTTGTTTTATTAATCCCGGTATTTTTTTTGTTTTGATATCGTTTTTAAATGCATTAATCTCTTTTTCATAAACATCGATTACGCGGTGCTGAACTACTCTATGTACAAGGCTAACAGCGAGATATCTTAATAATGATATGAAATAGATGTCGTTATAAATTGTATATTCAGCTAAATCTCCTAGCTCTAAATATTCTTCTATATTCAAAATATTTTTCTTACTTTTCTCTTTGAACAATAACAAAGCTAGTTCCACTGCTGTTGTTGCACTCTTCATAGATATGTTCAAGTAGACACTCTTTTTTAGTTTGAAGATATTGGGTTCTGGAAAGTTCTGAAGTAAGGCATACACTTTAATGATTGGTTTTAAATGATCTAATCCTAAAGTAACCGCTGCAGAAAGGTCTTGATCTGATTTCCATAGCATGTGCTTTGGTACACTTGTTTTTATTATCTCTGCTAGCGATGGATCCTTCGATATTTCTTGAACAATCTTTTCCATGTCGGCCTCGGATTCAATTAATCGGTTTATCGTGAGGAGGTTTTTTGGTATCTTGCTCAGCACCTCCTTCTCATCATCTAATTTCGAATAGATGAATGTAAGTAAATTCTCAGATATTATATTCCCGTAATTGTCAAATAAAGAGGATCTTAACTGAACTAACGATTTTGCTATGTGATGTTCGTACATAGATTTCAACTGATCTGTGATTAACTTTTCTTTTTGTAGAAATGATAGTTTCACGACATGGCCTAAAACTAGGATAACTTGTATGCCAAAGCCTTCTTGAAGGCAGGATGCATCTTACGGTTTCTCAAAATAATTTTCCTTGCATTCCTTGCAATTTGTTTGTTCGATAGATTACGGACAAACCGCTTAACTATTATACGATATATAAAACCTGCCAATGCAATGAAAAAGAACGCGAAAGGAGCAAAAATTTTTGTCTCATATAGTTTTAGTAATATAGTTGCAATAAAACCAATAGAGCAAATGATTAGTTCGACTGTAATGGCCATTATTAGTGTCGCGTTTGACGGCTTTTCAATACTATTCATTTGAAGAAACTGCCCCCCGATAATTAAAAATAGGAAAATAGATGATAATAAATACGATAAAAACAATGGAGATCATCGCAAATTTATTAATGTCTTTTACTGGCATAAATTTACTGAACCCAAATAACAAAACAAAATGATATAACAGATATTTTAGAGCTTTGCGTTGAATAATTTCTATATATTTAAACGGCTCTATCTGATGTACAACATCCGTCACATGAACACGAATAAGCGCACTAACTGTTTCAATGTTCTCTGCAGGGTCGTTTAAAAATGTACCTAGCTTAGTTTGTATGTCAGTTCGGTTGTGGTTGAGTCCTTTGTCTATATGTATTGGGAATCCACGTATGGCAATAGATTCTGCGAGCAAAGATATATCAAAAGAAAATGCAGCGATCGTTACTCCTAAGCATGATGTAAACACGGTATTCTCACGTATTCCTGCAAAAGCACCAACAAAACCGAGCCCTACAGCTATCCATATTTTTAATGACGGATCATCAGATTTTTTAAGATAATCACATACTATTTTAATAAACTTCAATTTATTATACTCCATTGAGTAGACTTAGATAAAATACGTAACTTCCTAATATGTAAGTGTTCGGCCCTACGATAGATAACGGCATAAAAGTATATAACAGATATTTTATTATATTGAGAATACACAATATTGTCAATAGTAGTTTAAATAAGGCATTTGCGCCGTAAGGATTCGTATTGTATAAAGAACCTAAAATCCCCAATTTCAAATGCTACAATTTGAAAAAACTTGATTGATAGTATTTGTTATAATTCCCAAGACCCAAGAATATCCACATAACACATGTGAAAAGACCGCTATGTAGCAGAAATTACTTTTCAAAAGCAACTCACTACCAATTTGCTTTCATCATAACATAGAAAATATTGGTATGTCAAGCAGGACTTCCGAAACTAACTAAGGCGTTATTTAAACATCTTTTCAGAATTCTTAAAACTATACTTTTCCTTACTTTTTAGGCATAAAAACGAATGTTAAAACGGAATTTCGTCCTCAGATTCGATAAATAAATCAACTACATAAGTTATATATGTTGCTACTAAACTTAAAACTAATTCAGCTTCCAAAGCTGTCACTTTAACTCCTTCTATAGCAGCGTGCGCAACACCCTCACCACTTCCTCTATAAGCATATAATTTTAACATACCTTCCGCTATTGGACTCGGTATTTTATCGTTTCCTGTAAGTTGCTTAATTACTTTAATAAAATCTTTCGAGGCTGGCTTCTTTGTTTTTATTTCCACACACGCTTCTAAAGCGCACAAAGCTTCTTTGATACAATTTTCAACATCCGGATCTGGACGTAAATCATAAAAACTCCTCGCCTTGTTAAAGTGAGTACGAACTCTCAATAAAGAAGGATCTGATAAAACCGCACCAGCTCTTTGAATATTTTTTTGTGTTTGAGCTCTACCTTTTCTCAGAAATTGACCATCAATAAACTGATAAGAAATATTTTCCTCCAATAACAAATTATTTAATTCATCCGAATAATATTGACGTACTTCAGTAATACTTTCGGTTTCCCACCCTTCAACTACCGTGCCTGACCTATCCCGCGGGCCTACAGATGTTAAAAATCTTTCGTACACTCTTTCGCAAAATGTATATACCTGCGGCCATTCCATAGTCTTTAACAGCCACATCAATTCCTCATCTACATCTTTAAAGTTCCCAGTCACACGTTTACGAAGTATTCGATACAACTCATTAATCACTTTGCCTAACGCTTTATTTTTGTTATCACCTAAATATTCACGTTTAATTAAATCGTTAATCAAATAGCAAAGCGCTATTCTTGCCGTTTCGGGGAAATCTTTTACTATTGGTTTCGTCGCATCAAAACCAAAACGTTGTTTAAAAGGCAATTTTTCCATATCCATATCTCCCATCTATTATGAAAATTCTACTTGCACCATTTTTCTAATTTCCTTAGCACTCGGAGCATTTAAATATTTTGCATCCAAAAATTTCTTAAAATCTCTCTTCAGAACACTTCCATTTTTGATTTCCAAAAATTCCTCTAACGAATTTATCACTGATTTAAATCCAAAAATCCTAATAAATCTTGTTATTAATACAGGATTTAAATCTGTTTCAATACCATTGAGGAATTCAACAATGGTATCTATTTGCCATACTGGGACATTCTTTAAATTCTTCATCTCTTCTTCAATATTATTGTCTATGCACTTCCTTTTATCCTCATTAACTATAGTAAGCATCCGCCTGTTGTCTACCTGCTTCACTGAAATTTGTCTACCCTCTGTCAACTTCTTAATCATCCTGCTAACAGTTCGTTCTGAAACATTCAATTCATATGCAAAAAATTTATTCGTTTCCAGTGTGAACCCCTGCTCACCACATAATTTTTTAATTATCTCTAAAAGTGTTTCAATACTTTTCGTCATTTCTCATCACTCACAGTACAGTAATATTTTTCTACAACAACACTATCGTACCCATACCTTTTCACCTTCCTGCCTTTACCATTGCACCTACCACCTTTACCAATATCACAAAGACTTTTAACCTCGCAAACTCTTCTTTTCTTGAATATCCTTTTTATTTTAAAGAATCCCTTGTTATTTAAAATGCTTTATTATACATCAAAATCATTGTAATCATTTAATTCTTTTATCCTTTATTTTACCCAAAAAATTGTAGCAATTGTAGCATTTTTGTAGCAAATTTTAAGTATTTATTAATCTTGTAACTCATTTATATATCAAGTAATTAGGTAAAATTATCAATGGTATAATCTATTTTTCTCATTGTAGCATTTTTTGTAGCACACAATATTTAATTATAACAATATAATAAGTTATATTACTTTATTCTATTATGATGACCAATAGTTATAAAAAACATATTAATCAAACGCATCTAGTGCAGCTTTTGTGTCCATAGCTGTTAAATGACCATAAATTTTAATTGTAGTACCAATATCCGCATGTCTCATTTCTTTTTGTATCCAGTTTATTGGTTTTCCTGCTTTTGCTAAAATATAACCGAAACTATGTCTGAGTGAATGAAATACAAAATTCTTAGGTAAATAATCTCTATCTTTAACTATTTTTTTAAAATGAAAGGAGTCCCATGATTTATTATTTAATGGTAAATTATTAGTTTTCATTTTTATTCGTGATGGAAATAACCATTCTGATTCACATAGTTCTTTATTTCTTTTACCTATTTTATTTATAAGAACACTAACATACGATTCAGAAGTATCAAACATTTTACCTAATTCTCTTTGTGTATAATTACCTGTTTTATAAAGTTCCACAATTTTACTAGCTTTTACATGTCTAAATTCCGGTCTTTCTTTCCAATTCTTTAATATTGTAAGAAGTTTTGGATGTAATCCTAAAACACCCCTTGAACTTTTACTTTTTAAATAATTTCTTAATTTACTACCTTGAACTTGTCTTTGAATGTTTATTGTTTCATCTTCAAAATTTATATCTGTCCATTTCAAACCAAATACTTCACTAATTCTTAATCCCCGTAATCCACCCAAGGCAACAATAACCTTATCTTGTTCGTCTAAACTATCAATTAATTTATATAATTTTACTTTATCAATAAAAGGTCTTTCTAATTTTTCTGGTGATGGTATACAATACCCCCTAATTGGATTATAGTTTAATTTACCATCGTCTACAGCATAGTGAAACACTGATTTTAAAACATCTATTACTACATTTAAATTATTTATGGTAGGTGTAAAAAAATCAAAATTTGTCTTTCTAAGAGCATTGATAAAATTTGCTATATCCTTTCTTTCTATATCCTTTAATTTCATATTACCAATATAAGGTATTATGAGTTTTTCTAATTTTATCCTATAAACTTTTTGTGTTGGTTCTCTTAATCTTACTTCAGCATAATATTTTAGATAATCCTGTGCAAAACTTTTAATGTCTGGATTATTTTCATCAATTTTATTGTTCATTATTTCATCTAATCTTTTAAGTCCTTCTTTCTCCGCATCTTCTCTTGTAGTAAAACCCCTTTTCCATTGTTTTTTAGGTGGGTTTAATACTGTATTGTAAATAATGTAGCACCAATTTTTTCCATCTTTAGTAACCTGTAAATATTTACAAACTTTTATATATTTACTCTCACTTGTTTTTTCAATATTTGATTTTTCAATACTTTTCATTTCTTCCTTTGTAGCATATCTCATAATTCTTTCTCCTTATTATATTAAATTTTATACTCCCATACAAAACCACCTGCTGTTTTATAGTGTTTTCTTTTTGCACAGCAGTTAGAAATATTGCTTTGATCAATTCCGGTTTCTCGTTCTGCTTCACATGAACCTTTAAATTCAGTTATGATTTCTCCTGTTTTTTTATCTATCTGTAAAATAGCTTTTGTATAAGGTTTAACTCCGCAAACTTTTTGATTAGGATTAAATTTGAAATGGCTTCTTACAAGTTTATGAATTTTGTAACTTTTTTCTACTCCATTCTTTGATAAACATATTGCTGAATATTTTTTATATCTTGTTCTTGAAAGTGCTGGTTTCAATATTCTCTCTTTTATAATTTTATAAAAAGTTTCACCGTTTTTAAGTCGTACTCTAATTTCTCTCTCCAATGATTTCACCTGTCCAGTTCTTGAAATTTGATATTTTCCTTCATAACCCTTAATATCTCTCCAAATTCCTGTTTCATAATCAACCATTTCTATAACTCCATCACTTCTTATCATAATTCTCTATCTCTCCTTTAATTTATTTTATCTGCTAACTGTTTTTTGGTTTTCAAAAGTATACCTTCAATTTTCTTGTATTCTGCTCGGTCCTCATCATTCCAGCCATTTAAAACATTATTCATTTCTTCAATTCGATCGTCACCTTTAACAGAGGCACAAATCCAAATGAATAAACAAAATGTTCTTGCGTCCTGTGATGTTTTTGTATCCCTGATTCGTTCCAATATTTCTCTTACTGTTAATTTCTTCAAGATTTCAATATCAAAACTCTTCCGCTTTCTTTCATCGTCCTCAAAAACACCATTAATTATTTTATCTAAATTCTTGTCACTAACCGCTAAGTCTGTCATCTTTACTCTCCTTATAATTTAATTTTTATATTTCTCAAACAAAGTCACCTGCATAAACAAAAAAAAGGAACTGCTGCACATCAATATCAGATGTGCGAGCAGTTCCTAATTTGTAAGGAAACTTACAAGCTCTTTATTTATAAAGAGTCTTGTGCCCAGTGCCTTCTTATTTGTAAGAAGTACACTTTTAATTTATTCTACTATAAATGTAATTAATAAAACACAAAAAGTCAAATTATTTTTTTCCTCGTTTGTTTTTAACAATTTCATCAAGAATCGTCACATAATTTGAAATCAAGTGCCCAATTCCATAATTTTTAAATCCATGTTTCTCTTTCATAAACCAAAAATCACCATCAAAATAAAGATCGATAACATCATCATAACAAATATTTAATCCATAGCCTTTATTCAATTTAGTAATTTCTCGATACATCTTTAACATAAATGCTCTAATTTGACCCACTTCTTTATAGTCATCAAAAGTGTAATTTTCCCCAATTTTTTCAAGATATTTTTCAGACCACACCTTTTTAAAATGATTCACATTATCTTCTATATTCCGAAATTTAGTTTTCAATTCCTTTTGGTACTGCCCTCTTTTCGCGCCCGCCGTACTATCTGAATTATTAAAACCCTGTTCTAAAGAAGACGATTGTGAAACATTCTCATCTTCTTTTTCTTTTGGAATTTCTTCATCAATATCTATTATGTCTGATGAGTGAAACTCATCAGTATTATTTATACTCTTATTAATACTTATTAATAGGGGAGCACTCTGATTACATTTGGGTGCGGTATGTTTACAAAGTGGGTGCGGTATGTTTACAAAGTGGGTGCGGTATGTTTACAATTGCTGTTTGCCTTTATTGTTCTATATTTTTTATTGTTTGATTTTAATATTGTGGGTGCGGTATGTTTACTCCAAAATACATTATTAATTTCTTCAATTAAGTCTGCATTTAATAATTTTTTAATAGCTGACCCTGTTCTTTGTCTAAACACACTGAAGAATTTTGCTAGATCACTTCTTGAATAACTACATCCTTGAGCTTTATCATTGGTAGAGAATGTAACAATCTGTTGGTATAGACAGCATTCTAATAATTTCCACGTTCGCTGACTTGCTAACAATCATCGTCACAGGAATAATCAGCACGATGATCAGGAACGGAACTATATACTTCCACTCCACCTTCTTTTTCACTCGACATACCCCCCTCCTTAATCCTCCCCCTCTAGGAGAGAGCAGTCGTGGGGGTGTATCTCCTAAGAAGTAAAA
>SDBT01008063.1_pt1 | contig 17260 bp, 15 predicted proteins | sample 2277101 | NCBI WGS metagenome assembly SDBT01 (sample SAMN10404973, study PRJNA504765) | marine sediment metagenome | isolation source: marine sediment core GS10_PC15, 103 cmbsf | place: Arctic Ocean: Southern Knipovich Ridge | collected 2010
GGCGGAAAGATTTCGACAGCCCCTTTAGAAGGATGGTCTACCGGAGCGACGAAGAGATGGCCACGGTGCTCGGCTCGGCCGAGGACAATAGCTTCGTCCGGCAGGTCCGGCAGGAAACCGCCGAGTTCGCCGAACGGGCAGAACAATTGAAATAACGTTTTTTGTAATGAATGCCTGATCGCGCGGTTTTTTGTGATGAATGCCTGATCGCGCGGTTTTTCTATGCGGTAGCGGCTCTACACGTCAACGTTGGGCACTTGGCGAATGCTGGCATCGTCGATCTCGAAAAACTCTTCGTGTTGGAAGCTGAACATCCCGGCCACCATATTCGACGGGAATACCTCGATTCGCGTGTTCAGGTCTCGAACATTGGCGTTGTAAAACCTCCGAGCCGCCTGGATACGGTCCTCGGTGTTGGCCAACTCCTGCTGAAGGTGTATGAAGTTCTGGCTGGCCTTCAGGTCAGGGTAGCCTTCCGAGAGTGCGAAGAGGTTTCGCAGCGCCCCGACGAGCATATTTTCATCTTCCGCCTGCGTTTGCGGCGAGCCGGTCGAATCCACCGCACGGTTCCTCGCCTCGATGACGGCCTCCAGCGTCTGCTTCTCGTGGGCTGCGTAGCCCTTGACTGCCTGGACGAGGTTGGGGATAAGGTTGTATCGGCGTTTCAGTTCCGTGTCGATTCCAGACCATGATTCGCGCATGTGCAGCCGCAGGCGAACCAGCACGTTGTACGTGCCGATGAACCAGATCAGACCAATAAATAGAATCACCAGAGCGATAATCAGTGGGGTGGGGATCATAGTGACACTCCTTATATAAGGATGGGCAGCTTACGGGCGGGTTAAATCCTTTTGTTGGCGGACCAGGTACTCCGGCAGTCGGTTCAGAATTTCACGGATGTGTGATATGGCTTGCTCGTAGCCGGCCCCGTCCATTCGCCGCCCGTTATTCCATGCGATAACATGCCCATAATCGAATTGAACCGCAAGTTTCGGCCCAGCCAGCAGGTACTCCATCATTCGCTGGTGGATGACGTCGTAGGCCCATTTCCTGTCCGGCGCCTTGACGAAGAACTTTCTGCTGAACTCGGCCGACTCGAAATCGATGTCGTCCAGGCCGAAAAACTCGGTCACTTTGTCGAATATGCCTTCGCGGCGGATAAATAGCGGCTTGAGCGGCAGGGGGCTGACGACGATGACGGCCGAGAAACGGTGCGTGCTTCGGTTCTTGCCCGAGCCAGTTACATAGTGATAGTCGAACGCCTGTATGTCCAGCCCGTCGCATTGGCCTGAAATAATATTATGAGCGTATCGGTTATGGCCTCGTTGCAGACATTTGAATTCGGCATGGCGGTGATCGAGGGAATGATCTTTCCCCGGGTCGAATCGCAGGCCTCGCCCGGCCGCCCATTCGGCAAGTTCCTTACGTCGCTTGGCCGAGATAACATAGCTGACAACAATGGCGGCCACCACAGCCAGAACTACAAGGATAAAGATCGGATCCATCGCAGCCCTTTCTTTGGAATGAAAGGCTATTCGTTTTCAGCAGTAATAACTGTACGTATGCTCTTTATTTAGTATCGGCTATGCGGGCCAAATCGGTATTAATATATCCATATCGCCGGTCTTTTTCAACGGTCAGAAGCTATAGCATCTTGCTCTATAGCCGGTTGGGGACGGGCATTTTAGTTTATGTAATTCTTATTGGTTGTATCTGAAAAAAGGGGTTGACAATATCTCTGGGCGTGGTATAACAATACTTGAGTCGAACACCTCAAAGACACATACTCTACTTTAGAGAGGGCAACAAAGAGTGCTTACTTCGCTGAGTTTGAGCCTGCCACATTTAAGCTAAGCAACTTTAATCGGAGAAAATTGCGCACGGAATTGGTCCGACGCAAAGAGTACATATCGTAACGTTAGGTCTTTTTAAGGAGCTAGACATGAGGGAAGCAAGATTTGCAGTAATTCTCGTCGCCATCGCTTTGATCGCGACAGGAGCCCAGGCGGCACCCTTGGTTGTGCCCGCTGCAACGTCGGTTACGACGAGTGGCACGTTTGACAGCATCACTGTTGACGGCGATCTGATCCTGAACGGTGACACCACCACCAGCCTGTTGGATGCCAACGGCGACGAAATCGGTGGCGCGTTTATCGTCGGTGCGTCCGGCGGAACCGGCAACACCGCCAACCTGACCGTCAACGCTGGTGTCACCCTGACGCTGCTGGGTTCGACCACCAATGATGGCGAAGGCGAAACACACGGTATGGACATCGGTGGCCAGTCGGCCGCCACTGCTTACTTCGGCCCAGGTTCATGGCTCGATGCTGGCGGCATGACGATGGCTATTGGTATGGACGCTGGTTGGTATGGCTTCACGCACCCCCTCAACTCGTTACTGAGCTATCCGGACAGTGGTTATGACACCAACGTCCACTTCGACACCATGACGATCGATGACCATGATGGCATCAGCATCGGCTTGGGCCATGCCATTCGCGACGCCAACATTCTCGTCAAGTTCACCGACACCACGATCTCGAATCGCGGCTGGACCACGTTGTTCCTGGTCGGCGGCACTGTCGAAATCAGTGGTACGCTGAACACCGAGCGAGATCGCGTTCGTTCGTACGCAGCCAAGAACGTTGGCATGAACATGTCACAGGCCAATAATGCTGGCTTGCTGGCCACGGTGAAGTTCTCAGGCGTGAACCCGCTGTGGAACAGCTCGGGCTGGATCCAGGTTGGTCAGTTCAACGGCGAGACTTGGGCCGTGGATGCCAATGGCGATAGCCTTCTTGACGCCAATGGCGATCCGTACAAGGTTCCGACGGACATTTCTGACAGCACGTCCAAGGAATTCGGTTTCGCGATTGATATCTCGGATGCCACCATTCCGACCGGTCAGTGGTACACGCTGTACCAAGGCAGCCTTACCAGCACTTGGGATATGGAATATGGCGATGTCATCCTGGCCCCAGGGCAAGCAGGCATCCTCAGATTCGGTATGAATCGCGTTGGAAACGTCAACCGACGCGCCATCCAGGTGTTCGTCCCCGAGCCCGCCACAATGACCATGCTGGGTCTCGGCGGTCTGGGTGTCCTGCTCCGCAGGAAACGCCGCTAGTAGTTAGTTTAAGTTAGTATCCTTGCGGGTGTGTCCGTTAGAACAGCCGACAAGGTAGTTAAGATGCAATCTCCGCGGTGGAAGGTTTTTGAAAGACCTTCCATCGCGGTTTTTTTATACTGAGTGCCTGATCGCAAGGTTTTGATACTGAGTGTCTGATCGTGCGGTTTTTCTAATGAGTACCTCATCGTGCGGTTTTTCTAATGAGTACCTCATCGTGCGGTTTTTCTAATGAGTGCCTCATCGTGCGGTTTTTCTAATGAGTGCCTCATCGTGCGGTTTTTCTCTTGAGTGTCTAATCGAGCTGTTTTTTTGCGCGTAGTGAGTTTGGATCGAGTTTGTTTCTTGTCGCCCGTCGCTAGCGGGGGTATAGTGGAATCTTCGGCATCGAGAGTGCGCGAGGGTTCTGGCCCGAAGACCGCACGGCAACCTGACTCCGGCCACCAGGCCGCGGGAGAAGGTGCTGCAGCCAGCCCGTAAGGGAGCGATGTGGCCGGCACGTCACGCAGACGAGCAGGCAAATGGCAAGGACGTACGAGCGCCTCAGGCTTGTTCACGCAGGCGTTCTGCCACACACAGGCAAGCGTCGCCGCTCCTCAACGAGCTGGAAAAATCTCCCGATGTCCCAGGAACACAATGCGGCGGGCTGCTGCGCGAAAAGTCCGCCTCGGCAGGTATGGAGTCATCATGGGCGAGCATTACTTCGAGAAACTGAAACAATTCGAGGAGTTCGACGGCAGCGACAGCGTGCGGAACAATAAACCGCTCCAGCATGCTCGTAGCGTGACGTTCGACGAACCGCTACGTCTGACACGTGGGGGACAGTTGAATGGCGTGTCGGTCACCTATGAGACTTACGGCGAGTTGAACGAGGCGGGCGACAATGCGGTGTTGATCTGCCATGCCGTCAGCGGAGATTCGCACGTCGCATCACACGACGCCGACGACGAGTCAGGCTGGTGGGAGATCGCAGTGGGACCTGGCAAGGCGATCGATACCGGCCGCTATTTCGTCATTTGCCCGAACATTCTGGGCGGATGTCGAGGCACGACCGGGCCGAACTCGACCAACCCAGCCACCGGCAAACCGTACGGGCGACAGTTCCCGACCATCACCGTTCAGGACATGGTTGAGGTTCAGCGCCGGCTGGTGGATCATATGGGTGTAAAGAAGCTGCTGGCTGTGATCGGCGGCTCGATGGGCGGGCATCAGGCCTTATATTGGGGCGTCCATCTCAGTGAGCGTATTCGCGGCGTGATCCCCATCGCGACCTCGCCCAAGCTGACCAGCCAGGCCCTGGCGTTTGACATTGTTGGGCGCAACGCGATCTTGCAGGATCCGAATTTTCGTGACGGACAATACTATGACGACCAGCCCAGGCCGAACACCGGCCTGGCGATTGCTCGCATGTTGGGGCACATTACATACCTGTCGCGCGAGGCAATGGCCGACAAATTCGAGGGCAATCGCTTCTCGCCGCGTGACGTCACCACCGATTTCGAGAAGGACTTTTCCGTCGGGAGCTACCTGGCGTATAAGGGCGAGCAATTCGTCGATTTTTTCGATCCCAACAGTTATCTGACGCTTTCGATGGCGATGGATCTGTTCGACCTGGCCGGGGATGGTACGCTGAGCAGCGCCCTGGCCGAGAGTTGCTGTCGGTGGTTGGTCGTGAGTTTTTCCAGCGATTGGCTGTTCCCGCCGGACCAGTCTCGCCAGGTTGTGGACGCGCTGCTGGCCAACGACAAGCCCGTCAGCTATTGCAACGTCGAAACCACCTGCGGGCACGATGCGTTCCTGCTCGATCAGGATCTGGTTGTCTACAGTGAGTTGATCCGCGCGTTCCTGGCGAACCTGGATGGCGAAAAAGAGGCCTTGGCAGCCAACGCAACCCCGCAGGATAAAAGTAAATCGGAGCGACTCGATTATGATTTGATCGTCGAGTTAAGCGAGCCCGCCCATACGATTATGGACCTTGGCTGCGGCAACGGCGAGTTGTTGGACCTTCTTCGCAGGCGCGGCCACAAGGGGCTGCGGGGCGTGGAGGTGGACGAGCAGGCCGTCATCGAGTGCGTGCGGCGCGGGCTGGAAATTCACCAGGCCGACCTGAATGACGGGCTGTCGGCATTCCGCGACGGCCAATTCGATTTCGTCGTGCTCTCCCAGACGCTCCAGGCTATTCGCGACGTGGATTACGTGTTGAGTGAAATGTTGCGGGTAGGGCGCCAATGCATAGTGACGTTTCCGAATTTCGCCTATTACAGGCTTCGGAACATGCTCACCGAGCAGGGCCGGGCGCCCAGAAGCTCCGGCGTGCTTCATCATAAGTGGTATAACACGCCTAATATACGATTTTTTACGATTGCCGATTTTGAGGATTACTGCACGGAAAAAGACATCACCGTCCACCGCCGGCTGATGTTGGACACCGAGTTAGGGGTCGAGGTCGACAAGGATCCAAATCTACTGGCTGATTTGGCATTATTTGTCATTAGCCGGTAATGAATCTTATCTTTCTTTCAGTGGGAGGCGGTCCCGCTGTGGAACGACTTGCGGATTTTACTGGGCAAGTTGCTCTTGGCTTGCGAGCAGAGGAAAGGCCTACGACCGTACGGGCCGGTAGTAGCTGGGCGGTAGAGCCGCGCAGGAGGATACCATGGCAGAAGGGGTGACATTAAATCGCGCTGGATTGTCCTTGGTGGCAGGTGCAATAACGGCAGGTGCTGCAAGCCTCGCAGCGGTCCTGCACTTTATCGTTGCGGCGCCTCTTACATTTATCATTTTAATGGTATGCTTCACGCCCGCAGCGGTAATTCTGCTGCTTTACATTGGGTACCTAGTATCTTCGGGGGCCAGTAAACGCCATTATATCCCACCGCTTCAGGCGGTGGGTTTGGCCAGTGTCTGCCTGGGATTGCTGATCTTTTTGGATCTTTCGCTGCCAGCCGGAACGACAGTTGCCAATGTTACGGCCAGGTTCACACGCGACGGCCAGGCACTGATCCATGCGGGCGGATACAAGGAACAGGTCGCCGTGGAGTTTTATAACAAGACGTTCGAAGGCTCGGCCGTCATGATCGAAACCACGCCTCTGTTCCATCAACTGGTGTCGATCGGTTCATCGGAGCTTGGCCTGTTGGGCTATTACCGATCCGATATCAAGCAGTACCTGATGGTCGCAATGGGCGCGATATTCGTCTTCCCGGTGCTGCTGTTTCGTCTTGTGCCCAAAGCCCAAAAGATTCGGCGGGACATGTTCACATACGGCCTGGTGATCGTGCCGTCTTACATGATCTCGCTGATCGCCTGCGGAGTGTGGGTCAAGCTAGTGCTGGTGCATGTGTTCGGAACGATTGGCAAGATGTAGATCGTATTGTCGCCAACCCGGTCAGCAGTCGCCTCTACTTTTTCAGCGGCCAGTCCGCGCCGACAAGTTCGCTCATCGCGGCTGGGACATCGCGCGAACGTATTGGGTCCGCCAGTACGCCAACAGTCGACATTATGAACGTTACGCTGTTATCCCTGCGCAACGATCCGTGAGTGGAAGCTACCTTGACCGACCTGGCCATGGATGCCTTGCCCGCATAATACCCGTTGGCGAGCGAGGCGATTACGTCGGGGGCGTTGGCGGACAGCCCGAAGTGTGCCCGCCACAACCGCTGAAGCGGCGCGGGGTAGACGTGATCCACCGTCGCGGCCAGTAATGCGTCGGCGGTGTGGTAGCCGTCGTTGCCGCCACCCAAACCCGCAAGAACATCACCCAGCTTCAACGGGTCGCCGGCGACCGCTTCGTAAACATATTTATCGCCATTACGCCGGATAATCGCCCGCTGCCGGTGGGGGCCGAGCACGACAATGGCGTCCTTGTCAGCATAGCTCACCAGTTCCACGCCCTCACAGTTTGCGATATCTTCGGCCAGCTCCGCCGGGCGCAGTGCTGCGAAACTCGCGAAATGAACCAGCCCGAATTCGATGCAGACGACATCCTCGGGCGTCTTCAGGCTCTGGGTGGGCCGCCAGCCTTTAGCGCGGAGAATCTTGGCGAAATCGATTCGTTCGCTGGGCGTATTGCTGTGGCCGTGATCGCCGACGATCGTGACTTTCGTCTTTCCGCGACTTTCCCAGATCACCTGGCTGGCAAGACGCTCGACGAGTTGGAGGCATCGGATCTGGCCTTCGGCGCCGAACTTCGTCCCCATGCCAGCCGACGAAACCAGGTAGGCGATTATTTCTTTGGACTCGATGCGATCGAACGCTCGCTTAGTGTCGTTGACCTCCTTGCCGAACACCGCCCACGGATCGATGTAGCCGAGTGCGTCCATCAGGCCGCTTGCGCGGTAGTCCACCCGGTTATTGTACGATGCGTTCACCCCGGCGAGATAGTCACTCGATCCGCCGGCGAGGCGGTTATTGGCGCGGTCGTAGTACAAGGCCTCGAAAGCGCGGGCGCGTTCTTCGCCGAGCAAATCCTGAATGCTCGTATCCGTCATCGATGGATAAGGTGAGACCACTCGTGATGGGGGGTGGAACATTTGCAGCTTGCCGTCCTGGTAATACGTCTGGACCAGTTCATGGGACAAGCCGTCCAGGATGATCACCAGGTGTCTGCACTGATTGAAGGGGATATCGTCCAGCCGAATCGTTTCGTCAGGCCGGCCGTCGCCGGTCTGGTCGTAGGCGATGCGGACGATTCGACCAGTGTCGTCGGCGAAGGCAAAGAAGTCGGCCTTGCCGTCGGAGTTGGTGTCATACGCACCGTCGGCTGCGACGGCCCGGGCGGCCAGGTCGTCAGATGCGGCCGGAAAGTGCATGGGTTTCTGGCACCCGGCCGACAACAATAAACCCGTCACCGCAACGAGGATGTTCAACGCACGACTTAAAGAATACATATCTGCTCCTTCCGGGACTCAACGGAAAGCTTCGTTAGGGAATTCTATCTTCCTATTTGCCGCCGTCATGTGTATCTCTATCGTCATGCGAGCAATTTTTTATCAACCGATTCCCGTGGGCTGGGCGGCCTGCCAATGCCTTAAGCGGTTCTGGCCTGGATGCTTGTCGACCAGTTGGAACGGACTTACGCTGCGTGAGGTGGATCGGCCGAAATTGCCCGGCGACGATTGGGTGCGGGTCAAAACCAGGATGGGCGGCATTTGCGGGAGCGACCTGGCGATTGTCGCGCAAAAGCAGCCTCCCGACTCGATCCTTCAGGCGTATACCTCGTTTCCGATGGCGCTGGGCCACGAGAGCGTCGCCGAAGTGACGGATGTAGGCCCGGCCGTCGATGGCTCGTGGGTTGGGCGCAGGGTTTGCGTCGAGCCGACGCTAGGCTGTGTTGCGAGAGGCATCGAGCCGCTGTGCGACCGATGCGCCCAGGGCGAATTCGGCGCGTGCGAAAATTTCGGTTCCGGCGGCAAGGGCGCGTACGGGTTGCCGGCCGGTTCGAGCATCGGCTACAACTCTGCGACGGGTGGCAGCTTCGGCGACGAATTCGTCGCGCATGTCAGCCAGCTCATTCCAGTTCCCGACGATTTTTCCGACGAGCAGGCCGTGCTGGTCGACCCGCTTGCCTGCAGCCTGCATGCGGTGTTGCGTGCCAAGCTGCCAGCCGCCGGCCGGGTTCTGGTGTACGGCGCTGGCGTGCTGGGCCTGGGCGCAATCGCTGCGCTGCGTGCGGTCGGCTACGCCGGGCAGATCCACGCCCTGGACCTTGCGAGTTATCTCGACGAGTTGGCCATGACTTTCGGGGCCGACAAGTTTGTACGCTTGGCGAAGGACAATAAATCGCGATTCGCCAAGGTGGCCAAACTGACCGGCGGGGCGGCCAAGCACGCACGTTTCGGCAACTACATGCTCTCCGGCGGCTACGACGTGGTGTTCGACTGCGTGGGCTCGCGGCAGTCGATCCAGGAGAGCCTCAAGTGGACGCGACCGCGAGGGCAAACGGTGCTGGTCGGCACCGGCCACGGCGGGCGACTGGACGTCACGCCGATCTGGTTTACCGAGCTGACGGTGCTCGGTGCCTACGGCCGGCAGATGGAACATTACCAGGGCCGGCGGGTATCGACCTACGAGTTGGTGCTGGAATTGATGTCGGCTGGGAAAATCGAAGCCGGCCGACTGTTAACACACACGTTCGGGATCGACGATTATCGCAAGGCATTCGAGGTCGGTCTGAATAAATCGCGATACGAGGCGATTAAAATCGCCTTCGATTTTAGATAGAATGTTGCTGGTCAGCCTCCACGTGGCGGCGACTGAATATGACAATGGATGATTTGATTTGAGGAATACAATGACGGAATCAAAACCAATAGTCGGCGTGGTGATGGGTTCGGAGAGCGATCTGGAGATCATGCAACGATGCTTCGATCAGCTGGAGAAGTTTGGCATTGCCCACGAGGTGCGGATTATTTCGGCGCATCGCACGCCCGATACTGCACACGAGTACGCCCGCTCTGCCATCGAACGCGGGCTGAAGGTGATCATCGCGGCGGCAGGCATGAGTGCGGCTCTGAGCGGCGTGCTGGCAGCCAATACAAATCTGCCTGTGGTCGGCGTGCCGATTAATTCCGGGCCGCTAAACGGCGTGGACGCAGCGCTGAGCACGATGCAGATGCCTCCTGGCGTGCCTGTCGCGTGCATGGCTATCGGCAAGGCTGGCGCGACCAACGCGGCTGTCTATGCGGCGAGAATCCTCGGCGTCAGCGATGCTGAGATAGCAGGCAAGCTGACTGTGTTCACGCGGCAGCAGGCCGAGAAGGTCGCCAAGAGCGACGAAAAAGTCTGCGGAAAAAAGTAGCCATAGAATCAGCCGGCTATTATCTGGACTGTAGCGTGACCGTGCGGGGCTGGCCGTTGATTTCGAGCACGGCTGCGTGACGATTGATGCGAACCACCTTCGCGCCGTCTACTTGTTCGCCCACGTGGACGAACTGCCCGTTGATGATCGCCATGCTTCCATCAGGCCCGTGCATGATCGCGCTGAGTTTGAACGTTACGAGCTGGGCGTTTGTTGGGCTCGGGTCGGCCTTGCCGATGATGGCTGCCGGGTCGGCGGAAGATTGTGGCCCTTCCTGCGCGGCCAGGGCGTTATCGACAGGCGCTGGGACCGTAACGGCCTCGGCGGGGGTGGGACGATAGTAGTTCGTAGCCCGTGCAGTCTTATCGAGCGTTCGCTCCACGGCCGACCGCGGCGCTGGTGACGCTTGCGGCGCCGATGCAACGGCCTTGGCGGGTGTTCCGGCCTTGCCGGCCAGCCAGATCCAGCCAGCAACCGCCAGGGCGCAAACTGCCAGACCTATTACCACTGATCTCATCCACACGTATTGCTGACCGGCGGAAGGCCCGGCCGGCTCGAGCGGCGGATAATCCATCGCCGGCAGGTGGGCTTGGCGTTTATCGTGCTCGGCTCGCTTGAGTGCTTCGTTGATCAGGCTCATCAGCAGGCCTCCTTCAGTTCACGAATCGCACGACGGACGATTTTCCGGTCGATGCAGCCGGTCTGGTACACGTAGCCGGCCAGCATGGCTTTGTCGCTAATGGCGTTGATCAGTCGAGGCGTGCCTCGCGAGTAGCGATAGATTTCCTTCACGGCGCCCGCGTCGAAGCGAACAATCTTCGCGTTGGCTTCGTTCCCGCCGGCGACGGAGAGACGGTGTTGAATGTACCGCTCGGTGTCTTCCCGCGAGAGCGGCTTGAGGTGATAGCGAACGGTGATCCGCTGGGCAAGCTGGCGGAATTTCGGGCGGGCGAGCTTGTCGCGAAATTCAGGCTGACCGACCAGCACGATCTGCAGAAGTTTATGCTGCTCGGTTTCCAGGTTACTCAGCAGCCGGGCCATCTCCAGCGTCTTGTCGGGCATGTCCTGCGATTCGTCAATGATCAACACGGCGTCGCCGCCGGCGGAGTTGACCTCCAGCAGGAATTGGTTGAGCAGGTTGAGGTAGTCCAGGCGGCCGCGACGTTTGGTGGTGATGCCGAACTCGCTCAGCGTAGCCTGGAGCAGTTGCGTCTCGGTCAGCATTGGGTTGAGTATGAGGGCAGTGCGACACTTGGTCGGCAGGACGCTCAGCAGCGCCCGGCAGAGCACGGTTTTGCCCGCGCCGACCTCGCCTGTCAGGCAAATGAAGCCCTTCCGCTGGCGAATGCCGAACAGCATGTGGTTGATCGCCTCGCGATGCTGCTTGGTCAGCAGCAAAAATCTTGGATCAGGCGTGATATTAAATGGGTCTTCTTGAAGACGGTAATAGTCTCGATACATTTAGACACCGTTTTTACAGTATGTTATGTAGGTACTGTCCGAGCTTTCGGGTAATCGATCGGCCTTTAAGTGTTTCGGCAGCCCGCAAGGCCTACTTAATCAGTAAATCCGTCATAATTGGTACAGTATGACGTAAATATTTTTCTTAGCTGGATTTGCCGGGGGTGTAACTGTGTCTTACAATACTTTTGCGGGAGGCGACAAACGAGAGGCAGAAGTGAGGGCCAGCCCGTTTTTCGCTGAAAACAATGGAGGCATTGTGCGATGTTTAAGATCTTGGTGATGCTGCTCGGCACTGCTTTCATCGCCGGGTACTATATAGGCCAGATGCCCGAATCGCCCAAGCTTGGTACCTGGGTCAGCGACTGTCGCGATGGCGCTACTAAGGCAAGCGAGCAGATATCATCGGCACTGTCCGACACACAGAACAGTTTGCCAAGTCTTTCCGGATCGAGCCCCAACTCCAACCTCAGTTCAGGCTCGTCTGGAGGCATGACGGTGGAAATCGGAGGCAGGTACTACTCCATAGGTAAGACCAGCCCTCCTGACAGATAAAGGCGTGCGTGTAACGAATGCTTCTTTTCCCCATGGAAAACCCCCGGCCGTGCGTAGCGTCCGGGGGTTTTTCAGTTGATTAGATTGTAGCGGCAAATAAGCTTAGCTTTTGATTGCGGCGAGAACTTTCTGTAGCACTTCTTCTACAGTAGTGCCCGCGTCCACGCGGCGAAGCACGCCTTTCCATTCGTAGTAGCGAACCATCGTGTCGATTTCCGCGTGGTAGGCTTCCAGGCGTTTTTTGATCGCATCGACGTCTTTGTCGTCGGCTCGTTCTTTGAGTGGCTCGTTGCACTCGTCGCATTGCCCGGCCGTTTTCGGCTTCCTGTTGCTGCCGTACAGGATGCCGCACTTCCCGCATTCGCTTCGCCCGCCGAGCCGTTGGATGGCGGTCTGATCGTCCAGTTCCAGAAGGACAGTCATGTCCACTGGCGCGATAAATTCCAGCGCCGCCAGTTGCACCGCGCTGCGAGGGAAGCCGTCCAGCAGGCAGCCGTTTTTCGCGTCGGGCTGTTTGAGGCGGTCGGCGACCATGTCGATCACCACGCCATCGGGCACCAGTTCGCCCTTGTCGGTGTATTGTTGGGCACGCTTGCCCAGCTCTGTACCCTGGCCGATGTTCGCGCGGAACAGATCGCCCGTGGAGATGTGCGGAAGGTTGAGTTCCTTGGCCAAAAGCTTCGATTGGGTTCCCTTACCGGAGCCCTGTACGCCCATCATTACGATTCTCATCGAAGGTATCTCTCTTTCTCTACAAGCCTTGTGTGATTATTACACCGCCAGCGTGCGGCCGGCAACGAGAAGCAGAACCTAGCTCCGCAAGCCAATAATGTCAAACGAAACCCGGCTGCGATGTGTCACAGGGCGATCGGACTGGTCCAGGCCTTTCGGCCGGTATGATCGGTGACGACGGCGCGGATGTACGGGCAGCAGTCGTGGAACTCGGCCGAGTGTTCGCAGATGGTTTCGCCCTTGGGAGCAATTTTGCGATAGCCGTACCCGCCGGGGCTGGAGATGAAGTGAATTCGCTCGGCGGGCGAGCAGCGAATGAACGCCTTGCCGCCTTCTACGCGGAAGTCGTGAATCTCTGGCCCGCACGATGCGTAGCAGGCGCCGGTGCGGATCGCTTCGATTACGTTGTCGACTGAGAGCGAGGGCATTTTCAGCCAGGTCCAACCGGTGAATAGGTCTTGCTCCTCGCACCAATGCGTGTCATCCACCGCCAGTGCCGGCAGCATCTGGCCGTGATCCAGCAGATAAGCCCACTCGCTTTCGCTTTCGGCCCGACCGCCTGGGTCGCAGGCTGCATTCCAAACCTCGACGGCGACGATGCCCTCGATCTGGCGGATGTCGGCGTATTGCAGGCCGCACCAGTATGGATGAGCGAGAATGCTCACCCCGCCCGCTTCGGCGACTTCCTTGACGCAGTCTTCGGCTGCCGGTCCGTCGAAAAATTCAAAGCCGTGCGGCACGTTCAGCCCGACTAGGTGGTACAGCGAATCGCGGCGGGGCATCGGAGGGTGGTATTCGATGCCGCTGATGACCAGAATGCCGTTGGACATCGCGCTCACGTCGTGCGTGGTGGAGTGGTCGGTCAGCGCGAGCACATCGTAGCCGGCCCCACGGTAGCGGTCGATGGCTTCGGCGACGTCAACTTGCCCGTCGGAGGCCGTCGTGTGCGTGTGCAGGTTCGCCTTGTACCAATCACCTTCAAGCGTAAACGGATTCACTAAGTCGGCCATAAAAAAATCCTCTCCCATACTTACGCAGATTGCGTTGTAAGGTTCACATGATACAAACTGTCGGCCGAGAACGAACACGGTTTTTCAAGAGTTCAAGAGACTATCTCAATCCGGTTCAGGCTTGACGGGACCGGTCGCCGCCTGCGATACTTCTTTTCAGCGGCACGGGTTGCAGTTGCCGTTTGTCAGGACCATCCCATGTACGAGACGAAAGATCTTACTCCGGAAATGCTTGCGGCGCTGGTGGACGCGTCGGCGGCGATCAATTCCGCACAGAATCTCGATGAAACGCTGGCCTCAATCGCGCGAGCGGCGGCGGCTGTGCTCCGCAGTGAAGGGTCGAGCGTGATTATGCTCGACAAGACTCGCGGGCGGCAGGTGTTTCGGGCGGCTGTGGGCGACCGCGCCGACCAGCTTATCGGCATGGAATACGAAGCCGACGCCGGGATATCCGGCAAGGTGCTGCAGACCGGCCAGGCCGAGATCGTCGACGACGTTTCACACGACAACGCCCACCTCAAAGACATAGACTCGCAGGTGGGCTTCCAGACACGCAGCGTCCTGGCGGCGCCGCTGATCCACGACTCTGTCCCGCTGGGCGTGGTCGAGGTGGTCAACCCGATCGAGGGCGGCAACTTCCACAAACGCGATATGCAACTGGCGATGGTCTTCGCGAACCTGGCGGCCATTACCGTGGCGAACTCACAACTGCGCGAACGCCTCCGTATGGATAATCGCGGACTGAAGGAATCGCTACCCAGCCAAAGTCAGATGATCGGCGTCAGCGGGCCGATGGAAAACGTTCGCGACCTGATCGGACGAGTGGGGCGGTCGAACTCGACGGTATTGCTGCTGGGCGAGACGGGTACGGGCAAGGAACTGGCGGCCAGGCTGGTGCACAGCAGTTCGCCGCGCAGCGAGAGGCCCTTTATCGCCGTCAACTGCGCCGCGCTGAGCGAAACGCTGCTCGAGAGCGAACTGTTCGGCCACGAGGCAGGCGCATTTACGGGCGCGACGGGGCTGAAGCTCGGGCGATTCGAACTGGCCGACGGCGGGACGCTGTTCCTCGACGAGGTGGCCGAGATCACGCCCGACATCCAGGCCAAGCTGCTGCGAGTCCTTCAGGAACGCGAAATCGTCCGGGTCGGAGGCGTCAAGTCGATCGACTGCGACGTTCGTGTGGTGGCGGCGACCAATCGCAACCTGGCCGAGGAAATGGCGGCGGGGCGGTTCCGCAAGGACTTATTCTTCCGCCTGAATGTGTTCCCGATCGAACTGCCTGCCCTGCGCGACCGGCGGGAAGATATTCCGCTGCTGGCGGGCTACTTCCTGAAGCAGTTGGCGGCCGAGATGAATATTCCTACGCCAGAACTATCTTCCGAGGCGGCTGCGGCGCTGCTGGCGTACGAGTTCCCGGGCAATATCCGGGAGTTGCAGAACGTTCTCGAACGGGCCTGCCTGCTTTGCTGCAATTTCGACGACCCGGCCGACAAGGCCGTGCCCGTCATTTGCCCCGAGCATCTGCCTCGCGAGTTTTTCGGCGGGCTGGGTTACGATGAGGCCTCGCCGCACGAGTCGGTCCTCGCAGCCGGCGAGAGGGCGATGATCATCGACGCGCTGCGGGCGAACAACTGGAACCAGTCGCAGGCTGCCCGTGCTCTGGGGATCAGTCGCGACAATATCCGCTACCGCATCAAAAAGTACGACATCAATCGCCCACAATAAGCGAGCATCTTGCGCTGCCTCCCTTCACCCCTGAGCAAGATTGCCCATTCACTGGGGATATTTCCCCACATCCCTCTAGAACGGCTGCGATTCACTCGCCTGGCAAATACAATTCTATCTCGATGGCTAAAGATGTAAGTCTTCTTGTAATAAGTGATAGTATTAGAAAAAATTAGAGAATTTCTGGTTTGCCTTGAGAGGCGGAACGGTTTTGGCACGTCAGGTGCAATAGTAACGGGTGAAGCAGGAATGACAAATGAACCAGTGGAGATCAAAGGAATTTGCGATGACGAAGCACAGGACAATTCGAGACGAACTGCTGGCCCTTGGATTGCTGGCGGTTGCTTTGGTTGCCTTGCTTGCATTCGTAGCCGCTCCAGCCAATGGTCGCCCGATGCCCCGCGGGTCTGACGAGGCGAATGCGACCTTGACCTTGACGCAGGCAAATGAATCGCAGGAGCACAACGCCGCCCCAGTGCAAGACACGGTTCTGGATGGGCTGGTGGCTCTGGGCTTGTTGACGATTGCTTCGATTGCCTTGCTTGCATTCGTAGCCGGTTCGGTCAGGGGCCGGTGGGCGCACCGTGCAGATTCGCAGCACTCACTGAATTTCGCTCAAACGAATAAGTCGGAGGAGGAAGTTTCGGCAGTAGGCGCCACCGGCGGGATCGAGGATGTGGCGGAGGGATCCCCGCCGCGCGGCGCCGCTGATGACGAGACGCCAGTCTCGGGAGTTGTCGTTATGTTATCCAAGGTGAACGGCCGGGGAGCCGTGGAGGATGCAACCGCAGGGGATACTGAATATTGGTACACCCCGTGCGTCCAGACCGCGGCAGTCAAACCGGCCGGAGGTGATGCAAAATGTCGGCTCTTGGTGACGGGAGCGAGTCCAACCGCTCACGGCGTAGGGCCGGGCCGCTGATAGGGCCGGGCGGTCTCCGGACGTGCTAGCTTCGGGTGCAGCGGGTGTCCCTTAAGGATCGACAGCCGATTCTTAAGGGACATTTTTTTATAAACAATCTTAAGACGCTCTATAACGAGGCGATTGCAGGTCTGACTTCTGGTATCTGAGCTGTGATTGGCGGGTGGCACGGCTTGCTTGCAAGCCGTGTTGCTGCCTTGCTATCGAAGCTACACAGCTTGACGAGCTGCCCCCATTCGGGAGATTTCATACAGGAAAACATTTCCGGTCGATTTGTTACGCTCATCTGTGACATGCGAAGTCAAAACTCGGCTGAGCGCGGCGTGCGGGGGAATGGTATCACGTCGCGGATGTTGGCCATGCCGGTCGCGAACAGGATGGTTCGTTGTTAATTCGTTATCGACCACGGAGTTGTATGCAGGACAAAGATAGATGCAACTTCTTTTTTGTCATAGTGGGCACGGTATTGGTCCGATACCAAATGGGAAGCTCTCTTGTTAGCGGATGGCATAGAATTTGCGAGAGGGTAGACTGTGCCTTTTATCGTGAACTGGTGTTCCGTTTCAAACGTAAGTAATAGGAAAGTGATTGGCTTGAGTTGTTTTTTGTAACCTATTTTAGAATAGAGAGTTTCTTATCGTGAAGAGCTACGCGTTGAGTAGCACCAGGTGAGATGCATCCGGCTGCCAGTTTTGGCGATGGATGAATCTTGGACGTAGCCGAACATTTATGCTAATTTTTTGCTCAAAGGCAGCGGGAGTTGGAATGGGCAAGCGAAGTAATAATTCGATCGCTGTTGTTTACACGGGGGGGACACTCGGGGGGAAACCCAAGCAAGGGACAAACAGGCTTGATGAGGATATCAAGTTCGATAGTTTTTTTGATGAGTTTGATGAATGCGTTTCATCAATTATGCAAGACGCCCCAGA